>Ga0179591_1247486_pt1 | contig 20915 bp, 24 predicted proteins | sample CZOMad2_1_08_16f_FD_182891 | JGI IMG/M metagenome (GOLD analysis project Ga0179591, IMG submission 182891) | Vadose zone soil fungal communities from Angelo Coast Range Reserve, California, USA - CZOMad2_1_08_16fungal (PacBio error correction) | ecosystem: Environmental > Terrestrial > Soil >... | reverse complement strand
GGGGAAAGGAGTCCAGCCCACGCCTTTTTCCAGCAATCGCACCCTCCCATAACGCAGCTTTCACCTGTGACCTTGTGACCTGGACCTGAGATACTTTTGACTTTTCCCCTCTACACTTGTGATTTTCCACCGCAAAATGGGGCTGTTTACAGCCTAACACTTTCCCCCCTTTATTGAGGGATTTCTGCTCTCCTCTTTTTCAATGGTCCCCCTCGCCGTGTGAGCCAGTAGACAACATCCCCCCTTTACCGTGACGACCCTCATTTGAACCTCCTTCCCCCCGTGCAGAGGCCGCTCGCCCTTTACAGGTCCTTTCTGTGGCGTTCCCCCTGGTGCACGAGATCACTTGACCCAGAGGCCTTTCTGCCGTTTTTTCCCCCCCGTTGCAGATCCACGTCTCTAGACCCCTGTCGGCTCCCCTGAAGTGGATCGGATCCCCAAAATGGTATGGATTTCCCAATCCCCCCTTGTGCAAGAAACGCGTTTTGTGCTTCCTTCCTGGCATGACCCCACTGGGCGGTCCTCTCGCCGGTGTTTTTTTTTTCTTTTTGTGGCACTCTTAGCCGCTCGAGATATCCATTGTCCTTCGCCAGGCCCGCTGGTGTCCCCTCGCCCCAAAAGCTCCGCAAGAACCTGTCCCCTGTTCCGCCAGCCGGTTGCCGTAACTTTTACAATAATAAAAGGCTTTTTTTTTGTCGTCCCACCTCTCTACCTAGTCCCCCTAGTCCCGACCGCCTTCCACATTTTTCCCAGTCTGCACTGCAAGAACCCCCTAAGCCAATTGGCATGGTGACCTCAGTTTTCCCGCCAGGCCCGGCGCATTTTTTGTCCATGGTCCTCTTAAGAGATGCCCGCTTATCGTCGTTTTTCTTTTCTTCCGGGTAAATTTTTGAGTCCGCTCTTTTTCCGGGTTGGGAATTTTTGCTCCCTCCCCCCCTGCAACGGAGCTTTGTTGCAGTCTGCGTGCAGTTGTGTTCACCTTTTTTTGTTTTCGCCGGCTTATTTTTTCTGGTGCGGCCCTTGTTGAGACTGGCCCGCGACTGGCTTCGACTGGTGTTTTGTTGGGTCATTCGCATGGTCGTGTGACTGCCTGGGTAAAGGGATAGAGGAGTGTCTGTGAGCGTTCCTCCATCGCCTGCCCTCAGTATTTTTTGGCTTTTTCCAGTATGCTGGATTCGAATCGACCGGTCCTTTACTTTTCTTCACAATGCCTACTGACCTTTGCCATTAGCTTACTTCCTGCCCTGGGACCCCCCCCCTCCCCCCAAGTGGGCTTTTATCCCCCCTGTTTTCCCCTCCTCGCTATCCCCCCCCCACATTGAGTTAACTTTCAGCTTTTTTCGACACTGGTAATGTTCCAACCGGCCCCTGACGAAGGACTTTTTTTTATCCTTTTTTCGGGCCAGTTCCCTCAGACTTGGCATGACTGATGGGCGAAGACCAGTGCTTTCAGCATGAGACAACCCATCCCGCATATTTGACTTTGAGAACACTCCACCCCCTTTTGCCCTGAGAGCGCCTGCATTTCTGGTACACGTGGTGCAATCCAGTTGCGCCATTCATCCCCCCTTTTGCTGTCGATTTGTCTATTTTCAGCTTTTCCAGGAACCCATTCCCCTCTTTAGCTCGGTATTGTTGAACGTTTTTCTTCTCCTTATGCCTTGCCAGTCCCGAAACGCTGCTCCGGATTGTTCCCTCTGAGAGCGTTGATCTGATCGTTGTGAAGTGGCGGAACTGCAATTAGGTTTTCCGTCCCTGTTCCCCCTTTTGGAGGCAATGAGTCAGTTCCATTTCTCGTTTTAGACCCGTCCACCCCCCTTTTCCCGATGTCCATGCTTCCCTCGCTTTGCCCCCTCTCTCTTTATTAGGGCCAGCCGGCGTTTCCTTTTTCTTGCTACCCCAAAATACTGGACCCTTCAGTCTGTTTCAGGGGCCTGCCGTCCAACCTTTGTGTTAAGCGCGACCATAGCCTCACGTTGATGTAACAGAGAATTTTTTCCCCCATAAAGATGTGTCCTGGTTTTCCCCCCTTCGAGGAGATCGGCACGGCTCTTGGTGTTGTTCCTGAGCCTCTCGTTCGAGATTTTTTTTTGGACCCACCCACCCCCTTCCGGCCCCCCCCCCCCCTTGCACGAACGTTTTTCCAATTGCCTGCACCTAACTTCCTGTATCATGATCACTATGGGCTCCTGAGATCGGGCTTTACTCTCCGCGCTCCCCGAACTCCCCGTTGTAACCAATCTGGACTGTGTTTTTTGAGTGACCCGTTCCCCCCCTTCTTAAGCATTTTATAAGCAACCCCCTCTCCTGTGTCAAAGAGATCATATTCACTTTTTTCCCGGCTTTAGTTGACTCTTGAACTCAACCTTTTGCAAACAAACCTGGCTGCATTGGTTCGTCACCCCGCCCTGGCCGAGGTCCCCCCTAGCTTCCCGGTTTCGAAGAACGGGCCAAACCCAAGAGAGATGGGAAGTTGAGGTCCGCACGAAGGTACTTCGTCCCCAATTTGTCTTCTTTCCTCTTCTTTTCGTGTAGCCCTATATGAAGGATTTGTCCCCCCGGTGCGTTGGTTTCCGCGAGGGCCTCATCCCTGCCCCAATGCCGCTTTTTTTCCTGCATGGCACGTACTATTTTCAGTCCCCAATGCGGTGCCGTTTTTGCCCAAGACAACGTTTCGCTAAGTCCCGGGGCCGTCCCCCCAATTGCGCGTAAACTCGCCTGCCCTGTATAACTCCTTTATGCTTTATACCCCCCATTTTCCATTCGCAGGGAGCCCTCCAGCCTTTTTGGCAGACGCCGTTAGCATTGTTTCCACTCCTGCCCTTTCCTGGGATGGCGAGCTGCACAGAAACGCGCCCCCGTAAAAATCGTCCATCATCTTTTGTTGTTTGTTTGAGCCAGCTGTTTGTCGGCTGCTGTTGGATGGTGTGCTTTAGTTAATATAACCTTTTTCCATAAGGCGCGTACGTTGGGACTTCTTGTAGGCCCAAACCTGACTGTTCGCTATCCAACTTTTCCCCTTGGTGCTTACCTCTGTTATCTGACCCCCTTGGTTCTCCGAGTTGTGGTGCGCCCCGTTGAGTTTTAGAGTCGCCGCACAAGGGGTTTCTTTCTTCGACTTATCGTGTTTTTGTTTGACCCCCTTAGTCTGTTTTTGTGACCTTTTCGGACAGGTGCTTTCTTTCGTCGTTCCTTCCCCCCCCCCTTAGACCAACGAGATCCTCTGATTATTAGGACATCTCCCCGGATTTGTGTCCGGCTTACTACCTGCGCCCCCGGCTCGAGTTTGTTCTTACCCCTACTTCCACAGTGATTTGGAGAAAATTTTTGCCCTTTTAGGATCGGCTTCCCCCTTTTCCTTCGCATGTGTGAATCTTTCGCCCCCTCTCGGCGACCCGAGTTTGTCCTTAGCGACCCCTTACGGTCCACTTTGGCTCTGTAAGCCCCCTGCGACAGGTGTGTTTTCCTTGCTCTTCTTTTTCCCCCAACCGAATACGTTGGCAACCCCTTTTTCCTTCTGAGCTCTTCCGCTTCGTGGTGCTGGATCGGACAGCCCTTCTTGCTTTTCAACTTCCAAAATCCTTTCCCTAGTTTCACCCCAAGTGTGCTGCGCTGGCTCGGGTGCTATAGGGCACCAAGGTTGAGATGACCCTTGTTTCTTCCTTACTTATTGTATCCCCTTGAGGCTGTTCGTATACCCTCCCCCCCTTCCGTGCTGGGCGATGATTGGTGTGTTAGTTGTTTCCCCCCCCTCTTCGTAAGAGGTTCAATCGAAGAACAACCAACAGCCGTTGCAGATCCCCTATTATGTTTTGCATTTTTTTCCCCCCCAGGCCTGGCTTTTTTTCCCTGAAAAGGAAGTTCCTCAACGTTTTTCTGCTTCTTTAGCGCGACCCTCCGTGCTGAAGGGACTGTGTGCCTCATTTATCTTTTGTCCTGTTTTGATGGGGCGTCCCCCGTCTTTTCCCGTTTCCAATATCACGTTTTCTCCTTCGAGGCCCTAACTTTTTCCAACAGTTAAATTTTCTTTTTTTTTGAAGGATGCGTTTTGATGTTTTTGATGGGCCGCTTAAGGTTGTTTCCCCGTCCAGGGAACCATTTCCCCTGCGTCATTCCGTTCCCCAACCAGCCTGAAAAAATGTAATTTAAGGTCCTTAACACCCTACTTTCCCAGTTCCACTCACCTCCCTTGGAACATGTCGTCCTTTTTTTGGGCTGCGCCTCCGTACAACGTGCAGAACTTCTAGGGGTACCAGTCCCCCACCCTCAATCGCCTATACGATGGGACGTTCCTTTCTGCCACATCCATTTAAAAAGCTTTTCTATCCCTGATCTGTCGCCCTAGATTTTATGCCTCTTTTACGTAAGTAGCCCCCATGGGCCAGCCTTCTCGAGAGAAGTATTAGTTTCTTTTGTGTTTTTTGAGGTTCATTTTTCGGACCCTCGATAGGAATCCCTTCTACCCGCCTGTTTTTCTCGCACAATTCGGGCTTCTTGGCAGAACCTTGTGCCCCATGCCCCTCTAGTATGAGGCGTATTTGCCGCCTTTTCTTTCCTTTTTTCCCAACACATCCTTCTGTGGTGGGGTTCTGCGTCGCAGATATGACCAAAAACCTTTTTTTGGGACCCACCCCTTTTCTCCCCCCCCCTCATTTCTCAGAATCGTTTTCTTCTCTGGTGATTTACAAATGGGTTTTCGCGTCGAACTTTTCCACGCCCACAGTGATAGAAAACGGGACGCACGAGTCCCTGCAGTGCTTTGTACTTCGCCTTCCATCAGTGGTATGTTAATGCGTCCACCTCGACAGGCGTCCAATGTTCTCCCCCCCCCCCCTTAGTCTCTTCCCTCGCGAGATTTCTTACTGACCGCAGCCCCCAAAAGTAGGGGACCACAGAAGCGGCTCCCCCCCCCCCCCCCAGGATGAAAAACCTTCATCTCTGGTTACTTGCACAAATGCCCCCGAGTTTTATTAGCTGCCCGGCCCCCTTCCCTAGCCGCCCCCCAAAGAAGGACATCCTGTAGCGAATGCGCCCCCAAAGCACCCCGCAGACTGATTTCCTTCCTCCCCTCTGGAAGGATGATGGAGCAGTCTGTCGGGTCCCTTTTTTTCAACCTAAGTGTGTCCATTCTGGCGGTTTTTTTTCCCGTCGTTTTAGGGGGTATTCAGTCCCTTGTCCGAGCTAGGTTTCCCGCCAAGATGTAATGCTTTTAAGAAAAGCCTGGTCATGTTCTTTTCTCCCCCCGAGCTTTTTTCCCCTTGGGCTTGCCTTTTTGCTGGAGATGATTTTTGGTAGTTCTCCGCGAGACTCTTGGACGACGTTTCTCCGCTTTTTGCGTCCCCCAGGTTTGCTCGTTCTTCCAACGGCTTTTTTGCTGCCAACTCTTCCTTTCATGGCGGCTTACTAACGCTTTGCTATCCCGATACACTTACTTTTCCGATCCTGGGGGCGTAGGGTTTAGAGCTCTTTTCTTGGACTTGCTTTGATGATCCTCATCCCTGGAACAATTGTTTCCGGGAAGAGATTTCCAAAATCTTCCCTTCCCCACTTCGCCGGAGGCCCACTGTTGTTTTTTCCTTTTTTTTTTTGCCAGCCGGAGTTCGGGCTTTCATTTTTCGTTTTTTCCGAATTTTCTCCCCCCGGCTTTGTATTACCCAAAGGGGGGTCAAAACCCCTTGGAGCGAGAAAGCTTACGTTCCCCCTTTCGTTCAGAGTTGATTTTTTTTTTCTTTTTTTTCAGAAAGTTCGACAGCCCCCACACAAAACCTTGCTCTCTTGGGGGCCTCTTTGCTTTGTTTCCTTTTTAAAGTTCGCGTTTCATTTTGCCAGGGCGCCTGTTTTACCTCTTCTATTTATCATCCTCGTGTTTTGTTGGTTTTCTTTCGAGATGATGTGAAAGAATAACTTTTGGCGATTTTTTTTCCCCCCTCGTCGATTTCCGACTTTGAAGATTCATTTTATGACTACTGCCTATCGCCTGCCTATCTCGACCGGGGCTCCCCCCCTCAACTTGGGTTTTTTCATAACACCCCCCCCCCAAGATTTTCCCCCAAGGAAGTGTCTGGACTATCACCCCCTTTTCCTGTTCTCGTCCCTGTGGGTGCTTAGTTGTCCTCCAACTCCCCCTTCCTCCGACGACAACAGAACAAATTTGCCTTAAACAGAATACCCCCGAAGAATCCCTCCCCCCTAAGACAGGGACTGTGTGAAGGCATATTGGAGGAACCCCGCAAACTTGGGACGCGCTACATTTGCCCGAGACGTCAGTTGGCGTTACTTGAAGCAAAGAGACTGGTTCCCCCTCTCGGCCCTCTCCGGCAGCCTTGAATTGTCTTTTCCCGGGCGACTCGTTGACCCAGATTTCCTCATGAAGCCTTCTGGTCAACGGGCTCGTGCATCCTTTGTCCCTTTTCCCCCCCCTGTGATTGCCTCTTACCGGAGCAGCGGCGTTCCCCCGCCTAGCCCGCGCGCTAACAACCCCAAGTGCTCGCACCCCCCATGACCAGCTTACCAACAATCCCTTCAACTGCGACTCCCATTGAAAATCCCCCCAGGATCTTTGTCCCCCCCTCGATTAAGTCTCGTCCCCGAACAATACCCCCCTCCTTTCACTCCCTCCACTGGAGGTGACCTTTGCCTTCGGCCCGACGTTGGGTCTCGAAATCAGCCCCTTTGGCTCCCGAGGATGTGCTCGTTTCTTAGGGTGCTAATTTTTCAATGTTGGTCTTTCTTTTCCGCTGAAGCGGAGGGATCAGACTCCCAAGCTTCGGAAGTTGTTGCCCCCCAGACTGTCAGAGTTTTGCAGTAGGTGTTTTTTCCCGTCCGGTTCATTTCCCATGGTGCTGGCCTGGTGCTTAGGGCAGAACGATCGCGCTTCGCTTTGGAGACATTCGATGTGGCCCTCGTTTGGTTGTGACGCCGGGTACCAAACGAATTTGACAACAGAAAGACTGTTCACCAAGGTTCCCGCGGGTTCCCCGTTCCTTTTCATTAGACCGAGTTCCTGTCTGCCGAGATCTTTTTGTCCTTTTATATCGTACCCGCCCCTCCACGGCCAGTTCCTGTCATGGTTTTTCCCCCTGCTCTCCGAACCTAGGGCTCTTTTTCCTCAATGATTGGACCCCCCCCACCAAGGGGTCCGTTGTTTTTGTTTTAGTTCCCTTTTTCCCCTGTGTTGTGCTCGAACACCACTTTCTGAGTAATTGTCCGCTTCGATCAAACCGTGTATGCACCTGCTGCCCGCTCCGAGAGGCGGGGGTTTCTGGTGTCACGTTTTAATGCCCGATGGTTCCCGATTCCCCAGGTTTTGCGTTTTCTCAGTCCCTTGTTCGACCCCAAACACCTTCCCGAGTCAATGTGCCGCTTCTTGGACACCCTTCACCGACCCTTCCCTTTCTGCTGCCTTATTCCTTGACCATGTGCAGCGTGCGCCCATTCCCCCACCAGGTCGCTTCGAGATAGACAAAGGGGGGGGGGGTGTGGGGGGGGTTGTTGGGGGTGGGGGGGTGGTGGGGGGTGGGAAAAAACCCCACCCCCCCCCCACACCACCCACCACAACCCCCCCCCCCCCCCCCAAAAAAAAAAAACACCCCCCACCCCCAACCCCCCACCCCCCCCAACCACCCCACCAAACACAAAACCAAACCACCAACAAAAAAACCCCATTTTCCAGCCAGCTGGCTATAGAGCTGGCTCGGTATTTTTCTTTTGTGACCTTAAGCAGTTGTTCCCCTGGAAGGGTCCCAAATCTTTCCCCTACAAATCGATAGGCGGGCCTCTTTAAGCTCTTGTCTTTGAAGATGGGTTGTAAATGAGGCTCCCCAGGCTTTTGGTACTCTTTTTTTTTCTTCTTCTTAGTGAGCGTCCTCACATCCTCCAGAAGCCCTTCCCTCTTGAGGTATTCTTCCCTTTCTTCCTCCCCCCCTTTGATTCCTTGCCGTAATCAAACCATAGCCCCCCATCTCCTGACTCGGCCATGGGCCCTTCCATTAGTTTTATGGGCCACATTAGGAGGCCGTTGCTTAACCCTCAAGCCCCTTTAGGTTTTTAATGAACAAGAGGTCCCTTTTGGTCCCAGGGTAATTTTAATGATCCATTGATTTTGGTCAGCCATAATATTTGTGTTTGAGGAGCCTTCTCGTTTCCGATATTGGTTCCACAACCACCTCCCGTGCCCAGCCAGGGAAGGACCCGAATTACCCTCCCCCCTGCCCCCTTAGGGTTCCCTTTTTTCCCCTCTCCCCCCAGCTCCCCGAGCCTTGCGCACGTAGCCCGAGCGCGCATCCCCTTTACCTTTTGTTGCTGGCGTGGGTAGCGTTGGACTTCTTGAATTCTTTTGCTTTCAGCCCCCACGATCCCTTCGCTCATCTTAGTTCTTTCTCGTTGTCTCCCGTGCAACCAGAAACTTTGTTTTTTAACCCCCCCTTTCCCCCCTCTGGTCTACTTTTTGCCCTTGCCCCTCTGTCGAGAGATCTCGCTTTTCTTTCGTAAAGTGTCCACCCCTCCCCCTTGCAAGCTCTGTCCCTAAAAGTGACAGCCTTCGTCACGCCAGTAGATCTGCTGTTCCCCTGGTCCTGGACTCTGGTATTTGCGCGGTTATATTTTTAATTTCCCCCCTGTGTAGAAGTTGACAAGGCGAATAAGTTTTGTAGGGATAGAGAAGGACTAGCCCGGCCCCCCTCCAAAATTCCCTCCCTTCCCCCCGCACCTAAGCCCCCTGTTTTTCCTAGGACTTCGAGGACCTTCCCCTCCCTAGTCCGGCCTTTCTCTTCCCCCCCGAGAGTTTTTGCAGTCTGTGGACTTACAAAATGAACCGGTGAGAATTCTTTTACAGCGTTCCGTCCTTGATTGAAGTTGCCCCATCTGCAGGATGTAAGACCTATAATAGCATGGGAGCTCTGCACCAGGCAAAATCTTCCTGCCCAAATACTCTTTTTATAATAATACCCTAACCCTGTTGTCTTATTTTTCGCTCTTATTTGTAGTTTAGGCTTGTGGTCTGTTTGAGATCCCAGAATCAATCCCTTGCTCGTCCATTAATCCCTTACGAGTCTCCCCTTCCTCCCCTCTTCGTCCCCACCAATGCTGTTAGATTGCTTACACTTTTCTCCTTGTTTTTTTTAGTAAAAAAATCTCTCTGATTGGTGGCGCCATGTGAGGAGTCGAGCCCCTTTTTAATGTGCACCCTCGGTACTTTCTCTACAGGCCGTCTGTGATGTTGACTGCCCGAATTTTTATTTCCTTCTCGTCGGATTTATTAGACCCCGTTTTTGCCTTTTTCAGCTGATAGCTTTTTCCTTTCTAGTACCAATTACCCGTTCAGAACCCTCCCAACTATATGAGCCCCGCTCAAACCTTGAAACAGCAGATCCTCCGGTCCCCGTAATGTTATGATTTATTTTGCATGATTCCCTTCTTTAATCCTTACCGGTCTTGTTTTTCCCTTCTTCGAACTTTTTCTTTTCTTCCTTCCCCCCTAAATAGTGGATCAGGGTGGGCGGTCAGCCCGACCGTCCAGGTGTTTTAAGTTCCGGAATAAACCCGCTCTTTTTTTCCCCCCAATGAAGTGGCCTTCTTTTTTCTGTCTAGTTGGTGATGATCTGCCCCCTTTCTGATTCCCGTGATTTTGAACCTCCTCCCCTGCAACGCCCTGTGATGCGCTTCTTTCTTCAGGGGATCTCGGCCTGTTCGGGCGCTCGGATGCCCTGATGACTCCTGATCCAAATATTGACGTTTCTTGTGCTTTCTCACCCTGGACCTTTTTCTTGGCTTGGGCGGAGTTTTTCCCCCCCTCCTTATCCTTTGAAGAGAAGCTCCGTTCCCAACCCCCACAAGCTCCCCCTGCGACTCTCCCCTTCGATTGATTTTCAATTTCCCCCCTTCATCGGGGCTTTTGTTCCCCTTGTCCAAGACACCCTTCCCTCCAGGATATGTTCAATCAACATTGGGGCGAAGGGGTCGCGACCCCCCCTTTAAGTTTTTTCCTGGCCTGCCTGGTCTCCTATTAGAGTCGAGGGGGTCACCCCGCCTTGCGTCCCCCACACCACATCCCCCCCACCCTTTCGCCCCGACGTTGCGTGGGACGACCCCCCGAATTAAAAGGTGCTTTCTTTTTCTTTTGGCCGTCTTCACTAGGTTTTTTTTGTCCTTCTCTCCTCGCTAAATGACCCGCAGTTTGTTTTTGTCCCCCCCCGGTTTTCCTTTCGGCGCCCCCTCCTCATGGGCATTCCCTCACTTTTTTCACACCCGATTTCCCCACATGCGCTCATCTTTCATGTACAGCGAGAGTATCGTGTTGGCTGCATATAATTTAACCTCCCAGACCCTCCCGACTGTCCCCCCGGTACCCCCAAACTAAGACAGCCCGATACCCTCTGATCGGTTTCTTTCACCACCTTTCTCTTCCGTCCTCGCCGCCCCCTTTTGATGGGATTGGTCCTTGATTTCCTGCGCTGGCCCCTCGCAATCCATGGAGTAGAACGCCGCCTCATTCTTTTTTGATGTTTTTAGGTGTTCCCCGGCATCATTGCTTTTATTTTGTTATAACGTTTTCCCCATGTTTTTCTCGCCAATAGTTTTCCCTTCCCTTGCCCACTCTGCGGCTGGCTTCCGTTGGTCCCCCCGTTTTTCCCGCGTTCTTTTTTTCTTTCATCCCTGATCCTAATGATTGGTGTTTCTAGCCCTACAGCCTTCAGGGCAACACCCCCAGGTTGATAACCCCGACCCACTCCCCCGCCCTTAACACTCTCTCTTTGCCTGCCCTAGGCGGTCATTCCCTTAACCACTGTCCGGTACTTCCCGTCTGAATAACCCCCAAGGACCCTTCCCCCCCTCCCCTCGCCGTAGATTGTCTTCAAGGCCGCGCCGCTCTTTTTCCCATTTGTTAGTCACTCGTGGACATTTTCGAGTTTTGTTGAGACATTCTCCCTTTGGTGCAATCTTGGAGAGGGTTCCTCCTCCTCTGACGGCCAGTTTGCACCGAGGGTACTTTCCCTTCATTTCGAGCCCACAGGACCCACTTGCAGCTCTTGATAGAACACACGCTCTCGTTTTTTCTTTTTCCTTCCACGCCTTTTTGCTTTTTTCGCGCAAAGTTCTTTTTTTGAAAAATAGCGCTGAAAGCCCCAAGGCTAATTTAGTTAGTCTCCCCTTCTGTTGGCCTCTTCCCCTTCGGGCGATTTAACGCGTTTAATAAGTGACTTCGGAGGGAGTTCGGTCGTCTTTCTTCCTTTGTGAAGTTTCTTGAAGGACATTATGTCTACAGGAATCCTGATTTTTCATAAGACCGGAATGGAATAAGGTTCTTATTCCGGAGCCTGTGAGAGGTAGTTTCTTTTTTTTTCAGGGTGGATGTCATTTTTTCATCAGTCTAAGCTAATGATAACTTCATGCTGGGAGGACCCCCCTTTTTTCATCGAATGATGCCCCCCCCGCTGTTTCTGCTAAAGCGGTCGAGAGTTTATAACGCTTTTTCGATCGCGATCCCCTCCGTTCCTCCGATCGTTTGATAGAAGATGCCATCGCTTTGTCTCTTTCCTCTGTCCCTGATGCTTTCTTTAGATCATTGAGCTCCGCAATTTGACGGATTTTGTTTCACAACCTAAATTCCGTCCTTTCGCTGGCCCTTCTCCTTCTTTTGCTTTCCCATTGGTCCTTGCCGGTTCTTATTCGGAAAGTGGTGTTATTGTTTGAGCCGGCTTCCACGTTAGCCTCTTTCCCCCATGTTCCACCCTAGTGGCTCGTTGTCCTTCCCGTGCCTCATCCATGGTAAGGTGAATGCTGTTGTCTTTCAGCCCCTCCTTTGGGTGCTTACGTTTTCTTTATCGTGTTGCCTGTTTCTTTCCTTTTCCTGTGATTTTTTTTTATTAGCGTAGGCGTCCTTTTTTTCTTGTCACCAGGAGCTGGCTTTTCCCCTTCCCTATATCTTTTCACCTAACCTACGTGTCTCTTTTGGTAGATGGAGTCAGGACCCCCCGTCCCTCCTGGTTCTGTACCCGGCTCTACACTCGCAGCTCCTGACCCGCCTTCCCAATTGAATATGACCGACCTCGTTTGAAGTTCTCCCCATTACTTATGGGTGACATTCCCCCACCGATTTGTCCCCCCCCTTTTACCCCTTTGGTGTGTTGCTTTCTTTTTGGCCGTTTTTCCTGCCCCCCCCCCCCCTTCTGTTTTTTTCCCCCCCTTTTTTGTAATCGCATGGTTCCTGCAGGGGGTGGGTGCCACACTCCATGATCCCGCCTCCCACTTGAAAAATCACCAGAACCAAGGCCCACAAGAAAAATCTACCCCCAGAATTGCCCCCGAGACTCTGTAAATCCTCCTCCCGCCCTTGACTCCCGATTTTTCTTCCCTTGCATGGGCCGGATCTTTTCCCTTGTGCCCCCTGAGTTAAGCAGCAGGTCCTCTCATTGTTTGACCCCCGACTTTTGGACCCCCGTTGATTCTATCCCCCCCCCGATTCGGTCGAATGACCTTTTGTATCTAAAAACGTTACTTTCCTGCGTCATATTCCTCCTTTTGCCCCTCCACCCTTCGTGCCCCCTTCGGTCGCCCCACTTTTCTGGGGCTTCCCCTCTTTTCCCGGTCCTGCTCCTTTCGCTCCTTCGTGAGACAAAAAGAGTTCGCCAATTCAAGCCCGTCCCCTGAAGGGACTGAATCCCATCAGACCAATGAGGCAGTCCCCCCTTGGTTTCGGAACACCTGTTTGGTAGCTCCCTCTCCCTTGCCAGCTAATCCTTCGGTTACCCCCGCCACGCCCCCTTCCCGACCTTTCCCGTCACTAGCATAATTGATTTTTTTTCACGACTTTCCCCTTTTCAAGACCCTGCTAGGAAGTGTTTGGCCTTTATATGTTTAAGTATGTTTTTTATTTCTTCATTATGAGTGGCTTTCTTTTCTGTCGTATCCTGGGAATGTTTCTTTAGAGCGTCTTTTTTTCCCTAGACCTGTCCCCGTTGCGCTTGGTGCTTGGTCCCCTTTTTTTGGGTTGGATGCTCAGGAGCTGAATGTTTGTTTCCCTTAACTGGTGGTGCTCCTCTTTTGTTCGTTTGCCTTCCCTTTTCTTTTGCTGGTGGAGGGCGTTGTTTGCCCAACGCTTCTCGCTTGTTTTGAGATAATTGTTTGTAACTTAGCCTGGTGTTGCGGTTTGTTTGTGGCCCCAAGGGAAAACATCGGCTTTTTTTTACTTTCCTCGACCTTTCTTTCTGGCCGGTTGGTGTTTTTTTAATATCCTGGGGGGTTTTTTGTTTTATGTTTTTTCCCTTCTGCCTTTTCACCTTTTGCGTTTTCATTACCTGCCTTCCCGCCGGCACACTCGTGCTTCTGAATGAACGCTGGGGATTTTGGTCTTTTGGGATAACTTTTTTGGCGGTTTTTTTTCTCCCCTTTTTATCTGCTGCCTGAACCCCCATCCTTTTTTTCGAGTCAAAAGTTTTACTTTTTTGGCACGGGTCCGAAGAAGAGGATCTGCTTCCAACATTTTGAAGAAATCCCTATTTTTGATCCCAAGTTTGTTTTTACCAACCAACGAAGAAGATGATTTTCCGTGCGTCCCACACCCCTTCACACAACCAGACCCTTCCCGTGTTGAGCGCCCCATGTACGTATCGTTACTGATTGATATTTTTTCTCTCCCACCCATTCACCCTGTTCCGGCTCATGACTAGTAAACACATTTTTTTTCCCATACCGGATCCTTATCGGCTCGTTTCTTTTTTGCCTTGTTGTTACCACTCACTGAGGTGGTTTTGTGTACTTCCTAAGTTTTCCGACGTTCCTAAAACCTTCCTCTCCCCTTTTTTTGACGTATGTTGAGGGCGAGTTGAGCCTCTCGTGGTGAACATTGCGGAATTAATTTTTTCCTCTCCGCTGCTCCTTTGCTCTTTCCCCTTTCTTTCATTTTTTATTTTTTTCTTGCAAAGGGAGAGTTTCTTGCCTAAACTCGTGCATCCGCACGAGCCCTTCTTCTCGTGTTTAATTGCCTGCTCTGGTCTACCGTTCTCTTGCGGCAATGGTTTCCTTTCCCCCATGAAAATTTTCCCGTGACCTATGCGGCAGGGTGCCTGTTCTACCTTCTTTTTCGATTTCTTTAGCTCCCCTTTCTGAATTGAACGGCCTCTTCCCTTTCCCCCCAATCGTTGTGCAAGATGTCAAGTACCCTGGTGACTCATCGAGAGTTCTCTGAACGTGATGAGTGTTTTTCCTTTTTTCTCCTTTCTTTTCTTCTGTGCCGATCTTTTTTTTTTGGCAAACCCCTCTCCCCGTCCAAGAAGGTCCGGCCCCGTGACTAACCTTTCCCCATTTGGCGCTCCTTTTTTATCGATTCAGCGCCAGGCCTCGCGCCCCGTGAGGAGGAAGAAGCCCGTTTGCGTTTTTAATTGTGTCTCTGGAGGTCTTTCTTGGTTTTCCGGCAGAAATTCCCTTATTCTGTTCCGGTCACAAATTTACCGGAGAGTTTTTACGAAGTTTTTCGTTGCTCTTTTTGCGAAGAACCTGAACTTGACCCCCCCCTGGCGTCCTTGGCAAATTATACCCTGCCGCCTTTTGGTTCCCGAGTCTTCTCCCTCATGCTTTCGAATAACGTGCAAACATTTGCCTCCTCTTGGGCGCGCAGAAGAAATTTCCCTCGCCTCGTTTCGACTTTTTGGGGCCGTTCGGTTTATAGTCGCCGTGCGGGTCCTTATATCGTTTAACTGATCCCGTTTCCCTTCCCTAAATAGCTTGCCCTGCCTGTGGAGATCATTGAGTTTTGCCCAGTCCCTCCCCCTTCAGACTTGCCCGTTTCCCATCCATGACGCAGGTTTACTCTTCAATTCGATTTTGTCCCCTTTGAGAAACCCATGAGTTTTTTTGGCTCAATATCTGTTGTTTCCGTTTTTCTCCCATAGCCTTCTACCCCTTCATGGTTGGCTACTTTTTTTCGCTTTTTTGCCCGTTCCTGCTTTTGAAGAAGCTCTTGTTATTTCTGAGCCAGTCAAACGCAACAAGGTGCTACGAAACCTCCTCTCCTCCCCCTTTTTGTGTCTCCTCGTTTTCGTTTAGAATTGGTGATTTTTTTTGATTGACTTCCTCCACTCTTTCAGATTAGTTGAACTCCTTGATCAGTTTTTTTACTTTTTGCTAGGGTCCCAGTCTTTTTGTTCGAGTTTTCTTTTTCCACCCCTGACGTTTGGTCTATTACCCCCAATGCTCTTTAAGGTTTTCTTTTCGATTAGACGTCCCCCCTACATTACTCCTTCTTGTACTTCTAGAACTGCTTTTTTGTGCTTAGTGACTGTGACCATTCACCCTGGTGAGATTAGTTCGTTTCTCTCCCTCCCCCCCATTTTTGAATGAAGTGCTCAATTTCTTCCTTTCTTTCCATTGAGAATACCGCCCGCTCCCAAACTGATCTCACCTCTCCCAGCCTCCACTAGCACCTAAGGTTTTTGGCTCGTGCTTTCTTTCTCTTTTTTCCCTTCTCCCCTTTTTTTGCTTCTCGAAAATTGACAGGCGTGGATTCACGGCAAGTCTTTTGTAACGTACCCCTTTTTCTCCCCTGTTGTTCATTTAGTGCTTTTGCTGCTCCCACTGACCTGCCTTTCTCCTCTGATGATATTGGATCCTTTTTTTGTTCCTCTTACTCCTCTCCCGTAGATTTTGCAACTCGCCCAGGAACTACCCCTACCGCTTTTTCGTACCCTGTGGACTTCCTGCTCCTGGTGCTGATCTCCCTTCGCGCTCTTCCTTGTGCATGTGATAAGATATTCTTTGTTTTTTTTAGTTCTTTTGGTCTTTTTCCCCGAAGTGTTGCCACACCCTTCCCTGACTCTCCAGGTCCCTGCACTTTGCACCCCCAAGAAACTTGCAGATATCACGTTTCCTAGTTGGGGCCCATGACCCTGGTGCCTGTTTTTTCATCCTCCTTCCTCCTGTTTCATAAAGTGCCCCCCCTTTCTATTTGGCGGGCCTTGTAAACAGTGACCTTTTGCTTTCTCTTGGCATGCGTAAATCTCCGAGTTATTTTGGCTGGTACGCTTGAGTACCCCTTGATGTTCGTTTTGCCGCGGCACTCCCACCTACCTCGGTTCCTGCCCTTGGTCTTTGTGGAAGCCTCTGCACGCTGGTTTCCCGGACTCGATTCCATGGCGTCTGTCAGGGCCCCTGACAGAGCTCTGTAGGCGTGAAAGTTGGCGCATGGGTTTAATAGTCACATTCAACCTCGCTCATTCTTGTCAAGCCTTAGGAATTTGAAGTCATTTTTTTCGGCTGCCTCCCTAAGTCCCCCCACGTCATTTTCCACATCGCTGGTTCCCACCGGTGCCACCCCAAACCCCAGAAAGAAGCCCTCCCCTTTTGATTTTTTCTTCTGCGTTTCTGGGAAAAAGGAACCCCACCACAACACATACCCCCAAAGCTTTTCTCTCCGTTCCCCCCCTGCCTGGAAGTGATGGATGTTATATATCCTTTTCCTTTTCCCTTTTTTGCACGTCGGAGCCGGCCGTTTCTTGGTGCCTGGTTGTTTCCTTTTCTTCTCATTTTTGCTCCCCCGTTCATTTTTTTTAAATTTCTACCAGCCGTTCTCGACCCCCCACCCGTTCTTGAATCCCCCCACTGCCCTCAGTGTTCCTCCCGGTCCTTCCGGGTTCCTGTTTCCTTCCCGCCTTTAGACTTTTTCTCAATACTACTCTTTTGTTTGGGTTGTTTCTGCCAGACCCCGATAGGATCAGTTCAGGTTTTCCTCCCCCCCGTCACCCCTTTTGATCCCCCTCATTCCTTTTATATACGAATTTCTTTCCTTTTGATGCTTTTCATGTTCATTGCCTTTGCAACCCTGCCCCGGTTTAAGCGGTCGACCCACGTTCCAACCCCTTCTTTCGACCCACCCCCTTCCAGAGAACTCGTCCTTCTTTTAGAGTTCCCAAGGGATTAGTGTCTTTTTTCCCCTGGGTCACCTCTACCAGGCTCAATGAGAAAGTGGATGCTTTCCCCACTCTTTTCCGACTTTTTGCCCCCCCCTCCAGGCTTAGCCCTTTCCCCCCCTCGGACCAAATTTTCAATATTTTTTGAGACCCCACCCCCTGTGCATGAAAACCCCCCTGCACTTTGAGTCTCACCCCCCCCGCCATCCAGATTTTTGCTTTCACCTTCTTCGCATATGACCCATCTTTTGGGTCGAGGGACGTCACTCCCAACCTTTAGAAGACCTGATCAGCCTTTCTTAGTTGCGTATTGCGAGTGACTTCCTTTCGTCGGCCAGGGAGTCCACTTTTCCCCGTTCCCTTTTTCTTTCTGTTGCGGCTTGGTCGGTGGAGGTTCGGTTAGTACGAGGGACTCTGCTGTGCTTATTGAATTCTCCTTGGTTTATTTAACCACTTTCCCCTGGGGTATCCCAGGTCGTTTCGATCTTGGCTTGTGATTTTTATTGAATTTTTTCTTTTTGGCGAGCTTTTAGTTTTATTAGATCTGCGTCCCTGCCTCCCTATTTCTGATCATTGCGAAGGGAATTAGGTTTGCCCGTTTTTATTCCCCCATTCTTGTCCTGGCATAAGATTTTTTTCACTTTCTTCGTTCTTTTACAACTGCTTTGGCCCACGATCGTTTCTAGCTTTTTAAAAACTTAATTCGCCCTGATAGGGTTGCATTGATCTCTTTTTTTTGTAAGTAAAATCGGGCTTTGAGTTTTCTTAGTTGGGAGCTGCTTGTTTTTTGTTTGCTGAAGTCTATCCCCATTTGATTGTTGCAGACAAAACGTCTCTTTCCCTTTCCGTTCGGGGCGTTTGCTGAGGTTTTTTTTTTTCTTCTTGGGAAGTCCTTTTTCTTTTTCAGTTTGGAGGTTTTCGAACTTTCCCGCCTTCTTTTTGCGATCACGAGGGCTTTTTTGGGTGACTCCTCCTTCCCCTGGTTTCCTTGTTAAAGGCGTTGTTACCTTCCATTTTTTTTTTTCCAGCCCGTAGTCTCTTGACTAGCCTATCGGCCATTTTCGCGGTGCAGGTTAGTATTGCAGGAGTTGCGCCGACGCTTTTGACCCTTTGGGCGCGAGCTCTACACTTTCTTCTTTTCTTTTTCCTTCCCCCCCTGTGGTTGTTGTTTTCGATATTCTTCTCCTCATCGCCTGTGCCTAAACGTCGTTGAGGTCTGACAGACTGTCCCCTCCCCTGGACGTTCGGCAGAATAAGAAGCCTATTCGGGGCTTCAGAACTTTTGCCTTCCCCCAAATTGATTTTCCCTACCAGTTATGCGGCGTTTCCTGTCTCGTTCGTTCCCCTGGTCCTTTTTTTTTCCCTCCTTTTTTGCGGATCGTAACATCCCCCCCGGTATGCCCCACGTCAGTCCAAACAGTGGGCCAACCGACTGCCCCCCTCCCTTAGTACAGTCCTTGAGAGCCTTCAAGGTTCAGATTGTGCTGCCCTTCCATGTTTTCCCTCTCTCACTTCGAGCAGAGAATTCCTCTCTCAGCTCTGGAAGATTTGGGAAAGGCTCGAGCCGCGCTTTTTTTTTTGCCTTATCGCTTTTTTCTCGCAAAGCTCCCCCCCGCTCCCCTCACGGTCCGCTTTATGCAAACAAAACGCTTGTGCACCTCAGTGAATCAAACATGGGGCGTCCCCGCCGGTAGCATCTGCGCAATCGGCTCTCCCCCTCTGAAAAACACACTACAAGCAGGGTTCGCCCCACGTCCAAAACCTGCACTCGCTTTTTGCATGAAACCCCTTTCTCCAGGCCCTGGGCTTCAATACCCAGTTTTTGCGTCTTTCCCCTTACGAGCCCCGGGCAGTTCCTCGTTTTCCCGTAACGAATAAACAGCAACGTCCCCGCATTTCGACGCCTCTTTGTCCTTTTTATCTAACGCCCGGACTTCGCCATCCATGGCCCCTGACAAGAGATTGTTTTGTCCGTCTTTTCCTGACGTGGTCGTTCTTCTCGGGAAATGGATGTTCTCCTTTTTCTTTAGTTTGTTGCGTTGTTTGAATCCCTTAGACGGCAGTTGTGTGGGTGCTGAAGCCGGAGCTGCAGGTGTTCCCTCATTTTTTTGGCCGCCGGATATTTTTTCCTCTTGGTGCTGGGAGTCCCTCAGTTCGGTCCTATGGATAGAAGTTCTTTGCGCATGGCTTCTGTTTTTCCTGGTCGGCGGTTGTACGCATGGGCAACCTGCCCTTGAGAGCTTCCTCATTCCGAAGGAGGATTGGCTTTTCGACCTTTGTGGTTTTTTTTTCCGCGCCGGACCGTTGTGTTCCTGTATTTCCCGCCCCCCCCTGCCCTGCACGGCTGTTACTTTCGTGTGGTATCACCCAACCCAAGGGTGTGGGCGGGTTAGCCCCCCAACCTTGCGCTTCGAAACACCCCTCTGACCTTTCAGAGTGATTCTCACCTTCCCCGGTACTGTTTTCCCTTTTCAGAACTCCTCCCTCCCCTCGGGACTCCCCCAGTTTATGTCAAGGCTTAGTGGTTAGACCCCCCAGGGCTGTTCCCGCCCCATGGTTAGCCACCCCCCATGAAGAGAAGTTTATTCCCTGCTGGAAACACACCTTAACACCCCCCTGCCGTACACGCGCTCGGGTCCTGCAGGTCCCTTTCGACTGGTCAGACGTTGAGCGTTGGCCCCCCATTTTTAATCACCCTGACCGGCTAATCTTTTTCTAGTTTACACCACGACTTTTTCCCAGCCCACGCTGTCTCTCGTTCATCCCTCGGTTTTGCCATGTGACCCTCATCGTGTTGATGCGGCATTATGCCGGCCCATTCCCTAGATCCGTTCTTGACCTGAATGCTCCCGCTTGAGTGTGGACAGATCGTGTTAATCGGTTCCTCCAATTTTTCTGGCTGCTCGCCGCTCTCCTTTTTAGGGCCACTTCAGCCAATTGTGTTTCGCCCGCCCTCTAATGCTGGTGCCAGAAGCAACTTCTCGCGGACGGTCCCGTCCTTTTCGACCAGTCCTTTGGGGCCATTCGATAAACCATCCTCCTCGTTCCGATTCCCCTGGCCTTCCCCCCAAGAACCTTCGGGTTCTCGCGCCCCTGCGCCTTCTTTGGACTTTTCCCTCCTTTAGTCCTTGTAACCAAACTCTCCATCTTGCCTGTCCTTTTAGCTCATCGGGTTTTTTTTTTTTTTTTTTTTTTGTGATGACTGAGCGCCCGTATTCTTTTGGTGTTGCTTGCCCCTCTTTCTTCTTGGGGCACCCCAATAGTTAAAAGAAATTTTCAGGGTCAGTTTTTGCCTGTACGTAAATCCAGCTCTTTTGAGCTGGACCAGAGCATCCTCGAGTGCATTTCCCCCGTCAGCTACCCCCGATGCCTTTCGTCTAAACGTTGTCTTTCGGAAGTTGTCTGCCCGTATTGTGCTGAAACATGCCTTAGCCTTTTAGCTCGACAAACTTCAGGCAACAGAATGCTTCTTTACTTCCCATGGTCCTCGCTTTGTATCGCCCTGCACCCTCCGTTTACCCCCCCAATGGTGCTCATTTTTTTCTTTTTCTCCCCCTTTCCCCCCTATTGTCCGATGCGTCCCGTCCTTTTCCTCAACTTCCCAAACCCGCGCTGCTGGACTCCTATTTTCCCGCCCTTTTTCCCTGCCACCGTCAGTGTCGCCGTACTGATATGCTGGTGCTGGTCTCTTAGTTTCTTTGCTCCTTTTTCTTCTTCATTTACCTCGCCGCCTTGCTACTCATCTTCCATTCGTCTTTGGTTGTTTCTTTTCCGAATGAGTCCCTCCCCAGCACCATCGCCCCCTCAAGAAGTTCAGAGAAGTACTGAGGGGCCTTTTTTTTTGCCGACTCTCGCCTTTTGCTCCCCCCCCCGAGAGTCCCCGGGTTGGAATCCCCCCATTGACCCTTTTCATCTGCGTCAAGTGGCGGTTGTAACTCCGGCCGGCTTCGGATTGACGAATATAACTTTCTGTATTCTCCTCCCCACAAGGGCCCCCACAGAGGCCTGGACCCC
>Ga0179591_1239612_pt1 | contig 20918 bp, 17 predicted proteins | sample CZOMad2_1_08_16f_FD_182891 | JGI IMG/M metagenome (GOLD analysis project Ga0179591, IMG submission 182891) | Vadose zone soil fungal communities from Angelo Coast Range Reserve, California, USA - CZOMad2_1_08_16fungal (PacBio error correction) | ecosystem: Environmental > Terrestrial > Soil >... | reverse complement strand
TTTCCCTAGGCTTTTGACTTGAAGTTCGCCATCGACGAGACATGACCATCTTGCCTTTAAGATCGTCCTTTCTCCTTCTTTAGGTTCTTCCTTTGATTGATTTCTTTCCTTTAATCCAATTCTAAATGACATCTTGACTTTACCAAGGTCCTCATTTCTAGCTCACATTTCCTTTTCTAAGGTTGAGGTGTCTCAATTTCTGCTTCAGGCGCCGTTTTCTTCCTGCATCAGTACCTATTTCGTGTCACTTTTTCCCCCCCGAAACTATGGCTGCCACATCTTCTCCTTCAGTCAGCTGATCCGAGAGATAATTCTTACAAGGAAAGAGTCTTACCTGTCGTGTCTGCCCTCCCCCCTCTTTTCTCTTGGCATCTCTTTCTTTTCTCGATTTACTCGGTGAACCCTCGCGGCCTGGTTTCTTCTCTTCATGTCAGAGGAGGAAATCTCTTCTCATACCTTATTGAAGAGTCTATATCACCCGCCCCCCCTCTCTCCATACCACTCCGTTCGTCGCATCCCGGGATCTTTCGAGATCGTGATTTTCCCCCCGCTCCTGGAATTTTTTCGCGCCGCTTTGACCTAGACGTCCTTTTTTATTTCCCTTTAACGACCGCAGCGAAACTTCCCTCTTTAAACAACGTCCCCTTTCTCCGCCCGTGCACTTTCAACTCCTTCTCCCCCAATTGGACAGAAACTCCCATTCTTCGTTTGTCCTCTGCTCTCTACCCGTTTCAACTTGATTAACGACAATCCCCCCCGCCCATTTGCTCCTGAGATCGTGACACGGACTGACCAGTCCCGATTGTCTTCTACCCTAGTCTTCTTATCTGTCCACTTTCTTCCTGTCACTTGTCCTAAAAGGACGCACTGAGACGCGCCGCTTTTTACAGTCCGGAGCGGAGACTGTCAATTTCCGTTTTACAGACACCTTTCTCTCTCCCTCCTGATTCTCTTGTAAATGGTACTTTCTTTCCTTCCTTTTCTTTAAGCGTCGTTCTCCTACCTCACCTGAGGCCATCAACCTGGAAGATCCTTGCTCGTCCCCCCTCTTTAAAAAAGACACCGGCTCGTCGTATTGCCGAAGGTTCTGGATGAGCTCCTAATTCATCGTCGGTTTTCGCCAGTCCACTCTCCTTTTCCCTTCAGACGTAAAGTGAGGACTACGTTTCCACCCTGCCCCTGAGCTCAAAGAGCGGGCAGACAACTGCTCCTTCCCGTCCTACACGTCCTTCCCTAACGTCGCCTTCGTGCCCCTCTCTTCCCCCTTTTCCCGACCCCCCACTCAGCATGCAAGGAGTCTTTCTTTAACACTAGTAAACTCCCCCCCTTCTCTCGAGCTCCCGTTCGAGTTCTTCTTACCGCTGACCACGATGAAGTCTACATCAACCCCAAACCTAGGACAGGCCGCTTTTTCCCACCTCGACGTTCATATAAATTATGACGGTCGTACTGGCCCTAATTTTGTTTGACAGCTCGTGGTTATTCTCCCCACAGAGCTTTTATCAAGTTTCTCCTCCACCGTGCTACGTTCCTGGGTTTTCATCCCGATCGATTCTTAAACGGGTGTTCTTTGATCTGCGACCTTTTTCCTTATCCTGCGAAGACTCTGTCCCCTTGCTTTTTACCAAAGTCCTCTCCTTAAGATTTAAACCTTGCCCAGTTTTCGATGTGCGATTCGGCTGTTGAGACAGCTCGAATGAAGCAGACTATTTTCCCCCCTATGAAGCGAACGATCTGTCGTGTTACTTCAGCAGCCTAGACATTACCCGTTACGCGATGATTTGATCACTCTTCTCCAAAATGACTCTCTTCCTCGACATTCTTTTCCCCTTTGTTTCTTTCTTTAGAACTCCATCCAGTCGTCGCGAGCCTTTCTAGAGAGGGTGATGAGGTCTGGGACCTTGAAGCTCGCCAACCCTCATGCCCCTCCCTCATGAGAGCATAAGATTTTTCAATTTTCTCGGAGGCGACCCCCTACCAATCCTACGAACGCATCCAGAAAATCTATCATAGTACCTGACAATGTTCCAGCTTGCGCCCCCCGCTAGGCATTCACGGAGAAGTAGCGCCTTTTAGCTGTCCCTTGCGATTACAGAAGTCGCCGAAGTGACAGAGCTGCAAACCCTTCCAGGTCAGCTTCTCCGCCGCTTCTTGGGTTTTCTTTTGAGACGAGCCGAAATGCTAGGTATCTCAGGTTTATCTTTTTAAGGTCTGTGACGAAGCCGGCTCCCCTCCTCCTCCAGTTCATCCCAATCTACCCCATCTGGAATAGAATCATGTTTTCTCCGGTTCAACAGGAGTCGTTCTTCCCGATCTCGTACGTCGATTTTTTTTTTTTTCTTTTTTTTTTTTTGCGGAAGCCTCAACGGATACCCACGAAACGAGTAAGATCTTCCATCACTGGCCCTTTTCGGGTATTCAGTTCCTGACCACTACTCGCGATCCTGCCGGTCCTCCTTTCCAGTATCGAGCCTCCCGGGACTGATACTCACTGTATTCGATTGCCAGGTGCAACCCTGGCGGACTAGCTCTTTAACGGTGACATGTCACTCCCCCGTTGTTCAAGCCTCGTTCCCTCACTAAAGCGGCTTACTTAAGGGCGGTCAGTCCTTCCTTTTGAGCGTAACTTCGCTCCCCCGATTTTGGTGGGAAAGCTGGAATTCTTCCTACGAAGTTTAGAGTCCCCCGTCAAGTCCCCCCCAACCAGAATTATTTGCCGCGCGCCTTGACCCTTCCCCGGTAGTAGCCCCTGACGTCCCCAGCGGAAGGTCCAGCCAAAGATTTTGATTCTGTCGCCGTTTTGTGCTGAACTCTCCTTTTTGCCTTCGTAAGTGTTCCTCGAAGTGACCCTTGTCCACCCCGGCGTATTCCTAAACTTCTTTCATCCTACTACCTTTTTTTGAGACGATGCTGATCGAGGCTGTTACAGCCTTCCTCTCCGTTTCCTTAACCCTACCTCTTTCACTCTCTGTACCACCCCTGCCTAGAGTCACCTCTGCTCGTGGAAGTGCTGCCGGCGCTGTCTGATTTCCGACTAAATTGTCCTGCGTCCGCTCTCTTGAGCAGTCTGGTTTGGTGAGCGGGACGTTGAACTTCTTCTCCTCTACTTCGGCGCCTACACCGATGACCGTCTTCCCCAACCCAGCGGGTGCGAGTTCTTTTATGATCGCGCCCGGGAAGAAAGGTTTTAGACCCCGCTGCGGCGGCGATGCCCTCCCCCCCCTTTCGTGTAAAATGTATTCATCACGCAGGCCTTGCCGGAGAAAGATGAATCTTGTTAATTATGTTGTTCAACTCTCCTGCTTCCCTTACCTCCCTTCTTTAGAGAATCTATTCGGGGTTTCCCCTGTCTTGACACTCATTTTTACGGTCAAGGTCGTACTTTTGATAATGGTGGCATCGGTAGCGCTCCCCGGACCCTTTGGGGTTTTATTACTTTTCCCTTCGGCCACCGTCCCTTCAAGTTCTTCCCTCATTTTGAAGGTCGCGCTTGATAATGGATTATGGCAAGACCTCCTCTCTACCCGACTTGTTCAGAGAATTTCTTCCTAGCATCTACACCTACTCCGACTATCAGAGGAAATTTACTATTCCGTTGACCTCCTCCGGTCCTCCTTAAGGCGTCGATCTTTCCCGTACTGATCATGATAGGACGTCTAGTTAATCTCTCCGCCTGCTTGGAGAAAGCTGCACAGTTTCTCTCTACGTGGGAGATCTCTTATTAACCTCGGTGGGATATGAGCATCCTTTCCGCCCCTTGGATCCCCCTGATGATCCCCTTCGACATTCGTCGGCCTTCCTGATACTTGTCTGATAGCTGAATTTCCCCTGCCCACCCTAGCCCCGTATTTGCGAATGACGTATTTTCCGAGAGTCTCGCCGACGACCCGTTTCTCCTCTTTGTCGACTATCTACTTGGTTATTAACCGACCCAAAAGCCCCTGAGTCGATTTTTTGCGGGAGCAGCCAGTCGTGACATCCAGATCCTTTCCAGGAGTCCTTTTCCTCTCGGGGAATGTTTACTTCCTTTTACCGGTCGACGATAGACTCCCACTATCTCTTAAAGCGGGTTTTGGGAACAGTACGGGTCTACTTCTGTTCTCCAAAGTTGGGACCGGCCCCTTTCTGAAGAAGCCTTTTTTTTTCATTGAACGACAAACAAAGTGTTTTTCCCAGATAATACTCTATAGGTATCATCCCTCCCCTCAGTCCGGGTTTCCGTATCCCCTTCTGACTGTTAGCAACTCCGTGCGGTAGAGAACCCTCAAGCATTACAGACGTCAGAACCCCCTCTTTCCCTAATTTTTCCTTTATTGGCGTAGAGCCGCAATAGGCCTGGTGCTTTTCTTTCATGTGAAGGAAGACGTTATTCTTCCCATTCTTATAAGGTTTTTCGATCACCCCCCGTTTCTAGGTTTTTTTCCTCCCTCCGGCCTGCTTCCCTATCACCTTTATCTGTAGATCTTCACGACCCTCGACTTCTTTGACATCCGCAGCCTTATTTGGTCCCCAGTCAGTTTTACTACTCCAGACCTCTCTTCGTCAGTGTTTCCCACCTGTCTTTCATCTGGCTCTTTGTTTTAGTCCCTCTCACTTTTCTAATAACCTTTCTCTAGCGGATTGAAGTCGCAGATAGAGAAAGTAACCTCTCCTCCCCTCCTAGTCCGGGGTCAGCTTTTTTCGAACTCGTTCTTTTTTCCTTTATGGACATTTATTGTCTGTTACACCGCGCGGATTCCTTCTTTCTTCTCCGAAATACGGATTAAACCGCTCTTTTCCTTTTGTCGCCGTACTCTCCCCTGTCTTTTCAGTCAATGTCCAATTATTCTCGCTCCTTACCTTCCCTAAGCGTACTCGGTACGTACTGCTGGTAGAATTGTTTTTCGTTAATTCCGTGAGTGTTCCATTATAAAGACGTAGTAAGTTTGTCTCCCTCCCTTTTCTTTCCCGTTTCTATTTACATCTTCTGGTTCACGATCTCGTCCCTATGTTCTTGTTCATCTTGATTATTTTTCAGCACACCAGGGACTTCTTTTATCTCAAGAAGAAACCTCCTAGTTCCTTCTTGTCTCCTATTTTGTTTCTACCGGCTTTTAAAGGGTTGGAGGAGTCTTTTCTCTTTCTCCCTCCTTTTAGATTTCGACTGTTGTTGACTGCGTAGGACTCCCTCCCCGACTTCTTGAAAACCCTGAGATGGATATCTTAAGCACGGATCTCAGTTCCGAGTCTAAAAGAAATCATTATTTTTTATAAGGTAACTTAATCGTGCTGGTTTAACTCCTTTTGATAATTTTTTTCCTTTTACCCTGACTTAGGAGTCATGATCTCTACTCTTTAAGAACGAGCCGATTACTTTTAGTAGTCTAGTATGTGTTCACCCGCCCTCGTTCCAAGCTCGCTTTCTCGCGAGCAAGTAAAGTTCCCGATTGGAGGATTACCAGAAGAAGGTAACCTTAGCTCTGGTTTTTGACGCTGCTACTTGATGTCCCTCTCCCTTTTTCGCCTCATCTTGTCTGGTTCCCTCCACGACGAAATGAGCTTGACGGTAAGCTAATTTTTATCTAGTTTTCCGATAGTTAATTTCGTCGACCAATCACCTCGGTATTCTTCCATGCTTTCTTCCTGACCGTATAGTGTCCTCTGCCACGGAGTTCGTGAGACATGGGGGCGATGAACGATGCTCTCCCCTTTTCCTTCCTGGCCCCCTCTCTTTAGCGTCGCAAGGTATCTCCCTTCCGTCTTTTCCTGAGGACTCTCTTAGTGCCGGCCAGGACCTCGCCTCGTTGCCTTCACCTCGCCTTCGGGATCGAGATCAGCCGCTCGACGCCGTTAAGAGGATTTCCTTGAGGTGAGAACCTCCTCTTTGCGTGCCTATTCCTTCCCCCTTTTTGACTCTCGACACGAGTAGTCTCCTTTTTCAGCGCTCCGCGTCCGGGGAATTTTTCTTGAGCAGATCTTACTATCTCCTCCTAAGTTGTTTGTTATCGATTGCCCCTCATGTTTTGCCCGGACGGGAGGCGCTGAGCATGACTGACTTCCAGCCCTCTCGACTTCCTTACTCCCATCTCCTTGATACTCAAAAGACGTTTTTATATTCCCCTCGAGGCGATCGGCGTTCCTTTTTTTTTCCCCCTTCAGAGTAGTGAAGGCCACCTAATTCTCGGGATATTATGCCTGTGAATGTCGAACACATTGCCTCTCCCCCTTTCCATCTTCCGTGACTCCCTCTTTTGCCTTCCTCATTCTGTTGGATCCTTTTTTTCCCCAGAGCGTCGTGTCTAGCCGTATCCCCATGCCCGAACCCTCTTTGGCAGTAGACGTGCTGGCCTCTGGTAGAGGATATGTTCCTGGGGGATGAAGCTTTTTAGTGACCCCCCTCCCCTGTCGATGTCTGGCTAGCCATGATCTTTTTCGCGTTCTTCCCCCCAGGTCGTGTACGTTTTATCCCCCAATTTTCCAAGAGGGAGGCTGGGCTGGAGAGATCCCCTAAACCAGGCAGCCCGATGTCCCCTTTCTTTTTTCTTTCCTTCAAGTTTATGCTCTGTCTTTCTCTCTTTTTTTAGCGGAGCTGCATCTTTTCCCTTGAACGACTGAATTCTTACCTTGATGCCTTTTCTGGCTGGTTCTCCCATTCTTCCTTTCGCCTCTCATACAGACCCACTAGTTGTCTCTCCTCCGATGAACTTGGTCCTCCCTTTTGTTACTATAGAAGATATCGTGCTTTTGCCACCCCAGGAATAAAGCTATGCGGTGACCTAAGTCAGTACGTTCTTCGTTCTCCTTCCCTCCCCCTCTCACCTTCTCCTCTGAAGCCACCTCTGCCGAAAAGAAAGGTTCCTGCCACCGACTCTGTGGTGGAATCAACATCCTTCTCCAGAACCACAGGAGGATTTTAGTCCTCGGCGATCTCTCCTTTGCAGTGCCTTGAGTCTTTCTTCTCATGAAAAAGCCCCCTTCGGCTAGCCGTCTCTCCCCTCCCGCAACGGCCAGCATTTCGGGCTCGTCTTGCTTGACTAAAGTCCGTCCTTCCTCATCATTACTTACCCGGAAACCCGAATTGATTCCTCCCCCCCTTTGCCATCGGGCTAGAATAATTTCTACCCCGACACCGTTCTCGGAGTGCTACCCTTCTTCCTTCCCCAACCCTTATTTTTCGCGAAGCAGTCCTTCCCCAGTTTTTTCCAATAACGTCTCCTCCATCTTCTTAAGCCGCATCCCCGACCGCTTCAAACTTCATCCCCTTTAAGAGTTATCATGGATAAAGAGATCTTGCTTTTCAAGCCGCTTCCCGTATTAGTGCTGCAGTTTCAGTCACTCCTCCTCCGCACATATCCAGTTCGGCCCGTTCACGGACTGCCTTTTCTCCTTGAATACATTTACTTCCGTTGCCCGCCAAACTTATTAGGATCAACTTGAATGCATTTGATATCTTAGTTCTCGCCCCCTCTGTCGAGCCTCCCGCCTCCTCCGCCGTGAAGAGAAGTTCGTCGAGTAGAAGTCATAGTGAACGTTTTTCTGAGAACCAACAAGAAGGACAAGTGCGTTTCCCCCCTCTTTTCTTTTCGCAAATACTATTCTGTTCTTCTCCCCTCCTTTTGACGACGTCTGAGTATTGTTTTTTTCCCCTGCGCTTTAGAAAAGCACCCTCATAGAAACCCCCCTAATGTGCCACCAACGAAGCCCTCTCTTTCGCCTCGTTTCTCCCGTTCAAAAAAGGGTTTTTTGTGGGCTGGCCATTAGTATCATGACGATGCCTCCCTTTTCACCGGTTGCCCCATTCAATTCTATCAGATTTCCAGCACCCGATGGAATCCTACCTGGATCTTCCTTCCTTTCTCCCTCTTTCCTGCCACTATCATTCGCCCCTCTGACGCTCTGCGGGTGCCGATTACCGTTGCGCCCTCGGTCCTATAAGGTAGCTGAGGTTTTTTATGGATAGAAGATGAATATCTCGTCCGCGTCTCCGCTTTTTCGTTCGTTTGTCTCTCTTCCCTTCCCTTGCCTCTGGATAGATCTCGGGTTTATGTTCATTTTTCCTCGAGCGCCCCCCTACTTCCTCTCTAGATAAGAGTGTTTTTCCATTATCTTTTCTGAGATCCCACTTGATAGAAGTCCTGGTTTATCCCTCTCTCCCCGATTCCGAAAGAGGTTTTTTAGACGACGCTTTTTCCGACGTCGCTCCGTCGCCCCTAAGTAGCCTCATTGACCGAAAGTGTCAACTCTCCACACATAGTACCCCTTCCTTTAGAGCTCGCGGCGGTTCGTTTGGGTTCTCCTCTCCTATGCTTCCTTCTCCTCGCTTGACTCTTACAGGCAGTAATGTCTTCTTAGAAGGACCTGACCTAACCCATTTCCCAGTCGACGGCGCTTCTGATCTTTCAGGTCCCGTTTCCCTTTGATCTACGACCCTGGTCCGCAAAGGGCAAGACCCAGAGTAGAAATGACAGGGGAACTTTGGGTTCGCGCTTCCTTCCTCTCTGAGAGTCGTCTTTCAATACGGATCGGGGAAACAGTTTTTTTTTCGAATCTGAAGATGACTCTGGTCCTACCCCGTTTGTCGTTGCCAGCATTCCACTTTCTTTCGCGCAGACGGTTTCGCCTTTCCGCAGACTTTTTTTCTGTGGGGCCGGGAGAGAGACCGACAGTCTAAACTTTGGGTTGTTTTTAATACTCATGCTTTGTCGTTTCGCCTTTTTCTTGCGTGAGACTCACGTCCCGATAGACATTTTTTCTTTCCTTGCGTCTAGGACTCGTCCAGGTCGTCGTCTCCCCGTCTCCGCCGTCTCTCTTCCACTATCAATCTTAGACTGCCTTTCTCTCAAATCGAAGTGGCCATCGTTGTTCAGTCAGTAAAGAAGCTTGTCCTCGTTCCCAAATTTTTTTGTCCCGACAGCATATCTTACTTCCCTTCTTCTTTTTTCTCCGGAGATGTTTCTCCCACGACGGTCCACCCTAGGCCTCGATGGGTATGCTTGCCTTTGACCCCTGAAATTTTTAGAGGAACCTTCGAGGTCCCCCCCCCCCCCGTCAACTCTCACCTCTGTGATAGTTCCCCTCCCTTTGAGGCCGACGAACTGGATAGTCCTTTCAGCCGAGACGGAGCGTTAGGGTACCTGCCTCTTGGGAGTGAAGGTCGCCTCGCCCGTTCTGTCGGTAACCCCTTAAAAGAAACGTAGTTCCCCCCCCTTTTTTTAGAGGAGTTCTTGGTCGCCCTGCTACCGTCGACCCCCTTAACGGCGTTTAAAGGCTGCGACGTGTTTTTAACAGGGAGCCGCTTCCCCCCCTCCCCCCTCCCGTTTCGGACCAGGCGCAGCTGTTTTGATAGATCTTCTATCTATGACTAATCCGGCCATATTCTGAGCATTCGATGGTACATTCCATTCATATAACCGAACTGTGAGCCCCCTTCTTCAATAGGGGCGTGCAACTTTAGAGTCCTCTATAGTTAAGTATCTATAAAAGGAAAGAGACTGTAAACGAGGCCTTCCCCTGCACTCATTAAAGATTCTTCTCGGTTTTTCCTTCTTTATCAATTTGCCCTTACCGGATTGAACGACCCGTCTCCCCCGGCTTCGGAATTTAGTGATATCTAACCACTACCTCTTATCTCTAACGGTACCTGTCGATTTTTTTCTTTATACACGACGAACGGTAGGATCTTCTGTTCTTGCCCCTCCTCCTCTTTCCTGTATACTCTTACGACGGTGAGTACCATGCCTCTCTGTTCGGATAGTGGGAGATATAGTTTTCCCCCGCGTCTGGTGGGGCTTTCCAACTCTCCTCTTCTCCCACCGCCTATACGTATATCGATTCGATATCCTCCCGATTGATCTGTTACTAGAAAAGAAATCAACCAGATCTCCCTCTCGCCGCCTCACACTCCTTTTTTTTCTCGACTTCCGGCAAACCGGCCGGCTTTTTCTCCTCTGATATTCTTCTTTTAACTCACTCCCCTCAATAGTAACCGCTTCTCCGGCGACTACCGATTTTTTCTTTCCCCCCTCGATCGTTGCTGCCGTTCCTTCGCTGGCGCAGGCCGCCGCTGGATTACGAGTCTACATCTTTTGCTGTGATTCAGTATGCTTTCTACCCTGTGGCATTTGGTTCCTTTTCTCTTCGGCCTGAATCTACCCTGCTTGACAAACCCTTGGGTTTTCCCTCCCCGAGATCCAATCGCACGCCGTCATGTGGAAGGATATGTGGCGCTGCGGCCGTAGGACTACCTTTTTTGTTCATCAGCCCATTCCGCTCCCGCCCTAACCCCACGTAGCACGCTAGAAGAGTTTCTATTGCCGAGGAAATTATTGGAAAACTCTCGGTTCCTATTGTTGCGGTCGACTTTCTTATCCTGTCCCCTCTCCCCCTGGTCTAAGTCTTCTCTACTTTTTTCGAGTGTTGATACATAGTTTTTTTTCCTATGAGAAATTCTTCGGGATCAGCTTCATCGTATTTCCTTCAAGAAGACGTTCTTCGTTATTTCGCTAATTTCTCTTTTCTTAATGTACGTAAGTGTTTAAAAATTCCCTCATTTTTTTCCGTCAGAGTTTCTCTTCCTCAAGCCTGGCTAGGACTTCAGCGAAGCATAGGATTCCCCTTCCCCCTCTTAATGCCGAAGGGCATTTTTTTTTTCCTTGAAGCGGGTCTGCAATAGGGCCGGAGGCACTCGCTTCATTGTTCTTTACCTCTCTGTAGGATCCTGCGTGCCTATTCTTTATCTAACTCCTTTTTACTACTCTAAGTAAGAGAACTGGTTTTTTTCCCAATTCTCCCTTCTTATAAGAGACTGCAATTTTGAATCCGCTTCCAGCTTGGTATCTTCGTTTCCTCCTTTTTTGTCGTTAAGTCCTTCAGTTTAGCCCTCCTTGGGTTAGACCGCACTCTGGACTTTTCCTTTACCGATCTCCGTTTTCTCTCGTATGTCTTTTCCCTCTCTTGACCTTCTTGGAACTCCAGGGCTCTTTGTGATCTGGACTTTCCCTCCCCTTCCCCTTTTTTGTGCCGCTGGTGAGGCTTCAACGGGGTTTGTCGGCTTTTTTGAGTTTGAATCTTCTCCGTTTTCTCCCTATTTGTGAGATCGAAGATCTTTTCTTTTCCCTTAATTTTTTTCGCTTCTCCTAAGTCTGTCCATCACCATCTTTTCTCCAAAGCAATCCATGTGTGTTTTCAGGAAATAATAGAGTTGAATCATTCCCTTTTTAATGTGTTTTCCATCCTCCATTAGGTTTGAAATGTCTATCGAAGAGTTCCGCCAGACCCCTTGCTCCGTCTATTCACTAGATGGTCCCTCTGCGCGCAGCGCCGACCCTAAGCCCCCTCTCTCGGAAGGACCGAGTCACGTCAACGAATTCCGGTCCGGCATCCCTCCTTTAACCTTTAAGTATGTCTCTTTTTTATCTTAGAGCCGCCGGCATGAAAGATTCCCTAAGTTTTCTGTTTTCTCTTTCCCTTCGCCACGTCCATTTGATTCTTTCCAGGACCCTCTCTTAAGTTTAATCGCCCATGTGTCCCTTTTTTTCCCTTGCTGGCCCTCACGCGTCTTTCTAACCTTCTTTTACCCTTCGGGGTCCACGCCTTAGACGGCAACGTAGTGTCTGGCAGGGGTTTAGATCGCCCGACTCGATCTCCCCATAAAGTAGTCCAACGATCTCTCGTTCCGTCCTTTGACTCTGCTTCTGGGCATCTCTTCCCGACTCCCCCAAGGACAGGAACCGAGCTTTGTGAAGGTGAGACACGACGACGCGCTTTTCCACTTCCGAAGTCCGCCAGATCGCCGGCCGTCCTTATGAGTTGCTCGCCGTTTTTCCTCTCATCAGTCTTATTTTCTCCAAATTAATCTCTAGCCTCGTTCACGGATCAGCGCACAGAGAGTAGGAAAGGTTCGTTAGAAGATATATATATTTTAACTCCCCCTTTTCTGTTTAGAGTTTATGCTCAATACCTTGGCCGGTTTCGGGGAGGCATTTACCCTTCTACCTTCTGAATCTTTTTCTAATAATGTGAAGAACCTGATTCTACCTTTTCTTCGCAAATCGAGATGAGAGACGACTTTTACTCTTTTTTTATCGCGCTTATAGAGAAATAGGGCTTCTTGCAGCACTTCCGCTGTCTAGTTCCTGGAAGTGACCTTTCCTACAACTTTCTCTCCCCCTCCTTCCCCGTGATCTCGATCGGATGGCGAAGAGAGGGTTTTCAAGTGATGAGTAGCTTTCTTTTTAACTCACCTGATAAAGTCAGCTACTTTTTTCCGTTTTGTGGAATTCAATCCTGTAGTCCTCCAAGTGGAATTTTGGATGATCCTTTTCTTGACTCAAGGTCTTCTTACATTGGTCTCTTCTTCTTTTCCACGAAACGTAGGTCGTTGTAAGTGTTACACCCCTTTCGCCACGACTTGAGAGGAGGATTTCTTGATATCCATACCCCTTTGGAACTCAAGTTTCCAGGGAGTCTTCTCCTAATTCGTTGGAATGGTCCGCTTTCTCAGTATGGGTTTCTCTGCGCTTAAGCGCTACCCGTTTCGACCCCGCGAGGACGCCTTCGCCCTTTTTTGAGGCGGAACTCGTGTCCTCTAGATACTCTCCCTTTTCCCTCCTCCCCCCTGAGAAAACCTAACGATGCCGGAGTTTCCCCCTAAATGCTTTCTTGGTAGAGATCCTGCACTCCTCCTTTCTGGAGAAACTTCCTTCGTTGACACTGAAGAAGAATTTCTTTTTTTTTTCCCTGACCTCCTGTGACACCTGCGTCCTGGACACCAATCCACGCTTACAGCCGGTTCCTTCCCTCCCGGTCCAATATGATAAATCCACTTTCCGGGATTCAGGCTCCCCTCGCCCGCCCGTCTCTCTTCTCACTCCATCCCTGGAGAAAAGGGACCCATTCTCTCATTTCTTTAGTCACCTCCATACACTCCCATCCCTCTTTCCTAACCCGCCCCCCACTACGATCAAGACGACACACCTTCTTCTCTATAGTGAACAATTCCTCCTCCCCGGCAAGATTTCTTTGCAAAAGTCCTTCTTCGTTATCTGGATACTCTGTAACTCAAATCACCGGACGCCGACGCTTTCTCCCAGCTTGCCCCCGGGCAGGCGGCCGAGAAGATTAAGTCCCATTGTCCCGGACCCCTCCCTTCTTCCTTCGATCGATTTCTCTCCTCGTAAGGAAGGCCTCTTTTGTCCCTAAAGAACTTTCCAGTAAAGGTCATCTTGCCTGCTCCATCTTCACAGACCACGCCCCCCCCACCCGGCCTCGAGGTCCTCCGTCTCAAGAGCTTCGTACTTACGCACGCGATGGGGATGACTACCCGCTTCCTCAGCTCCCCGTATCAAGGAGGCGACTGCCCCTGATTTTCAGACTCAAGGAGTTATCTCCTGACCAGAAGAACTTTTTTCCCCCCCGACCATTCGTGCTTAACGGTTGACCCCCCCAGATCCTTCTGGCCGGAGTTCTTTGCAAAGTTACTCACGCCCTCTTCTCTCCAGTTCTGATTGAATATGCCTTTATGACTCTGACCTCTCCTCACAAGAAGGAAACCTTCCCTCGTTTTCCTCCTTTTTTCCCCCTATGAAGTGCCCCCAATATGTTTTCTACTTCTTTCCTTATCTCTTATGTCTTTCAGTAAACCTTTCTCGCCCGCCTAAGGCGAAAACGATTTCAGGCCTCCCTCCCCCGTAATGATAAAGATAGAGAGCCCCGTCCCCCAAGGTTGTAGTTCTAGGTCTTCTATCAGCCGAAGAATCTTTCTCTTTTCCCATCTTTTCCAAACAGGAAGTAGCCGCTCCCATCCCCTCTTTCCGCTCTCGTTGCGCTCCCTGGAGGATCCGACAGATACGAATGAGCTCACGCAGACAATGCTCTCTACTCCTCTTGTGCCTAGTCGTCTTCCGCGCATCTTTTTCCCTCTTCTTTAGCGAGGTTCTTCTTACATTTAGACTCGAGCCGCCTTTATTTTTAGCCTCTTTGCCTCCCTCCCTTTTTGTCTCCCCCCGAGCTCTGATTTTGTATTTTCTTCCCTCTCAGCGCGCGCCCGATTAAGCTCTCCCTCTCCCCTCTGTGTGTCCTCCATCGTTCTCTTTTTTCTACCGATAGAAGCCCTTGTCGACTCTAGTACCAAGAGACATTTCCATCTTTTTTTTTTTTTCCGCACGCCGCGTTCCTTTCCAGTTTCCCACGTCGAGCAGTGTTTCCGCGCCTTGACGGTCTTTTCTTCAATATAGTTCCCGGTCCTCTCTAGCTAGTGTAGTTTGTGTCTCCTTCTTCCCTGGGAGATATGTCCTTGCTGTAGCTCCTCCAGCACCTCGTCACCTTTCCTCGAAGTGGTCGCCGCGTTGAAAGGCTGTCTTGATCTTCCGTCCAACCTTAGGTCCCGCACGGGAACGCGTGAGTACGTTTACCTCTTCACACCCAAGGTCGGGTTACGCTGCCTTTCCGACCATCTAGCCTCAAGTTTTGCGCCTCGGAGATGCGTCCATTCTTTATGACCCCAGCGTTTCTTTCTCTGATCGGTTTATACCAGTTTTTTTTCCCAGCTCCCTTTTGACCGCGGACGCCTGTGTCATCCGCAGCTTGGTAGAAGGTTTCGTTGTTTCTAAAGAACGCCTAGACTCCCCTTCTTTGGTTGAAAGCCAGGCTTTGCGTGATGTTCTCCTCACGGTTGAGTGGAGTGATCCTCCTTTTTTCCCCAGACTTCGGACGCGCGAGGTCCTTCATTTTTTCTCCCGATAGGAAAGCTCTACGTTCAATCTCTAAAGAGTTGGAGATTCGTTAGCAGGGTGTGACCTCTCCGTTAACCCCTGTTCCAGTGTTCATCCTCTTTACAAACAGTCTTTTTTCACCTTTCCGGGATCAGAAATATTCTTCTATCTTTGGGTTTGTCGAGCTTGATACGTGACTTCCCTGTACCTCGGATCTAGATTCTGTTACTGATCTTTGAACAGGTCCTTCCCTTCCTCGGTAACACCGGCTACCGCATAGAGTGCTATATCGGCTGTAGCGAATGCACGGAGCTTTCTTTTCTCCTTCGCTCTTCCGACTGCCGGTAAGGATGGTTTTCTTTAGAGCTTTACTCCTGCAGACCCGGATTTCCTCCCGACCCTTACGTCGTTAAACCACCCTTTTGGCTAAGGAGTCTGCTCGACTATGAACTGCGAAAAAGATGCGTCCCCCCCCCGTAACCCTTCCCCCCCCGGATTTGTCACCCTTATCCTGACCACTTCTTTGTGCGGCGAAGACTTTTCCTTTTTGCCCATTTTCCCCTCTTATCATCCTTTCTCGCCGTATTGTTTTTCACGGACCTGCTCTCAGACTGTGGCCTCTTCTCCCCTTTCGTACTCGGGCGTTTTTCGGCCTCTCGGCGTTTCTAAAATGGACACTAGAATGTACTCTTACCTTCCCCCTTTTCCTCCCTTCCGTTTCGAGGTTCCTTTCTCTAATGGATCGCGGCCTGTCCCCGATCGACCCTTTCCAGAGATGGTTTAGTTGGACCCCGACCTCCGCTGAGATATAACTTTCGGACTTGTCGATTATTTACAGATCTAGGCCTTGCCTCTTCGTCGTCCTGCTGCGCGACGTGGTACGTATACGTTTTTTCTGAACCTGAACCCCCGCTGGATTTTTTCTATTGGGAGTATCGTGAGAACCCCACTCGGCGCTTCTCTCGGTGGATTGATCTTCTGTCGCCCCCAACGCTGATAGACTCCTCTTTTCATGATTGGGCCCTTTCTCAGGCCACCTCCTTAATTCCCCCCTTGTCCCAACTCCCCAGGTCTTCTGCCGACGACCCTCTTTCCAGGACTTCATAAGACGCTATGATTTCGAGTTCCTCTCTCAATAGGTCCCCCCTGTTTCCACCTCAGTTCCTTTTTCATGATGCTCGCGGAGCCCTGTCGAGGGAAAAATCAGACCGCCGAGTTGAAGATCGTTTTTCAGACTTTAGCTGTTCTCAGTACGCTGTCGTCGCTTGTTCATCTTTTTATGGGATCGTCTTCCTTACTGCTTCCAAGAGGTGAACAGGCTTCTTCGGATTGAATATGAAGGTAACGCTTGACGAAATTTGTGGGTTGGTCCAGTTTCCGATAGGGCCCCATTTTTTTTTTCCTTGGGGTCAGGACGGTTGCTACCCTCGGTGGGAATAGAGCCCTCCGGGCTTTCAACAAAGTAGAACCCCTTAGCCAGCATAGATTGGGATTCGTGGACTGGCCCCCCCTTTTCCTTGTATGTGTTGTGTACCTTTATCTATTGTTTCCCGCCTCTAAGGTCAGATTTCCCGCTCTTTTCGTTTCATCGACATCAGGGGCCATGCTGATTTCGCAGATAAAGACGATAAGATATTTTTCCTCCCCGCACTACTTATTTGGTCCTTCAGACATTTTTCCCGCTCTGGAGGCTTTTTTTCCGGACAACGTAGGCAGATTTATTCTTTTTGTACACGCTCGCGGCCATTGGTTCCTTCCAGACCCGTGCTTCATACTCCCCCTGAGAGGCTTTCTTTTCAATTCCGTGACCCACTGTATCCCTTTCCTTTCCATACGTAGGACCCTTTGCGGACGATTGGTCTTTACCGGTTCCTAGTTCAGGTTATGGAACTTTTGAGGATCCCTTTTGTTTAATTAGGAGCGAACGCCTTCTTTTCGCGATCCGAGTAGATTTCCCCTTCTTTAGCCCTGGTGTTTTTTCTTGTCCTGTCAATTTGGAACCTTTCTCTTTCCTTTCTTTTCTCAGCGTACGCGGCGTAAGTTGCCGGTTTTATTCGTGGCTTGTAAGGACGACGTGCCCTTCCCCCCCCCGAATCAAGTTTTATCCGTTTCAAGCTGGTTTTTTTTCCTCTGTCCTTTTCCCCCCCCCAGCAGCTCCTTCGTAGCGAGTTTTTTTCAGCCCTTTTTCTCTTACTCCTTGACTCAAGGGCATGCTTATCCCTCGAGGAAGAAAATCCTCGTTTTCCGACAGTGAAAGGTGGCTTTTCATGCACCTGATTCCTTGTCCCTTTGGAATTGGTGGCCTCTTTTGTTGAATGTTTCTTCCCCCTTCGACGACGACTTCTTATTATGCGCGAGAGCCAGCAAGCCTCGCTTCCCTGATGACCCCGACCATTTTCAAAACAACTTCGCGATTCAATTAACTCTGGTCGGGTCCCTTCTCTGTGGGGAATCTTCTTCTTTCCTCGTTCTCGACATGAGGGCGACTTTTCCCTTCCCCAATTTCCCTCCTGGCCGCGCTTTTAAAAAGAGAGATGAAGCTAAGCGAACCCTCCCCTCTCAGCCCTCAGAGCCGGCACCGCCAGACGATGTTCCCTTTCATCCCCCCCTAGGGAACCGGTTTCGCTTGCTCTATATCTAAGATACCGCGTCCCCTCATGATTTCCGCCAAGAGCTTTTTGGGTTGATATCCCGTAAACTCCGCTTCTGCCTTCCGAAGATTCCAGTTCCCCTTTCGGTACCTGAGGATCCACCCATCTTCTTTTCCCCTCAGCCCTGTGAGGCCCTCATCCTTTTTCGTTGTCCCCTGACGTCGAGAGCCACTGTGACCCTTTTGAGGGAACGGCGCAGCACGGCCTTTTTTTTGACCATGTTAAGGCAAACACGACCTCTCCCCTTTCACAGTTCTCGATATCCTTGCCAAGGTTGGAAGTGATGCCCTTTCCTATTTTCTCCCCCTTACCGGCCAGGACCGCTTCGGTGAAGGTGGCCGATAATTTAGTTCTTGATCAGCAGCGAGGACTCCTATCGAGGCTCTCTAGTTTGCTAGAAAGTCCTTGTCTTTATAATGTTACCAAACTACTTTACGCAGAGTACTCTGTGAGTCGTAAATTTAGCGAATCTTTTCCCTATTCCGGGAGTGAGCATATCTCTCTCTTTTACCTCTTTTGAGCTTATTGAACACTCCCTGGGTTCAAGGACTCTGCGTTTCGAAGTGAACTTACTGCGTTAGATTAATGTGGAGACAGATCGCCTTGACTCCACAGACTTCTATCACCTTTGATTGTTTTTGAGTTTTCCTTGCTCCTTTAGTTTTGGGGGGGTTTGTGTGTGGGGGGCTTAGTTTCCCCTCTCCCCCCCCCCCCCTTGTTGCTCAGGACAACCTGCAACTCTTCTCTTTTCCGTTTTTGACCTTGTCGGAAAACTTCCAGAACTGCGCATGGCAGTCTCTCCTTCCATTGGTCCGCTAGGGAATCTTTATTTCGAGCTCTTCTTGTCCTTCGCGTCCCTCTCTCCCAAGAGCTACGGGTCCCTCCCTTGTTTCCCCTTCGGCGCTGCTCCCCTTGCATGTTTCTTTAAGAGAGTTTTTCCTCCCCCCTTGTCGAGATGCAATGGCGATCCACCGGCTCCCACGTCTGGTAGTGTTTTCAGTGATTTCGTCCCTCCCTCTTTGCTGGCTCGAGGTGTCCTGGCTTGGTCTTCTTTATTTATTTTTAACCCCAGGCTTCTTGTGCTGGCCGCCGAAAATCTTTTGGAAGGATGGGCTTCGCTGATCCTCCCTCTCTTTTTTTCCCCCGAGCGATTTTCTTTCGGAATTTTAATCGGGTCTCTTCGGTCCCCCGTCTCATACTTCAGGTCGTCCTAGATAAGAACACCGAGTTCCTTCTCCCTTCTTCCCCCATAACCGCTGCAAGGTCAGTTGCCTTTTCTTGTTCGCCTCGCCGCGCCCTTTATGGAGTCTTAATCCCGACTTGCCCCAGTTGAAAAGATCCCACTCCTGTTCGCGCGGCCACGAATCCCCCTTCCGAGTTCCACCACGTTCCACTCGCCTCCCCTCCCTTTCATTTTGCAAGCCTCTTCCACCCTTGGAAGGAATCACGTTCTTCTTTCTTCCCCTTCGATCTTCCTCTTTCCAGTTTCACGATCAGCTGACACCCTTTTCTCTTCCTTCCCGTGAACAAGGGGCACCTCGACCCGTCCCTATTGGCTACCCCTTACGCGTTTTTTCCTTCTTTTGCTACCTTCCTCCTGACAATAGGTTTGGACACTCCCTGTTTTTTCCTTACCCCAACCCTGACGGCCGCCTAGTCGTCCCCCTCCCTGCGGATACTGCAGGTCCCTTACATTGATTTGACCCGCCCACTTTCTCCTTTGCTCCGATCGCGGTCAAAGTCCCCTTTTGAAGCAAGGAAAGTAGTCCCCTTGTAGGCAGACGAAAAGGTCCATACTTTTTCCTTGCGCCGAGAACGAGTTTCCGTCCCCTCTTCACTTGCTCTCTTCATGGAAGCCCTACACTCTAGTCCAAGAAGCTCGCTTTCCGGTTTTGGCAGTCCTTAAGTAGCCGTACAAGATCCATTTTTCCCGATTTTTTACCCCACGGTCCTGCCCTCTCAGTCTCTGGAATCGTCCTGTCCCCCGAAGAAACGTCTGAAGTAGTAATTAGTTGACTAGAAGAATTTTGCGAGACCACTCAAGTGATTTTTCCCCGTCCCCTCTCCCCGAAGTCTGGATCTTCTTCCCCTTCTCTTAGCGGCATGCAGATGACCCCCGTTTTTCCCTGTAGACGCCCACCATGATGACCCTTCTATCTCCTTCCCCTCGAGCAATTCTTTGATGCTGACTAAGTGGTTCTCATAGCTCGTCTTGCTCATATTCCCACCCTCGTGGCAGCGTCGACCTGCCTCAGCTCCCGATAAGTCCCCGTGAGGACGCTTTTCTCCCCGATATCGTACAGTCCCCATTTTCATCTGGGAACTTCTCAGAGCAGAGGTCACCTTTTCCCCTGAGTATCGTTTCCGCCTGATGCATCCACCCCTTGGACTTTGCTGTAGGGCTCCCCCCCAGCTCCGAATGAGATTCCCCTTTTTCTCCTGCAGAAGATCGTCGTGTTCAGTCTCCTTAGGAGAATTCTTGAACGAGGGAGCCTGTCTTGTTCTTTTCTGACTAGGATCACGATGATATCTCCGTCCGGACTTTTCCTTTTCGACGCGGGACAATTCCCCTTTTTTCTGACTATTTCGCGCGGCTGGGTTTCTTGTCCCGGCCCTTCCTTCGTACAGATACCGGTCCTCTCAGCGATTGCTGGTCCCCTTCGTCTAGTCGGACCTTAAAGATAGACTCCTCTTCTCCCTCTAGCCCGAGTACAGCACGAGTATCTTCCTCTTGGAGCATTAAACGGTTACGTACGTCGACTCTTTTCTAAGTTGACGACCGAGATCGCTTTATTTTCCCTTGACCTCGCTGACCAATAATCTTCCATGTCCCCTCGATACTCGCTGTAGGGTGTGGTTTCCTTCCTCCACCTTATAGGAGCCTCGGTTTTTAGCTCATGATCTCTTCTTTTTCCCCCTTCGCGACCTCGCAAGAAACATGCGCCCCTTTTTTCCTTTCAGGCTAGGTCGACCGCTTACATTTCCTAGTTGAGTTTTCGAGCGACGGCCTTTTTTCTTCTCGCAAGTTGTCAACCTGCCCCTAGTTCCTAATTGATATTTCTTTGTCGTTGGAGTCATTCCCCTGTTGGAGCAGGCACTCGTCTTTTATCTCTTGCCAAAGGGCGGAGGCTTTTTTTTTCCTGAGAAGCCTCACACCGTTCTTCCTTGAAGTCTATAATGTGCTCTCCCTTTTTTGTAAGACGCTCTCTTATAGAGGTAGCAGGGCTTCCGTGAGATAGCAGCACTCTAGAGACACGCTGGGGGTGTGACCCCTTTCTTTCAAGCGTTGTATGTTCGAAATTTTCTTCTTTTTTTTGCACCAATTCATTTTCTCCCAGAAATATACCCCCTTATTTCTCCCATTACGTCATATATGCCCCTCAAGAATCCCTTTCGTCGAAGCTTTTTTTTGACCGCCCAAGAGCCTGCCTTCCCACACGCTAACCCCTGAAGTTGCGCCTAGCCCCCCCACGGTTCGCTGTGTTTTGTTCTGCCCCCCTCGAATTTTTAGGTTCCTTCTTGTTCCTTCCCTGAAGGACCCTTGATCTTCTCCCCTTTTAACCGGCTGTCGATAAGC
>Ga0179591_1208587_pt1 | contig 20922 bp, 17 predicted proteins | sample CZOMad2_1_08_16f_FD_182891 | JGI IMG/M metagenome (GOLD analysis project Ga0179591, IMG submission 182891) | Vadose zone soil fungal communities from Angelo Coast Range Reserve, California, USA - CZOMad2_1_08_16fungal (PacBio error correction) | ecosystem: Environmental > Terrestrial > Soil >... | reverse complement strand
CATTTTACTTGCCTTCCGTGGCGCCGGCTTGAAGTTTAGCACCTAGAATTATCGAGAGCGCCCCCCTTCCCTTGACATTTCTCGCCAGTGGGCGCCTTCTTTTTTTTTTTCATTGTTCGGGCCCCCTCAAGTATGGAAGTTCCGGCCCCCTATTCGTGTTTAGAACGAAGTGGTTTCGTTTTTAGCGTTTTTTGACCTGAAAACCCTTCGACGATTTCTAGCCTCCCCCTGGAATTTCTAAGGAGTTTTCGTGCCCGCGCCCATTGCCCTTTTTCTTCCCCAACTCATTCTGACGATCCCGCCTGCCGTTTTGCAATCCATGCTGCCCCGCCCCCCCCCCCCACCCCGAGGTCAACCGCGGCCCGTTAGTCGGCGCGTAACCCTCCCCCTGCGAGAATTAGTTTTCCTTCTTTTTTTCTTTCTTTTCCCTCTCTCAATTTTTTCCCTCCGCTTCATTCCTTGCCCTCGTTCTTCCAACATTCTTCTTCCTTCTGAGGCGACGGGGAGCCCGTGTCCCCTTTACCCTTTGAAAACCCCCTTTTATGTACTTCTGCATGGTGACATTTTTTCCCTTTGGTTCCCCGCCCTCCCTCGATGCACTTCCCTTCTCCCCCCCCTTCGACCATCTTTGCGTTTTTCCCTTCGCCCTCTGTTCGTTCTTTTTGCTTGTTTATACTTTTCCCCGCCTAGTGTATCCCTCAAGTACCGCCTCTAGCCGAAGCGAAGAAGAGATGTTTCTCATTTTTTCCCCCTTCCCGTTTGGACCTCGTCCCCCCCTCCCCGACATTCCCGTTTCAATGGGTCTGTTCGACCCCCCCAAAATAGGCGCTGGACCCTTTCTCTGGCCAGCCTCGAGGACAGGTACCCTCCTTTCCTTGACTCTGCCCTCCCTCTTTCAAGCGTTTTAGGTCAGTTCGCCAGTGTTCCCGGTTCCGCTGCGCGGACAATACAATCCCCCTTTTGCCCCTTACCGCGCCTTCTCTCCCGGTCCTGAGTAAAATCTCTGCTGTTTAGTTTTCGAGCCTAATTGTGCTTCGCGTATTTTCCGCCCCCCGCCGGACCTCCGCCTTTTTTATTCGGGTAGTCTCCTTCCTTTTGATGCGTTTCGACGCGGATTGAGCCCCCTGGACCCCGACGCACTGCCCCCCCACTCATGTTGTTTCGTCACTTTTTCAGTTTTTCCCTGCACCTAGCCCCCAGCGGTCCGCTGCCTGCTTAACGCGAGATAAGCCCTTGATATTTTTTATCTTATTTCTCTCCCCTGGTTAGCGTAGGTCCCGTCCAAAGTTTATCTGGCCACCGAAACATTTTGCCGCCTTTTCCGCCCGACCGGGGGAGTTCCCCTACCTTAGTTTGATTTTCCCTTTTGTTTTCATAGCGATGCCCTGTTTAACTCTTGCCTCCCGTTGCTCCCTCTCTTCTTCTGAATGTATTCTCATGAGTCGATATGGTCTTACACGCCCAGAAAATTCGCCAGCACGACCTTACTTCTTTCATCTTCTCCTCGTTGCAGTGCCCCCAAATTCACTCTTATCTTCGATCCCTTTATTTCCCCTAGGCATGTGCTCGATAACCCGACACCCTTTCTCATCCTTGCCTTATTCATGTTCACCTCCAGCGCTTTCTGCCAAGTCGTTGCACGTTCCCTCCCCCCCATCGTAAAGTTTTTTCTTGAACCCATACTACCTGGTGAACCGTTATTGCTTTCCCATCCTCCCAATCTCTCTTCTCCCCTGGTTGTGGAGTATCGCTGTTCCCCTGTGAATCCATACGGTGTCACCCCAGTTTGTAGCTTTAAGTCTCTCCCTCCCCCTGATCGATTTGATGTTCGTGCTTCCCGACGATGCTCTTTTCCCCCCCTTCTGCCCTCTTGGACTCCCTCTATTGAGGCTTCCCTCGTCGCCCGGGATGTTGCACATGCTTCGTAGCTTTTTACTTGGTCGCCGATAATGATTTCTTTCAATCATTTCCTAATGGTTTTTTTTAAAGCTGATCAGTCAGGAGGTTTCCCCCCTGTTTTCTTTTGTCTTGCAGACCATATTTCCTGAGTAGATTTTTTCCATTCTTCTCTATCCGCTTGTTTTTGATCCCGCTCGATATTTTATCTTACTGGTAGTTTTTTCCCATTTCCCCACTTCGAGACGCTTCCAACGACGTGGCCTCCATTCTGCTGGATCACCCCCTTTTTCGGCCCTCCCCTTTTCCGGCTTTGGCTTTTCACGATACCTCTTACTCCTTTCTTTGTGGCACCCCTGATCCAAACCTTTCCTTGCTTTGTCAGGATCTGCGTTTCTGACACGCCTTTGTACCCCCATTCACCCTTTTTTTTGACGCTGGGCAAGTGAATCCGTTACATCCCCTTTCCTTTTTAAGGCCTCATCACATGGTCAAATATTTTCGTACTTAGATCTCCTCGAAACCGTTCTCTTGTCTCTTTTTGTTGTTCTCGCAGTTCACCCTTTAGATGGTCCCCCCATTATTGCAGTTTGATGGAAGAATAGTAGGAGTTCTTTCCCCTCGTCTTTTTAGGTTCCAGCGCGTGGCGCCTCCTTGTCATTTACCTGTTTTTTTCACGGACTTTCCACCATTTTGAGTCCTTTTTTTCCTTGCGGGCGGATTAGCGGCGCACATAACTGTCCGCGCGTTTTTTTTTCTGCCTCCGTTTTCCAGCGCTTGTGTTTGTTTTTCCTGAACCCACTTTCCATGCTGCGCTTATGTGTCGCATTTTTCGGTGGTGGCAGTTACCACAGAGCTTCCTGCTTTAGTATCCCTAACTTCCTTTCCCCTTAGATACGTCGTTACGACCACAGACTTCCTCAAGAAGAAGGCCGAGCCCCCCTCCAGGTAACCCGTCAAGGCTGCAATTGCCAGTTAGCTGCGAGCGGATCTGACCGGAGGACAGTGCAATCGATCCCCCTCCTGACACACTTCCTTTTCAGACCCCCCCTCTTTTCCCTCCCATTGTTTTAAAAGGTTTCCAATTGGCCCCCTCCCCCCTGTGTCCACAGTTGCCCCCCAGAAATGCCCTGGTCCGAGTCTCAGAGTACGTTTTCGGTCGTCCTTTGTTTTTAGGGCTCCAAATTTAGACTTCTTTACTAGCTCCTTCTCGTTTCGGATTTCCGCGCCGACGCGGCGGGGTGGACTTTCGGCTTGGAGTAGACCGTTGTGGGGCCTCCTGCCATTTCGTTTTTAGCATGGCTCTTTGTTGAATCATCCCTTTTTTTCCCTGTCCTAGCCGAGCAGCTTGACCCCTTTTCCGAGGTCATCGGCGAAGTTTTTAGTTTTTTTTCCCCCCAACCAAACGTCCCCCCCTACTGGAGTGTCCCTTCCCCCTTTCCCTGATTGCCCTATCTAAGACACACTTTTTTTTTCTCGACCACATGGTTCCGAGAATTTGCCGGCGTGCCTTTGGCTTTCTCCCTCCGCTCGAATTCCTCGACCTTCTTTGCTCGCGCCCTCCCCCTTGCCAAAGGTATTACCCAGTATCCGTATGGACTCCCCATCATAAGTTGGAGTAGTTCATTCTGCTGGTTTTTGTTTTTTTTCACCTGTGGCGGTTCAAGGCGGTGCGCGGAGCGCTGAATCACCTCTCTACCGTAGGTTCTCCCACTGCGGCAAAGCCTTCTCGCACTTTTGGCGACTTCTATGACTGTTGCGTTTTTTTGATCCCCTTCTTTCCTTGGTTCCCTCCCCCTTGGTTTTTTCTTCAGTGGATCCTTTTTCGCGGATGAAACTTCCCCGTCTCTCCTCGTTTCACCCTCTCTGCATGAGACCTTCTTTCGTTTTCTTGCCCCCATTTTTCGATTACACCCATGGTCCCCCCAATCGTTCAGCTGATATCCAAAATTTTTCCCCCCCCACTACCCCCCAAATGCGGGTAACCTCCCGTCCTTCGCTTTGCCCATTAGTCCCCGCTTGTCGCCATCTTCTATTTTAGAAATAACTTAGCCCTTTCCAACCCCCCCCCCATTCGCCTTTTTCCCGTTCTGACAGACGTAGATTTACCCACCCCCCCATACTTTTCGATCGTTTCCCTTGTGGCTTAATGGGCAGCGTGGGTGCGTATTCCCCCCCTCGTTGTAACCATTCTTGCGTTTTTCTTTTTTTGCGGTGACAACCTGAAGTGTGGAAAAACAGTTTCCTCGAGTCCCCTGCGCGCGCTCACCCCCCCCCCCCCCCCTCTCAAACCGTGTTTTTTGTGTAATCTTCTCTTTTTTTCCGAGGACGGATTGAGGACCTCTGCTAAGTATTTCCGAACCAGGGAATTCTTGATCCCCAGACTCATGTCGCCCAGCGCTGTTTTATCCTACGGCGGAATTCTCCCCCCCTCCTCTTCGAAACCATCAATTTAAAGTTTCTGATCGCAAAAAAACGTCCGTCTTTTTTACACACTCGGCGAGCGTTCTTCCACCTGCGGCAGGGATTGCCCCCCCCGTTTCATCAATATCCCCTAAAGCTTTTTAAGCACGTTCGACCGTCTTTCTGTACTCCAACCTTTTCGCGCTTGCCCTTCCAATTTTTTTTTGCAGTCGTCCCCTCCTTGCAGTATCGTGTCAGCGTCACTTCTCGTCATACATTCGGTAGTGATTTCTCAGGCCGTTGCTTATAGAGGATTCTTTTCACAATTTACTATAACACCGAACGTGGATCGCGCCCTTTCTACTTTTCTTGATGCGGATTGCTTATTTCGCCCCCCTTTCAACGATTTTCGCCCGGCTTTTTCCACATAACTTGATGTTGTTAGCCCTTCCTTTTATTATTTGCCTCCCCCCTTTTCCAGATTACTTGAGCTAAGTCCCGAGTCTTTTTATCGAGTTTTGTTTCCCCCCCTTCTCGCGGGACTTGTATCCCCCCGGTCATAACGCCGAACCCCTTCCTTCTGGTTTACCGAATTCTAATTGGTGCGCCCAGCTCACTTTTTTCCAGCCCGGGGTGGGAAGCGTCTTCTCCCCTGGTATCCCAGCGATTTTACCAGTTAACTTTTCTTTCCTATTTTTTTGACGCTAATGTTTTTCTTATTTAGGATTTGTCCCCCTCAGGATATGGTTCGGCCTTTTTCCCGTTCAACCCTTCCGAAAGACCCCCCGCCGTGAATCCACTTCGTTTTGTCCCCCTGCCTTTAAGGCCGATCCGTACTTTTTTTTTATTGGTGCTCGATAGGCTCCTCCCAGGGACTGCCTTCATTTGATTCTAATCAGCCCCAAGTCTTAGGTGACCAAGCAATAGGTACGCCTCCACTCCCGTTGGCGGTGCATCAATCCACTACACTGGTTGCCCCCCCCCCCCGGCTTGATGCCTGCGCCCCCTCCCCTCCCAAGTTTTTTTCTTCTGTTTATTTCTGTGCTTTACCTTCCCATAAGTGGCCACCCAGTGTATAGTGCCGTTTGTAGGCCGGCCACTGACTCCCTATGTGCGTCATGATCTTGTTTTCCCCTTCAATGCTGTGGCGTTTTCTCTTCTCAATTATGGATCCCAACTTCCTTGATTGACACCAGGTCTCTCGTTACGGGACCGCCTCTATTAGTCCTGTCCATGCCGAATTGAAGGTTCCATTGACTTCCTTCTTTTGCTTTCCGACGTTTTGGTTTGCTGGCCTACCTTCCAGGTTATATCATCTCTCCATCGCGTTTGCGGCGCGCCTTTCTTGTAGATGATAACGCTGCCAAGAGTCTCCTCAGTTCTTGAACCCGGCGGCGGGCGCACCTTTCCGCCGTGTTCGTTTGCCTCTCCCTTCGGTATTTCGGCTCTTTTGTTTCCGCTAAGACGAGACCCGTTCTGTCACCTTTCGCCCCAATATCGAGCTTGCGTTTAACGGTTCCGCCCACTTCTCTTCTCACCTCTTTTGACGCAACACACAGGATTTAAGGCGTGTTGCAATTTTTCTTTTTATAGCCCGCCCAATTTTTGTTTCCTCTTGAGTTCTTACCTTTTTTTTTTCAACTGCTGACTTTTGCGCGTCTTTTTTGAGACTCCTTTCCTTCATTCCGGTTGCTCCCACCAGGTCTTGACGCTGACTACTCGACCTTGTTTTTATTTCACGCTTGGTTTTTTAAGGGCCGCTCTCGGTTTGTCTTTCTTTCCCTCGTCTACCCCCTGTGGGACAACCCCTTTTTTCACTGGAAGGTTTTGGGAGTATTCTCGGTCGTTTTGATCATTGAAGCTGGCGCTCGCCGATTTTCCCCTCCTGAGTTGTGAGCGACCCCTCAACAACTGACGTGTCTTTTTGCTGCGCCCTGTCTCGGACGGCCAGTTTCTATTTACGCGAGGAAGCGTTCGTCTACTTCCGGACCCTGTCGGCACCTCCCCCTCCCCCTTCGGAAAAAAGCCCGTTCACCGAAGCATTATTTAAATTCGCCATATACACGAAATTTTTCCCCCTTGCCACTTTATTGATTGTCGCGCTTGTTCTGTTTTCTCTTCGCGTTTAACAGGTTATGTTTTGCGCGCGTTCCAGGTTGCCTCAAATTGCAAGTTCTCCCCACCGCCCAATTTTTTCAACGGGAAGTCATTGGATCCTTCTTGGATGTCCCCTTCAGCAGCAACTCCGCCCGATCTCGAAATGGTCATTCGACGATTTGAATAGTACGTGAAGGAAGCCCCCGCGACATTTTTTTTGAGCGAGATACCCTCCGCTCCCTAGAATTCTCGGGCGGGACTATTTTCCTCAGCTTTGGTGCCCCCTGTGACGGCCCCCTTGTTTTTGTTTTCGCTGTTGTTGCCATTGGAGCTTGTTTCTTTGGACGATTTGGTATCGAATCCCGCGATGGTTTCCCTTTAATATCGAGCCCCCTTTCTCGTTAGTTGTCACCTGATTCTAGATAATTTTTTCTTCCGTTTCCCCCCTCGAATCCTACCCAAAATTTGCTCACAACTTTGTAGCCTGAAGGAATCCTAGTACTTCTCGAGACGATTCCCAGCGCCAGTCCTTTTAGTCCGCCCCCCCACATGGCGCGCCCTTCTTTTTACGTTTTGCTGAATACTCCTGAACTCTTAGTATCTAAAAAGACCATGCCCTCGCCAGTTCTGGACCTTCTCTTTTCATCTCCTAGTGTTGTGATGATACTCCTCTCCAACCCCTTTCTTGGCAACGGCCTACTTTGCGTGCAGTGCTGAGCGCAGACCCTCGCTTGAATTATCGAGAGGAGCGGCCGCCACCTCCCTTTCCTTATGGATTTGGCGACTCTCTTATGATTTCCTCTTTTTTCATATGGAAGGATTTCTCCGCTACCCCTTGTGTTTTTTTTGACAAGAAGACCTGGAGCGTTTTTCGCGTTCGCTGCAAACGATCTAGCCCTCTCCCCTCTACTCAGGATATTTGCCCCCGTTTACCCCACACCACCTGGCAAATGAAATGCTTTTTTTTCCGTTTTAGTTCTGCCCATCATGCGAAAACTACCACAAAGCTATTCACCGCCCTGTTTTTTTTTGAACTTCCCCTTTTTCGGATTATAGTAAAGATTCGAAATTATTTCCTCGCGCCCCCCCATCGACTTCGCAATCCTACTCTGGTTCGTAATTAACCATTGCACTGAGCTTTCTGTTGTTGCGGTTTTCTGCAGTTTTTTCCCCCGTCAGAAACTTCTTCAATTTCTTCCCCTTGTCGTCTTCTTCTTTTGAGAAGTTTTACACCGCTCCCCCCGCCTGTCGCGGATGCCTCTCCTCCCATTCTGGCCCGTGTCGCTCATTTTTCCCGTTATTTGATTTTTTCTATGCTTCGGGGGACTGTTTTTTCATGCCGCCTCGTACCTCCAGGTTCCCCGGATTTCCTAGTAAGAAGGTCCTTCTTTTTTACTGACTGGCCCGTCCTGTTTTCCTCGTTTTTTCTGAGAGTAGCGAAGCCCCTTCCCCCCTTTTTTACCACCTGTCTGATTACCCGTTGGGTTCCAATATTCGTGAGGCACCGACTTTTTTCATGGAATTTTTTCGACTAAGCCTCCAGAAACCATTAGCCTCTTGGTCTACGTCAACTCTACCTTAGTAACTTTCCCAAGATTTGCCGCCTGCAAGCGTTCCATTAAGAGAAGGCTTTCTCTGTCATCGTACATAATTGATGTAGTGATCCAGCGCCCCTTTGAATCCTTCTCGCGATCTCCACCTGACTAGCACGCACCGTCTCCCTTTCTCCTATAGATTGGATGGGCTTGCGTCTTTTCGACCCCCCTTGTCAACGTCCCTGCTTTTTTTCCATCCTTGTGTTCCCGTCCTGTTTATGACCTTTCCTAGGTCCTCCCGCTTATTTCTATAAGGTCGATAGTTCTTGAGTTCAGTTTCCGTTCGAATTTGTGGACTTGTATTCGTCTTCGGTCCCCCCCCATCGCGAATACGATGCCCCCCCTCCCCATTTTCCCTTATTTTTTCCGTCACGGTTGGTTTTTTACAGCCCAACTGCGTGTTTCCGCCCAACATTGGAAAGCGATCCAGCGCGCCTCCGTTTCACAGTTTGCGCGCGCGCTTCCCAGTCGCCTCAGCCTTCTGCCTTTTATATGTTGCAAAGCGGACAACGGAGCAAGCCCGCTTTGCCCATTCCCATCCCCTTTCCTGCACTTCCGGCATGATGGTGCATTTTCCCCCTGATTATCCCCCCGTCCTCTTTCCCCCTCCGTCGCCCTTTTTTCTCGCTTGACGACTTTTTCCGCATTCATGGATCATCGGGAGCCAAGGTATGAGTTGTCCCATGACAGAAGCACAACCGATAACCCTTTTTTTATTCCGAACTTAATCCAATGGGCCCCCCCCCCCCCCCCCCCGTTTCCTGCTCACTTTCGCCTCTTCTTTCAATTACTAATACGTGTTGTGTTGTCTGAGATTTTTGTTCATCCCCACCCTTGGCCCCTTTTAGGTCTGTCTTTCCCTTTTTTGCATGAAGCCAACGTTGATCGCTTTTTTCGTGCGTGCCTTGTACTTGGATTTCACGTCTTTGTTTGGTCCCCCTTGCTCCTTCTGGCATTTTCTTTCGCCCCTTTCAACCAGTGCCTCGTTTAGGTTACGTGTATCGCACAATCTTGACTTGCCCGAAACATGCGCTGGCGTGTTCCACTTCCGGCGTTCTTTTTCTTGTTTTCCTTGTTGTTACCTTCAATTGAGCCTCCGAAGAACTCGCTTGCGTCCCTGTGTCGCGTTCCCCTCTATTTTAAACTTTCATGCGCTTTTGTAACGATCCTTTTTGCTACTTTTTCCATTGGCTGTAACTCAATTTTGGGCGTAGGGCCTTCGGTTCTCCTCCTCCTTAGGACTCGCTGTTGGAACAGTTAATACGACGCCACGCTAGACGGTTTTTCACTTCGTATACCAACTTATCGTTATCCCTCCGTTAATCGGTCGGACAGCGTCTCTTCTGACCCATTTTCTCGACCATTCTTTCCTTCCCCGACGGGCATTTAAATAGTTTCCCTTCTTCCCTGTCCCGTCCCCTACCTATTTTTTTTTACGTTTAAGACACTATGATTTGAGGATTATTTGCCGTGATCATTTTCTCTCTATATTAGAGGGATCCTCCTTAGGACCGAGCGGCCCCCTTGACCGAGACGGCGCGGCTTGACGTTTCTTGGTCCGTCCTTTGGGGGAGACCGTTATTCCCGATTCCTCTTTCCCTTCCAACCCTCTTTCCCTTTCCGTAATGGTTGCTTTCTCTGTTTTATTTCACTTCCCCTTCATCGTGACGCCGATCTTTGCCGCTTTTCAAACCCAAGATTTTTCTTCTGAAAAATTCCCACCACCTTGCAAATTTCTGGATGCTGACCTTCCGCCCCCTGCTGTTGATGCGGGAATAGATGCTTCGTTAGAATCCGGAATCTTGTTCGGCCCTTCTCTTCGCCTCTCAATACCGAAGCATGGTCCCCCCCACCCCGCGTCCTACTGTACATACGTTTAGGACCTGGGCCACTGAGATTCGAGCGAGGACCTTTCATAGCGCGGAGGTGAATTTGAGAGTTTGTCCAAACCTTTTGTCTAACCGAAGCCCCCGAACCACCCCTCTTTGTTTAAGGCAAATTGGATAAGTAACCCAGGGTCTTTTCCCAGTCGCGACACCCTCAGTTTTATCCTTATGAGCGTTACATTCCTCCGCGTCTGCATGCGTAGAGTTACGCGATTCCTCCCTGTGTTGGAGAGCGGTCTTTCAGCAATTTAGCCGAAACCACTCTCGGCGCTTTTTATTGTTTCCTTCAGTGCTCAGGGTACATGGCTGTTTCTTCTTTTTCTCCCTCATGGGGAGCCATGCCATGCGGCTTCTCTGTGTAAGGTTTGTACCTGAGTGTGGCTGTCATCTTCCCCTTATGTTTTTCCACCTCCCACGCTTCCGTCTAATCGTCGAAGTTTCTCATCCCCCCCTCCCCCCGTCCACTTCTACTCCCCCCCACGGTGCGGAATACATTGATTGCCGCCGAGTTGATGCCGCCCCCTCCCTTTCCCTCCAAATGGGAGAGAATTTTTTGAGTGCCTTCCCTGTTTTTGCGTTTGATAATTCGCGGACTTTTTTTGCTCCTGCGCACTCCCCCTTTTCTTGCCCCGTTTGCCAGCCTGGATCTTTTTCTTTTGTCACTTTTTTTGGTGAGATTCCATACGTTTTTCTTTTTGTCCTACAGGGAGGCAAGAGGTGCGCGGATCGCCCTCCTTTCCTCGCGATCGCGACCAACTTCCCTGCGGAAAAAGATTGCCCTTTTCGTATATGCGGTATTTTCTCTTGCATCGGTTCCTAAAGTCTCCCAGGCGCTGTTAGGTTGAGCCATCATTGGAGAGTTTTAGTGTCCCCTCGCTATAAGAGCCTCGGGCACCCTTCTGATCCCGCTCAGCAGCTCGTAGCCCTCCTCCATCCCCTCCCCTGTGCAAATCCTTTCAGTAAGCATTTATCCCCCCCCCAAAGTTTTCCACCCACCCACCGTCCGAGGTCAACCGCAGCTTCTTTTTTTCCACCAATCTTCAATGCGCCTATTATCCTTTTCGAGTGAAAATACTAGCTCCCAATGATCGCTTCTTCTATCTGCTACCGAGTAGAGGTTATTGCTTTTAGTTTCGTTCCCAGCGGGCCTACTCCCCTTTTTTTCCGTTTAAACAATTGTTTTTTCTGATTAGGCCATTCTTCACCAATGGTCAACCCCTCCGCCCCCCTCCCCCCTTTCCTATCCGTTTACGCTGCCCATAATTTCGTTTTTTTGCAGCCTTCGTTAACTCTTTTCTTCATTTAGCGTCTTTGGCCTGCTTCTTCGGCGCGGTAAAGACCCATTTTTCTTTTATACGTCCCTCTCTTTGTACCGACTGCTGCCTGCGGACTTCGAAGAATCGGAGTCCTTTCCCCCCAACGTTGTTTGGCAAATTTGGTGGCTCGCAAACTCTGCTGGGGTGTACACATCGGCCCCGAGCGGTCTTATCGGCGGTTTTTTGTCTCCTGTCTTCCTCCGCCTTTAAAGTTCCGCCTTCCGTGGTTTCCGTCAATTTTCGGCCAGTCGTTTCCGGTCCACCCGCGGCCATCAAGGATTCCCCGCCCGCCCTTCTAGTGTCCTCAGTTCCCATTTTAATAATTGTTTTTACCCGCGCCCTAATGAGCTTACCGTTTCCCTTCCTCCTCCGAACCAAGCAGCCGTTGCTTCTCTTTTTTTTTTTGCCGGCTGATGTGAGGCTTTCTCCCCCTTCCAACCGTGCTTTCAAAATACTGATTTGTTTTTCCTTCACCTAATCGCGTTCAGAAACTCGCCCCTCAGTAAGGACGCTCCTCGAGCTCTCCTATATTTTCCTCTCCTGCTTAACAATTCCGTTTCTGTTTTTTTTTAGCACCCAATCGTCCGACATAACGCGTTTCTGCCTTCCCACAAGCACATTCGCGACTGTCTTGCGAACGAGCCCCTCTTTTTTACCTTCCCAACTTCGTTTTCCAGTCGAAATTTAGTTTTACCCCCTAGTTGTCACAGTTTTTTAAAAGCTGCGTTTCCCCCGCCGCCCCCTTGAGCCTCACCACACAACATTCTAGGAATGTCTACTTGGACATGGCTTGCCCCCGAAACAGCCAACTCGCAAGAACACGGATGCTCCTCTTTTTCCCTACGTATTCCTGTGACAATGCCATTTCTTCTCTTACTATCAGTACACGCGCGAGGCTTTTTGTCCTCGACCTTTGCGTCTTCTTCCCCCCACCATTTGGCTGCATAAGGTAACGTGACGCCCAGTCTTCAATTGAGCCATCGTGAACGGAAAGAAACCAACGCTTAGGAGGAACTTTCCACTCCCCGGTCCGGTTTTTTCCAGCTCCATTTAATCATATCTTTTTTTTTTTAGAGAGATTTCTTTGACCTTCTTTGTGACACGGAAACAGTGTTGAGGGCGTTTTCTGATTCCTCCCCCCAACCTTTGATCGATTTGTCTTGTTTATGCTTTTCACCATTCTGGCGTCGAGTCTCTCCATTCTTCCAGGCCAATTCCTTCGTGTCTTCCCAAATTCCTCCCCGACTCATTGTGCTCCCTCGCAAGTTTTCCCTCAAAATTCGACTCCATTGCAAGATGCCTCTTTTTTTTGCTTTTTCTCTTTTATGCTTGGGCCTTACCATATCTTTTATATTTCCGTCCTCCCCGTTTATGAGTTACGTTCATCGTCCTTCCCCTATGTTCCCCTGGTAGACTGTGTTTTACCCCCCCCTCTGTCCCCCCCCACGAGTGAGACGCTTCCCTATGATGGTGCTCACTCCCCAGGAGGGCCTCAACCTAGTCGATTGGTTATTTGATTTTCGGCGAGGGATTTTCCGCACCGCTACATGCACCGCTCAGACGGTTGGCACTCCCCCCTCCCTCTAAAATATCTCGCTGCTTAAGCTTCCCTTATCTTGCGATCTGAACCTCGCGTTTTTCCAACCTCAATTGGATTTGCAAAGAATTCCTCCCTTTTCTTTTTCAATCGCACTTCCGCCCTTTACTGACACATAGAGCCTACGCCCTAGCCCAGTTGTCGTCCTCGATCCTGCTCGGAAGATAATTAACGGCGCTGTCCCCCCCCCATTTTTCCCTTATGAGATTTTTTTCTGAACTCCGAGCCCCGTGCGCGGTATGGCAAGCTGGCCGGGGTACGCGGTGTGGAGATTTTTTTCCCCGACTGTTACAACTAACCATTGCTGACATGGAAATTCGTCTTCTACGTATCAAATTCCTCATCTGCGCGCTCGACGTTGGTCACCCAGCTCGCTTTTTGAGAGACCCCTTTTTTCAACTTTGTGAAATTGCTGGGCTCCGAAGTAGCCGGGGGGGCCCCGGCGGGAAGTCTTCTCCCCCGATTCATTGAGCCTCCTAGCATCCGTCCTCTCCTGGTAGGATAGTTTCCTACTCCCCCGGAGTAACACTACCCGACGATCGTGGAAATCGACATCCCCTACCCCATGCTCGGTCGGAGATTGTCCTCGTAGTCCTGACCTCGCGCGGACATGATGAATTATTTTCTCTGGTTCCCCACTGCGTTGTAAGAAAGACTGAAGCCTGTCAAAACCCATGACGAGTACTTGAACTGGAGCCCGGTTTCTCCCCGCAAAAAGATCTATTTTTTTCTTTGTCCTGTTTTTACAGTCGATCGGTGGAAGTCAGCGAAGTCGAATGGTCGCGAGGGCCCCCATTGCGCCGCTTCCTTAATTTAGCGGCTGCGGGACGTTGATTGTTGATGTCCCCCTACTCCCTTCCGTCCTTGAATCCCTTTTGTATTTTTTTGTGTTTTGATTTCAATTTAATGAGGCTGAGCTCTTTTTCCGCTTGTGTGTGTAAGCACCCTGATGGGGCTTCCCTGGACAGGTTCTCCTGTCTCATTTATCTTCTGCGATGATACTTCGTCGACCGCGAACAAACCTCCCTTATTCAGGTAGCTTTACCCTTCCCCCCTTTGAGTGAAACGAGCTAATCTCCCCAAGCCGAGAGATCGCACACCATGCCTTCCTCCTTCCGTTTTTCTTTTTTTTGCCGCTTTTTTTCCATTCTCTCTTAGTGGTCGGATAAGGCCCTTCGTTTCTTAACGTTTCCATCTTTTTTATCTCCTTTCCCCCTTCCCCCCTCCAAGTTTGTTGTTTTCTCTCTTACAGATGGAAACGGCCTACTGGCCCGGTAGGTGAGACTGATCCCCTCCTCCCTTTCCTTATTTCCCGGTCCTAACTTCGCACTACTCCCCAACTCTTCTCCCCCCCCTTTGGCGATTAGACTGGTCTCCTCCCTTTTCTCTGGAGCTTTTCCTCTTTACTTATTCGCGTGCAGATACCAGTTTGCTCCCTCCCTGGGCTTTTTTTCCCTTTCGCATGAACCCCTTAAGATATATAGGATCGGCAACTAGTATGAATTCCTATGCTCGCTATTCCAGGGACCATCGCTTCTCTCTTTTCCCCCCCCCCCCACAGGCCCTCGCCCTTTCCCTACAGGGCTCCCCCCCCCATTCCCCGGTCCAAACACCACCAGAGGAACGCTGCCTCTCTTCTCGGCCCAATCCCTTCAACGCCGAGTAATTACCTTTCACTTTCCCGAATTACTTTAGCCCTGAGACCCATTTTTCTAAAAAGATTCTTTCTCCTCCCGTCTATGTACTTTGCACTTCGCGACTTTCCCTGGGCCCGACAGGGAGTATCCAAATACCCCTTTACTTTTTTCTTTCACCAAAACGTTGGCGGTTATGGATTAGGGTCGGACACCCCTCATTTTCCCCCACTTCTCACCGATGTAAGGCCGCCCCCTAGCACACTCCCCCCCTTCCTTGTAGCAGCCCCTCTCCTCCACTGGCGATTTCCGCTTCGCTTCGTGCTGCTCGTTTATTCTCCTCGTAGCAGCCCCAGGTAACTTTCCGATTAGACTAATCGCATTAGAGTGGTCCCCTCCCCGACTTGGCAGCCGCCTGTTCTTACTGAGCATCGCGCCCCAGGTGGTTGAAAAGGGTTCCTTCCTCTACAACACCAGAGGTTGTTGAGCTAGATGTCGCACAGATGACCATTTGAATTGCTCCTCCCGTCAGACTCCCGCCCTTCCCGGTAAGCAGGGTTCATACATGCCCATTTCCCTAAAATGAGTCCCGCTTCCAATCCACCCCAGCTTGCAAAAGTCGCTTCGGTTTTTCAGGTCACAAGTCTATGATTCTTCCCCCCCCCTCTCCCGGAATGTCTTTATCTCGCGGATCTCCTCCCACGGCTGCCAGAAGTTCTCTTCGGCGGATTTTCTTCGTTCCCCTTTAGCGTCCTTGGTCTTTTAAGTCCAACTACAGGTCCCACCCTCCCTTTGATTTTGTGTTTCTCATTTTCGAGTTAAGAAATGCACGCGGTTCCCCCAAGTCTATATCCTATCGACTTTCGAGGCACGTTTTCCGCGTCTCCCCGTTTCTTCTTTCAGCCATCCCGATCGTCCTTCATCTTCCCACGACTAGCTCTTTTGCCTTTCCAGCAAGGGTTCCCAACTTCCTTTTGACCCTAAAGTCTTTTAGCGGCAATATCGCTACTACCCCAGGTCCCCCCAGTACGCGCTCCTATTCAGCGATTATTCTTCCTTCCTATCCTTTATTCCCAGCCTCAAAACGGCGCCCCCGGACTTCTTTCTCTGACCCTGCAGTCGGCCTGTTGCAATCACTCTCCGCCCGATCCCGTACGCTCGAGTTTTGTGTCCTCTGATCCGGAGCGACATGGCCCCTCCTCATGGATCTCAAGGCGCCACATTTCCCCTTGTGAACAGCACCCCCCCCCCACGATTCGTCGCACGCAGCAAAAGACGATCCACTTTTTTTTGACTGAACCCTTCACCCCTTCCCCTTGTGCACCCTTGAGGTTTCCATTCTCTCTAATAATATAAGTGGGGGTCGAGCTTCTTGCTTGCCAATTTCAATACCGTGAAACCCTCAGTTTTCATTTTCCTTCCCTACAGAAGTGTATCCCGCTTGGCTGCTTGCCTGAGATTGTTTTTCATCCCTTGTGGGCCGCTGAGATCAATTTTTCTAAACTTTATTTGGGGTTCTCCTAACAAGACTCGCTAGTTACTTGATCGCGATATATCCTTTTTCTAACAAATGCCGCTCAATGTGTCCATTTCCGTCCTTCGAGAACGTTTCTATTAAGAAACCCCTTCTTAACCTGAAGCCCTCATTACACCTCCGCCCTTTGAGCACTGGGATCTTCCCTCTCTCCCGGTAGATTCTTAAACCCTGCACCCTCGGTAGATGATTTTCCCCCGCTGGAAATACCCGTCTCTTCTTTCGACCATCTGCTCGTTTGGTGCCCTCTCAAAATTTAGGATCGTTATTTTCCCCAGAGTCCGTCCCAGTCGCATGGAACTCTCACCTCCCCTCTTCTCTTCGTAAGCGGGTTTCCCTTACCGTGCGCTCTAGATTCTACACACCCCCCTACAAGTCACGTCATTTCAAAGGAAATAGTACCCTTTCTTTCTTCCAATCCCCCCTATTTGCCGAATGAAACATAGTCATACCTTCTGACCTCCCCGGATGCGATTTTTGAGATCTCGAGCCAGAAGCTCCATTCCGGCGCTGTTGGACACCCCATCCTTTTTTCTGACGATTTGGAACTCCCGCAGGAGAGTATGGCCCGCTGAATGGGACTCTCGGTTTTAGACCGTGTTTAACGCCTTGCTAACTTTTTCCAACCATCTTGCCTTAACTTGAATGGAGGGAGTCTCGGTACTGGAGCCAACACCGCTTTAGTGCGCCCGATAGACCTCCCACCATCTCCTATTTTTTTTTCTGAGCAGGTCCCCTTTTCCAACCCTTTGAAATTTCTCTCTGATTGTGAGCCGCCGTCCTCTGAAATGGCTACCAGCGCTCTTCTCGTATAAGAATCCTGGCCCCTTCCCTTTCGTTAAGAATCCGATCTTTCCCCCCTATAAGAGCATTCATCGAAATAGCACTTTTTTCCACTCCCATTGAATCAGGGCCATGATTTATTTAAGGCCCTTTAGTTGCGCGCTTTGTCACCATTTAGTTTACTCCAGCCCTCGAAACTCCAATTTTTAACGGGATTTGTCCCAATTGAGATCTCCCCCCCTGGCGCCATTTCCCATAAACAGTACCCCTTTCTGTTTTCCCTTTCTAAGAGAGAAATTACTTCCTTACTCGAAGTTCGACCTTTTTTGGAGGAGTTTTACCTTCATTTCGTACGTCTTCCCCCTTGCGGTACTTACTATAAGCCTGTTGACCCCTTCCTTTTTTGGGTTTCGTTTTTGATTTTTCCTCCTTCATCTTCTTGAGCCTTCGACTGGTTAGCTCTCAGAGATGTCTCACCGCCGGATGACTTTGCAGCTACTCGACAAAGATGAGAGCGTTGGACACTCAGTGAGCAGATACATCCCACATTAGATCTCGTAGCTTATCTTATCCTCCTTTTCCCCCCTGCACGACTCCTTTTCACTCTGCGCGTCAACACGAATTTCCATCCTTTTCTCGAGACCTCTATACAGCGTAACCCTTTCCATTATCCTGGCGAGAATCTGAAGGAGTGACGGCCTTTTCTGCCCTCTCCTCCAATTCTGAATGAGTCTTGCTCCCTCTACGACTTGAAGACAGGACGTTCAACCTTGAAGCCTGGATCTCCCTACCTCCCCCTCCTGTTGCATATCTCCCCCTCTTTGAAATTCCTACCTTTTCCTTCCCATCGTTTCGGAGCTCCAGCCCTCACTTTTATGCGCTTCGAGCGGCGTACACCTGCGCATTTCTCTGCACATGTGGGCGATCCTCTTCCTTCGCTTAGCAGTCACTTTTTTGATTTAGCTTACGCACCTACAGATGGTCTTTTTTTTTTTTCTCTTCCCGCTGACACACTTTCCTGACGTCTTTCATCTATCTAGGGAAAACTAATGCATGATCCTCAGCTATTCCTTGCCCCCCTCCCTCTTCCTTCTTACACCCAATCCTCCTCTCCTCCAGTCCCTGCTGCACCTCAAATCAAACTCCCCCCCCCTCCCCAGGTCAACGGGCGCGTCGTGCGCTACCACCCCGCGCCTCTTTCATAGAAATCCCGCGAACGTCTATCGAACCCCTTCCTTTCTCCTCATTACCCTTTCTCCTGCCTCTAATGTAACACATGAAGGATCCTCTCTTCCCTGAGACTGGTCACCCGTGTTCAGCAATTTCTTTTCCGTTGACCCCAATTGGCTTCTTCTCGTTCCCCTTTCGGCAAGCTTGTGCAACGCCCCTTCTCCACTCGATTCAATGTAGAGACCTTTCCCTCTCCCTTCCTCTCATCAATCTAATGTTCTGTTCTCATCCTTGTGTAATGATGTTTCCTTATAGGGTCAATGTTTTCCCTCTTGATTTTTCTTCGACCAGTTTCTCCTCCCCAGTTGGTAATTAAGGCTTCTAAGCCTCTCAGTAAGTTGGTTTGTACTCCGTACTTTCCCATCCGTGGCTGTCACAGTCCCGCCGAAAATTTCCAAATTTCAAATTTTTTATGTTTCTCAACAACCCCGGAGATTGACCACCTTTCTTAGAGAGAACGATGAGGAACCCTTCTTTTAAATCCGCCTTCTTTCCCAAGATGGGTAATTTTCCCCTTTCTCACGTCTGTTTTTTTACCTGTTCTTCCCCGCGCACTTACAATTCCCCCTGCCTTTTTCTTCTTAGTTAGCCATAATCTTTGTTATTTCTTTCTCATCAGCAACAGAACTCACTCCCTCCTTTGCTCTTCTTCTTAAGTTCTTTGCTACCTTTGGCGGTCTTTCCCCTCAAAAGTTCCCCCCTACATCCCCTCTGTTTTTAGTGATCCCTGTTCAGACCCTTTCGTCCAGTTCACAAGCGTCGATAAGATAGATATTTTTTTTTCTCTCTTATGCCCCCACCGTGGGGCTTCGCCGTCCGGTCCCATCCATCCTCTTGTCCCACCCGCCCCCCTTTTCTCCTTGAAGCACTTTGATTCCAGCAAATGATTTAAGAGTCTCAATCTGCCTCGGTATACCATACTCTTTACCCGTTAACAAGAGCGGGCCGCGCGTTCTCCGGCGCGATTCTCCTCGAATAAGGTCCAGATCGCCGCCCCCTAAAACGAGAAAGAACCTCCTTATTTTACTTAATTTTTCCACTTCTTCGTTCATGGTGAATCTGCACCTCAGGCTTCCCTTCCCTACATTTTGACTCTATCCCCTGGCAGGCAACTTTTTTTTCCCTCAATCCTGATCTTTCATCCTTAGAGCTTAAGGTGCCCGCGCAAACCCTCCCACTCCTCACGTTGGAGTCGCCCCTACCACTAACAATAAATGGCACTTTTTATTGTGACAGCTCCCTCCTCCTCTATTTACGAATTCCTCTTTGTTTGTTTTTATTGGATGTCCCCCGGGGAGAAAGTGAGTAGTGAAGTTCGCAGGCCCGACAACCGTGCATTTTTTTTCCCTATAGTGCAGAATGGTTTCCCTTCTCGTTTCCCCCTGTGACTATCCCCTGAGAGCCTCATTTTAGCCGGCTATCCTACCAAATGTCCTCTCTCAGGTACAGGAACCATATTACTCTAGTCCATGATTTCCAACTTGCCGACTGGCCTTGGAAAGTACTTGTCTTTCTCCCTTTTCTTAAGTGCCCATACCCATGTTTCCTCATAATCTTATTTTCGCCTGCGCTCGAGGAAAGATATAACTGTATCCTTCTCTCTATTTCTTTCCGCTGCTCTTGATCAGTTCCCCCTTTTGTGTAACACACCTCTCTTCGGATCCACATTCTCTGTCGGGTGAGTACTTTGAGATGGGCTCGGACCGATCGTCCCGCTTATTTTTTCCACTCCTCATAAAATAACTCTCTTTTATCTAGCTTTTTTTTTACTCTGTCTGACGCGTCGTTTCTGTCGCGAGTTAACAAACCACCCCCAGATCAATCCAATTTTTTTTCCTTTTTATACCTCCGCAATGCACGAACAATCTTAACTAGAGGAATCTCCCTCCTCTCCACTTCGCTTTCACTGATGCTCGCTCTGTCCGCATAACAGGAGAGCACCTTAAAAAATTATGCCCCCCCCTGATGTTTACCTTTGAAAGACAGACTGTTTTCACCTCCTTTCCTTGCTCTCCCCGCTCTGGTCTTTTAAACTTCTAGTAAAGACTAGGCCTGTCATTTCTGTCTAGGGTCTGAAATTTCCCTCACTCCTCTTTCCTCCCCTCTTTTCTCCGAGTGAGTCCCAGCGCAGTTTGTTTATCAGAACTTTTTAAACACCTTGTATGCTGAGTTGCTTCGGTAGCTCTTCTGGAAGTACCCAGCTATGAAGCGCGTTCTAGACTCCAGACACCCCCTTTTCTTCCCTCATAGAATATCGATCCTATCCCCTACCGTCATTGAATAGAGAATCTCCCCCTCCTTTCCCAGTAGATTCTACATGCCATGCGATTGTCTATGTCGTGAGATCTCCTTCATGTGACGTAATTTTTTCACCCTTTTTCCATGACGCCTCCAGCCCCTAAAATGGTTTCCCCTGTCCTTACCCTTGGATAAGCCCCTGGCTCTTCATTCTCCCCCCGAGATCCTTGCACGGGTTTCATTTAAGAGTGTCCTTGTCAGAAGCAGAAGTCTCAATGTTGGCTAATGTGCTAACATAATTTGCCTCTTTTCAATAGAGACGCTCTCATTATTTAAGCTGCCTACTCTCGGGTGAAACTCTTCTTCTTTTTTCTTTTCTCCTTTGAGGCCTCCTTCATTCTGGGACTTTCGCTTTTGTCCTGTGTGTGTACTATTTCCGAGATGGTGAAATATATCTCGTCGTGTTCATTGACTCTTCCCCATAGTCCTCATTTTTTAAGAGATGAAAACTCTGCCCTCTTTCTCCAAACGGTTCATCTTCCCTCTCCCTTTCCATACCTTGATTTCCCTCGCTCATACCACCATTCACAGGAAAACTTTTAGAGACCTTTTCCTTCTTGCCTTCTTTTGTCCCCTAAGATGAATAATTTTTCCTGCTAAGATGGTAGATTCTCCCTCCTTGCCTCCGGTAGGAAACCGTTGACCGATTGGTC
>Ga0179591_1240620_pt1 | contig 20925 bp, 14 predicted proteins | sample CZOMad2_1_08_16f_FD_182891 | JGI IMG/M metagenome (GOLD analysis project Ga0179591, IMG submission 182891) | Vadose zone soil fungal communities from Angelo Coast Range Reserve, California, USA - CZOMad2_1_08_16fungal (PacBio error correction) | ecosystem: Environmental > Terrestrial > Soil >... | reverse complement strand
TGCATGAATTTTCTGAAGGGGCCTCCGTCTCCTGCTTTTTTTCATCCCCCCCCCTTCGCCCTACTTGGGCTTTCTCCCCGCAATCATCTTCCCCCCCCTTGTTTCGCCCTTTTTTTTTTTCCCTCCCTTTTCTGATGGTGCCGACCAGTCCTTTCCCACAGCCAGTTTTCCCGCTATGCGACGTCTGGCCCAATTTTTCCCGCGTGGCGAGGGGCTGAAGGTCCCCATTGGTCCCTCTTTCTATACGCGGTTCACTTCCTCTGAGAGAGGCGCCAAGCCCCCTCTTTTCTTTTTTGGCCCAGGGGCCTTGAGGGGGACACATATGTTCACGGTTCCCTTCCCTCGTCATTACACTCCCGGTTCTTTTTTTTTTTTTCGGCCCTCCGCTACCCGTGGGACGGTTGATATGTCCTTCTTTTGGACCTCTGTTTTCACTCCTTGCTCGCGACTCGATCGGTACGCTCGCAGGCCTTTTTTTCGTGTCCCGGTAGGCTTTTTTGCGCGTGCCTTTCTGTTTCCTGGGGCCATGCGGAAACCCGTCTCATCATTCGCCACCCCCCCCCCCCCGCTCGAGGGCGGTTTTGCCAATCCCCTGGCCATGGAGCGGCTGGAGCTCGGAGTTCCCACCGGGACTTCTCCACTTTGGCTATCTTTCAAACTGAAGCTCGACGCTCTCCTCTTTTATGACTTATTGTGTTTTCCTTTGCCCAGCATGGGAAAAATCCCCCCCCTTTTTGCCCGCCAGCCGTCCTTTTCTTTAACCGACGAGCAAAAAATTTTGTTTTTTCTTTCCCCCACTTGAGGACGCTCGTGATTCTGGCTTGATTCTCCCTTCGTGTATTCTTTTTGGCCCGAAGGGAATACTCCCGAGATATTTGGTTTTCCCTAAACCTCCTCATTGTAATTTTGCTGGTTTGTCGTCTTCTCAACTTGCCCGTTGTGTGCGCGTGAGGGAGATTCTCCTCAGAGGAATCCCTTTCCTGGCGGGTTGGGCGGCGTGTCCCCCGGTCACTTTCTCGCCAAGGTTATTTCTCAGCTTTTTTGGTTTTTTTCTTTCTTTTCTCTCTTCCGGTAGATTCCTGGGACAACTTCCCGCTTCACCACTCGGCCGTTGCCCTCATTCCGTTTCGCCGGACTGACCCGTTTTTCTAGCGGCCGCCGACAGGACCCATTCCTTTCGGAGACCTTCGATTAGAGGTTTTGACCCCCGTCGATCGGCCCACCCTTTTTTCGGCCCACCCGGGTAGGGATACGCAGGGGTGTGTCTTGTTTGGTTTTGATTAGCCTGTTTTTGAGTTGGCCTGAACGGCCAGTCCTCTATCCCGTACCGTCTCTTTTGGATTTCCCTGGCGGGGATTTTTTCTTTCGGCGTGTTTTATCCCCAGTTGCCTGACGAGCTTCACCGTTTTGAGATAGAGTCACTCCGACAAGGATACCTACGATGCCATTCACCAATCACCAGCGTGGAATTTGTACTTGTCCCGTCGCTTCTTATTGTCCTTTTTTTTGCCGCTTAGAGGCCCCGGCGGCCCCCATGTAGTCAGCCAGTCCCTCCTGCGGATTGCGTCGCTGCTTTTACTTTGCTTCCTAACGATGCAGTTTCAGATACTACCGACCCCTAGGCGCGTCGGCCTGCCCACCGAAAAACCCTGCTTTTCCGGTTGACGTACGGGCGGTCCCCGCCTCCTTCTCTTCGATTTCCCTACGGGCCTCTTAAGTGAATTCTCCCCCACCCCCTGTCCCTGGTAGTTGGCGGATGACTTTTTTGGTGCTGCGGCTTTTTTCTGTGAACAGGCGCAACTCTTTCCTTTCCCTGATGAAACGGTCACTTTGTTCAGTCCCTTTCCCCCCAGGCCAGGCCGGGGTCTCTAAACCTCCCCAGCCCGGGGGCTTAAGAGCTGCCGGTGTGCGGGATGGATCTTCCATGGGCCGCGACCTTGTCTCGCATCGCTCGTGTATGTTCTCTCTCGTTCCGGCTGTCTCTTCCCATGTGGCAACAGTGTGGTCAATAGTCTTGAATTAAATGGCCTTTCCTTCGGATCTCGACCTTGTCCCCTGAGTGGATGTCCGATTGACTACTCCGTCACGGCCATTGCGGTCCTCCCTTTCGAGGCAGCTATCGTACCCGACTGCGAGGTTCTCGATGTACCACGAGGATCCTCCTCTATCGCGACGTGTTTTGGTACGTGCTTGCAATGGTAACTCGGCCAGTTATCACTTTGCTTCTTCTTTCGAGCTGGGATGTTTTTGCGGTTTCCTGTGCTGCGCAGGCGTTTTTTTTCGGGACGTTGCCGTCATCCCTTTTCCCCCTTTCCTTCCCCGTTTTTGTTGTTTTTTTGATCGAGATAGAGTTTCTCCCTGGGCCTTGCACTCTGCTCTTTGAAAGCTCATCCCCCCTTTTCAAGAGCCGCGGGCGCTTGGCGGACGGGACTTTTCCTTCGTTTCCCCCAGTGCGATAGAGGGTCCTTTCCTTTTCGTCTTTTGTTTTTTCCACAATTACCCCCCTTTTTTTTTCCCTCGTCTTCCGACCCATTCCGGCCTCGGGCATGGAACATGACCCTCGAAAATGGCGCCCGGAAGATTTCCCCCCCCCCCCTCGTAAGTGAAATCGGTATCCGCTTGCGAGATTCCCATCTTTTGGTCCACCAGAGTGTCCCCCTTTTTGGCACGCGCATTTTCCCTTCGCGCGAGCAACCGATATTGCGATCAAGGTCGGGGCCCTGGATTCCATACGGATGGATTTATGCCCGGTTGCGGTTTGTGCATCTCTTGTCCCTGACCTGACCTGGCATTTTTTTGGTCCCCCCTTTCCTTGAAACGTGACTGATTAATTCGCCTCTCCCCACTCCCTGCCCCGTAGACACAATCCCGTATGTAACCAGTTTTAATGACCCCCAAAACCCTCTCGTTGGTTTCCTTGGTGAACGATACTAGACTTCTGGATCGCCTCCTTTAAGCACTACCCCCCACCCACCTCGCCGGGAAAGGTTTTGTGGGCTGCAGCCCCCCTGACCCACCCTTTTTTGCTGTGTCGTTCTGCGGAGTCCTCGAGTCTTTCTTTTGGAATTATACTTCTTGCGCGAAGTTCTGTGAATAGCAGACGCGATATCGTCCTTCTTGAGATGCTTAAGCCATTTCTTTTGCGCGGGTCGACCGGAGATCGCCCCCACGGAACGAGGAATCGACGCCTCCGGCGCCCCTCTTTCTAATGGGTAGAGGTAGGCTGGTGCTTGTGTTCTGGTGGGGTCGGTTTGACTCAACTTAGAATTTTTTCGTCATACTTCCGCGTTGCTCTTTCCCTCGGTGGACCGGTCTCTTGTGGTGGGTTCGGGCCGTCGGATTCTTAACGTTTTTTTTCACCCCCCCCAATCCTCAGAAGTCCTAAGACCCCTTTCTCGCGGGCCCAATCGACGACGGACGTCTTAGCTTCTCTCTGGATTTTTTCTCCGGGCCTTCGGCATGCTTTTTTTAACCGTTCCCCCCCAACCATCACAACCCCCTGCGGCCCAGTTGGCTTTTGGGGGCCTGGACCCCCCCTTTCCCCAACGCCCGGAATTCTGTGAATTTTTCCTCTGACCGCTCTGGGGATTTTCCTCGCTGTCGGCAAGTTCTTCCGTTTTTCACCCCCCCCCCTGAAGACCGTTTCACGGCCCCTGGGTCCCCCCCCCTACGCCGCTCTAAGAATTCTTTTCGCGGCACCTGGCCGATAGTCGGCCTCTGTCGACCGTCGCCGACGGCACCCCCAGCCCCTACGCGACCCGCTTCGGGCATCTACCTTCCCCACGCGCAACACATTCTTGCAGTTGCCCACTCTTTTTGACTGACGTGCGCGCCCACTTTAAATTGCTTCCCTCTCGATCCCCTGATTCGCAGCTTTCGGAAATTTTCTGTTCCTGGCCGGATCCCGTCCGCAGTACCGATTCCGGATCAGGAGGAGTATGCTTTTTTTCAACCCCCCGCACCTTTGATTAGTCATGCTTTGATTTGAAGGTGAGATTGGCGGACCAGGCCCCCCTCTTTTTTGATTCCCGCGGGCCTGGGCAAAAAAGACCCCCCCTCCGGCGAGAGGCCAGGGTTGGATCGTTCGCGCACAATGTCTTGTAGTTACAAGTTGGCTTTTCACGATTCCCATTTTCTCTTGCTGTCCCCCCGAAGGCTCCTCCCAATGCGCTCATGGCAGTAGGTTGACCCCCGCGGCCCTGGGATGCTGGTTTTTGGCGGTGGAATTTGTCCGAGACGGCCTTCTCCCCCGCTATGTGCCCGCAGGCCAAAACCGGTTGGGCGCAGGGCCCCAACCCGCAGCGCCAGAATCCCGACCGGTTTGAGTCATACGCACTGGAATTTTGTTGTCCCGGGCCGGCTCAGTCGGCCATAGATCAAGAGTCCTTGACAGCTTCACCCCTCACTTGGTCAAGATGTCCGGAAACATGTTGTCACGGTGTTTTTTAGGACATCGCCCATAACCCCCCCCCCTTTACCGGGGAGTCACCCCAGGTACATTCGTGCTTTGTCCTTTCCACCCCCCTTTCGTTTTTCTGGACAAGGCCGGCAAATAGCTCCCTTTGGATTCGGTCTCTTAGTCAGAGGGGTTTTTTTTTTTTTCGTTTGTTGTGCCCACGAGTGCGATTTAAGAATGTTTTTGGCACCTAAAGACGTGACCCCCCCCCCCCTTCAAGCCCCTGGCCTTCAGGAACATGGACCTTGGGGCCACGTGGTTTTTCTTGGTCCGGCCACGCTTTTTGGGCTTTTTTTCCCCTTGTGACGTCGGGCAGGCCCCCATTCTTTTTCTTTGTTCCTTTTTCCGCGACTCGGGGCATTGGTTTGAATCGATTGGAGGAAGCGATTGAAGATGGTACCCTATCGTGACCAAATCTCGTTTGGACACGAGGGTTTTGTCCTTTAACTTCCCATTGGCCAAATCCTTTCCTCTTTATCTTTTTCCCCTCCACTCTTCCGTTGTGTGAGATGCTCTTTTTTGAAGACCTTTTTCTTGAAAGAACTCGTACTCGTGGTGGTTACACGCCCTCTCCCTCTTATGGCTTATCTTTTCCAACACCAAGGCCGGAGTCGGGGTCCTTTTTTGCTGCTCCTGCGATTGGTGGGGCCGAGTGAAGTTACCTTGGCCCCCCCCAGCATACTCCGAGTGTTCTTCATTCCCCCCCCCCCCCCCCACATTTTTCTGTCAAAGTGTGGCCCCCCTTGTCTTCTTGAGTCCCCTTTGTCTTGCAGGTGGTCTCTTCGATTATTTTCGGCCCTCTCTTTTCTTCAGATAGATGAAAGCCCTTGCTCGCTTTTGAAGGAGTTCTTGAACGCGGATGGTCACTCCCCCTGAACAATTGTTCATTTTGTACCTTCCCCTTAGGTTTCTTTTTTTGCCGGCAACACAAAAGTGTCCATGGCTCACTCGACCCCACCAATTTCTTCTTCTCCCCCTCGCTCAGCGGACACCCCCCTTCTTTCTGGTCCTCTTTTCCCGCCGGTTTCTCTTGTATGTTAGTGATAAACCCCAGGTTTTTCTCTCAGGCGGGGCTTTGTGTTGGGCATTTGCTCCCTTTTTCGCTCTCAGGGCGGAAACCAGTTATCGTATCGACTTTCCACCCCCTCTACCTGGAGGGCCGCGTTGTCCCCATTTTCCCCTCCCCCTTAGCTGCATGAGAGTGGATCCCCGCTACAAACCCAGTTTTCTTCTGTGTGGCCCACTGGTAACCTTCACCCCATTCCTTTGATCTTCACCTTGGGCTCTCGCCTCGTGGTGTTCTTGGCCCCCAGGCACGCGGATACCACCCCCCCTGCACTGGTAAAGGATCTCTCCCTCTTACCCTGATTGTGTCGAAGCAATGTTTCCCTTGTGCCCCCAAGGAGAGACGGGTCGTTGATCCTTGCTGGACATGAAGGAATATTTAGTGCCCTCAGTAATTGGTTTCAGCTCTCGCTCTTTTGATCTCCTCCCGCTTAATGCATCGCGGCTCTAACCTGTCCTTCCCCCCTAAAACCTGAATGGCCATCCGGTTTGGTGGTCCTTTTCCTCGTGTTGACGTTTCTTATTGCCCCGCCTCTCTTTAGCCGTTATTGCCCGGTGTGCCAATGGGAAGGGACATACGGCCCTAAGAGAGAACAGGGGGCCTTTACCTAGGGCAGGTTTCTTTAGAGAACCGACTTCCTTTCCCGATAGGCAATTTTTGGCCCTCACAAAGATGGTTCAGTCTTCCCCCCCCTCCTTAACGGCCTTAGGATGACTGTTTTGCTTCTCCGCCGGTCCAATCCTTTCTGGACCTTTAAGATATGTTGCGGGGGTGTTTGTCCGGCGATTTGCCAAATTTCTGCCCACAAAGGGGTCGGGAGCGCAAGCGGGTTGTGGTTTTTCGTGCCCCGATGGATCTATCGCCGTTCCTCCTAGCCACAGTTTTTTTTATCTTAAACGTAAGCCTCGTCGCTGGGTAGGGACCTTCCTGGATGTCTTTATCCTCCTGTTCAACGACGCTGCTTTTCCGACCGAGCCCTGTTCCCGCTATCGCGAAGGGCCTGAAAAGGGTCCCCTTTTGCCGCCGCCGCACACAAACCCTTGGCTTGTCTGTCCCCCGAAGAGATTTTTCGGCTTTCGCCTATCTCGTCCGGCGGTCTCCTCGGGGCGTCCCCGACGGCCCACCATGTCGCAGCCAGCTCCGCTCTTTTTTCTCTCGCCCAAGCCAAGATGTTTTCCCTTCCTCTCCCACGCGCTTCCTTTTTCTTGAAGTTAACCCGCAAAACCGCGTTGCCGTGTCGGTTTTCCTTGCAGTTCTTTTTTTGCCCCCGTCGTCGGACCCTTTTTAACATTCCCTGTCCCTGATCCAACACCTTTTTCTTTAGTGGCCGGACGCGGTGTTGGGTGCTCTGTTTGGAACCCTCAGTTTGGGGCAACCCTCTACCCTTTTCGATGAAGCCTGTAACGGGTCCCTTCCTTCCCCAGGCGGCGCTGGAGACCCCCCTCGTCCCTCAACCAAGTTTTTTTTATGGAGATTGCGGTCGGAGGACTCTGTACATGTGGCTGAAATGGCTCTTTTTTTTCCTGGATTCGCTTTGGACCTTTTTTCTTCTTGGCCTGTTTTTTCATCTGTCCTGAATCAAAAGTCCTCCTTCTCTTCGAACTGGAGTGTCTTACGAGTGAAATCCAGGAACGGTGCCCCTTTCGAGCCAGTATCCCCGCCGCGGCCGGTATGAATGCGAGGGGTGCTCCAAAGAGCTTCGGCCGTACCCTCTTCGGACGGACGGGCAGTCCCTTTTAACGCGCCGGCCGTCTCGTTTCTGTTTTTCCGAGTTTGCGAGCCTCAGTGAGCCTGCGGGCTTGCAAGATATATCTTTTAACTTTTTAATCCCCCCCCCCCTTCTTTTTGAGGAGCGATCTAGCGCGCCCATTTTTTTCTTGCGCTTTCCCCCGCCCTCTCTCCAGCCGACTTCTCCGGAAACGTGTTGAAGGGTTGCGGCCGGCGTTCCCCCTCCGCTTCCGCTTAGTATGGGACTTCGCTCTCTTGTGACCCTCAGCTCGCATTAAGGCGAAGCTGTTCTTTTTCGGTCGGACCCCCTTCCGAGTTCAATCGTCTCGCCCCGTCCTGTCAAGGAAGGACGCCTGCTTATTTTTTCGATTCCCCACTTCCTTTGAAGCGTGCCCCCCCCCCTTTGGGGCCCAAGTCGCCGGATTTCCCCTCGGATCCACAAAGGCGACTTCCAGGGTTCGGATGTTGTCCTAATAACCTTTCCATCGTGATTCTCCCTCCCCCCCCCGTTGCGGGGCTCCCGGGTCCCGCATTATGGGGCGGCTTGGGCGGTTTACTTTCCAAACCAGTTGGACGTTTCCCATCTCCCTCTCGAAGCGGTGAAGCCCCTTGTCTGCTCCCCCCCCCCGGTCTTTTCCTTAACCCGCGTCTTGATCTTTGCATGGCTTTTTCTATCACGGCATCTGACTCCTTGGGGAGGTACTGAAGCACTCTGCGTGAGAGCTGCTGTTTTTGCGGTGCTGGATCTTTCCTCCAAGTCTTGGTGTCGGGGTGAATTAGTTTCGTCTTCTCTCGTGGCTGCGGAGAGACTTTCCTCGCGAGTCCGGGCACCTTCAGGAGATTGGCCTACTGGTTTTGGCACACTGTTCTTCGAAGTGATTCGGAAAAGGGACATCGATCGACGGGCCCGCCTCGTTGATAATTGTGTCGATAACTCTCTATGGCTGGTTTTGGATTGCTTTCTGCAGGTGTACCTTTTCCCTTCTTCCCCGACGATCTCGGCGAACTGTCCTTTTTTCCCCATAGCCTTAGATTGTGAAGCTTTTACTCCTGAAAGCACCTTGCGGCCGCCATTTTCCAACCCAGACCCAGAATAGGGTTCCTCTGTTCTGTCTGGCTTCGCGCTAGGATATTTTCTCCCCCCTTCCACACTCCCACACTGGGGATCCCGCCCTTGTTGTTTCCTTTCCTGTCTCCCCATGATACGGGCCCCCGTCCCCACCCCCCCCGCGGGAAGGCCTGAAGGTCCTATTTCCTTTGCTTGTTTCTGCCTCCCCCGGATCACGTCACTGGCCGCGGGAAGGGTCCCCGGACCTCGGGGCCAACTTAGTTTTTCCCGGGTACATGAACGCGCCTCTGGGCGTCTCCACTGCGCTGTGTTCTATCGATTTAGGCCACTGGCGCTCGTAGCCGGTACTGCCTGCTGCACGCCTCGGATGCCCGTCGGGAGGCGGTCTTCTTCCTTCCAACGCGTCCCACACACCAGTGTTCTTCGTCATTTTCCGGATTTATTTTTGTAATGGGAACGTCATCCGCCATTGTCCATGAGGCTCTCTTCCCGGTTTCGATCGGCCATCTCTTCAGGCCTTTTGAAAAGGATTCCAAGCACTCTCCCCCCGAGCAGCTTCAGGCGTTTCTTGGTGTGCCTGTGGCACACTGTTCCACACCTTTGGCATCCCATTGTTAACCTCCCCTCTGAGGATCTTGGTGTCAAAAGGGCCTCCTTTTGACGCGGCCTGGTTCCCCAACGAACAACAGATTTCTAGTGTCCACGTCTAGGTGTTTTTCGAGCAGACACGGTTTGAAGCTTGTAGGCGGGGTTGGCATCACGGAATTCCCCCCTTTGGAGGACTCCCTCTCCCCTTCCACTCCCTCTCCATTCGAGTGGACCCCCAGCTTCCCTCGGATGCGGTGGGGCCTAGGCGATCGTTTCCCCTCCCGGTGTCCGGGCCCGCCTTCCCCCCTGTCCGGCAAAGGCAACGCGCGCCCTGGAGTGTTCGTTTCACCTTGGGGGCGCCAATCCCTAACAATCTAACGAAAAGGTGGCCGTAGCCGCACCCTATAGCGTGCTTTCTTGCCCACAGAGGTTGTCAATGCGAGTCCCTTGTCCACGTAGGAGATGTTCCCCACCCCGAGTGGCGAAGCCCTGTACTTGTTCCCACATAGTCTAGTCACAGGCCATTGTCCCCAAAGGCGGAGGCATGCGGCTTCCGCTTCCTTACATTCTTAGCTGGAAGTGCCCAGCAGAGGATTCCTCCCCAGCACCCACGTCACCCCTGCAACTTCTGTCCCTTTTCAGTCACGGTTCCTGTCCAAGGGGGAACGTGTCAGCAGCACGCGTCGTGTGAAGAGTGATGCTCTTCCCCCTACGTCACCTTTTGTTTGTTTCGCCAAAATCGCGGCCTGGTGATCGACTCGACTGAATACTTTTCCTCTGGTGAGGGGATTTGATGGCGTCTCCCCTTCCGCTTGAAAGGGCTAAGGGTCTTTGGTCCCTCGGAAAGTGACGAGGCCAGGGCATTCTGTGACATCGCTCTCCTCTTCCTGTGTTTTGTTGGGTTAAGACTCAGATGGGACGAATGGGGCCTGGGACGGAAATCTTATCCTTCCTTTTTTTTTTCATCGTATTAATTTGGCTTCTCGCACCTCCCTTGGGATGGGCTCACCTCAAAGCGCGGGATGGTGGGGTTCCCCCCTCCCCTGGACTTTAACCTTTTACCAAGGCAGACGCTCTTTCCGGGTAAAGTGCTTATGTCAATTCTTTCTTTCCCCGAGAAAAAAGGTCCCCCTGGTTTTTGTTTTATGTTGTCTTGCGGTGGTTTTTTTTTTTTTCTTTTTTCTCTTTTTTTTCTTCTTCTCTTCATGTCGTGATATTTTTTCTTCCCGGGCTTGCAACTCTCGAAGAAAAGCTAAGCTTCCTTCCCGGCCTCCAGCGGACTCTTTTTTCCAGTACTTGTTTCAAGTTCACGAAGAGTCTTGTTCTTTATCTCCCCAGTCGGTGGGGCCTTCCATCGCTTTCCCCACAGGGGCCAAATGGGGCTTTCTTACCCAATATTTTCAGCTTATAGAGATAACCCTTTTTCTCTTTTTTCTTTTCTCCCTTTTCTATTTTTTGTCCTTTCCCACCGGTCGCCTGGGGAGCTGGCCTTTTTCCCGACGGTTCCGCGGCATAGAGGCAACCCGCTCGATCGCTCCCACCACAATGGTCCCCCCTCGCCCCCCGCCTGTTGCACCTCAGAAGGATCTCCTGATCATTCGGGTGTAAACAAGATCCCCCCCCCCCCCGTTGGCTTGTAAAATTGTGGTCCAGGACCCTGGTCTTCTGGAGGACCCTTAACTTGGCCTTTCTCCTCTTTCTTTTCTTCCCTTTTGCACCAGGGCCGCGGGGGAATCCCCCTTCGGCCGGGTAGTTCTGTCTTCATCATTCGTCGTCTGTCTGTCCCCTTCAAATCTTTGTGCGGTTTGCCCCGCTTTCAGTCTTCGTTTTCCTTTTTCCTGCTCTTTCCTGCGGCCTCGTTCATGCCGAATGGGCCTCTCCTACCTATCCTGGGGTATCGTCTTTTTGGTTTCTTTTTGGCAGCACTCCTTAACACTACTCGGCAACCCTGGCCCCCCCGGTTTTTTTTTGGTGCGCGTTGGGGCGCATTCTTTCCCCCTCTACAGGGCGTGGGAAGAATTTGCTCGTGTCGTTCTTTGAAGGCCTGCCTGTTTCGGAGGACCCGGTCCAGGGTTCAGTCACCCCTTCGCCGCGGCCGAGGTGCTTTTCCGTTTCCTTTCACACGCGCGTGGTTGGGGGTCCCAATAGTTGGCTCCACGATTTCCCCCTTCCCTTTCGGTAGAAGGAATGACTCCGTGCGAGCGTTCTCCCGTCCCTGAATGGTGTCCCTGCTCGTCGGGTGGGGACCGCGACCTTTGTCCCCCCAGGAGCCCAGGGTAGGGATCCCGCCTGAGGGTTGTTTTTTCCCCTTTTCTACCCGGGTCCGACGAAAGCCCCCCGTCGCTGTAACGTACGCCCGTCGTGGTGGAGCCCTTTTTCGCGTCTTCGGCGAATTTTTTTTACACTCCTTGACGGGCTCGACCGAGGCCTGTACAAGAGTACCGCGAAGCGACCAACGGCTCCTCTAAGTTTTGCCTGTACGCCACCATAAACCGCAAAGACTGCCTTCTTACCCCATGAGGCGCCGCATCTTGCTCGTTTCTTCATCTTCGGGCCGTTGCCTCGTTTCTTTTTTTCCACGGACCCGCAATGGGAAAAACCTGTGTCCGCCATCTCCCCTCCCCCTAGCTTCCTTCTCGATATTGCCGCCTTCTAAAGACAGATACCCTTTTCGTCGATCCGAAAACAGCAGCTTTTGTCGCGCCAGCACCGTACCCCTCTTTCAATGCGGCACGTAGTCGGCCTCGGATCGGTCCCCGTGAACTTCTCCGGATCCCCGTGCCGATCACACCTCCCTGGTTTTTCTCTTGGCTGTTTGGTTGTTTTTTTCTTGGTTGCCTTCTCAGGCTTCACCTTCCTTCTTCCAGTCGGTTCCAAATTTTTTTCCGGCCACGTCCCTTCAACGGAACGGTTTTTTTGGTTATAACCATCCCGACCCCTCCAATTTTTCGTGCACATGAAGTTTTTCTTTTGGGAATCTTATCCCGTACATGTGTCCTTCGAGTCCCCCCTGACATGGATATGACTCTCTTATCCGCGTCTTTCGGTCCGTTTCCGGCCACGCACGCGTGTCCGCCCCACCGTGTGATGACTCAACTGAGAATTCTTCTTTCGAGGAGGGGACTATTTTTCCCTCTTGCCCCTTTTTTTTTCCCATTCCGAGGGCTCCGCCCTCCCCGTCTGGTGCGTCCAATCGAGGCCTGCTTTTCTGAAGAGTCTCCGAAGGCCTTCATTTTCTATTCGCGCTTGACGAGCAAATGTTGTAACGGCTTTTTCCTGCCGTCTGGTTTCGTCCCCCCTCGTGCCGATTCTTGTTCCCCTGAGATGGGCTCAGAGTCTTGCGCTCTCATGCTCCAAGGCGTTTGCCGCTATCTATTTTTTTCCTTTTTCTCGTACTCCGGTGGGGGAGTCTTCCCTAGCGGCTGTCCCCTTGGCCTTTTCTCACGTCTCCCTCTGACCTGCTTCCAGTAATTTGACCCCCTCCCGCCGAACTGAAGTTCTGCCCCCCCCCCCCCCACCCCCCTCTCCTGATTTTCCGTTCTGCGTCAACGTTATTGTGATACGCTTTTTTCTACGCCCTTTCTCTTTTGTTTTTGGTCACATCTCCCCATCGAATTCTTACGGGCCGCGTTTTCTGCGGTCCTGGGCCCTTACAAATGGTTACAGGGTCTTTTTTTTCTTGTTTTTTTTTTTTCTTTTTTCTTTTTTTTTTTTGATTGAGATTCCCATAGTTTTACAGGTTCCACCCCAAAGGGACCCCTTGCGATTGAGCTTCCAACCTCGCCCCCCAAAAGTGATTTGCCATCTGGTTCCTACTCTCCGGGAACCTTTTGGTCTTAGTTTATCCCCCCAAGCTGCGTGGTTTGTTTTTTTTCTGATTAAAGTTGTCGTATGACGAGAATAATCCCACCTTTCATCTATTTAGAACAAAGCTGCTTTTTCTTGGATTCTCCCCTCAGGCTTCCTGGCCTTTGGGGTTCGGCCCCGTGCTTGCCCCTGGGCTCATATCCCAGAGATTTTTCCCCCTGGCCGTCGTATATAGGCCGCCCCCACCCACGTTTCCCATCACCCCCACTCTTCTGGTGGTGGAGTTTTCCCCGAATGCGGTCGACCGGTCCGAGAGACCCTTTTTCCCCGCTGCGCCCCCCAGACAGGCCCGGCGGTTTTTTGCGGTGCTGGCTTACCAACCCTTTTTTGTGATTTGTCTAGGATTCGTCTGTTTTTTTTTTTATATTTTCTTGAGGTCTTTTTTCGGAAGACGTCCCCCCAGTTCCGAGACCCTTGCCGTTTGAGGGAGTACTTGCTGCGCGCTTTCTCTATGTACCAACCTTGCCTGTCCTGTTTTCCAGTCTTCAGACGTGATAGTTCGGCACGGAGCCGATTATGTCACGGCGTCGTTGTCTTTTTCCTGGGTACCGAGGTATGCGGGTTTTTGGTGGCTGTGTTTTTTTTTTCTCTTGAACGGAGTAGTAACCTGTGGTCCCGCGTCCCTCCTCGTTTGGACGCCTGTCCTAAATCCCCCCGTCGGAGTTGAAAAATTCTGCTACTGACCGACGCGGTTTCGAAAAATCCTTTTACGGGCTTGCATTTTGCGATGGATCCTTTCTTGCTGTGCTAGACCCGCCCAAAAATTCACCCCCCCCCTGGGCGGATCCGACCCTCTTGTGATAATTGGGTTTAGGAATAGCTTCCCCAAGAGAAATTCTTCTTTTTCCTTTTCCTCACGGTCGGGGGCGCTTTTGGTTCCTTCCCGACCAGTGGAGTTCCAGTAGTCCCGTGCCCCTTTTTTCCCTGGAATTACTTTTGACAAACTATTGGAACAAGATCGACGCAGCTCCTATTCGGTCGCAAGGAGCTTTCTGTCGGCACCCTTTTCCGGGTCTTGTTGGGGAGGTAGCCTTCCTTCCCTCCTTCTTAACACCTCCCTACGGCTGACAAATGCTCTTCGCGGGCATCTGCCTTTTAACCCTTTGTTCGCCACCCCCACACACGTTGTGGCAGGTGCCTGTTGCCGGATTACGTTTTTTTGTGATGCTGTTTTTCGCGTGGTTTCCTTGCCTTTTTTGGTTTTTCTCCCAGTTTTTCCGCTACTTTTTTCATCTGTCCTTTCGGGGCGGGCCGAAACTTTTGGTTGCTTCCTTCGGTAAGGTTCAAAGGCGTTCGGCGGGGGACACCTTTCGAACACCTTTGTCCTTTTCAGCATCAGGTTGTTTAACTCCTTCTTCTTTCGGATGGTTTCCATCGCTTTCTATTCCAGAGTTTCCTTGGTGCCCCCCTCCCACGGTCGTCTCTCCCCCAGGTTTTTCCAGAGCGTCGAGCCTCGTGGTTTTCCGAGGGTAGCAGTTCTGTAATTCCCCTGGTTTGCCACGGTGAGCCGGGGGGCCTCCTTTTTTCTATAAATGCTGGCTTTCCTCAATGGCGAGGGGGCAACCCTTTCCTCGGATAGTTTTTTGGTGTGGGCCTGTTGATCGTCCTTTGACTTTTTTCGGCGATGGGTCTGGTACCAAACTTTTCCTCAAAAAAAGGGCCCGTCTCGCCCTGAGAAAGCGGCCACGGGAGACACTAACAAAGAGGAAATCGTAGAGTTGCCAGGAGGGTTCGTCCCTTTTTTTCCCCCTCCTTGTCCAGTCCCCGAGGCCCCAGTGGTAAAACCCCCCCCTTTTGGTAGTGGTATGGAAGCAAAAACCCCCTGTGAAAACCCTTTGTGGCGACCCACATTACGATTTTTCCTTTAACTTCAACATAGTCTCTGACCCTTCCCTTGGGCACAAACGGCGAGCATTTGCTTCTCTTCGTCCATTTTTTTTGAGTGAAGTGCGATTCTACCTGCCGATGAAAGGTACACTTGCACCGACTGTTCTCCCCCTCACTGGGACTGTCCCCTTTTTGGAAAAACGTTCCCAGGCAGGTCCTCTTTTTTTTCCCGTTTTTTTTTTTTGCCTTTCCATTAGGCGGACCCCCCCATAGTGGTTTGCGGGTCGACGTGGCCGACCATAATTTTTTTCATCCTATCTTATCTTGAGCGGGGTCTCTTCCTCCAAGATGGAGACTGGTCTATGTTCGTGACACTTTCGAGTCCCCTCAGATTTCTGTTAACCATTCGCCCATCTCTTTCCTACACACCCTCAGTTTTTTTTTTGTGGATGGCCCGACCCGGTGATTTTCCTGACTGCCTTCGAGTTCTCCCTCAACTCCCTCCCTTTTTTTCCGATTTTTTGTTCCTCGCCATCATCTCCCAATTTGTGAGTTTTAGGAGTATCTTCTGCCCGCAAGCGATGGTGTGGTTCTCTTTCCCGGGGCAAAATCATTCTCTATCTTCGTGATGGCAGTCCCTCATTTCCATGGACAATTCCTGGTTGTCTGAGTCTTTCCTTTGTATTTTTCCTGGCGTGCTTATTCGTATTTAGATATTTGCCCCTCGGGACGAAGGAAGCGGAAAGACCATGGCTCTTCCTCCGGGCCGTCTCACTGTGTTCAATTTTTCCACGCAACCCCAATCGTCATGTACTTCCTTCTTTTTTTTTTTTCTGGGGTTTTTCTTGCATCGGCTACACCGTGGGGACCCAATTTTTTTTTTGCTGCTCTTCCAATATGTCAGTCCACTGCAGAAAATTTTGGTGGCTTTTTTTTTTCCTTTGGGCTATCTGTTCGTATTGATCCCTGGTCCTTTGCGGGTCTGACTGTTTCAATTATTCCGGGTTCCTGCGGGGAAACCTAGAGGCACCCCTCCTATATCGACAACCACCCGTAAGAGGTACTCCTGCCCCTCCCTTTTTCGACCATGCTCGTGAGGTCTTGCGTAACCATTGTCCCACCCCGTGGGCGAGTGATGGAACCACTTTTGTTCTACACCTTTACGGCGCTCATTTTGCTTTTTCTTTTCTCGGTTGTTTCGTGGCCCCTGTAACGTCCTTTCAGAACCCTTCGTGCCGGGGCGGCCAAAGATAATAATAGCCCCTGCTGTACGAGTTCAACCCGGTTTTTGGTTTTTATCGCCCTTTTCCTCCTCTTTATCCTGTCTATTGTCTTTCCTACGTTCGGCCTGGCCCGGTGGAAGAATCCTTAGTTTTCCTGGTGTGGATAGAATCCTCTCATTTCCAGCCTGTTCATGAACTTCATCGGCACTCTTACCCCCAATGGTGGGGTTTGTGGGAGTTTTTTGTTGACTTTTGCAGATCCCTGGCTCATTCTTGTGGGAAAGACGTTTTTAGGGGGCGGCTGCTCCGGTTTGCCTCCGATTCTTTTATGGTTCTGCCATTGGCCTTGTTTTGACTCGCCATGGCGCCTTGCGCGCGTTACGGTGATTTTCGGGCAAATCATGGTTTTTTCTTGGCCGGGTTCCAGTTGACCCTGCTTATTGGGGAGTTTTTTTCGACCGTTGGGTCCTCCCGTGCCGTGGTTGTCCAGAAGACGGTCGAGGACCCTCAGGAATTTGCGCGGTTTTTTTTTTTTTTCCAGGCGCCCTGTGCAACCAATTGAGCCCAACTTTTCGGTCCGTCAGGTTTTTGATGTGTGGAGGGATTCCCTAGGCTTTTTTTTGGAAGGCCCGAGCACCGTCGATTTTGCTTCACCGTACGCCTCGTTCTTATGGGGAGTTTCCTCTGTTTCCTTCTTTTTTGCGGAAAATTTTAATATACGGGGTGGGCTGAGCCTGAGTGTTTTTTTGGCCCGTCGCTCGGTCGAAACCGGACCCCATTTTTGGACTCTTTTTTTTTCCCTCCGCAACATTCAAAAGTTGCCCCGCTTTTTTAATCGACCCCCAATGCTTCCGAGGCCCGGCTCTTCATGTAGGGACTTTTTCCCGCGATTTCATTTGAGACCTTCTTCTCTTTCCCCATGTCGTTCCCTGAGCCTCCGCGATCTGCTTCTAGAATATTTCGCCGCTTTTCTTTTCTCAAAGCAACGATCAGGTTTTTTCATCCTCCTTTCCACCCGTATTTTCGTAGGAGTTTTACCGCCCCCCACCCCTGCAGTCTTATTGTCGTGGCAGGTGCGGCTTAGGCCTTGTTTTGGTTTTTGCTCGCCGTGACTCGTCCCAGGATAAGTTTCCGTCCCAACTGGGGTATTCCCTTTTTTTCCTTTTGTTTTGTTTATCTTTTTTCCTCCTTCAACGTTACAGGCCGGGAATCGATGCGCCTTAGGGCGGTCTTACACGGGTTCGGTTTTTTTTCGCAATGTTCACAGGTTTTTTCGGTTCTAACCATCTTTGTGTTTGTTCCTTGTTTCAACATGGGTCCGAGGGAATGAAAGGTGACTCTTATTAAGGCGTTCCCCTTTCGCCGCATGGGAATTTCTCATTTCTTTCGGCGTTCTCCTTGTTTCTCCCCCTGGCAGTCTCGCGCCAGGTTCAACTTTCTTTTCGCGGTGAGGATGTGTGAATCTTCACTGCCTTTCTCGACTCTGGCTTTTTACCCCCTATTGGGAAACCCCGGACGTTTTTTCTGAACTTTATTGAGGCTCCCCCCCAGTTTTTTTTGAGGCAGCCGTCGGGTTTTCATCATGAGATCTTCTTCTGTCTTCCCCCCCCGCGTTTGAGGCAAGGTCCCTTCCACCCCCCCTCCCGTTTCTTGACGTGGACGTCGGGAAATGGTACAGGCCGAATGTTCGTTCCTGAGCTCTTTTCGATGGCGAGCGTCTGTCTCTTTTGACAGGGGCGCGGAGAGGATCCGCCTTCTCTTTCCTCCTCCCTCTATGGGTGTGTTTGTTTTTTTCCTCACGGAACCGCCCTTTTGGCTTTTTGACTTTTGTAGCCCCCTCCTATATTTTTCTCTGCCATCCCTCTCACCAAGCTTTAAAGGACATTTTTCCTCACCGGAGAGTTTTTTTTCCGGTTCTCCTTTCCCCGTTTTCGTTAAAATGGCCTGGGTACACTTTTAGCGAAGGACTCCCCCGTTGGGCACCTCCTTCTTTTTCTTGGTTGATCTATTTTTTTTTTTTCCCCCCCAAGGACCTTTAAGTCCGAGCTTGCCTTAGGGATTTGGAGCCCTCGACCCCATTCTTGGCTTGTTAGGATTTCCAACTCGTCGCCCTCCTCAGGGACTAGAATGGCTCTTTTGCCTTCCTTCCAATCTTGCACAAGCTCCCCCTGTCGAGACGGCCCGTATAAGCTTTCGAGGGTCATCATCTCTTTTGAGCTTCAGGGTCTTGTGAGAAATGGACGCTCATACAAAAGTTTAAATGCTTATTTTCCCGGTCCCCCGGCTTGCGTTTCTTTGGCGCGGGATCTTGTGCCGCATGTGTTTTTTTTCCAAGAAAGGGGCCTCTTGCCGAGGACGTACCCCCCTTGACCTTTTTCCTCATAGCCCCACTGGTAAGAGTTGGGGGCACGATGGGTTTAACTCTACTCAAAAAAAATTCTCCTGGTTCCCTACCCCTTTTTGGTGGGTGGGACGTTTTTCTTTTAGTTTATCCTTGTTCTCCCGTCTTGCTGGGCGAATGGGCCCGGCCCCGGGCCCGCACTCGGGCGGTGGCTGTTGGACAGTTTTTGGTGTTCTTTGCCTTGATTCACGCCACTTCCCCTTCCGTTTCTGCTCTTCTGGATAGGTCACCCTTTTGGCAAAGTTAGCTTTTCTTTTCCGTGAGCGCGGCTCAACCATGAGGAGGTACCGCAGATCCTGGTCCTGATTTTCTTTCAAGACCTCCCAATCGTCTGAAAGCCTTTTCTTCCTCTGGCTTTTTTCTGCGGCCACGGCCCGTCGATCGCCACCTTAGGATTGTTCGTGATTCATTGGGTAATATTCCCGGTGGCCGCTTTTTAGTCTGATTTTTGGTCCGTTTCTCTTTGGAGTCACTTGGTTTTTTCTAGGCTTCGCGTATCTGTGGACCGGCGGTCGTTTTTGTCTCACAAGTGATTTTTTCCCCTTTTTTTCCTTACGGAAGTTCTGAGAGCGCCTCCCGTTCCAGTTGAGAGTACTTTGTCAGGGGCTCGCTGGTTCTTCGTTTTGCATGACGCTTCCCTTTTTTTGCATCAAGCCCAACCCTTCAACACCCCCCCCTGCGTCTCTCAGAAACACTGGGGCTCCTGTTTTTTACAGGATAGGGCGGTCCCCAACCGTCGTCCAAGCCAATTTTTCCCCCTTGATCGGGCTGGTTTTGAGTCGCCACTGGTTCATCATTCTTTTCTACAGGTCCTTATTTCTTTCCTCCTATTGTCCCTCCCCAACCTGGCCCCGACATCGGTCATTTGAAGTTCCTTCTGGCCCGTCTGCCAAGGCGCCAGATTCCCTTTCATTGGGCCCCCGTCGTCGCGGAGTCCTCCCGCCTGAAAAATTGCTCGCTGCATCTCTTTATGAGGGGAACACTTCCAACCTTTCCCCCCCCCCCCAACACAAAGTTCATTTTGAAGTTGAAGTTGTACCTCTTCCCATCGGACATGTCCATGAGCTCTTATTCCCGGGATAGAGGTTCTACATTTTGGGTGGCACGAGTGAAGAGTTCCCTTCACGCTTTTAGGCATCCGGATTTTTCTCTTTGAGGGGTTACACCTGCCCACCCTCCCTGCTGAGTTATTGCGCATTCAGGCTTTTTTCCCTGGGACGATGTGGATTTTGTCCCCCGTCCAGAAGTTTTCTTAAAATGCCTGGTCCATCCCCCGTTTTTTGAGGCTGCCGTCGCCCTGTTGCTTTTCTCTAGTCGGAGCCTTTTTTTGCTCCTTTCTACATTCTTTTTCACAAGGCCCCTTTCGTCGCTGGTGGTCCTCCCTGGAATGATCCCAATCCTTGGCTTTTCTCATGGCGGGTGCAAACGTCTTTTCCTCGGGAGCTGTTTTTTTTTGGCAGCATTCTCTTCCCGAGGACCGTTCTTGTTCGGCGATTTTCCCTCTTTTTCCCCCCGGAGCAAAGGGAAACCAAGGGCGCGATTGCTCTTTTCCTGGTTGTGGAGAATTAAATACCCCTCTCCCGCAGGCTCTTTCCTTCTGACCCTTGGTCTCTACTTCCTACGTTTTTACATGCCCGTTCCTTTCCCCCCCCTTTTGCCGCTAACCTTCCATGTTGTATGGTTGATTTGCCGCCCCCCCCCCCAAACGTGGCTATTGTACCACTTTCCCTCTCCTCCTTTGTCCCAATGTGGAACATTTTATAGGAAATTGGCCTGGGCAAATTCTGCTTCCCTTGGGGCTTCTTCGTTGATTTGAGGGCAATGTCAAAGACTCCCTGAGTCACACCCCCCCCCAAAAAACCGCGACTTTCTTTTTCCCCCTTTGAAGACACCTTGCCCCTTCTTTCTTAGCAAAAGGCTTGTGTCTTTTTCAACCCCTTTCTCAGCTTTCTTCGATCATTTTTTTTTGCCCCCCTCCCTTTCGGCATGCCAACATCTTCTTCGTTTTTAGTGCGAGGAAAGCCGGCTTTTCTATGTCTTCGAGCTCTCCTTGACGTTTTTTTTTTTAGTGCCCCCCCTCTCACCTTTCAGTTAATCGGGCCAATTTTCCTTTACCATCAGGTTGTGGATAGTATTTCTCCTTTCAATTTCTGTTGCACTAGTCCTTATGTTTTTCCGGTTTTTCCATTTTCCCCGTCCAATATTCTCGGGCTTCTCCCCATCACTTCCCCCCCCGGAAGTTCGCTTAGGCTACTCCCCCGAGATGGTTGTTTGCCGCCGATTCATTTGGCCCCACACCGCCTCCCGTCTTTTTTTCCAGGTCTCTTTTGATGCATTCCACCGATTCCTGTTTGAAAATTCTGGTGAATGGCCATTTTTTTCCCAGGTGGTAGTTTTGCGCTCTTTATGTTTGCCTCTCATCCTTTCCTCCCTCCGATTGAAGAGTTCCTCTGTTATAGCCTTTAAGGGTCCTTGTTCCTTTCTCCGAATGTTAAAGGGTCGTCCCCTCGTCCTTTTCCTTCTTACTTCTTCAAGTGTAGGGTTTTCGGAAACTCCGATTCCACCCTTGTTAAAACATGGGGTCTTTTTTTTGAGTCCTTTTCTTTCCTTTCCATGTTCAGATTCTCCTCTCTCCTCTTCCTTTTGGTTGAGGGACTCTTCCTCTTTCTTTTTTTTTTTCCTTTATTGTCCTCCCAGGTT
>Ga0179591_1286084_pt1 | contig 20926 bp, 28 predicted proteins | sample CZOMad2_1_08_16f_FD_182891 | JGI IMG/M metagenome (GOLD analysis project Ga0179591, IMG submission 182891) | Vadose zone soil fungal communities from Angelo Coast Range Reserve, California, USA - CZOMad2_1_08_16fungal (PacBio error correction) | ecosystem: Environmental > Terrestrial > Soil >... | reverse complement strand
TGGTCACTTATCTGTACACGACATGGGGAAGAAGTGTATTTCTCCTGTCCCTTTTATTTTCAGTCTAAAACCCCGCCATTTTTAGTTTCTCCGTTACGATAGACTGCCTTTTTCCGCCCGTAATCTTTAATTTTCGACCTCCTTGATCACCTTTTCTTTTTCTGTAAGTTTTTCTACGCCGGTTTTCTTCCTCTTCTCGGCCGTGGTTTTCGCTTTCCGGACACTATATGGAGGATGTAGACACTCCGTTATCGCTCCTTTCTCCTCCCTCTATCCCAGAGAGAGAATCCTGTCCTTCTCGGTTTCTTTCTTTATTTTCCCTTGTTTCCCCTTCTCCTTCATTTCTTTCTCCTTTTTCCTTCCCACGCCTGCTCCCTGTTTTTAACCCTAGGACCTTCGTCGGACCCTGCCCCAACCCTCCTATGCACCCTTTCTTTCTTACCGCACAACCCTCTCATCTGCTTTTTCCTTTTCCCCAACTACTGTCTTTTTTTCCTTGTTAGGTTTTTCTTCGGTCTCTAAGGCCAAATCCCCCACCTCTCACCCCCCCCCTTTTTTCATTCCCTATTTTCCCTCGCAATTCCCCCACAAACCTCTCTGCAGTAACCTCCTAGAAGATAGTAGGCTTTCCCCCTTGTTTGTTTCTACCCAGTGAAGTTCCGGTGTAGCCACTTCTCTCCTTTACAGCTTCCCTCTCTGCGTTCTTCCTCTCCCTCGACGGTGGATCCCTCCAAGACTTCACTTATTTAACTTCTCTACAGTTTCTCTTGAAAGGTGATCCCCCGCAGTCCTCCTCCCCCCGACCCCTTCTATCGTATACTGCTGTTTCTTTGACGGACTCCAATTTTTTTTCGCCGAATTTCCCGTTGCCTTTTTCCGAGATCCCTTTCCCTCATCTTTTTTGAAAAGATAATATGTTCCACCCAGAGAGATTGAACTGTCCCTCCACTTCTCCCCCCCCCTATCCCCGAATGATCTTATCTTTTGTTAACTCCGATCTGCCTTGGTCATTTTTTCCACCTGACGGTTTACTACGGGTGTTTTCTGATTTTTCCTTCCGCTCGTCACCCTTTCTCCGCAGTTCCCTTGACCCTAACAGATTTCCTAGTGTGGTTTTCCTAGAACCAGAAATACCTTCGCAACCTGGCTGTTCCCGCTCTCGACCATAGACGCGTACCTGCTTTTTGTATCCGGCCTCCGGTTTCTATTCTGCCTTAGACCCGAGTCCTTTACCAGTCCTTTTCACGAATCATTCTGGGAAGTGAGACGGATCTTAGGACGCACCCTTCCTCCTACCCTAATCTTTTTTTTTCAAGTCTTGTTCCACTTACCATTCCCGCGTTTCCGGAGGACCTTCCACGGGACTTATGTTCCTTCTTAGGCTATTTCCTTGTTTTTCCTCCCTCCTAGACCGCGCGCCTGGAAGGTTAGTCTTTTCTCCTCCCTCAGTGGTACAACCAACCCACACCGACATTTTTTATACTAGTTCGAGACCTCCCCCAGTGTGGGTCATTTCTACCTCTTTGCACCCCCTGCTTCTCATCGGCCTGTCATTCCCCACAAGGTTTTGTCTTTCTTGACGCGCCTCAGGTCACGGCTGGAAACACAAGCTGGCTGGCTTTCCCCCCGCGAAACGCAATTGGCATCACCCGAGAGTTTGGAGGACTTTTGCTCTTTTCTGGACAGAAAGACCCCAGGAATCGAGTTTCTGCATGAAGCCCCAGTGGACTGCCGCTTCGTTTCTCTGATTTTTTTCCCCCCCTGGTACAGAATAGTTCGGGCCCCTCCGAACAGGTTCCCTTCTTGGACTGGCCCCGAGCCAGTTTTCTGTCATTTTCTCACCAGACCCCTCTCTTTAGAAAGATAGAAGAAACCACCCTCCGAAACCACCTACTTCTCCTTCGGTTATTGCCCTTTTCCCTCTCTCCATCATCCATCTCCCTATTTTCCTTGTTCCTCTGCATAATAACAATAAGGTCCTAGCAGAAGAAGGCCAAAACATCTCCTTTTTATCTCCTTCCCCCGCACAACCACCTGCGCCTCATTTCTCCCCCTCATCACCGACTTTCTTGGGTCCCTCTTTCTTTCCTTTCGCCAAAGTCTTTTCACGCGGAAGGAACCCTCTCAGTAGGTCTTTTCCTGTGCTGCGTTACGATGGAATGATCTTTTCGTTTTCTGGCAAATCCTTCTCTTTCTTACCCTCCTGTCCAGTTTGAAGAAACCCCGGCGGCTTCTCTCCTTCTTACTAGCTCATTCTTCTTTTTTCCCTCAATAACACCCGGCCTTTTGAAAAAGATCAGTCTACTCCCTCCCCGGCAAGAAGGGCTCCCCCTTTCCCCCCACACGCCCTTATTGTAGTTCACCGGACTCCACAATGTTGTTCTTGACCCTTGCTCCCCACGCCACTATTTTCCCCCCAACAAAAAATAAGACTTTTGACGCGTCCCTGACGGGTTCGACCCTTCCTCTCTCCTTCACCTTTTTGTGTTTTGAGATTTCTTCCCCCTTTCCTCGGCCGGGAGCGTATTGCCGTTTGTGATTTTCTTTTTGGTTTTTTCCTTTTTTCCTTCTTCGTAATAATTTTTGATGAATGAAGCCATGACCAGAAACCTGTCCCTTGGCTTGTGTCTGTCCCTTTCCTGGCTGTTTTTTTTTCTTGTGTTCTCCTCGTTTGTCTCTTTCCCCTTTTTTCCCGTAAGGCTATAGACGTCGTAGACGCCTCCTTGTGTTCTGTTTTCACTTTCCCTTTTCCCTCGGTTCCCCTTTTCAGAGCGAAGCGATTATTTTTAACTATGCATCCTTAGTTCCTTCGTTTGATTCGCCTTCTTCTTTTGCCGGTGCTTCCTCTTTTTGTTCGATGGTTTGCAGAAGCCTCAACGTAAAATTTCTCCTTATGTTTTTGATGCTGTCAAACCCCTCTCTCCGCAGGTGGGTTTTTTCGTTAAGATTCTTCTTTTTATCGCCCTTTTCCTTTTTACACGCTCTCGGGCTCTTTTTTTTCGGTTCCCCCTATTTTATGATATGGATGATTCAGTATTTAACTGGACCCCCTCCCCTCTGGTATTCTTGTCTCGGCTGAGTTATCGCGAAATCGAACTCTAATTTTTGTAATGTGCTTTTTCTCACCCCTTTGCGCGAAAGGTCTAGAAGATGATCCTTCTTTTATCTTCCCCTCCTTCTTGACTGACACTCTCCCTCTCTAGCCCAATGACCCCTTTACTCAGCTACTCGATTTTTCTTCTTGTCTGTTTCTGCGGCCAACCCTTTTTTCCTTCCCTCCTTTATCTCTAAAATAGTGATAGGCTGTGTTCCTCCCCTTTCCCTTTTCCTCTTTTCCGGTTCCCCTGACCTTCGGCTTCCACTCGAAGAGGTTTCATTCCAATGGTGTTGATCTCACTGCTTTGTTTTCACTTTTCGCGTCCCCTCAATACTTTCAAGGGGTCGTCTTTCGTCCTCCTGTCTCGTTTTTTTTTTTGGGGTACCTTCGGGATGCGGGCAAGTTACGACCTTTTCCGTCCGGATCGAGGGCTGGCTCTACACAATCCCCCTTAAGAACCCCCCCACCCATACTTAGCAAGAATGTCGTTGTCCTTTCCCTTTGCCGGCCCACCCCCCTCTTCCCTTCCGTGGTGTCCCCATTCTGCCTAAAATAAAAGCGTCGCTTCAACATTGTTTCCCCTTCCCTGAAGATGTTTTTTTGCCAAGTACATTCCCCCCTATCCCTCCCCTGTACCCCCCTTCGGAGGACGTGTCAAAGATTAAATTATCTCTCGGAATCTCTTACAAACTCTCCTTCCAGGTAAGCCTTTCTTATAACGAGAACATTTCTCTCACCCTTCGTTTCTGTTTCTCCGATCACCTATCGAATTCTTTATTGTACTCTTCTCCTGTTGAAGTCACGTCCCCTTATGGAAGAAAAATGGCCCCCCAAGTTTCTTCCTTCCGATTTCTTCGCCATGAACCCTTTTCCCCCTCCCAAGATCGTATGTCTACCCTCAGGAGCATTCGGCGTAATTGTATTCTCGTCCTTTTCCCCCCTCTATTTTGAAGTCTTTAATGGTGACCCACCTATTCCGTTCCTTGTTATAAAAGTTTTGCCTGCTCAGCTATGTTTCCCTTCCTTCCACATTTTCTTTCTTAGTCTTCTCCTTTAAGTTTCTGAGTATTTTAAAAGTTTCTCCCCTATACCATTTCTTCTTTACTTTACTCCTCTTCGCCGGAAGGCCTCTTGCAACGTGCTATTCTTCTAACCTTCGATCTCCTCTTTGTAAAACAGTGTGGAACTTGACCCTCCTCGGTACACTTTATTAATCAGATGAGAAAGTCCCGGAGGTGTACCTTCCCTCCTTTTTCGCTTTCGCTCTTGCCTCTCTCAGGTCACCTCTTTCGTTTTTTTGCTCTCAGTCTGCACTCCTACCATGAAAAACCTCCCGAGGTATTTTTCAAACATTCAAAATATTATGGAACCACGAGGTTTTTTTTTTCCAGGTGCCCTTCCCTGGCCGGCTTCATTGACGCAAGCGCTGTCCGGAGGCTGTGAAAGTCGTCTTCCTTCCAGTGCTCCCCCTTCACGGCAGAAGTTAGGCTTGACGCCCTCAATGAATTTCTACTCCCCCTCACACCTTCATGAATTGATCCTCGATTTCTTCTGATGTTCTAATTGGCTTTTTTTTGGCCGATCCTGGACTGTTCCTCCCCCTTTCCTCTCAATCCAGTCATTAGACGGTGACAACCCTGCTATGCCTGTGACCTCCCCCCCCCTCTACCTTGATGAAGGTCAATTCTCAAACCCCTGACTGTTTTTGATGTCCCTTTTTTCTTACCCTCTTTCTTCCTGCCTGTTGTAGTCTAGTGAACGCTTGCTCGATGTGTGTTTCATTTCTTCCCCCCCCCCAAGCCCCGACCTTGCCCCACCCTCGTTCCAAAGGCAGCGGTACAAACCAATCCCTCTCTTTCCGTTGTTTTTTTTTCTAGATAAAGATGATGAAAATGCCCCTTTGTTTTGAAGCATTTGTAGTATTCTTTCTTTTTCTTGGTTGAAGCTGCCCCTACTCCCCCAGCTTTCAATCTCTCCTTCCCAGACCTGCTTTAAATTCATATATATTTTCCGACAATCTTCCATAGCACACAGAACTTCAAGTGAGTTGACGCCCTCTTCCCCTTTTAAAAATGCCGTAGGTAAAAGTCTCCTTCTTTTTTCGCTATTTCTATTCCTCCGTTATCTAGACATCTCTTTCCTAAAAGCCAATGATTCTGAACATCCCTCTCCCCCAGACCCTTCCTCCGTGAGTAATCAACTCATAAGGTTGTCTCCGTTTATTGGTTTCAGTAGCCCATGGCTATTGAGGAGTACCACGATGAATCCTCCTGCTAGTGGCCTGGATCCACTTCCTTAAATCTTTGCCAAAGCCAATTCGTCCTAAGCCACTATTCCCCCATTCTTAAAATTACCCACGACATTTTTACACCTGATTTTTGTCTGTCAAATTTTTTTCCCCCCCCCTCCTATTTAGTTTTTAATGTTTTCCTGCTTCCTCTGGCCCAGCCCACCGGCCCGCGGTTCCCCCCTTTCCCCCCATATTCCACGCGGCTTTTCTTCTCCCCCTTCATCCCCCCAAATCGTGCCGTAACTTCCCCAGACTTTCCACTATTCTCCCTCCTCCTGTGTACACCTTTCCTTCGTGAACCATTGCCAGCTTCACTCAGTAGTTTCCCAACGAGAATGATCCCCCTCTTCCCATTCCTCTCAACATAGTCTGTATCGTGAGGGCTCGGCTCCCGTTCCCGTCTCGCCAACCCGAAAGCTGAGAAGCTCCCCCCTTTCAGCCCGGAAGCCAATTCCTTTCTCAAGTTGCGCTTTACCCCCCTAGATGCATCATCGTGTGACCCCGTCCCCCGTTCCCCGACTCTTTTTCTTGCCTGATCAGAAACGCAAGATGTAAGATTGTAGTATTTTTCCTTTTAGACCCTACTCGTCTTTTATTCCCTGGGAATTTTTTCCCGCGTGAGCGTGGTTGTCTCCCGTTGCTTCTGCCTCCTCGTTTGACCACCCTGGAAGCGGTCCACCCCCCCGCTGGGCCTTCCCCTTTCAATATTTCGATATCGTTCCGTTCGACCTACGAAACTCCGTTGAGACACACTGGAGAGTCCCGCAGCTACCCTCTTACCTCTTAGCTGGCTAGGGTAATTAGATCTTCATTCTTATTTAAGCATTACATCCAGACAGACCCAGGAACATGAGCATTTATTTCTGATTTTCCTTCAAAGCAATAATTTTCTGCCCAGACCTGATGTACCGAATGTGATTTCCCTCTCCCTGATTGGACCCCCCCCCCCTCGAAAGGAAGGTTTGTCAGGCCTCTTTCACCTCCACCAGACATCTTTTCCTCCTTCTTTTCAGTCTTTCTCGATCCCCGAGATCAGTCCTCCTTTATTATGGAGAAGAAGACTGCACCAACAACCCCCCCCCGATCCCTCCATGTTATCCTCTACCCCCTGATCTTTTCCTTGTTCCTCAAGACTTGCTACCCAAATGAAGTGTGAAGAGCCCCGGTCATTAATCACCCCCCCCCGGTTGTACTCTTAAGGTCCCCCTAAATTTTCATGGCTTCCACTGCGTGTTTCACCCTCTCACTCTCCTTGTAGTGATATCCCCCCCCCAGTTGGCAGCGGCCGACCCAGTATGCGTCCCATACCCCTCCCCTCCCTTCTCTCTAGCAGAAGACATCTGGCCCCTTTTTATTTCCCGACTTTTCCTCCGGTCCGAAAGACGTTCCTGCAACGACCTTCCGAACATTTCCTGTCTCATCTTTTTCAAGCTCTCTTCTCGGTTCCTTGGGCCCTCACATCCTGCCACAATCCTAGGACAGTAGAGAAATACCTTACGCGCCTTCCCCTTTCTCTTTTTCCCTGACAGTTCGCATGCCATCCAATCTCACTAGCGGTTTCTATTTCCTCGGGACAAATTTTTTACCGACTGACTCCCCCTCCTCCCTCGAGAGTTGCCCCCTGCTTGCAATCGTGATACTTTATATCCCCCCCACTCCCAACAAACTTCCTTCCTAATGAATTCTAGACCTTGCCAGCCTTCTCTTGTCCTGATCGTAGTCGCAACCTGGCCCCAAGGCCACCGCTATCATCCTTCGATCATGGTTCCGTCCTCTCTCCAGGAGGAGACTTTTGGTCCTGGAATTTTTCTTGCTTTTCTCTTCAACAATAGCTTCCCCCCAACCTCTCGTTGTCAATTGTCTACCAAGTCTTGTAGAGAAGTCTTTCCTCTCCAGTCTGATACCCCAATAACCCCCAATGATCGTGTCCCCATATCAGGCTACCCTCCCCCCCCTCCATTTGGAGACCAAGACCCAAGCTGGTTCACTTTTTTCGTTGCCACTCTTACAGTCCTTCACAAATGGTACCCGACTCTAATGAAAAGGTCAAAAGCCCACGATATTGGCTCCCGCGGAAAACCTACCTTCTTTCTCCTGCGCACCCCTCTACAGACTACTCTTTCTGTCTCTCTCCTGGAGCTCTTCTTCCTTCTTATTTGGTCGCGGTTTTTTATAGAAAATCTCTGGAGTTCTTCTTAGGGAAAATTGTCTGGCCTTGAAGAATTAGACCCCCATTACCCTTCCTCGTTTTGATGTCTCCCTCGGAGGACCTGTTCTTAGTTTTTCTCCCCTTGTTGATTTCCCATCTTAAATCCGGATCCAGAACTTAGCAGACTTTTTCTGTTATTCAGGGAAAAAGGCCCCCCCCTTGAGTTCATTCTTTCCCCCTATAGTTAACTCCCCTCTTAGTCTCACAGCCTCGAACCTTACTCCCCTTACAATTCGTTTTTTGTCTCTCTTTCCCTGGACTTGTAGAGGCGCCTTTGACACAAGAATTCTTCACGTGAATCCCCCTTTTTTTTTTATCTTCGACGAAAATGCTGCATTTGTGCGGTCATCTACCCCACTTCTTCTCTTTCTCCAAATTTGTTGGTAAACGGAGCGAGGGATCGTTCACTCGGGTCCCCTCGTCCCCCTCTCTATAGGATTACTTTCACGTAACCACCTCCTGTCTTCTTTCTTTATTGCGTCTCTTTTCCTTCTTTCTCTCCTTCTAGCGAGAATTGTTCTTGTGATGTTCGCCCCCTTTTACCTCTCCGGTTCTCGTTCACGCTTCTCATTATTATTCTTGCTGCATGCCACAGGTTCTGAAACGCCTCCCCCCAGCGGGCTGCCACTTCCTTTTTTTCCTTTCATTCTACCAATAGAGTCTCTGTAGAGTTTACCCCAAATTTCTCTTCCCTTCTTCCTTTCTCTCTCGACTTCCAATTCTAGTCTCTTCTTTTTAAGAATGGATATTGTCCAGAGGTTTCCCCCTCCCTTCTCCCGCATTCTGACAACCTGGACTTTTAATGACAACGAAGCTCTAACCTTCCGGGTGTTAGCCCTTCTGTTCGGCCATTTTCCATATCTCAGGTGCGGACTCCTCCCTCTAGACTGCTCTTTTTTGTTTCCCCCCCTTCGTTCTGCTTTCCCTACCTTCCCCTTTCTTTGTCGTCATATAGCGGGGCGAGGATATCACCGAGGCAAATTTACTATCTCTGAAGAACTTTTTTCTTTCCCTTTTTCCTTTTTCCAAAACGCGGAGTACCGATTTTTTCCTACTATGCTCTTCACCCTTCACATGAGCGTTCTCCTTCAAAATTCTCCTTTCTTCATGTTTTATGTTAAGGTACCTCTCGCATCCCCGCTTCTCCTTTTTCTTCTTTTTTTCTGCGGCTGTACATTCTCATCATATCTCTGAACGGAAGCCGCTGAGTAAGGGGGACCCCGTCCTCAGTTCCTCTCCCTTCCCCTTCACATTGTGCCTTGCCACAAGTCGTTTTTAGTCAATTCGCATATTTACTTCAAGAAATTTTTTTTGAGTGCCAAGATGAGAACTTTGAAGCTTAAAGCGGTCATCAAGTCCCTTCTCCACCCGATTTATGTAAAACGATCAGGTGAAGCCATTAATGTCCCTACAAGATCGTCTTTAAGAAACTCTGTCCAGACTTGAGCCCTAGCCTCATGTTGCAGTGCAGTTCTCGGCGTCCAACATTGCCGGCCTTAATCGTTCCACAGCTCTTCCTTTATCTCGGGTAGCCCATCTCAGGCACCCACACTTCAATTTAAGCGATTTGAGTAACCCCTTTGTTAAATCTGATGATCCCCTCTCTCCTCTGTTCAGTTTTGCTTTTTGACGGTTACCCTCCCCATAAGCGATTATTTTTCTCCCGATGCCGGTCAGAGCGGGCCGACCCACCCTTCTCTCATAGTTTCAAATAGCTGAGAGGGAGACCCAGTTGTCACCGCGATCTGTAATTTTCCCCCGTCCTTCCTAACTAGCCTGAGTTATCTTACCCTTGAGGTGAAGAAAAATTTTTATGCCGGGCGGACTTAGGATGATTGCCGTGCCAAGGAAAGAGATTTTGTGCTTTGTCTTTGGCCAAGCCTCTCAATCCGAAACCTTCAACACCTAAGATGTATTTTTGGCCCAACCAATCGATGTGCCCCCTCTCGTTGGTTGACCTTTTCCTTCCCCTGGTAATAGGATGAAGGACGTGGAAGGCTTGCCGACGGTTAAAACCTTCTCTTTCTGATTACGGAACGTTTTTCCCCAGCCAATATTGCGCCAGTGCACAGGGCTACTACCCGAACCTTTATCCTTTACGATCTGATTAGCGTTGTCGGGGTCTTGTCTTCCTCTATTAAGATCTCGTTCCCCCCCCAACGCTGGATAGTCCTTCCGCTACCCCAGGACCATTTTTTGATCTTTCCCCTTAGAGAATTGGGAATTTCCTACTTCTTCACACCTCAAGGCACGTTTTTTGGTGATTTTCATATATGATGGTCCAAAAAGGTTCTGAGCGATCGTGAATTAGGATCTCTTCTGGTCAATCCCAGACCGCGTGATACCTACACTGTCCTTTCCCCTTTCTTTTTACATCTCTTGACCCCTCTTCATATCCTTGAGATTTTTAGCTTTATGTCCCTATTAACTTAGATTGTAGTAGGCTGCTGGTTTTCGTCTTACCGCCCTTCTCTCCCAGTCATCTGATCCCTTCCCGACTTCGTCACCAGAATTTCCCTCGCCGCACCAGAACGTGCCTTTTTTTCAGTCTGAGGACCATACGAAAATTTTCGTTCGGGAAAAGTTGTCGGTGTCTTCTACGGGATTATGCCAGCGTTGTGAATGTTTTACTATTTACTTATTGAACGACCCCCAATTGAGCAGCCACATCTATAAAAACATCTCTGACTAAGTGAAGTCCATGATCACAGGTTTAGGGTTGCTTTATTTTCTTTTTCCCTTCCCTGCCTCTTTCGGCTTTGCATGGCTCCGTCCGAGTCACGACTTTGACCCTCATCGGCCAGTCGCGTCCTGAACTCAAGCCCTACATTTTACCGGAAACAGAGATTTTTAAATCTTATTATTTTTACACAGCCCTCTTTCTTTTTTTTCATATTCTTTTATTTTTTTAGGGTAAGTCCCCCACGAACATAGCGGGTACCATTGTTTCAACCCAGTACTAAGATGGACATTCATTCCCCCCCCTTTTTTTCCAGTTAACCCTCAGTTCAATACTTGACTTTTTGACGCTTGTAACTTTACTTAGGTGACAGAACCCTTGGCTGCGGTCAATCTATCCTTCCTCTCTATAACTCTCACCTTCTGAGCTTCTTCTCGTATCATATAGTCCAAGTGCTCGGCTAAAGTTACCCTCAATCGACCCCCCCCATTCCCTCTAGATTTAACCTTGGACTTGAAGCCAACCACCTTTTGTCGATGCATCCCAAGTTCACCAACCGAGTTTTCCTTTTTTTCCCCTTTTTTTTTTTTTTTTTGCTAACCTCCGAACACTTCCGAAGTTCATTTATCCTACCATTTCTTGCGCGAACTAGCATTGCCAAGTCCATCTGTCGACATTTGTAATTTCCTCCTATATTATCTGACTAAATAGTGGTGGCTCTCCTCCCCTTTGATTCGCAGCCGCGTTGCTTCAATGTTTCCCCCCTGTACACGCATTTCCCTGTCTTTTCCAGATTAGATAGTTCTGCCGAGAACAAACGAATTTTTTTTGCGTCACACACTGCGCTCCCGAAATACCCTTATTAACCCTTAGAGTTCTCTCTTCCCTTCGTTCGCAGATACTTTGAGATCCTCGTCGGCCGCCGACTCTGTCCCTTTTTCCCTGATTCTTTTCGTCCGTGGCATCCAAGTCTCCTGAGGATTTCGCGAACGCTCATGCTTGATTCTTCAAAGGCAGAGTTTTACAAGACACAGCAGGTGCCGGAGTCCCCTTTGACCCGACTTCTTACGTTGTTTTCTTGCAGTGCTCCCCTCGATCCCCGCGATCAGTCTCCATGACTTGTTTCTTTCCCCGAGAAGAAGCAAAAAACCCCCCCCCCCCCCCCACAACGAGCCATCTTCGATTTTCTTTCCCAAGTTTCTGATGTTAAGAACGCCCAGTGAACACCCTGCAGTGCATCCCTTCCCCAACCTTTCCTTTACCCTGATACCTGACTTCTCCGAAAGGGGCCTCTCTGTACAATCTGCCGCTTTCTTCCCCAGCATCGCAAGAACGAGATATCAGCGTGGAATGGCCGAAATTTGAAAATTCAACAATCGTTGACTCGGTAAGAGATTTTTTTTTTCCCAGCCATTCCTGTTGGGCCGATTTGAGGGGTCGACCTCCATCACGCTTCGTCCTTAATAATTAACTTTACTTTCGAAAGAGTTGCTGGAGACCTAGGCTTTACACTCCCTAGACCATTCTCGGCCGAAGTCGGAGACCCATCCATTCGCTCCGACCAACATGTAGGATTTACTTGAAAGTCTTCATACCATCAATCTTCCTTCCTCCCCTTGCACTATGCACATCATAAAAACCCGCCGAATCGTGTCATGGCCCCCCCCAAACTTAGATCTCTGGCCTCAAATCCAAAACCCCATTCCCCTTTCCCTTCGACAAGCTCCCTAGTTTCTGCCCCCTTCTTTCACCTTCGCAAAAGGCCTCGTACCCATCTTCCTGCTTTTTTGATAAGACATTTCAGGGCGACCGCCGCGCGCCTCTTTTCTTTTCGCGTTATTTTAAACCATCGCTGCGCTCCTTTTTTGATAATTTTCCTGCAGTTGAACTGCACAGGAACAAGGTCTTCTTAGCGAAGGTCGAGATAAGTTGAAGGTCTCCACCTTTTTTAACAAAGATCCCTGATTGCTGCCCCCATTTTCTGTCCTGACACAATAAAAACGCTCTTGTTACTGTTCGTTCACCTGGAAGGAATCACTTTGCATCCGAAGTTCTGACCAGGAAACACTCCCTATACTTTGGACCCCACCACCTCTGTGACCCCCCGGCACGACGCGTCTTCCAGAACGAAACTGATCTCTTAATAATAATACTTTTGTTGTGTTTAGGAATGAGATCAGTTCTCCTCAGGGAGATCGTTTTTGTTTTGGGGCGCGGTGGTGATCGCAATATATTGGCGTTTCCGTCCTTCTTTTCCTTGTCCGCAATGGAAGCCTGATTTTCAAGTGTTTTTTTACTAAATGGAAGCCGTTTGATTGTCCGCCCTCTGTGTCATGGCTTTTTCGTCCTATCACGATCTGGGATTGTGAAATCCCTGGAGTTCGACTTTTCTTCGCCCTCGGTTCCTCCTGTTATTAAACCAGGAAAATTATGCTCCGTGCCGTATCTCCGCGCTTTAAATAACGCGCTATCCCTCGTCGCAGCCGGCTCTCGTACCGATCGAATGCTTTCGGGTTGCGGCCGCTTTTCGATGGACTTCGGCCGACTGTTGTCCCCAAGGCCCATTCTTGGATGCTGTCGACTCAATGATGACTACCGCGTGGGGCTCTGTAAGATAACTCTCCTTCCATTTTCTTCTGGAAACGCGCTCTCTTTTGTTTTATTCTGTCTTCCCCCTTCCGATCGTGATCTGGATTCTTTGTCATCATTTTTCGAAATAAAGAAGATCCCTTTCTGGATGCGGTCCCTACTTTGGCTTTCCGAGACTATCGGCCTTCGAGCAACATGTTGATTTAGCAATGACCGTCTCCCCCCCGGTCTCGAGCTTGAGGAATGAACCTTATTCGCCGGAACGATGTTCAACGTCCCCTCCGCCCTCACACGCGGCCGACTGTCGTTTTATATACTCTGTTTCTTTTTTTTCTGTTATTGGGACAACCTGTTCCCGTTCCCCCGCCTTCCCTCCAATTTCCCTTTCTATTTGCTCTTTTGTTCAGCGTATATTTCTCGCGTGCCCTACCGGCGCAGTCCAGTAGTCAACCTCGAGGGTAGAAACCGGTCTTCCCTTCTTCGCACTTTTTCGGCCAATCCAATTTTGGTCTGGCTCGTCTCCCTTCTCGTTTTTGGTTTGTGGGCCCTTGTGTGAGGAAAGACGACCCTTCCGCTCCGAGGATATTACCCCTCTGCCCCTCCTAATCGGACGAATGTCGTTGGACTTATGACAAACGCTGCCTTTCCCGATGGTGTTACAATCATATGAATTCCCCATGAGCTCTCCGGTACCCCCTCGTTTCTTCATCCCCTTATGGCCCTTTCTGCCCCCTCCAGAAATAGATCCTCTGCGGCGGCCCCGACAACGCTGCCTTTAAACTCTGACCGGAAGCTCCAAACCTCTCCTGGGTCGCAAGGTTCTCCAGACAGCACTTGTGCGCGACACCCCCTGCGTTTTGTCTCTAGGCCAATATGCATAGCCCCCTCCTCCCGACCTTTAAGTCAACGCGGCTTGCATAAGCAATGAGACAAACCAGTTATAACGCACTGCTCTTTTTACAGCCATCGCCCCACCAGCTCGTAGTGCTTTTCTCACCTCGTGTCCAGCCCGAGGAATCTCGGATAGCCGTTGATTTTATGATCGGCCCTTACCCCCCCAAAGAAGTATTTATCGGTTCACCTCTTGGAATTTCATCTCGCTTCTCCAGCGCGGCCAAACTTGAGCCCTCGACCATTGGCTCTCCGACTCTTCTGATCGATCTCAGGCTTTGTCAGGGTTTACCTATGGTCCCCGTTATCCCGAGACACTTGCAGGATACGTTCTCTATGTCGACTTCTGTGCTGGCCACTTCGATGTATATCAAGCCTTCCTTTTCTTTGACGACAAGGTTCGGCTGTACCCTTACCAAGTACTGAAACAAGCTGAATGATGGGAACACGTCGCTTAGGATTGACCCCTATTTGTGCTCGACTGCTGGCCTTGGTTATCTTGAAATGGTACGCTAGGTTGTTGGCTTGGACCCCTCCTGCAACTTCGTCCAAACCTTCCACACACCCCGTCTGTATTTGGACAAATTTTTCAAAATCGATTGAACCCAATCGCGGTGGTTTTCACAGTTCCTGGACCTTTCGCTGGGTGTTTTCTAGGTTTTGCAAGTCTTATGGACCCCCCTTGACCAGGCCTCCCCTCCCAGGCAGCGAGACTCCCCAGGCCAAGGGGCTTTACTACCCCCCGTTAGAATGGAAGTCAAGGATTGCTCGGGTTCATTGCTTGTTTGTGTTTGTGGGGGCAAGTAGACCTCCTTTTCTTACCATACACTATTGCGCCGCGGTCGAAATTTGAATGTTGCGCCGAGCCTTGGTTTCGAATTTCCAAACAATACAGTGTGGTTGCCTCCCTCTGCTTCGTGACCCACTATATGGATGATCATGGCTGGCGGACCACTCACCCCTGCTTTCTGGTTTCCTCGTCACCCTCCCCGTGAGTCCTTTCCACCGCAAAGGAATCGGTTACCTAAATTCTGACCAATCCTGCTTTCCTAATACTCCGCTTTGAGAGAGATGAGTTCAGATGATGATCCCCTCTGCCTATGGTGTCTGAAATGCTCCTGGGTTTGTTGTCCTCTTGACCCCGACATCGCTCCTTGACGTTCCCGATTTCCTCTTACAGACTAGCATATCTTTCCAAAGTCGGCATAGCCGAAGTTTTCGGTTGAGCGATTGACATTCAGCCAATGCTCTAGGTCACCCCCGTCTTCTGGTGGGTACCTCCTTAAGAGTTCCCCGCATTTCTACCTCGTATTCCTCCCGCCAATTGAGCCTCCCCCCACCCCCTCGAAAGCGCTGGAATCAGTGGACACCTTTGAAAGTCGGTGTCTCTACGTAGCATTTTCTCTCTTCTGAGTCTTCCACTCGTAACGGTTCGTATCCTCCTTTCCTTTTCCCCTTCACGACCCTCGCAGGCAAATCCTGCCATGTTCGGAACCCCCCGTCCTTGTCCCAACGTTTCACCAAAATTTTTTTCATTTTCTGTGATGCGATGTATGGTCTCCAAGACCCACTCTACCCAACGACATTTCAATTATACCGGCCGCGGCGCATGACCCCCTCGGGACCAGAATAGACGTAAATTCTTTCGGCGACGATTTGTTTGTTTTACCAGTCTGCCAAGGATCCTAACCCAAGTCAGCTTCCCTCTCTAGTTCTCCCTTCAAAAAGAGCAGGAGAGTCCGTATGAAAAGAATCGTTCCCTCGGTAGAATCTGATTCGGCGAACCCTCCGTCCCTCGCCCAACCCTGACCGTTGATCATGATTTTCCGGCCGTCACTGTTTCTCTGCAAGTTGTCCCCGCAGCTCCCTGGATGTTCCCATTCATTTTGTGAACCGATGCCACGAAAGAGCTTTTCTTGCCGCTCATACACTTACGGCTCCGACTGATATATCTTGACCCGCGTTGAGCACAGACTCCTTTCGGAGGTTGTCTATTAAAAAATATAGGCGCTGACATAACCGCCTGTCGCCCGTGTCGTACCCACTCGTGATTAGGAGAATGCATGCCAGTGCGGCCCAAGTTTCTCATCTTTTTGTCTTAACAAACTCCTTTGGTTCCCCGCACAATGTTTTAAGAGTGATCCCGACCTGCTCTTCACCGGCTTTTGTTCGACAGTTAAGTTTGAGATTCTCGTTCGGCGCCGCAGATCCCCATTCGATCTCCGCAAGAACAGGGCATCTTCATGGCGAAACGACCGCCTCCGCTCCCCGAGTGGAGGGTTTTTCCCTGTAGCCCCCCTTCCCCCCCCCCATGCCTTTTCTTTCGTTGGAAGGCCTCAACGTAAACTACCATTTATGGCGTAGATTTTCTTGCCGGTGATACGTCCCCCGCGATCAGTTCTTGCAGTACAGTGTTTCGTCCCGCCGCCGAAGTTCCCCCAAACCCCACAAACGCTTCTCATCTGAATACGCAAATTGATTATATTTGAATTTTTTTCCGAAACGCCCTTGATTACAACTTCGTGAGTTTCCCCCTTTTCATCACTTCCTTTTCCTAATTGTTCCTTCAAGGTCGGCAGAGGACACGCCCTTGCCGATGGCGGAACACTAGCACAGACAATTGGAGGATTCCTCTCTTTCTTTCCCCCTCGTACCCCCAAAGTTGAACCTCCAACGCCCCTTTTACTCGAGTCCTCTATTCAGGACAGTCAGTCGTCCTATTTTTGATTCCAAGGTCCCTTTCCCCAGCCCTTTCTTTCCAGGAACTGAATGAAATTAAGGCGAGCTTTACTCCTAGGACCTGTTTCGGTGGATCCAGCACCCTTTCCCCTGTCCCTCGTAGCTTATCCTCGCAGCCATACACTTCATTTACTTGAATAGTTTTTGCGAACCCTTTCCCGATCATATAGGAAGAGAGGAACCGAATCAACTCATCCCGCCTTGTCTTTTCTTCAAATACCTCTTTCGATCCGTGGTGCCTCCCTCCAACAGCAAACCAGGCCCCATTCCTCCCGACCAGCCTAACCCGAAGGATTGTATGGTCCTATTCTTAGTTTCGCAACGGCCCCTACCCCTCCGGAATCCCCCCGATCAGCATTGTATACCTGCGGGCTAACTTTTCTGTAATTTCAGTTTCTACCTCTATCATTCTCTTGCACAGTAGAATTTTCCGTTGTAAAGTTTGATTTGTAAGAACTGCAAAACGGCGGCGTCTCAGCGTCGGCGCTCCTCTTGCATTCGTTTTCAGTACTCTCAAATGTCCGGGCATCTCTTTCCCCTAACAGAGGCAAAGACTGTCTCTCCACTCCCCTTCTCATGGTACTTTTTCTTTTCCACTGCGATCCCCCCCAATGTGCCGCGGACCATGGAAAAACCAACCCGCTCTCTTTTTTGTCGCCCCATTTCTGACACTCCTTCGTCGCCTACGATCTCCCGACGTCGCCCTTCTTCTTTCTTTTTCTTTTTCTTTTCCTCTTGTTTTTGTTAGAGAGATACCCCCCCCCCATGCCTGACCCCTTTAGCTGTGGCCTGAGGCTTTTTTGGTTTCTTGGGTGATCGGTATCGTGTGCTTCCCTGGTGGATAGTAGGTGACGCCCAACCTTGTTGGCCCGACGCAAGTGTCCCGAACGTTCCACCCGGAATCGTTTTCCTTACAGGCTTGGACTGGCTTTGCTGGTATACTGCTTCGACTTATTCTTCTTACGATTCAGACCTTCTGCTAGAAGAATTCGAGCCAGTTGTTAATTTATTCACCCGGACCCCCCTTCCCAATGGGCAGGACGTCAAACAGGAATGCATCCTCTCTCAATTCCATGTAGAACTTATTTATATCATTCCGCAAATGATGATCGCCTTTTCCTGGCAGCTTGGCTTTTTTTCCGACGAAGCGTACCACTGAAATTAATTTTTGATCTTTTACGACTTGACCTCCTTGTGGTGTTGATTCGATCCCCTGACTATAGAATACACTTCTTTGCTGGACACTCGTTCTTGCTTAGTTTAGAGCTCTCCCTCTCTTGCGTCTTTTATTGCCCTCTCCTCCTCAATCCCCTGGGTATTTCTTCATGTTCTGGAGAAGAAGGATGGCTCTCCTATCCGGTCCCCTCCACCTTTGGCGACCATGAACTGCCCTCCATGTTCTCTCCTTCCCCGCTTCCCCCCTCTAATTTACATGAATTGAAAAAGGCCTTATGAGACCTGAACACTCACCGTGTTCCCTGGCATCCTGTCCTCCCTCTCCGTAGTATGTCGGCTATGTTTTTTCCAAAACTTTTCGCCGCACCCCAGATAAATTATAGTGATCCGTATTGTTCAGAACGATTCAGAGTTAAGATTACTCCATTAGCAGAAGTACATTAACCTGGACTTTACTTTACAATGGGCCGGATCTCCACTTCTTTAGACCTCTCGTCACCCTCTTCTCAGGTTGGTCCTTTCCTCTGAAATATCTCATGTGGGATAGTTTTTGGTTGTTTGGACATTCTTTGCTCTGCAAGCCCCCTTATTCTCCCCCTGGTATAGAGGAATTCCCCCCCCAGCCGGCCAGATAACTAATCTCCTGCCAGACTTCGTTGTTCTGCAAAACTCTTTTGAATTTATCTTTTTTTGTGTTCCACCTTCTTTTCTTCCAGAAAATGAGATGACTGACAAAATACGTTCTGCCTGAATTATTTCCTGTTCATTCCTTCTTTCTCCCCCTTTTCAATTTTTTTTTCTTTCATTTTTTTTTTTTATTCCATTTTCGATGCGGCGGACCTTTTTCACGTTTCCCATCGTTCTCCCTTGCCGCCTACTCTACTCTCCGGGGTGACAGCGTTAGTTTTTCGCGCTCCCCTTTCCCTTCTCCCATTTTTTTTCTCTCCCCCCTGAGTTTCTGTCGAGCCCTATCAATATTTTCGCTCCCTTCCCTGGTCCTGATGCGCATTGTAAGTTCACGATGCATGAAGAAGCAACCTTTCTGGTACCACCCACGCATTGTCACTCCCTCTTTAATTGGTCCCATGACCATTTTTCCGACCATATGTCTTTTCTTCCCCATAGAGGACCCGTAGAGAACTTGCTCCGATGTTCCCTCTTTTTTGATTCTCTTCCCCTTACATCTTCTTTTCTGATTTTCTCCAGTGACCCCCAGCGTCCAATTTCCTCTCTTTTTCTCCTGCGTCCACTGATGCAGAGAACATTTTTTCCTTCCTTGTCACCTTCTTCTTCGTACTATCAGTCAGGGATGGGACGGTAAAGGTCCTTTCCGTATCACTTGTCCCCCTCCGTATTCCCCTGTAGACTTGTAGATGCCGAGCCGCTCTTTTCCTCTCCCATTCCTTCTCGGAAAGGTTTAGTCCTTTTTTTTGCTTCCCACGGTGTTCTCCCTTCTGATTCCTTCAGGTTACATTAGCTATGTTCACGTCTATTCGTAGGTTTACTCACGAACTTTTTTTTCTTTCCGGGTCTCCGATGAAGGGTGAATTGAATGGTATCTTTGTGATTTTTTTTTCGGCCCCTCTCTCCCCCCCCCCCCCCTCCCCCCAGGTTTTCACCCCTCAGCTTATTCCCCCTTCACATTCTCTTTGTAACAACCGCGGTTCTTCAGGTCCCCTGCCAGGGCATGCTTTGAACTCCGCTCTTTCAGAGGCTGTTTTTGCACCCACGTCTTGATTCCGTCCGTTCTCCCGCCCGGCCGCCAGGGAGCGCCGCCCTTCCTTCCCGTGTCCTCCTACCCGTAAACTGGTACCTCCGTCCCGGACTGTCGGAACGATTGTCGAGGAGGTGGCGTGCTCAATGGCGTCGAGAGACGGAGTTTACCCTCGTTCCCTCTTTTCCTAGCGGGATACCCTCAACCCATTCCACCTAGCTTTTGACGCCGAATTTTGCTGAATGTCATCCAGTAAAAAGGCATTTGTATGCGATTATTCCTCCCTTCCTTACTCAAGGTAGGATGCGCAGTTCCCTTCTGTCAACTTCTGTCGGGGTTCCTTCGTAAACCCAAGTCTCTTTGATCTCCCTTCCCACATGCCTTTGTAACTCACTTTGCCAATCTCTTCCCTTCTTTAATACTCTTCCTGGTGGTGTGTAGAGGATGGTAATATGAGTGCTTTTGCAGTCTTGCTCCGGGCTTGGTCTTTTTCCGATGCACCCAGAAAGCGCCGACTGTTTGTTCACGATCTCTCCAGACATTGCGTTCATTGAATACTTTTCCCGAAGCTCGCATGCACCAGAAAGTGCATTTTAGTTTTAATTCAGATGAATCCCCCTACATGATCGTACTTTCACGTATAGGATGGTACCCCGGCTGACCCTTTACTTGTCCGAGGATGTCCGAAATCCTTTGTATCGTCCCCCTGAAGAGAAAACCCCCTGAGACCTTTGAATAATTCTTACCCCTAAATTCTACAACCGGTTTCTTGGTAGTATCCATTTGACATGCCGATTCTTGGCCTTCAGTTCTGTTCACGCATACCGATTTTGCAGCCTGGCTGATTCGGCACATGCAAGCACTATTCCTAAGGCCACCGGCTCACCCCTCGATTTTTTCCATTCTCCTTTTCACTTTTCAAAACATCTCTTTTTTCGATGTACGTAGCCAGCCAAACAAGAACAAAATATCGTTACTTTCCAAACGCTCAGTTAGTCCGGCCATCCCCCCCCCCAACTTGGCCTCCCATAAGACTACCTGACCTTTTCTCGGCGAAGCGTACCCCTTAGTTGTCCTTTTTTTTTTTCCATCCCCTTGTAGAATAGGAATCCAGTCTCTCCGATTACCAGACCCTTTTTGATGGTGCCCGATCTGACCGAATAGAAATAGAGCAACCCTTTCCTCTTCCCCAGGGGCTATTTTAACTGTACAGCTCCCCCAAACAAAGTGAACAAGCTGCGATACTGATAACCAGCTGTGTTTTTTTTTTGTTATCCCCCTTTTTTCCTCAATGCATCCCCTTTTATCACCATTCTCTTCCTCATTGGTTCCCCTCTCTGAACGACTGCCACACGCCGAGATGAGATCCAGGCCGATCATCCACCAACCTTCCCTACCATGCCGATTCTTTCCCCCGCTTTGCTGCCCCTCACTAATTGTTGACTGGGTGCATCCACCCTTTCGTCTATGCTTTAAATATGTGGGGAGCAGTTGATTCTGAACTTTCCTTTCTCTAGGTCCCCTTTTTCAGTGCGGCCTTC
>Ga0179591_1299539_pt1 | contig 20930 bp, 17 predicted proteins | sample CZOMad2_1_08_16f_FD_182891 | JGI IMG/M metagenome (GOLD analysis project Ga0179591, IMG submission 182891) | Vadose zone soil fungal communities from Angelo Coast Range Reserve, California, USA - CZOMad2_1_08_16fungal (PacBio error correction) | ecosystem: Environmental > Terrestrial > Soil >... | reverse complement strand
TTCTGGGTCGTTGTTTTAAGTGGTAAGTAAAATGTCCCCAACGGAGCGGCGGATCCGGTTGTTGTCCCTACTTTTCGGTAAGGTATTTTTTTTAACTCCCCCCCGCTCAAGATTTGGCAATCTGTATTCTCCGTGCTCAATCGGGCAATTTTGTACACCTGAAGTTTTTGGTCTTCTAACTCGAACATTCGCGCCTTCGCACTCAACCCTGTCCCCTTTTTTACCTCCTCCTGATTCCATGCCCCCCGGGCCTTTCCGGTAGTCCGGGTACTTACATCGACGCGTATGAGCTTTTGGTCAAACTCCCCCCGCGACAGCAGGCCAGGTTTTAAAAATTCTTGTACCCCTTTAGAGTTAAGTATTGGTGCCCCGAGTGGCCCCCGAGTGTGAAAGCCCCACTTCCCCAGAAATTTTGAAATGTTCACCGAAACTCTCGATCCACTTTCCCCGCTGGGGATCCCCCAAAAACCTTCAGTGTAGAATTTCATTTCAATCTTGCACATTACGAAATCTATCACCTTCGCCATTTCTCGGTTTTCCTCCCCAGTACGTTCTCTTTGCGGCATGAGCCTCTTTTATGCTTGTCTCCCCTCACCAATCGCCTCAGACAAGAAACAAAGTTCTCACCCACCCCCCCCCTTATTTATTTTCTAAAGGGACGAACCCGCGCTCGCTCCCATCTTCAAGATGGGATCCCGCTCCCTTGTCTTTCGTGCTAACTCGCTGGGCTCCATTCGTTTTTCCTTTTTTTAACCCTTAACCTGGTCTCCCCATATTCCCCTCCGATTGGGTGTCCACTTCTGCTCTCCCCCTGACTTATTGAATCCGACCCTCCCCCCGGTCTTTCACTGCAGTTGTAGATTTTTTGTTTGAATATTGGCAATTCCCATCCCCCTTTTGCCTGGCCAGCCGTCTTTGCGTTTTTTTCCTCCGTAGGAAATCACCGTTCCTTCTTCGGCTCAAGTGGCTCACCTGCGAGTGGTTGTTTGCCCCTTTTTTTTTAGATGGTCCCCACCTAGGAATCCATCTCCTACCTTCAGATCCCCTCAGGAGACCCTGGTCCACCTTTCTCTTCCCGCACTCCCCCAGGCTCCCCGTTATGCTCATCTTTGTTCTTAGAAACCCACACACTTGCCTTCCTTCGTCCGTTTTGGAAAAGTTCCTGAACAACCAATTGCGGAGGCATTTCCCGCCCCCTCAGGGAGAGCAGCTCTTTTTATAGGAACGAAACAAGCCTTCACGTTTTCTTTGCTGGAAGAAGCTCTCTCCCTTTTTCCCCCCCCCAATGATGGTTCCAGTTCCTTCCCCCCTTCCTCACCCCCACCTTAAGTTTAAGGTACCCTTGACTCAGAGTAATAATTCCCAATTGAAGAATTGAGGACTTACCGCTGAAGGCTTCCTACTGGATCATGGATCCCCGTTACCCCTTCGGACGGCTGAAGCAGTCTGGCCGAAAAAAAGGAGTGCTTGTATTAGCCCAAAATTATTCTTTAAAGAGGAATCGCCTTTAGGCTCCTTCAAGGCCATCGCTTAAGCTCTTGTCGTGATTAGAGTGGTCTATCAGCATCTTTTTTCCTTTCCCTTTTGAGCGCTTCGTACGGTCGGCTTTCGTCTTTTGAAAGCAGTTTTTTGACATTTTTTTCTAGGCGCATCGCGCGCTGGCTCTTTGTCCCAATTTCAATGATTCAACGGAGAATGACCAAGTCATCCCCCCCCTGGCTTGCTTTTTGTTTTATGCAAATACCCGGCCTTCCTATACTCTTTGTTGCCCAAAACCTTTCCCCCCCCTGTTAGACTTGTCCCTTAATTCTCTCCCCCCCGCCCTTCCTTGCTGCAAAGGGATTCTTTTGTCCGTAGCTTGTTGCAGGAGTTTATGAAATTCGTCGGTGGCGATTCATTTTGCGGAGCAACTTCCGGTCCAAGCCATTATACACGGAAGGTCCCCTTGATTTTGTGGCCACTCACACTCAGATGAGCTTGCTCGTCTTCTTTTTCGCCCTTTGGGTCTTTCAAACAGGTGGCCTCTTCACCCACCCCCATGGACCCTGTTCCTTCGTTTTAAGGAATTCGTTCCTCCCCGTCCCTCCCATGCACCGCCCCAGTGCCCCCCTTTTCCCCTGCGGCGGATAGCCGTTGGGTTTTTTAATGCCGGTACTTTTTTTTCTTCCTGATTTTGAAAAATTCACCCTTTACCCCCTTCCTTCTCGAGTTCGAGTTTTCGGGACCTCATTTTTTGTTCCCCCGTCGGTCGCGTTTTTCTAGCCCCCCTTGAAAAGGATGGCTTCTGGCTTGGACACATTCTCCCCGCAACGGACCCGGAGTTGGTTGTTTTGGTCCGCCCCCTGCGTTGGTACAGAGGCTGGGCGGAGCCAACTTTTTCCCGGGATTTAATCCCATCTCCTTTCCTGAGTCGGCTCCCTTATCCCTTTTTTTTTCATTCCCCCCAGCCTTCTCCACAGGAACATTTGGCAAGGCCTTCCCCCTTAGGTTCCACCCGGCAGCGGGTTGTTTGGTTCACCAGAAGTCAGCGGACGCCTGGCATCTTCCTTCCCAGTCCGTTTTTCTTTCATCCCCAAGGTTGGTTCCGGTCATCCCCCCAAATCTACTTCAGTGTGTAGGGTTCCTTATCTGAATCGTAGACCCCGCCCCCCCCTCCCCCCAAAAACCTTGCTTTAGGTTTTTTTCCCCTACCACTGGACGGAGGAGCCCCTGAGGTGCTTTTTGGCGGGCTGGAGATCACACGTTGATTCCTGATTACCGGCCCGACTTTTTTCCTTCTTGAAAATGATCTTAGTAGTCCCCCGTAGAAAAAGTTCCACCTTTCCGGCTCAGCCCGGACCCTTTTGTAAGAAGAGAACGTTCGTAGTTTCGTTGACACCCCCAATCACCCGATCGTGAACCTAATGTAGGATTCCTCCTATGGTGAATCGCCCCTCTTCCGCAGGTCTCTTCCTTCCCCCCACCTGTACTTCCAGTTACCCTTGGAGTTGCTTCACCCCCCCCCCCCCCGCAGGCGATTCTGCCTTGAGGTCTTTTCCCCCCCTTGGTTTGTTGCCGTGATTTCCCCCAATTCTTTCTTTTTTTACAAGATGGCCCTGCCAAGCTTGCCCCCGGTAAACTCATAAGCTTTTCCCTTTTTTGGATTTAGCCCGTGTCGCCTTTTCCATAGACCTGTTGTCCTTTTTTAGCTGCACAGCGGCTCGCAAATGCTCCTTCCCATGTGGCTCCAATTCCTGATGGCCACCGGCCCCCTGACCTCCGCCCCCCCCCACGAATTGCTCATCTTCCTTACCCCCCAGCTTTCCGAGAGAACAAAATCTTTTCGCCGCCTCGTTCCAGCTACCGTGATTTTCGCCTTTTTTTTTTTTCCGCGTATTAGTTTTTTAACTCCCTCGTTTTTTCGAACACGTTTTTCAGCAGCCCCAGTCTCCCCCGGTTTCTGGCCCCTGGCGGCAAAGGCTGATTGGGTTCTCTCTGGTTTTACTCGCACCGAGTCTCACGGTGTTTCTTTTTGCCCGCTAGTTATCCAGCCGTTTGAATTCCCCTGGGTTTCTTTCCCCAGCCTTTGCATCTTGGGCTCTGCACCCGCTCCCCCCTTCCCTTGCTTCATTTCGGGGCCTCTGCTTCCCCAACGATCCCTCGTGTTGCGGGTACAATACGCAATTCGTTCTTTCCTTGCCCAGCTTTCCCCCTTGTTGGGAGCACCCGCCAATTTTTGGGTTTTGGCCAAATCTTCATAAAGGTTTAATTTTTGACCTGGATAAGAAGTTTTACGAGGGATGAGTTTCAGAAAGTTGAGCTGCTTTACTGATAGGAGCTTGTATTCACCCTAGTTTATCTCAATCTCACGCCCCCCCCCCCTAGGATTTTTTAGTTTTCACCTTTCTTCCCCGTGGGTCGTCTCATGGTTCCCAGGCCCCCCCCTCCCCTCAAAGTGGGCCTAGCGGAGCGTTCAGGTACGACCGCAGGCCTTTTCTCCCCTCACAAACTTTTCAAGTCGACAGAGTTGGACCGGGCGTGATAGACTCTTCCAATTCATGGCTCTCTTAGGGGACTTTGACCCTGCTCGATGGATATGGGGGTTATGTTTTCGTGCCTCACTTTCGGGGCTTCCTTGCCAAATGCGCTTAAAAGAGCTGGAGAACGAAGACAAATCTTTTCTTTTTTGTTCCGCGCGTTTTTCACTCTCTCTCCTCTATCTTCATCCTCCGATCATTCTTCGGAGTTTTTTTTTCAGTCTTGGTACGTTTCGCGGCCCTCCTTTTTGAGCCCTTCAGCCACAAGCCGTTTCCGGAGTGTCCCATGAGCGCGCCCCGTTTTCTCCTCAGAGAATGCGTTCATGGTTCCCTTGTGCCAGTAGAGGTCGCCTTTAGATTTCCCCTTCACTGTGACCGACGTTTGGGTTATTAAGGTTTGAAGGGCTCGCTTGAAAGTTTGTAAATTAGTCCTTTCTCCTGCCTCTGTTTGGGCGTTCCCGTGCCACCGTTTGGGCCCGACGTTCCCTAGCTTCACCAAAGACTGTGTGCGAATCATTTAGGGCCCAATTCCTGTCGCGTGATTTGACCCTTTCTAAGGTTTTTCGTCCCTTTCTTTATACTTTCCCATCTCCTGTACTGCAATTTTTCGACCCAATTTAGCTCCCCCCCTCCTTTATCTGGAAGATTTTTTTGTTGCCGTTTTCTTTTCGAATTTGTAGCTTCGGCCCCATGCAGTCCTGGTTACATGGTTTGTGTATTTCTCCCTTCTGTCTTTGTTACTTAGAGATTTCTAATGAATTCCCTCCTTTCCCCCCTATGGGGAAACCGTATGTTCAGTCTTTTCTTCTTTTACTTTTGATTACTTCCCCCCGGCACCCAATACCCCCCCCCTTTTTAGCTTTTCCTACTCCCAGCCTCTTCTCAATTGATTTTAAAGATAAGAACATGCCCCCTCTGGTGTACCCGTAATACAGCTTCCCGGCCCTCTTCTTGATTAGGAATTTCCCCTTGACCGCCGCCCTTCTTGGCTGCAAGCTGTTTTCCCCCTTCCAGGCTAACCTTGCCTCCAGATGGCTTCTTTGTATGAAAATTGATGGAGTCGGTGGCATCTTCTTTTCCCAACTTTGGTGTTGTTACTCTTCCCGCCTTTTTCAAGGGGCCTCGCCAAGCGGACATCGGCCCTTTGACTGGCTCTGGAAGTTCACCCATTGCCCCTTTGATCCGTTGTTGGCCGAGGAATGCCGGATTACTCCCCACGAACTTTTTCCGATGCCTTGGGATTCTTCTGGAAATTTCAGTGGTTCTGAGTGTATCTGGAACCCCCCTGGGTCGTTCACAAGCGGAAGCAAAGACTTGTGATCTTTGAATGGATGCTTCCCTTTCCCTTTTCAGGAATACGAACTCCCCCCCTTTGTCCTTCTATCTGTGCGAGGAGTTCCTTTAAGACCCACCTTCAGAGGTTCCCCTCGGATTATTCCTGGCTCCCTTCTCAATTTCCCCCTCCCCCTGCCTGGACTGGCTGGACGAACGTAATTCGATCCAGCGAACTACCTTTTCTCAAAGTCCCATTCCTCTGGTTGAGATTGATCATCCCAATGCCTCTAATTCTAAGCCTCCGGGGTACATTCCGCGGACAGAGACTATGAATTTTCAACTCAGGCCTTCCCCCCCTTTGATCCTTTCCACAGCCTCCCTCGGGGACTGAAGGCTAAGTATCTTTTCCCTCTTCCCCTAGTGGCTAACCCGGGTAAACGCCACCCACTCCCCTGAACCGATGGACCCGTCGCGACCCCTTGAGGTTGTTCGATCCACAAACCTCGATTTGCAAGTGCTTTTCCCATTCTGTTCAGATTCCATACCCCTCAATTGACTCCCCCCCTTTTTTTTCTCTTCTTACGGCACCCCCCATCTCACACGCGGATCCCCCGCTCATGTCCTGCGTGTTGAGCGAACAAATTCACCGACCCCCTTTCTTCAAAAAAACTTACCACAACCAACCCTCCAAGTTTCCATAAGCCCCTTCTCTCTTTTGAGCTTCCCTCATAGACATCGGGGGCTCGATTTTTTTTTCTTCGTGCTGGTTTTTTTTGTTAGTCCTTTCTTTTTCAATTTCAGCCCTACGTGAGCAACGACCACAGCACCACCTATAATCCTCTTTTGGGACAATCTCTTACAGAACTCCTTTCCCTGGAACAGATCAAAGGTCCCCCCTTTCCTTTTTCTTCCAGTCTTAAGTTACTCCTTCTGCCAGGGAAGTCCTCTTGGGCCCCCCCTTAATCGGTCCCCTCGGCCCGCTTGCGTGCGGGACCTTTAAATCAAGTGTGCCCATGAGGCCCCGGGACTTCCTTTCCGCTTTTCGCACTCTCTTTTTTGTGTTGCTTAGTTGCTGAGGCCAACCTGAATCTCTGCAAGAAGCCTCAATTTGGCCCTTTTCCCCCACGAGGCAAACATCCCTGAGTACCTTTTTTAATTTATCTCTTTTGTTTTCTCCCCCAAATTAGTTGCGCATCAACCTTCGAAGCTGTAATTTTAATGACACAAGAAAGCAGGGGTACATTTTTTTTTTCAGATCGCAGAAGCTCTTTTGACAGTCTAGGAACGTGATACACCGTCTCATACTGGCCAAGTTAGAGAAGTTCCCCTTTTACTAAAATTTGACCTCCCCCCCCTCCTTGAGTTGATTTTGGATTTTACCTGCTACTTTCCCCTTCAACCTTTAACTCCCCCCCCCCCCCTTGTTCTGTCCACTCACTTACAGATGTTCTTTATTAATTGAGATGATAAACCCGGTAAGAGGAGGGACATCGACTTTTTCCAGATTTTGCCTTTTTTTCCTCCCCCCCCCGTCTTCCTTTTATTCGTGAAACCCGCCTTTTTCCCCCCATCACCAGATTTTGCCCAGATTTGCCGCGCCTGTAACCTAGATAATTTCTGTTAGAAGTTTGTGGCTGTGCATCTTTGTAAAATGTACTTTCCTCTTCCCCTGGCAGGTTAGCGGCGCCGGGGCAGCAGCGGCATTCTAGGACGGGGACTCTTCAGATCAGCTTTTTCTTTTTTTCTATGATCCCCCTTCAACAATTGCCCCAGTTTTTCGAAACCGGCCAATCCTCCCTTTTCTGTTCCCCCCCCTCAGGTCTGCCTTGGAATCGGTTCCATCTTTTCTCGATTTTTTTCCCCCTGACCCCGGTCAACCATCCAGTTCGCCTCTTCCTCAGGCAAATATCCCTGCTCCTGAGTAAAATATTACGTTAGCCAGTTTTGGGCCAGGAGTCAACATCTCCTGGACCTGGTGATTCCCAGCAGGGCTGGCGGAGCGCGGAAGCCCCCTTCCCTCAAGAAGTCACAGTGATTGGTTTCTTCACCCTTTTATCAGAGTGTACCTCTTGCGCGCTAAGCCTTTGGTTAAACTTGGTGTTCCCGGTAAGGAAAACGCCCTTCCATGTTCCATGGCCCCCTTTTTTCATTTTCTGGATTTTTGTGTAATCCTTCCTTTTCGGTGAGACCGGAAGTGCTTCTCCAGCTTTCCAGCCCCCCACTGTCCTCCTCCCCCTTGTCCCCGGCTTTTGTCTTGTCATCCGAAGCCTGTTTTCCGAAAATGGTACTTGGTTTTTTGTGGGTTCGGTCCTGACACCTCCAATACTCCCCCCCTCCATTTTCTCTTTCGAGTTTCCTGTCATGACTTCCCGTGGATGGTACTGGTAACTCGCTTTCTTTCGCGCACTGCCCCGATGTAGCGACTTCATTCTGGCTGAGTACCCCCCACGTCTCCTCCGGTTTGGATCGTTGGGTTGTTTCTCAGCGTCCTTGAGCCTTTTTTCCTCCCAGAGGCTTTGGTTTTCCTCCGTCTAAGCTACTCCCTTTTCATACTCTTGGTTTTTTTAGCCTTTCTCCTTAAGGTGCTAAGACAGCTCTGTGAGGCCCAGGCTTCCCTTCCCGCCCACCCAATCTTTCCGAAGGAAGAGGTAGCAGGTGAGGGGGTTTTTTTGGTTTTTTTTTTTTTTTTTTTTTTTTTTTGTTTGTTTTGGGGGTGGTTTTTGTGTTGTTGGGGTGGGGGTTTTTTTGTGTGGGGGTGTTTGGGGGGGGTTTTGGGGGTTTGAGGTGTGTGGGGGGTTTGGGTTTTTTATCCGCAAATTTAAGTCTCCCCCCTTCTTTTTTTTTTCTCCCTCCATCCCCATCCTTGGGCAGTCTTTACCCGACCCCCCCCCCACGGTGGATTCATTCCTCCCCTCTCACCTCCTCTACTTCAGCGAACTTTTTTCCAGTTGTTTCAGTCCTTCTCCCTGCGCAGTACCTGCATTAAAACACCCTTAGGCTCCCGGTCGACTTTAACGATGGAGGAATGGCTTGGAGTGCTGTATCGCCGTCTCCTAATTTCTGAAATTAACCCCAAATGATTGTTTGGTCCTTTCCTCGGTTGAGTCCCACGTTCCCGACCCAAATTACGGCCCAAGGACTAGTTTTTGCACGTTGCCGAAGATGCGGTCCTGACAACACCCATAGTGACCTCCCCCCCGAATATAATGTCCATTCCCTGCCCGCCCGCCAGCCATGATTTTTGTCTTGCCCCCTCTGACTTCCTTTCCCAAAACGGAATGCATTTTAGGCACAGTCAAGTTTCTTTCCCTGAACCCTGGATTGGTTTTCTTTAGGCCATTGAACCCCCCCCTCCTGGAACCCTATGGAACCTTGCCCTCCGACTCCTCACGAAACCACTAAGCGCCGGGAGTTGAGTGGCTGGTTCCCTTTCGAAATCTCAGGGAGAGATTCCGGTCTTTCCCCTACCATCAGCGATTCTCTTGTACCCTCTAACGCACCTGACGTAAATGCCTCCGCGGACGACCCGCTAACCACCTTCCCCTACCTCCTGGACCCCCTCCTTCCCAGGAACCCGCTCTTCTTTTCACGCTCCCTCTTTTTTTTCCCGCTGGATCAGAGGGTCGGCCCCCCGTTGGGGCTTTCTTGAAGGCTATGGTGTACGACCAAGGGGGTTTTTGCGCACCATGCCGGCTTTCCTCCCCGGTCGTTCAGTTTTCTTTTGAGTCCCCGGCCAAGGCTCCGGGTCTTGTCAGCGTAGTTGACTTTTCCTGTAGTTCGTCCAAGTTGTAGGTATCTCATAGAGAGAGACAGCCGTATGAAACCCCCTTATGTGGAGGTTCAGTCTTTTAGAACGGCCCCTGTCCAGCCTTCGTGTCCCCCCCTCGGGTCAGCCCTGTGCTTCGGTACAAAGTAATGAGCCCACTGTCTCTTCGTGTACATCCGTCAGCTTTCATCTACAATTTCCTGTTCCCCCCCTCCCTCTCTAGCATTGCAATTTTTGTTCCTTTTTTTTCTCTTTCCCACAACCCGCCCTGCCATCGCAAAGGTGGTTCTGATGTGAGACCTTTCTCTTTTTCTTTAGTAGCCGTTTCCCGAGCCGCTTGGCTAACTGTCGATGGATTCCGGTGCCTCTCCCCTGATTGCAAAAAACCTCTGTGTCTTTCAGAATGCACTGCTCCCTTTGCCCTGGGCCCTAGTTTCTTTACCCCTCCAAGTGGAAGGCCCCCTATCCGTGACTTTGGACTCACAAGGACCGCAATTTGAAATCTACCAATATTGACGCCGAGTCCTTGCTCTTCTCTGACCACAGGCAAGCTCTTCCTTGCCCATGACCCTCATCGTCTCGATTGGCCATATTTTGTGTTTGTAAAGGGATTCAGGTCTTGCAAGCCTGTCCTTTTTTCCGCTTTCTCGTCAGACAATCCGGATTTTTCCTGGCTCTTGTGTACGTCTTTTTTTATCTTAATGCCTCCCCTTGATTCGGAGTGGTCCGAGTGTCCCCCCTTCCGGGTTTTGAGTCCCAGTCACAGGGATGCTTCCATGAGCCCGGTTTCTTTTCTCCGGAATCTCCCCTGAGATCGACTGGTGGTTCACCTTCGTGGATCTTAAAATTTTCTCCCCCCCTTCTGATCTGTCCTAGGTTTGGGATTTCTTTTCTGGCTGGGATTCGCTCTTCCATTATTGACATTCCCACTTGTCCCCCCCTAATTTCATCAGGTTGGGCTCAAGGGTTAGAATAGGGTCATTATTGGGAATAATCCTTCCTTTTGGATAACTCATTCATAGCGTTCCTTTTTTATGGATGATTGGAGTTTTTTCACCAATGTCCGTTTCGATGGAAGACAAGTTTTTTTTGGCACTCCTGTCCCTGCTTATCACTTTTTCCCTCCCCCAATGCTATCCTTTGTTCGTTTCTCCTTTAGAGCTCCTTAGCTTTTCTCCCCATCCATTATTTTTCCCTTCTTGATGGATTGCAGTAACTTTCAATATTACCCGTCCGTTTCTGTCCCCCCCCTTAAAGGGATAGATGTGCACCGGATTCCTTTTTATTTTTATATAATTCCTTACCCCCCCCTGAGCCAAATACCCTTTCTTTCTTCCGCTTGTAAGTCCCCTTTTTCAGCTGCCCTTGAGTTCGCTCAAGATCCTCCCCGAAAACTCACTCTTCCTTTTCCACGTAGTGCTGGCCGGTTACCCCTCCCCTTCCAACCCCTCCCTTTGGATGGTCCCATCAATTTTTCGAACGAATAACAGGGTTCCTTGGCCTTGTTCTCTTTAGTCCTTTCCCGTTGGACACTCTCTTTCCTTGTTGGTTGAGAGGAGCTGACCCGCCGCCACGATCCAACCCGAGGCCATATGGTTAAGGCTATTCTCTGGCGCTGGAGAACACTTTTTTTCAACCCAAATAAAATTGTCGTGACCCCCAATGCCTCTTCCCCAGCACCTTGGCGATGCCAGCGTGTCCTGTAGACTTTTCTCGTGCTTAGTATATGTCACCTCAAGTCCGCCTGCGCCGGTTTAGGAAAGATTGATTTTTTTCTCGGTGGTCTTCTATGAGAATCTTTTGACTCCCCTTCATCCGGCGTGCTTGACTGTAATCCTTGGTCCCCCCATCTATCCCTTCGTTCCCCTTTTTCAATAGAACCCGCTGTATTTCCTTTTTCTGCCTCCATTACCCTTTTTTGCCCCCCTTGGCCCTAATCGAAATCGTCTTTCTATCTCATCCTACCCTTTCAGGGTGCCTACCCCCCCCCTGGCAAGTTCAACCATGACGGACATTCATCGTTTTCGACTCTGACCCTGAGGCCGAGACTCCCCCTTTTACCCAGCGAAGAATGCCTCAATCCCCGTTCAACATGAGGTCGCCACGAAATGATCAGTATTCCCCTTTCTGCACCTCCCCAACCCCTTTCCTCCCAAATCTGACACTCTCACTCCACGCCTTTCTTAGACTTATCCTTTTAGTTCCCCAAACATCGTCCCCCGCCTCACTTTCTGTTCACTATTGACCACTCTCACTCTACTTTCAACTCCTTCTCGCTTACGGCCCCCCTCCCCGACGCATGGAAACTCCGTCTTGTTTCTGACCTCCCCCCAACTCCCCCTCCACCCCCTCCTTCACCCAACCCAAACTCCCTAATCTGTCCGGAAAAATATTCTCGATGTTCCCACCTAATAGACCCGGTTCGCCCCTTCATTTCTGTCTCTAAATCTAGGTGACGTGAGTTGGAAAGGGCGTTATCCCTGAGAAAAGAGAACCCCCCCCTATGTAAACGATCCTCTTGCCCAGTCTTGAACCTGCAGGATGAATGCCGACTTGTCCTCCCACTAAAGGTTTAACCCTATCAATTATTCTTCCCAGTGAATAGTTGTTCGGCCCCCATCCATTGTAAGGGAATCCTTTTGGTCGGTTTACACTCCCTCCCAATTGTCCCATCTCCGGACTTAGAAGGGCTGACGTTCTTATGCACCTCCTCGTTGTTGTTCCCCCCCCTCAGTTGCCTTTCTTGCCTTCCATACCTCCTCCCTGAGAAAACTGAATTTTTTCCCGGCTTACTAATCAACAGCTCTCTTCAGCCACAGGCTTTTAGTCTTTAATTATTGATATAGGTTTCTCCCCAAATTTCCCCCCTTGAGGGATTCAGAAGTCTTTCCTTTCTCTACAGTCACTTTGAGAGGACCCACTCCCCCTTCATAGTAGAATTTTCCGGATTCTCCTAACAGTAGGGTAAACTGTTTATGTTCTGATGTTGCCTTACTTGACTTAACTTCTTTTTGACCGTACCACCAAGTTCATGTCTAGGAGGTCCCCGCTCAAGTTCAATTTTTCTTTTCCCGCCAGAGTTACGTACCACTTCTTCTTTTCAACTGTTTCCTTCCCCTTGCGGTAACTGGGGTTCTGAATCAGTTTCTTGGTCACACTGGGAGGTCCTTATTATGCCCCGAAACTCCAGCACCAGGACGGACTTCGCCAGCATAGGGCCCCGTTAACATCTTCTTCGGCTCTTCTTTGCTTGCGTCCTCAGCAGATTGTACCTTGAATGTTTTCTTCGTTTTTCCGTCTTAAGCTTGTGGTTCCAGCTCCCCGTTGAAGGTAACGTCTGTTTGAGGAGCACTAGAGCCTAGTTGCCTTTCTCCCTAAACCATTTTCTTCCCAGTCTCCTTACATGCTCAATACCGGGATCCTCCTCCTGAGGTAAGGTCCGCCTTTGGCATCTTGTTTCCATATTTCTCTCTGTTGCCCCTTTTTCCACTTTGAACAAGGCCAATCATCCTTCTGGTTTCGCCTCCTCCTCTTTCGACCAGCGGACGTTTACCAAATTTGGGTTCTTTTAGTCCCCATCCCCCTCTGATCCAGGAAGTTCAGATTCCACTGCAGTGGAGACGCATCCATCTATGAAAGGCCAAAGAAGTCCTGTTGTGAACTCACTGAGTCTAGGCAATCCTGATTGATTCGCAACTTCAGTCTGCAATAAAGGCATAGGTTACCTTTATTCAGTCCATGGACACTTCTGGTACCCTTCTCGGGCGCCCGTTTTGCTACAGAAAGCCACTAAGTGGCTCCCCATCAGGTTGTGGCTTGTCTTGAACTTTCGCCGGGTGTTTTGACAAAAGTCACCTTGTTTCCCCTTGTCTACTCTGAACTCCTAACCAATACATCACGTTCTATGTTTCCCCCTGTCATGATCCACTCGGGCATTTCCCACTAAGGTGCTGCTGTTAGAGCCAAATGACCCCCGATGCTGGTTTTTCCCCCCAACTCCCTCCCGCTGACGGGTCGGCCTCTCTGGGTGCATCCACCGTTTTGCCTCACGAGTTTTCTGGTCACTGGTCAGATACAGGTCTTCATTTTCTTGGTTGTTTTCCTTATTATCATCCAATCCCTTCGGTTCTTCCCCCTCTCCCACGCTCTGCGCCTGCCGCCCAACAACGACGGTCTACCGCTTTGGGTCATCAGCAGACACTTTTGGAAGTTTTCCTCTTTCCACAAGCAGACGTAGTGTACTTTTTCCACACTTTTTCCTCCTCCTCACTCATTATCTTGTCGGGGTACCACTTTCTTTAGTTGTCGCCCCGCGCCCAGTAATTTGTACCAAACCTCGACGGCTTCGGTCACTACCCTTTGGGTCCCCGTGAGTGCCGTTTTTGCCTTTCTGAGCCCCCACTGCCGGGCGCCGCATTCCTATAGACCAGCTTATTGGCCAGGGACGATTTCGGGTAATTTTTTTCTACCTGTCTTCCCCCCCCCGCCCCAATTGCTAGCAGCCTTTTTTACGAGTCAGCCGTTTTTATCTTCTGTTATTTACCCCCAATCCCGAGCCCTAAATGTAGGCTTCCCATGGCGCTCCGCTCTCGAACCCCCTTTATAAGCCTGTGACTCCTGCAAGGTTAAGGACCTTCTTTTCGCATTTCTCTTCTTCCTGGCCCCGTTTGAGGTCCGTTAAATGGATTGGTTCCGGTTCTGATGGCCCACAGCAAATATCAAACAGAGCCTCCAGGTCCAATGGTACCTACCCTCCAATAAGTCCGTTTTCTTTTTCCTGCTCCCTGTTCGCAGGATCCTTGTGAGTATTAGAAAGAGGCTGTTCTTTGGGTCCCGGCACACCGTTTCTTTCTTACCCAAAATCTTTTTTGAAAGCTCCCCTTACGAAGCGCCTCTATTCAAATTAGAACTCAAAAAGCACTTCGCCGCACTAAAGATCGGAAAGCCTTCGCGGGGCAAGCTAACGTCTTCAGTCCTCATTGCTTTTTTCCTTTACGTATATTTACCCCCTCTTTTTTTGTGCACCGGCAGTCTGGCCCCCCTCCAGCCAAAGCCCAACGAAGATCCACGGAGTTGGCACACAGGAAGCTTTTGTATTCTCCGTCCTCTCACCCCGATTCTCAAGGTGTGGGGGCTCTGGACATGACCCATACATACGGGTACCGAGGCTTTTCTGCAAGAATGTAGGGTCTTTCCCTTGACCTGGGTGCCTCCTTTTTTTCCCCGGTCCCTTGGGTATAAACTAGCCATGAGCGCTTCTCCGCCCTTCCCCCTGTTTCAACGATATGTTGTTCGGCGTTTGCTCGAACCCCCCCCACCCGATCAGCAATAACTGAAAGCGTCCGTAGGATTTGAAGAATGCGGCCCCCTCTTTTCATAAGGTCCCCCAAAGGATTTTGCTACCTATGGATTCTGGTTCTTGCACTTAATTGCACCACAAAATACTTGATGTCTCAGATCCCTGCTCTGTCGGGGGAGGTGTTTTTGAGTAAGTCCGGATGTAAAGAGGTTTTTGATTCCCCCGTCCATTCATTGCCCTCACAGGTGAATATTAATGGCCACGGCTTTCAGTGAAAGAGCCCGCTGGTACTGGTATTAGAAAGACCCAATAAGAACCTCTGTCGGGCTCCCCTTGCCCCCCGAGCGTGTCCTTATGCGTGGCGCCCGGGAGGAAGGGGTCCCCTGAAAATCATGCGTTTGCCTCCAGCGATTTTATGCACAGCCTTTGCTTCACCCGCCGGTTGAACGTAGAGAATGTCAGACCTTGTCTAACCTTTTACTCGTTGTTTTTTTCCTGGTTGTGACGTTTCTCATGTGGTAGGCGTAAGACAAAGTCAGCCCCTGACTTTTTTCCATTCCTCTGATGGGCCGGGCCAGCCCACTTAATGTTTGAACAGTAGAGGTCGTTAGTTTTTTGACATGACCATTTTTCAACCCCTTTTTCTTGTTTTGGCCCTACCCTGATTTCAGGGATTTTTTTCTTTCCCTCGCGTCAATTCATTTCCGGTGGAGGTTCCGAGGGGTGAGTCAAATTTAGCACTTCGGTTCACTCTACCTTCTGCTTGGCTCCGCCCTCCTTTCTGGCCTGATTTTGGTTACCAATGTTTTGTGAGCGACTTTACGCCATAGCGGCTCTGAATCGCCGGGATAAGTGTTCACCCCGATCAGAGTAGTTTATCCCCCTGGGATTACGTGAGAAGGAGGTTCACTTCTTTCTTGAAACCCCTCTCTAGTTTCCTTTTCCTTTTGCCGTGCCACCGCCTACCTGATTTTTCCCACAGATTTTACCCTTCAAAACTCCCTTTCTAGGTCCACCTAGTGCCCGTTTCCGCCTTTTTGATTTTTTAAAGACTACCCCCCCCCCCCATCCAAGTCTTTGGCGACTCCCCAGCATCATATGATGGTACCACCGCTTCACGGCCTCGCACCTGCCCGAGTGCTGGACCTTCCCTCAGTTAACATTTGATTTCCTCCGGCCCCTCCAGTGTTCTTCCCAGAGCCAGGTCGCAAGTCATCCTTACAAGCCCCCCCCCCCCCCTCCTCTTCTTCCCTTGAGGCGGCGGTCTCTTTTCACTCCTTCTCCTGTTGTTGTGTTTAGATTTCCCACCCTTCCAAGGCTGAGTCCGGCCTTTCAAGTCTCTTTCGCGAGTCATCCCCTTTTACCCAACGGCTGTTGGCAGGGTAGTTACCTCCATTGCCGATACGAAGTCCCTATCGTGGGAAGTTTTTGGGTGGCCAATCGTCCTGTCTGAGGTGTATATGGAACCTACTTTAATGCTTCTTTCCAAAGAACTTGATGGGGGGGGTGTGGTTTCTGACTAATAAAATTCATAGGAGGGACATTGGTTCCCTCTATTTCCTGCCAGAATAGTCATTTCAGAATCGACCCCATTCCTAGTTTCTTGGACTAAATCCCAGAACGGCTTCCAAACTTCTTAATCTTCCCCTACTCCCGGAAAATCGAGCAGTAGAACCCCTCCCCATTGAAGGGGTTTTTCTCTTGATTTCTCCAACCTGGACAAGTTTTTTTCCAATTTGATGACCCCGGGTCTCCTTACTTGGGCTACACAGGAAGTGGAAAATGAAATTCAAACCACAGAGAAAGAAGGACTCTAGGAAAAATGCCACTTCTCAAAAGAGGTCTAAGGACCCCTCAATTCGGAAAAGCCTACCAGGGTGCCGACCACATGAAATTAAAGGACCCCTAACTTACCGGCGAATTATAATCCGGCAGGTGGTTGCCGTCCGACTTTCCCATTTAAGTCTGCATTCCCTATTTCTACCATGGGCAAACTACCCATTCTTATTTTCCGACTCCCCTTCATACGAGCATGGAAAGAAATCCCCCTTCTTGGCTGCCCAAAAAATTCGAACCAGGACAACACATACGGACCCAACCCCCCCTTAACCATGCTTTTATATTACCTCGATGCCAACTGAAGTCGGTGGGCCTAGTATAATTGTGCTCTCTTCCTCTCGTCCAAAAGGTGTTTAGTCATGTGAGGTCCGTCCCCCCCCTTACAACCTGATGACAAGACCACCCCCCCTATTAAAATAGAAGAGATTTTTAGTGAACCAGCAGAGATTTCGATATCCCCCGTACAATACCCGGCTCGTCCAACTCTGTCTTTGAAGTTTGTGGAACAGTCGATGTTAGGGGCCCTTTCCCCCTCCATTCTGAACTCTTGAGTATTGCCTTTTTTTTTTTTTTAAATCAACTGACCCCTTCCCCGGGCGGCGTACCCCCGCTCCTCGTTACCGCTTGCAATACGTGCATCTTTATGCCGCTTTCCCCATCTCACATTTAGCAAGCAGATTTTTTAAATTTGTTCTCATCCCGAAAACCCTGATCTCACCTAATACAGGATTTGGCCCACCTTATTTGATCTACGTGTTCGAGCCAAACTCCCCACACGAGCTCCAACAATTCTGGTTAACGGAGGTAATAGACCACCCTTTCTTCCCGCGACCAGGCATGTCAGCCAGCATGAAGGGAGTTTCCCCGACTCTGGGTTCCAGCTTATTGAGCCTTTATTTCGGGTCCCAGGCTGGAAAGGACCCTACGAGTCAGGTCCTAGGAGGTCGAGTTGTCCTCTACTGACGACCTCCCCCCCCTCTTGAGGTTTTGAAAGCCCTGTACTCGACCGGCTTTCCTGGCCGCGGTTCAGGTGGCGGAACTTGGCTCGCCGGCCGGGATGCCAACCCGTCTTGTTTTTCTTTTTTTACCCCCCAAGAAGACGTTTCATCTTTGAATAGTCCCGCACGTCCCCTATTCGCTTCCGAGTTGTTCTCGTTGCTCTCGCTTTGTAATGGTTTAATGCTCGCTTTCCGTGGTACCCGTACCCAGCCTTTTCTTATTTGAAGTCAGGAAAAGTTCCGGTTCATCCGAGCCGCCGCTTGCTCCCCTTACAACAATGCGAACAGGGTCCGGACCAATCACCTAAAGGACGCGTCTTATTCGGTTCATTTCTGCAATCTTTGCATCCGTTTCCATTATTTTCTCTCGATTTGTGCCGCAAAAGGAAAACCACGTTTGGCCCCTCAGTTAAGATCCGCGCCAGACACAGCTACGTATTACCGTTTTGAGGACCCTCATGCGGATTAAAGGTCTTTTTCAGCTCACAGGGCTTTTAGGATCGCCATGGAAGCACATTATATGACCCTGAAAACTATAGTAACAGTGAGGTTGAAAAATAATCGTGATGAGGTGATTCCGGTCGTGCAGGCCTTAAGCCATTTTGGGTTCTTCCCATACCGGTTTTATAAAAACAATATTCCAGTACTTCTCATGTCTGGCCTTTAGGTAAAAGTTCTTTGTTCCGTGGTGCGCTACAAGCCCGTCAAACCCTGCAAGTCCCCTGTGTTGTCTCCTCCCCGGTTGTAGTGTATGAGTCTGACGGGGTCCTAAAGCCTGGGCGCTTCTAAGAGGAACCACCCCCCATGTTACCCTCCCGCTGACGCTAGTCTATTTCTATTTTTCGGCGGATGGTATCCCCCCCCCCCCTGGCCCCTTAAACACTGACCTCTGCTCTGAGGTCCCCCCAGTCCGATACGCTGGGGTCGACACTCTCTTTTTTTTTTCCTCGCACCCGCGATTGACCCCCAAAAGATTTTTTTCGTGTGCCTATAAGGGCTCCCCCCCCCTACTTGTTGTGTTTGTGGAGAGAAGCCTATCGCAACCGTTCTTCAGCAGCTCTGTCGCCCTCCCTGGATTTTGCTTTCGCCCCCCCCCCGACATTTCTTCCCTTGAGCGTGAGCTGGTTCATCAGCCTTCTTCAGTAGGTTGGACGTTACCGCGGGCCGTTTTTGTTACCGACCATCCACACGTGTGTCCATTACACACTCGAACAAACTACCTTCCAGTTTTTGTTGTCTTTGGAAGTTGTTTTTTCACCTTTACCCCTGCCTCGCCCATCATTAACCCACACGAGGTCTGATTTCAACCCCGTCCTTTACCGATTTCGGCTGCCACTGGGTCTTTTATTTCTTGCTTCCCGTCGGGAGCCGTCTTTTCCTGATTACCTACTTAAAATTGGCTAAAGTTGTTGGTCCGGACCGTGCCCCACCGTTTATGCCGCCCCCCTGTTTTGCAAGCTGCCGAGTAAGACCCGCTTTCGGTTTTTTGCAGTTTACAACCCCCCCTTGAGTCCAGTGACACCCCTTTCTTATTCCATGCTTTTGATCCCCTCTCCTTCTTTTGAATGTTTGACTCCTGCCCAAAACGGTAAGTGTCCTCTCACTCCGCCGATTCTGCATGCGCTCTCGAACCGGGGGTCCATGCCAACAAAATCTCTTCCCAAACCCGATGCCCGACTTTTCTCCCTCGCAACCCATGCCCTCCGCTGCCTTCATTTGAGCCTTGTCGTTCATGGCCCTTTAGATGTTGAAGGATATTTCTCAAAGCGGCGTCTTGCCCCCACCCATTCCTTCCCGGCCACCCCATGCACTTCTTCAATTTTTTTTTCCGATCCTCTTCGACCTTACCATCCTCCGTTGCATTCTACCTCAAGCGATGAGCGACACTTTTTTGCCCAACTCTACCTTCTGGAAGAGATGTTATTTTACCAAATCCAACTTGCTTTTCTTCTGAAGCGTATTGTTTTTGTTTCGAAGACAATTACCTCCGTTTTGGGGGTTTGCCCGGCCCCGGCGGAAGCACCTTTTTCGCGCTACTTGGAGAAGGAGGCCAATCTTTAAGGGTTCCATTTTTCTCTCCCGAGCTGGCGTATCACCCGGTTGTCATTTTTTTCGTCCCAGCCCTCCCTGAGCCCAATATTCACTTTCCGGGGCACCCCCCCCCCCCCCCCCCCCCCACATGAGGCAATCCCTGGTCTCGACCAGCGCCATTTCGGCTGACCCTCCGTTCGGGCCGCCATTCTTCACATATCTGCGTCCTTTGATGCCCCTCCGCCGTTCTTGTCCCGCCGTCGAAGTTTGAGCCTTCATCCTTGTTTGGCTGAACCCAGAAAGGACGTCCCTTTTTTTCGTTGATGAAGAATCTGCTGTTGCCTTGGTTTTTCCTTCTCCCGGGCCAACATGCCTCTTTCCTTGCCAATTCTTGACGAGCATCTCACCTTTTTCCTGCACGTAATGCCCCAACTTTTGCCGAAGACCGTTCATCTCCGTCGGTTGTTCATTTTGAACCCCCGTGATTTCGCCGCTGTCCTCCAACGAAAGGAGGTCGAGGAGGGAATTCCATTTTCTTCCCGGTGCCACCGGGGGACCATATACCCCCTGCCTTGAGTCTTTGAAACCGTTCGTCTTCGGATTTCATAGACCCATTAAGGCAGCCTTAGAAAGACACCTGCCCCCAGTCCTCTGGACATGGGGTTCTGGCGTTTTCTACGGGAGGAATTGGGCGGCCCAAAGGCGACCCCCTTTTTTCGAGATGAGACGAAGTCCCCCATGGAGATTGTCTGCCCCCGCGGTCCCTGTATGCGGGAACTCCCCACTACTCGCCGATCGTAATGCCCTCGAGAAATTTCGGAGGTGTGTGGTTTTTCATGTTTCCGTGTCGGGCTCCTGTTTTTCTTCAGCGAAGAACTTTGATGCTCCCCCATGCGCTCGATTGTGCTTTGTTTAGGCCGGCGTCTCTCTGCTTGAATGGTTATGTTCCGGTCGTTAAGGGGAGCACTTGTTTTCCTTCCCTTGCACTCATGCGTCGATTTTTCTCGTCCAGACTGAGTAAGGGATAGTCCTCTTTTTTTCTTTGAAATGTCATATCCCCCCCCCCTTCCCAGAGGTTTGGAATTTAATTTTTTTCTACGAAGGGCTACTTAGCCGTATCTAGTACCTTCCCGAAGTTTTTGTCATGCGCTATTGTTGATGATTTCTTTGAACCCTTCTCGTTTCTCTATGTCAGCGTCGGCTGAGCCGTAGCGGTTAGCCTTTTTCCCCTTCCCCCCCATTGGCGTATCCCCCTTGCTCCTGACCCAGTTGGAGGATGAGCGTGTCTTTCTCCTAGTTCTGGAAAATCCCCCAGTAAATTTTCATTGCCCTGAGTTTGGCAGTCACTACCCTTTTAGGAGGTGTTCGATTCGGATTCCATTCCCTTCTCCCAGTCTAGATGGGTGACCCCCTTCTTGACAGTTACGCCGGTATTCACGCGTGATTTTCTACCAGTCCCCCGAAGCCCATTTTTTCACTTTGGCTTACGCTGTCCCGACCAATAAGCCGCCTCCTTTCATCTCAGTAAGCAAAGACTTTTTCTTAATATCCTTCGGAATCAGTTCCCCCCCCCGTCCCTTTCTTCCGATTTCTCTGCCAACGCCGCCATTTGGATTTTCCCAATTTTTTAAAGCGCCAGGTCGTCCCGAATCCGCCAGATGGAATAGTTGATCTTTCTAGGAGTTGGTTTAACCCCCCCCCCCACC
>Ga0179591_1305659_pt1 | contig 20936 bp, 32 predicted proteins | sample CZOMad2_1_08_16f_FD_182891 | JGI IMG/M metagenome (GOLD analysis project Ga0179591, IMG submission 182891) | Vadose zone soil fungal communities from Angelo Coast Range Reserve, California, USA - CZOMad2_1_08_16fungal (PacBio error correction) | ecosystem: Environmental > Terrestrial > Soil >... | reverse complement strand
TTCTTTTTCCCGTTTGCCTTTCTCTAAGCTTCTCGGCTGCACAGGCGGCACCCAGTTTGGTTCCAACCCCCCCCCTTGTGCCCCCCCCGACGTTTGGTTTTTGTTTCTGTTGTCGCTTTTTTTCGTCCGGCTTGTTTGGTCTTTTGACCCCCCTTAAGTTGATTTTTCAGACCCCCTCCCCCGTCTTTTTTTTCGGCAGGTTGCGTGCTCCCTTTCCCCTCAACCTTTTTTCCGTGTCCCTCCGCAGGTAGCTGGCGGCTGCTGACCGGCGTTTTTCTCCTTTAACCCTCACGTGTTTTCCCCCCCCAAACCCCGGTCGTTCGCATTTTTTCTCCCTTCGGCCGGCCCTTGTCGTCGTTGTGTTACCGGCGGGGACCTTTCTTCTTGGAAACCCGGGCTGAACCCGTCCCCCGAGGCCTGTAGCGTCTCACCAGTTGCTCTACACCCCCCCCATCCCCCCCCGCCTTTTCCATCTTTTTTTCAAACGCTTTTCTAGTTGATTGGGTGCTCAGCCAACGGAGCCTAACAGAATTTTTCTCCTGTGACCTGTAAATTGGTTCATGTGCTTCTTACACCCCCACCGCCGTTCGAGTCAGTATCCGCCACGACCATTTTACTTTATTTTACCCAGAAGTTGGGCGTTCGTTTTCCAACTTTCTTCCCCCTGCCTTCAACTCCGTCGTCGACGGTCTTTTTATTTTGAAGACTCAACCTGCATACCCTGATACCAGAATCTTCACGAAAGTTTTCGACTCTTCCCCCCCCGTCCTATTTGACTGCGCTGCCCAAACCCCCCGGCTTTTCGGGAGTTTTGACTTAAACAATGTTAGAGTGGATGTGCCTTTCTTTGCTCTTTTCAAAATTCGTTTTCTCCCTCTCCAACCCCCCTTTTTTCCCTCTCTTCCGGCGAAGGCGGCGTTACCAGTTAAAGACCTCAGGCTTTACGGTTTTGAACGTTCGTCCCACCCCTTTTTGAAAATTTCTTCCATTTTTTCCACTAAGTCGGTTTTTTTTCAGCTGCCAGATTGGTTTCTTAGCCCGGTTAGATACTGGGCCCCCCCTTCTCTTTCTGGACTTTCACCCCGTTTGCTTTTTCCCTCCCTTCATCTTGTCGAACGACCAGCCAGTCCCGAAGACCCCCCTGGGTCTTTAGAAGTTTGCCTTTTTGACCACCCCCCCCACCAAACCGCTCGCACCCTTGCCTGCAGGTCGCTCTACCCGCAGCTCGCGCCTTTCCCCCTTCTACCCACCCCCCATGGGGGTGTTTTTTGCTTAGTACCCAGACGTGAAACCTAACCCCCCCCCTCTCCAAACAGCACCCAACCTCTACCCTCCAAAACCTTCCGCGCCTGCGTTTAAGGCTCTCTTGATCGACGTTTTTTCCCTGGTATTTTCCGTCCCCCCTTTTTTCTCTAATCGAGAGTCCTTCATTCTCCGGTTTTCGCTTGACTCCCGGCCGCCCCTGTTTTTTTCTTGCTCTACCCCAGAAAGTCGGGCTGCTGTCTTGATTTTGTGGGCACCCGCTGCTCGACCATTTTTTCCCTCACCCCCCACGGAAAGACCCCCCTCCGTTTTTCAGTGCTTTTTTTTTTGTTTTAGGGTTTCCCCCCCCACTTGCCCCCTCTTTCCAAGACCCTTGCCAAGATGGCCACGCCCCCCCCTGACCCTATGGCTTAACTTTCCCGAAGGTTGCCACCCCCTGCGTTATTGACCCGTGGGCCCACCCCCCGACCTGTCTCTTTTTCACTTTTTTCCTACCCCTATTGATGGGCCATTTCTTTTCTTCGGTGTCCTGAAGCTGCCTTTCAATTGTCCCTGGGCCCATTTTTTTTCTCTTGCGCTATTTAGTTGAAGGTTCGATCCACTTTGATTTCTCCCCGTGTCGTTATGATTTATTTTTTTGCGTTTTTTTTTTAGTCATTTTGAACGACTGCTTGCCCTTCCCCCTGTTTAAAGCCCCTCTTTTCCTTTCCTTCAAAGGTCATCTCGAATTGCTTCTGTCTCTTTTTTGACCCCCCTCGGGGCGGGTTTGACCTGACGCTTTCTGTAAATTTTGACGTCTTTGAAAGAATGTTCCCACGTTTCCCCTCCCCTCCTAAGGCCATTCCTGTCCCCCCTTTCTCATGCGACGCGTAGCTTGGGATCGCTTTTGGTACCCCTCCGCGATTTCTTTGTGCCCAGCGTCCTAGTATCACCTCCTTCCTGCGCGCCTCTTTTTTCGCCCTGGTTTTCCCAGCCTCGGGAAAGCGCAGGCTTTTGCCACGTACCCCCCACCCCCCAAATTTTTGCGGCGTTTTAGGTTTTGTGACATAGGGCCTGGTTTAACGTCCCTCTGTTACCCCCCATTGAACCCTGACACTTTGAAACTTTGCGTATTTGACCCCTTTACACTCCCTTTATGGTGCCTCAGATTCCTTCTTCCCCCCTCCTTCCCCTTTAAGAACGGTCTTCCTGGAGACATTGTTGAGTTTTTGGCGCTTCGTGTCGATTCAGGTGTTTCCCATCACCTCCTTTTTGACTTTTCCACCCCCTTGGTCATGTTTTTGGACTTATTAGATGACTTTCCACTGTGCTCCACCTGATCGACGAGGAAATAGAAAACTTTTGAGGGGATCTTTTTTTCTTCCAACTGTGGACAATATTCTTTTTATTCCCCAGGCTAGGTTCCAGTAGCATCCCTTTTTGGACGTCGGTTTTTCCCAGTTGCCCACAATCCTGTTTCAGTTAGCTGTTTTTGTTGTTTTGGGGAGGCCGGTTGCTTCCTCCCCTGTCCGCATATGTCTTTGCGAGCCGAACGATACATTTGTTATCAGGCCTTTTTAGACCTGATGTCTTTTTCTTTTCGATTTCTTTTCTCTCCCTTCCCTGAAGGTACGGAGACCCGCCGCGTATTTTCCCGGTGATGTGCCCTGTGGACTTGTAGCCCAGTTTCCCCTAAATACCTCCCTGAATCTTTGTAGTTTCTTTCCCCGTTTTTTTTGCGGGGCCTGCTTTACAATTTGCCGCGTCGAGATTCTTCTTCCCCTACCCCCGCTTTTAGTACTTGCGTTTTAATTTTGCGCTCCCTCAGCGCGACTGACTCCTTTCCTGGAGAGTACTTCGTCCCCCGTCTTATTGTCGCCGCGTGACCGTTTTTCCACATGGGAACGGTTGGACCTTATTCCCCTCCGGGTTTCAACTTCTTTGTGCCGATGGTTTGTTGATCCCCCCTCCCTTGTCGCTTGCCCCTGTCTTCTTTTTTCCCATGAGGTCAACCGCCATTCTCTTTCTTATCCCCCTCACTTTTTTTTTGTTGAGTATTGATGTCTCTTTCAGTTTTGACTATTCCACGAGCTTTTATTCTGCGTACAGGAACCTCTCTCTTTCTCCTCCCAAACTTCCCTCCCTTGGTCTAAAGATCCCCGCCGTTCATTCGTGGTCACCTTTCCCTTTTTGGCGACAAGTACTCTTGTACGCCTTAATACGCCTTTTTGCCCATCTCATTGGTCCGGCTCCCTTCCTTAGTCCCCTGCCCTTTGTTGCTGACTCCCCTCCACAGCTTTTTCGGTGCCTTCGCCGGCTCTAACTCCCTGCTTTTGGATTCTTGATTGAGCACCCTTTTTTTCCCCCCGGGAGGGGCTTTCGCCAGTTATTTTGGGTTTACAGGATGCTAGTCTTACCTTTTCCTTTCTTCCCTTGACCCCTTTCCCTTTCAGTCGGTCTCGTCAACCTTTCGCGGGCTGCGCCCTTCGATCGACCGAGAACCTAGGGAGCCTTGCTACCATAGATTTTCTTTCGTTCGTGCTACTCGAATAGTCCTTGTTGGAATTCGATCATGGTATGTCTTCCTTCTGCTGATTTTTTTTCCTGTTTCAAAACCCCGTTTCGTGCCCCGGCGGTTACTGGGAATGGCAAGTTTTTTTGCGCCGGGGCTTGCCTTTCCTTCTCACCTTGAGTTTTCTGGAGACTTTAGGTTGAGATTTTTCCTACTCTGTCTCTTGTGCGTCTTCCTTTTGTCTCTCTTTACAAAGAGCTCTTCCGACACTTTCATCCGTCGCAAGGGCGTAGGAGGGCCGTTCTTCCCTGCCTGCTTCCTCGTTTAGGGGAGTTTAGCCAGGCTTTGAGGTCTTCCAAGAATTCCGTGTTTCGTCTTCGGTTTCCCCCCTTCTTTGTACCGGCCACTCCCCCTATTTCCTCATTTCTCCCCCTTTGTGGGTGCTGCCCCCCTCTTCTTGTAGTTTTGTTACTTTCCCTCATTTCGGAGTTGTCTTTTTTGATTCGGAGTGTGGCGCCTCCCCTTTTTTCCTTTGCGCTTCGAGGCGTTCTTGGCCCCTTCCATGACCCAAGGCCTTTTTCCCAAATGTGCTTGTTGGATATTTTTGTGGAAGTTCGGACCGAATTCAACATTTCCTCGCTTTTTTGCCGCAAGTGTTCCCTCCCCTGGCCTTCTGGGTCTCCGTGCAAGTAGCGTTGACTTTTTGCTGACATTGACCGCCGGTTTCAGTTTTTGCCGAGCCCTTTGTCCTCCTTGTTTCCCAGCCCACACCGCCACCCTTCCCCGTACTGAAAGATCGTTTCCACTGTTGCGCGGCCGGTGCACCCGTTTTTTTCAGGCTGAGATGTCTCGTCTAAGGGACACTTTTTCTTCCCTTCGGTTATTTCGCCCACGCCACGAGCTTCTTTTCATGGCCCATCAGCTGGCGTTGGAAGCTTGGCCCGTTATTTTTTTTTTCAAGTTTCGTTTGGCGTTTGAGTTTTTTTTCATTACCCCGTGCTTTTTTGCCCTTCCCCCCCCCCCCCCGTAGGGTTAGTAAGTTCATGGCTTTTCTCTGTTGGTTCCAGTCTTGTGGGAACCCTTTTTTTCCCTTTTTTCTGTCTGTTTTGCGCCACCGGACCCCCACGTATTTCAGGGGCACTCCATTGAGTGTGTCGTTGTTGGCTGCAGTAGAACCCCCTTTGCCCCTGTTTGCCCCCCCCCCCTGACCCTCTCCCTTCTGTTCGATGCAGCGTGCCTCCGTTTTCGGTCCCCTCCGAAAACCGAACGCTGAGCTTCTTTTTGGCCTTCTTTTATTTATTCCGTTAAACGGTGTTCTTCGTTCGTCCTTCTGCTGTTCTCGCGGGTCCTGGTCGATTTGATGTGGAGTTTCTTTTGGGCGTTTTTTCGACGTTCACCAGTCCCGTTGTTTAGAGGTTTTTGCTGTCCGCCGAGGCTAGCGTCGGAGAACTTTGGGGTTTCCCTGCTCTGTATTTTTTGGTTGTTCCTTTCCAACCCAGTTGTGCTCCCCACCCTTGATTTGCGTGATTTTTCTTTTGGCTGGTCGTCACGTAGTCAAATCTGCCGGCTGGGAGACTTTGCGTCTTTTTAGAGGGCAGCTCGTTTTTTGATCTTTGCCATTCCATTCCCGCATTTCCCACTACTCGACGTCCCGGGCCAAATTACGCTGGTCTTGATTTTAGTGGCAACCCCCGCTGAAGGTCTGTCATGTTTTTTTTTCATTGGCAAAGTCAACCCTTCCGCGGCCCGATGGGCCAGTTTTGTCTCGACGATGTTCCAGCCTTGGCCCAGAGTCCTTTGCTTTAGTTTACGGCACCCCAAGCCCCGGTTTTGTTTTCAACTCTCCCGTCCCTGCTAGCTTTTTGACGCGGGAAGTGAATATTCTTTGTATTTACGGTCTTCTTGTAGGTTGGACGTTCAATTTCCCTACTTCTTTCCCCGGTTTGTTTCGAACAACCGTGTTTCCTCTGCGCCTCTACGTTCTTTCGTGCGTAATTTCACATGAACGTCGCCGCCCCGGTGTTGTAGATCATTTGTCCTAACCTTTTTAGGTTCCCGATGCTTCGTCTCCCTTCCAACTCGCTTTCGACTTGACATTTCCCTTCCTTTTTTTGATTGTCGGTCGCTCCCTTGCGCAGGCTGAGGGCACGCCCTACGTTTGTTTTACAAAGACACTCTGACTGACCTTTTTTTTTTTTTTTGTTTTTGTTACAACGGTTTTCTCCCTCCTTGTTTTTTTTAGCCACCGTTCGACTGAAGGATGCCTCTGGCTCTCAGGTTATGCGACGAGCCGTCCCCCCGCGAATCACTTCGTCCCCCCTACTGTTTCTTTTTTTTTTCAGATCTTCTCTTTTAAGACACTGAGTTGGAAGCCCCACTTTTTTTTTTATGTTGGTGTTTTGCCCGTACCAACAACCAGCCTTCATCCCAAGCTTGCCACACTGTTTGACCAAGCCTCCCCCCTTGAGTGTGTTTTTTTTGACTCGCATGGTCCTCCCGCGTTTTCAGTTTATCGTTCCCCCCGTCCGGAGGAATGTCCTCGGTTGAGGTCCCGATCCCTCCTCCTGCACGTTTTTCTTTTTTCACCTCTTCCTGATTCGTAGTTCCCCCCTTGTGGTCACTTGACCATGCGCTCCCGCGGTTAAACCGTTTTTGAACTCCCACCACCAGATTTTGCCTCTGTTCCCCCCAAATCAGCCTTTTTGGAGTTGACGTCGCCCCGCTGTGAAAGGCGCGGTTGTTACCTTGTTTCCTTTTTCTTTTGCCATGGTTTCTTTTCTATGTTCCTCGATGGTTCCCTTTTGGCCCCATTTTTGAGTCTCCTCCTCTGCTTCCCTCTTCTGAAGCATTTTCTTTCGGGCATTGGATGATTTTTACGATGGTGTCCCATTCGGCCTTTGGCCCGTGTCCCCTCACCGGTGCTTCCCCTCCCCCCCCTCTTTTATTTCAAGAACATTCCCCTCCTATAGTCCCCCCTGGCCCTCTCCGTTTCTTCTTATTTTCTTTTGAACGCCCGTTTGCGGGTCGTTTAGTTTAGTCCCGAAGCCTACTATACTTCACTTCCCCCCTTATTTACCCCCTCCCTCCTCATGACCCTCACTTGGACGACGAGTTTGTGATTTCGTTCCTTCAATGTACGTGTTCCCAGAAGTTTTTTGCATCGTCCCCAGCCCCTTAGGCGGTTCGGATCCCCTTTTTGAACTCTTTTCAACCTCTTTGCGGAGGCGGTGCTATTTTCATCTCCGATTGCTTGTAGACAGTAAGCCCCACGAGGTCTTTGTTGGTGGAGCGGGTGGGACTTTGTGGCCTAGTCATTTCGATCTTGATTTCCCTTTCGTGAGAATAACCCTTTTGTTGGCAATTAGTGCTGACCCCTTTTGCCCATGGTGTCCCCGATTAGTTCTAGCCTTTTTAGTTGCCGGGTTTTCCTGAAATTTTTTTGACTTTGAGACCAAAGTCTCTGACCCCCAGGCAGTTTTTTGCCCCCTAGGGACCCTGGATTAGGAAGCGGTTAATCACTTCTGTAGGCAGGTCTGTGTCGTAGTTTGGTTTTTTTTCTGATTTTTTTCCGTTTTCCTTTATCTTTTTTTTTTCCGTTTTTGTGCTGGCCTTTCTTGGTCTCGAAGAGTCCGTACCCCTGTTGGACCTGGGACCCATGTCGTTCCTTCCCCGTGATACCCTTTTTTTCCTTTTCGCCTCGATCCCAATGGTTCGGCTACTTTCCACTCCTCTCATCGTTCTTCCATTTCGGGTTTCTGGTCCATTCCCCGCGTTGACCCGCTGACCGGGAGTCGTGGCAGTTCTTGAGTATTGTTCCGCCTGGCTTCCCTTCCGTGCCCCTATTGTCTACTGTCTAGAACCGCCATTCTACCCAGCGCGAGGTTTTTTTACAGTCGAGCCACGTGGGCTTCCTTGCGTGAGGTCGTCTGTTCCTTTGTTGCTTCTTTCTTTTCCGAACCAGCACGAAGATTGGAGTTTTTTAAGTGTCGTCAGTACCTTGAGCACTTTACGTTTGATTCACCTCCCTTGGAATTCCCTTTTTTTGAGCCAACTCAATGTGCGGCTTCTGTCTGTGACAAGTTATGCCTCAAGTCGGCCGACTAATTCGGTGTTTTTTTTCGAGTGGGCTGTTTCATGCTGTCGAGCTGCTGATTACTTCTTATGGACCCCTATGTTTTTCCCCTTATGCGCGCCCCCCCTATTCTTTTCTGGTTCAGCCTTTCTCACCGTCACCAAGATCCTTTTGAGGTTCTTGGGGAACCGCCCAGTACTTTTTGGCAGAGAAGCAGTCATTTCCATGCACGGCCCGTTGCTGTCCCTGTAGTTCTTTGTCCCACGAGATCAGCGGTACTCGTCATTTTGGTTTTGTTCCCTTTTTGGCCGGCGATCTTTCTTCCTCCGAACAGAACTTTATTTTGTTTTATTTTTTGCGTTAACCATTTTTTTCCGTCGTCCTATCGTTTTTAGTTTTATCCCAAAGTTGTTTTCCAATCGGTATTTACGGCCCATCCCATAAAGCCCCCGTTTTTGGGGAGTTGTCTTCCTACAGTTTATTACCTTGACCACGTGCCCCAAGATTATAATATGACCTTTCTCTTCCAACGTGTAACATTTTTTGTAATTGATCCGTCTGCACTCATTCTTTTTAGTGTGGGAATATTTTTTTGCAATTTTAAACAGACCTCTCCTTGACCGTTCCTTTGTTCCCCCACGTTTCCCCTAAGGAGTTTCCCCCAATCTCTTTTCTCAATTTGTTTTTTTTTTTTGATGACTCTTCTTTTCCAACTACGTCGGCCTTTTACCCATCTTGGCTTTCGGCGGTAGGCTCCGGTGCCCCCATCCCCTTCCACTATAAGCCAATTACTTCCTTAATCTGTGCTCCCGTTCATCCCTTGCAGTCTCTTTTCGTATGATGGTTATTTAGTCTTTTTTTTCCGACCTGTTTTGTTTCTTAATGGTTTCCAGAAAATTTGTTCTTAATGCCCCTGGTCCGCTTCCTCTCGGATTTTTTAGGATCTCTACCCACAACCGTTTGTTTCCCTCCCCTGTTCCTTCGTGATTTGGCTGGCGCGTTGACCCCTGGGCCTCCCCACACCCCCACCCCTCTTTTGTTGTTTCTTCCCGAAAGTCCCCCCCAGGACTGCGCACAAGTTTCCCCGTTTTTACTTCAACAAAAACCCACTGCCATATTCCCCCTCTGTCTCTTTGGCACGCTCCCCTTAACCCGCGACCTTGTCGCGGGACTTCCAGTTTCCCCACCCCCAAAACCCGGTTTTGAAATGTGTCTTTTGCAAGACCCCTTCAAGGATCGCTTTTTTTTAATTGCTCTTCTGGGCATTGACCCCTGCGCCTCTGGGTTCCCCTTTTTATCCCCAAGCATTTTTAATCTGCCTTTACCCTTTCTCTAGCCTTTCACCCGACTTTATTGCCCAACTCCTCCCTCCCGATTTAGGGCTCGATTTGTTGCCTGATGTTTTCCCCCCAGGGTTTTCCCCCCACATTACTTGGTTCCTACCTGAATGTACTTTTTTAGCCACCCGGGATAACCCAGGCTTGATTGCACCCGTTTTTCATCCTTCCTCCCCTAGGGCTTCTTTCTGTCTTTAGGCCCCTGATTGAAACCTTAAGTGTTGCCGACTTCCCCACTCTCTTTCCTCAAACCTTCTTTGATCCCCCTCTAGCTGCCCCTTTCCGCGGCCTTTTATCCCCCTTGGCGGTATTGTTAAAACTTCAACTCGTTTCCCCTTGCCGCGAGAGAGTCGGCCCCCCGCTAGCCGCCTTGACCCTAAGACTTATGCCCAGACTTGTGTCCAATCCGACTTCGCATTGTCCTTAGGCGACCCCCGTAGGGCGAAAAAAGAGGATCTGGTTTTTCTTTAGCGAAAAGGGTGATTTTTTACTGTCGAGTTCACCCCTGTGATGTCCCGTTTTCCCCCCCCAATCCTTAGACTCCTTTTTTTTTTGAATGACTGTTTCGCCCCCCACAGTTCGGCTGTCACCAAACGAGAACTCTCAAGACACTCTAGTCCACAACCCCCCCTCACATTTACCAATATTCCTATTTACTGCTTGGAGACGTCACCGTACCACCGTAACCCAATTTTGGGGTGGTTTTTTCTTTTGGGGACCCACCTGAATTTTTTTTATTCTACCTTTCTGGTTTTTTCCCCGTCACCGAGCAGGTCGTCCATAATTAGTCAATTGTCTTAAGTCTGACCCTGCCCAAGAACTGGTGTTCCCACCCGCGATAAGGTTGCTTGACCAAAGAACGGGCCCTTTAATTCTAGCCCACTTGGAACCTCGGTGCAACCCCCCCGTAGATCACACTCGCGACCAGATTTGTCTTTTTGGCCTTTTTTCCGTTCACCTCCGTATCATATGCTCCTTAAGTTTCACCCCATCCCGTAAAAGGTTTTCGGCCTTGTGTTCCGCCCCATTCCTATGCCGCAGTCGACGCGGGTTGGAAACCAAGCCCCAAGGTGACCCCCTCCAGTCTTTTACCTTGTCCCCGAACTTCCTTAGCCCCACCGAGATTCTTCTTTTCTGCTTGAGGTCTTTCCCTTTAAGACCCCCAACTGGCCTATTCTTATTTTTCCCTTCCGTCCCCCACCCCCTTCCCACGCCACCCGTGGGTTTCACACTGCAGACCCCCTGTTTTTTTGTGACCTTTTTTTCGAACGCTTGTTTATTCGGCATTACCCTGTTCCTTCACTGGGGTTCTTCCCACCCTGGATTAGTTTTTTTTTTTTCACGCCCCACCGGACCTGCTTTCCCCCCCCACCTGATGCCGCCAGCCCCCGTTTTGTCTTTTTTGTCCTTTTTTTTTTTTCATGCCTTCGCTCCGGCATACTTTTGCTGCAGCTACCCCCTCCTTTCCCGCCCTTCCCCCCTCTTACTTGTATTCTCCTTCCCCGTTCCTGCTCTTCTCATTAAGCGTATTTCGCCTTTTCGTTTGTTCGCTTCCCCGCCCCACAAGCGGCTGTTTTTCCTATTTTCCATCCCCATTCGACCTTTTTCCTTACCGAAATGGTTTTTTTTCCGGTGTGAGACCTGTTCATTGACATTCCAGTTTTGGGGCTTCGATTTCGCTGCTTCCAAAGCTTCTTTGGCCGCTGGGCCTTGATCTCCATACCTCTGTTACTTTTTTGTTTTGCCTTGTTTGCCAGTTTATTCTTTCCGTTGGGTGGGGGGTTCGTTGCGGACAGAGGGCCCAAACAGTGCACAAAACACACCTTCGTTTGCGCTTTTCACGTTTTTTTTTGTTTTTGTTGCTGTTGATTCGGTTGTGGGTATTTCTTTTCCCGTACTGAAACCCATGTCAGGGTCACGTCCTTTTTTGACTCCCCGCGTTCGTGCATGCGCCCCCGGCGAACGTGACCAACAGCAATCTTGTCCTTCCGTTTTGCTTCCTGTCCTCGTTGGTTTCCTTTGACCTACTAGTCAAGAGTCATCCTCTTCTTCCCTGAGGCTCCCACATTTCGGGCTCCCCAACGTGGTCGTTTTCACAGAGGGACATTCCGGGTGCTACTTATGTTTGTTTAATGTATAATCGTGTACATATTCCCTTTGTCTTGGGAACCCGGCTACCCTGTAGCTGTCGACCCATTTTTTTCTCTCTTAACCCGGCTCACACCGCCGGGCCACGCAGTTTTTTCCCTTCGCTCGGGATTGTTTATTGGGCTGCATTCGGCCGTTTACTTTTCACCTGACGAGTCGTTTGAAGCCCCACTGCAGCATCCATGCCCTAACCCCACCGGTTTGCGAGTCCATTGGTTCCGCCCCCCCCGCTTCCTTCTTCCCGTCAGCAGTCTCCCCCCCACGTTCCCAGTTTTACGGAAGGCACCCCCCTCTTCCTTGGATGATTATCGGTTTATTCGTCCCCGACAGAACTGATTCCTCCCCTGTAGGCTCTTTCCCCTCCAGTCTCCAACCCCTCTCGGGGGGGGGGGGGGTGGGTTTTTTTGGGTTTTTTCTTTGGATTTTTTTCACCCACCCTTTTCTGTTTGCCCCCTTGCTTTTCCTCCCCCCCCCTTCCCCCCCCCAAAGCCTTTGCTTGTCCAGGCCTTTCCTTTTGAACCCCCTCGGCTCGTGAGCCCAACAGCTGGCCGCCGTTTCCGCCCGTCGTCTCATTGCGCCCGTGGTCTTGTTGTTCTCCGCTTTTTTCCCCCCCCTCCCGTCCTTTTGGCCGACCTTTTTTTCCCGTGATTCGTTTTCTTCCCCTCTGCTTTCTTCTTTGCTCCGCCCCCCTCGTGTTTCTTTGACCCCCTTTTTTTTACCCGCTTTTCTCCCCCTTCAGTTTGTTGATGACAGGGCAAGCTTCCGCCCCCACCATGGCTCACGGGTGTCCCGACTTCCACCCACCACCTCCTCTTTTCACACCATGTGTAACGAAGGAGTGTTTCCGACCCGATTTTTTGTTTTCGCCGCAACTGTCACCTCTGTACAACCACAAACTTTGGGGCTGGGCGTTTGTACGCTCCCCAAATTTTCCAGCCCTCCCTCAACAACCTATCCCCCAGAAACCCCTTTTTCTTTTTGCTCCTACTTCTATCCCCTCCTGGTCCTGCGCAAGTGTATTTCCGCCTACTCCCCCTCGGTAATTTCGTTTCCGGGCACACGCCCTCTTTTCCCCAGTTGCTCTTCCATCATTGCTCATTTCTCCTTGGTGGCAAGAGAGCTGACACTTTTTGGCGGGCCAACAATCCGGACACTCAGTTCGTTTTTTGATCGCTGCCCCTCCCCACGTCCCATCTTCCCCCCCCGTTTTTTTTTGAATTTTTTTTGTGTTCAACCCCCCGTCTCGACCTTTTTCTTATGACTTTCCCCCCCCTTTTACTAAGGTTGTCCCGCCGGGCACATGTCCAACTGACTCCCAAAACGGAACATGCTTTCTCCAGGCTAGCCCCCCCCCCCCACAGTCCTTTGGGTGGGGTTGGCTTGGCCCCCCTGTATTTTTTTTTCTCGGGGCTTTTCTGAGCATTATTCCCCTTTCCCCAGCTTTCGCCTCAATTCCTCTACTTACCTGGTTGTTTGGAGGACGCTCATTGCAAGGTTCGGCTGTTTTTAGTTGGTTTTTGGCCTTTGTTCGGACGGGATTACGCGGCGGGCTGCCCGTGACGTGTTCTACAGATGCCCCCCCCCCCCTTTCCCCCCTCCCAGTGTCAGTGTCGGAATTGAGCTTTTGAGTCCCACTCTTTTGTGGAAAGTCCCGTGTCGTCCCTCATCTTCGCGCGACACGCCTTGGCCCCCTTCGGCCGGCCGACTTCCCAGTGCGTCCCCCTTCCGCGCTCAGTCCCCCTTGTTCTTTTGGTTACTCTGTGTTTGACCCCTCCCCCTGCTTTTTCAACTGCCCGCTTCAGTATGCGCACACTCTCAGGCGCGTCTTTGTTCGCCGGTTTTCTTAGATTAAGTGCAGCTGCTTGTCCCCCATGTGGCCCCCCCCCCCCCCTTGGTGGGATGAGGGTCATAGGTTTTGGCGTTTTTTTCCCCCCCCCCCCGGTGATCCCACGTCCCTTGAACACGTGCCTGGTCCGTCCTTACTGTGCTTTTGTGCTTTTCCCCTCCCCATGCGCATTCCCCGTTGAATGACAACTTGCTCTGCTCCATTGGCCTGGTCCGATTGTGTTTCCCCCGCTTTCCTTCTCTTTATGACCTTTTTTTTTTCGCAAACCTTTTTACGTCCTCTTCCTTTAGCTCCTTGCGCCCCGTTCGCCTGGCGATACTAACCCGCGAGGGTCGGATTTTCCCACCCCCCATGTTTTCCCATATCTTGTCCTTTTAAAGTAGTTCCGTTCCGCCGTGGTGGGTCTTCTCTTTTTTTCACCCCTCCCCAATTCTGTTCGCAGTCTCCTGCCGCGTTTGGTTTTTTGATCGTCAGGCGTTCCGAAGGTTGGGTCTCCCCTGAAACCCGATCCCATCGAATAGTTCCCTTACTTGCTCGCGCCCGGCCCTGCAGAAGCCACTCAGCCTCCCTCACCTTCCCCACTTTTGAACATCCCCCTTACCCCCTCTCCTACCCACCCCCGTGCCCTGCCCCCCCGTCCTCCCCTCCCCCCACATCTTCCCCACTATCAACCCCTCCCCCCCCACCCTAATCCAATAGCTCCTACCACTCACCCCATCCACCCTCCGCCAACTCTCCCCCCTCCCCAACCCCCCCCTTCTCTTCTCCCTTCCTCCACCCATCGACTTCCTTCCCCCGCATCACATCCCCCCCAACCTCTCCCAGACACCTGTCTCACCTTCCCTCACCCCTTCCCTCTAGCTAACCTCTTCCCCTCATCACCCTTATATTCGTTCCACCCCCCTTAATCGTCACCTCTAACTACTTCCCCTCTTGTCTCCCCCTTCCGCCCCATCCCGTCCCGCAACCTTTCCTCTCCCCCCCCTCTCCCTCCCCCCCCTCTCCCCCCCCCACCCCACCCCCTCCCCCCCACTCTATTGCCCTACCTTCTCTTTAACTTCTCCCCACGCCTTTCTATCTACAACACCTCCCCCCCCCCCCCCACCTATCCCCCTACCCCACCTCGCCTGGTCATCGTTCTTGCCCCCTCTCCCCCCCGCCCCCCCCCTATCCCACTACTCGCCTCCACCCCCCCCCGTTCCCCTCCTCCCCTCATCCCATACCCCCCCCCGCACCTCTCCCACCCCCCCACCCACCCCCCTCCTAGCTTTCCAACCCTACTTCTCCCCCAATCCCTCCTTATACCCCCCCCCCCTCCCCATTTCCCAATTGCTCCACCACCACATACAACCCCCCCACCGCCCCCCCCTCACCCCCCCACCCTCCCACCAACATGCCTTACCCCTCACACCCCCCCGTCTCCACCCCCAATCCCCATACTGACATCCACAACTCCCCTCCACCACCACACCATCCCCACCTTCTCCGGCACCTCCTCCCTTCCCCACCCCAACCCCCTTTTTTACCTCTGCACCCTCACCTCTCTCCTTCCCTCAACCCCACTCCCCCCCCCCCCTTACTCCCGCTCTCCCCTCAATCCAGGCAGCCACCCACTCCACACCCCCTTCCCCCCTTCTCCCACGCCCCCTCAGTCGCTGTCCCCCCCCCCTTTCCCCTTCGCCACGTCTACCCCTTCAACCCTCCTCCGACACCAACCCTCCTTCTCCCCCCCCCACCCGCGCAGGTTCGGGACTAGATCTATCCACTCCCCTTCCCCCTCTCCCCTCACACTTCCCCTTATCCACTCCCTCCCTCAACCCCCTTTTCTCCTCTAAACATACCCCCCTACCACCCTCACCCGGCCTTCCACCCCCCCCTACTCCCCCACCCTGACCCGCCCCCCCTTCCCCCCCCCCTTCACCCCTCCCCCCACCCCCCCCTCCCACCCCCACCCCCCACCCCCCCCCCCCCGTCTCTTTTTACCCCCTCCCCCCCATCCCCCTTGCCACCCACCAACTTATCCCTCTCCCACTAACCCCCTTCACCCTCCTCCCCTCCCATCCCCCCCCCAACCCCCTCTCCTCCCTCCTCCTCTTCTCCTAACCCGACCCTCCACCCGCCCCACCCTCTCCCGACCCCCCCAACCTCCGCCGACCCCTCCTCCCTCCCCCTCCAATCTCCCTCTCCTTCACCATCCCTATCCCGACACCCCCTATCTCCCTTCCCCCGCCCCCCCCAACTCCTCCCCCAACCCCCCCCCCCCTTCCCACGACCCTCCCTTCTTTTCACTTATCCCCTACCACCCACCCCTAATTCCTCCATCTTTTTCTCATACCCATTTTCCTTATCTTTATTGAGCGTTTCCCAGATTTCACGGTCTTTGGGAACAGAATTTTTCCTGTCCTCCCCCATACCTGCCGTTCTTTACCCCAGTCTCCCCCTCTTGACCGCCTGCACCCCTTCCCCCAAATCCTCTCTTATAAGCCATCCTCCCCCTCACAGTCTCCTCGCTCCTCCCCCCCCCTTCCACCTACCCCCCTGACCCCCCTCATCTCCCCCCCCCCTTCCCTTCCTCACTCCACTTCATCCCCTTCATCCCACCTTTCCCCGTACCCCCTTCCCCCTTCCCCCGCTCCTCCTACGTCGCCCCCCCCTTGCAAAGGCCCTCCCGCCCCTTCCATCACACCACCCCCCCCACCCCCCTCTCTCTTCACGTCCCACCCCCTCCCACCCACTCCCTCAACCCCCCCCCCCCCCACACACCTTCCCCTCTTTTCCACCCACTACACTCCCGCGATCTCTCCACTCCGCTTCTTCTCCCCCCCCTCCCTCCCCACTCCCCCCCCCCCCTCCACACCCCCCCCCGACACCACTCCCCTCACCCCCGCCCTCACTCGTTTCCTTCTACCCCACGAAGCCTCCCGTTAATCTCCCCACCCTCCCTTTCTCCCTCTCCCTGCCCCTCCGACCCCACCACCCCTCATACTCCCCCAAGATCATCAACCCCCCTCCCCTCTTCCCCTCCCCCCCCCTTCCACCCCCCACTCCCTCCCATCCCCACCCTTCTACCCTCCCCCTCATTCTCCTCCTCCCCCCCCCTCCCCAACTTTCTTCCTCACCTCCGTGCGCTCCCTACTTCCTTCATTCCCTTCCCCCCTCGACTCCCCCGCACCTCTCATCCAGCCGATCCAATGCTCACCCCCCCCTTTCATTCTCGCCTACCTCCCCCCGACACTTTACCCCGCCCTACCCCCATTCCCCCACCTCCCCTCCCCGCCACATGGCCCACCCCCCTCTCCCATTCGCCAGTCTCTTCCCCCTCCCATCCCCGTCATCACCCTGACCCCCTCTCAAATCCCCTTTTCCCAGCACCCTCTTCTCCCCGCAGACACCCTCACTGCTGCCACACCCCTCCCATCTATCGCCCCAAGTCAACGAACCTTTCCCCCCCCCCCCCCTTATTTTTTCCCCCTGTTCACCGCCGCCGCCCCCCCCACACCCCGCCCACCCTCCTAACCCCCGGCCCCCTGCCCCACCGTTTTTCGCCTCATCCTTCCGAGATCCGCTCCCTTCCCACACCTCACACCCCTACCCTCACTTACTCACTTGCTTATCCCCTCTTCCACCCCCCCCCCCTCCTCCCTCATCCCCTTCCCCCCCCTTACTTATCTTCCCTTCATCCTCACGCCCTCCCCAGACCCCCCTCCCCCCTTACCTCCCCCTCCCACGCACCTACTTCCCCTTCCCCTCCGTTCCTTCTCTCTCACATCCCCTCCGTTCTACCTCGACCCTACCAACCTTTATTACGGTTACTACACCCCCACCCCTTATCCACCCCACCCCCCCCTCCCGACCCTCCACCCCTCTCCCCCCTCTCCCACCTCATCCTCTTTTCATCCAGCACCTCCATGACAATTTCCCCACGAACGTTATCACTCCCCCTCTCTTCCCCGTCCCACCTCCACCCCCTTCCCACGCTCATCCACCCCCTACCCACTCTCCCTTCCCTACTATTTCCTCACTCGTCCCACACCCCGTTCCCTCCAACATTTCCCCCCCCACCCATCCCCCTAACCCACTTCTCCACACTACCCCTCCGCTCCGCCCCCCTCGTTTCCTACATCCCCCACCCCCTGTCTCTCCCTTTCGCCCCCGTCCAGAATTTCTTCCCCCCTCTGTTCTATCTTCTTCCACCCCTCTCCTTCCCCCCACTCTCCCGCCTCTCGCCCCCTCCCTACCCCGCCCCTTTCCCCACCCCCCTCCTCGTGGGACACCCCTCCCGCGACCACTTGGCTGCCCTCCCCCCCCCCTGTGTACATCTCCTTCCATTTTTCGCCCTCTCCGATCCCCGACGCCCCTCATTCCCCCCTCTCTTTGAGCTTCCTTTCCCCCTCCCCCCGCTGTGAATCGTTTTCAGGTGCAATCTTTCGTTTCCCTTTTCCTGCGCGCCGGTAAGGGCGTATGCCGGCTTCTTAGGAGTTTCCCCTGACTTGTGCCGCGTGTCCCGTTGGACAAGATGATGTTTTTCACTTTCCCCTTCTTTTTTGCAGTCTTCATCTTTCTTTCTTTCTTCCCGGCGGCATCCCGCTATTTTTGCATAGGTCCCCCGCCATTCTTCTATCGTTTTAACGATATTCGCGTGGACCTGATTTTCACCTATCTTTGGATGAGGCGGTCTGTTGCTTCCCTTTCCCGCTTTTTTCTCCTTTCGGAAAAGATCCCCCTGTTCCGTCCTTCTTTGGTCAATTTCCCCACGGCGCGACAAGTAACTCCTGGTCCTGCCTAACTACGCTTCTCTTTCAGAGCGCATCTGCCCCCTCGCTGTGCTGACCTACGCAGGTGGGAGGGTCTTTTCAGCGTTCTTTGACCGACGGCCAATTTTCTGTGGTCCCCGCGCTCGAGCCCCTGGACCAGCTGGCTGGTCAGGAGAGGTTGATTGGCTGCGTTCAATTTTTTGGACGGTCCCTCGCCCCGACATCATTGCTTTTTCTCTTTTCGGCTTGCCCGTATCGGTTACCCGACACGCGTCATCGGCCCTCCTGGATAACTCGATGGGGATCTTCGTCCTTGCTTCTTCTCGTGCCCCCTCAGTAGTTCCGCCTGGCGGCTGCGCGCATTGCGCTTCTGGGCGTTTGGAAACCCCATCGCGTCCCACAGTTTTCCTTGCCTAGTCGTCTTCCCTTGTCCAGATGTGCCCGGGTGTTGCCTTTTTACCCTCTCCTTCCTCTTTTTTGCAATGGGTTGGGCGCTGTTTCCTATACTGTTAGCCATGTTTTTTTTTTGGTCTTGTTATTTTCCTTATGGAACGGCCGCGTAGAAACCGCTCGTCGCCCCAGAGAATTTCTTTGATTCGTTTATTCCAGGCCTGCTGTCTTATCAGGCGGTCCGATATCAGGAATTGGAGTTTTCCGTCCCGACCTTCCTTTTTTTTTTTTCTCTTTCCCTGTTTCCCCAGGAGGGGTTAACTTTTACAATCCCCAACTTCTCCCCCCTGTTTTGAAAGTTTTTTTTTGGCTGGCCGCCCAGCTGCGCTTTCAAGCAGTTTAAGCCGGGCGGACCCACGTGCGCCTTGTCCCTGTTTTTCTTTGTTCCTCACCTTCGCAGAATGTGGTTTTCTCCTATCCTTCTTCGTGACCCTCCTGATTCCCAAAGATCTTTTGTTGACTTGGAGTTTCTGCCCATGGGGACTTTTTCTTTCCCCTTCGGGCGGCGAACGGGACCGCTTCGTGAGCTCCCTCAGTCTCCCCCCCTTTTTTTTTCTTTCCTTTCCACCCTTCAGCCAGAGTGGATAAGGAGAAAGTTTCGCCCTGATTCCCTTCGGCTGTTTTTTTTTGGTTCGTCAGGTCATCCCGGCGCTTCCCGAGTCCTACAACCTTTCCCCCCTTTTTCCCGTCCTTCCCTTCTCTGTTTCTGAGAGGAGCACCACCGCAGGCGTGATCGATTTCTTCTGGCCTGTACTGGCGCGTAGCCGTCCTCACGAGAGTTTCCCCCCTGCTCAGCTTTCTGAGGGTTTCCTTTTTACTGAGTGTCCTTTTTCTGTTGGGTGGGGCAGATTTTGTAATGACGTCGTTTCGTCTCAGCCGAGATTCGGCTGCCTTTTTAGGGTTTGACTTTGTGATTTTTTCGTATGTCCGCTTGGCTACCCGAAGTATACCCTCCACCGAAATTTTCTTGGTCTTGTATTTTGTTTTTTTGTTTGGTTTTGTTTCATGCGAGTCGTTTTTCCCCCTCGAATTTAACTTCTATGGTTTTCGCACGTTTTCCGGCACAGGTTTAGTTTCATTTCCCGACCTTACCGCCTCTCTTCTCCCCTGGTTCTGCGGTGCCTTGGCGTACCCCTGCGTTAGCATTATTTGATGTTTTCGCTCTTTTCTGGTAGAGTTGGTGGAGGTTTTGACTGGCCGTTGTAGAAGGTCGGGTGTAAATTAAATGTGTGTGTAGATTGGTTATTTGGGCCTCGTCCTCGCGTCTTTTGAAATTAGGAATGACTTTTCAAGCGTTTGGTTGTTTTGTGTTATTTTCCCACTCCCGCCAATGAGTCCGTGATTCTGTTCTGCCCCCACCCACCCCCCCCCCCTGACGTCCCAAAACTTTTGGCGGCCGGTGTTCGCCTTTATTTCTCCTCACGTGCTGGCGGGTCGCCCTACATTTTTATTAATGCTCACCCAGAAGTTTCGTTGCAACTCGTGCCTACGTTGTGCGTTTTTCTCCGGCGGGCCAACTCCCAGGTTCATGCAGGTTTTTCACGTAGTTTCTTAGTTACGTTAGGAAAGTTTTTTCTCTCCTCTACCAGCCGTCTCTGCATGCCGTCCTTTGCAGTTGTCTTTCCTATCCTTCATACGGTTTTTTTTGCCAGCGACGTCCCCTTTCTATGAGCTGTCTTCCGAGTATGTCTGAATCCCCTGTATTCTTTTCCCTGGCTGCTATCTTCTTTTTTCTTTTTTGGTTAGGGTTTGCCCCCCCTTTTTTGTAAAACTGGGGCGTGCGCCTCGGTGCGTCCGTTTACTTCTTTTCGTGCATTTTTTCCCCCCATGTTTTTGCCCTTCTCCCCTTCGTTGTTTGTAGATCATGCGACGTCTTATCGTGGTCGGTTGCATTCGTGGCAGTGTCCCTTTTCTCTTCTTTCCTCATTCTGACTTTTTCCCCGGAGTTTTTTTGGGGGGGGTTTTTTGGCCTTGCGTTGTAGCGGAGTTTAAACATTGTAAGACTCCCCCTTCCCTGTTTCCCCGCCTTTTTTTTTTCCCCCCCCTTCCCCCTATGTTCCTTCCGTTCCCCACAAGAGAAGTTGCATGAAGGTTTGTCCCCGTGCGCCGTTTAATGGGGGTGAGTTGGTTCCCTTTTCTTTCTTTTTGCCTTCTTTCCTTCTCTGCTTTTTCCCTTGTCGCTTTTCCCCTCTCCTCCCTCCTATTTTTTAAAACTTTTAGTTCCTGGGTACTTGTTTTTTGTTTTGTTTCCTATTTGTGCCCCCTCCCCCTGGGCGGCTTTTAGTCCACTTTCCCCTTCCTTGGTGTCGTTCCGGTTCGCAAACAAGCCTGTCCCGTCAAGCAGCACCTTTTGTTCATTTTAAAACATGGCATTTTTCCTCGTTTATTTTTTGGTTCGTTGCGCTGTCCCGCAGAGAAGCTTCGTGTCCCGCCGGCGGCGGGTACCTGCCTGTGATCCGGATCTAGCTACTCCCCTAAGATTGGGTGAAAAGAGACCCTTTGCGTTTTAGCCCCCCCCCTTGCGGCCACTCTTTTCCATCGTTACCGTTTGCGGTAAAGCGAACATCCTCCGTTC
>Ga0179591_1355518_pt1 | contig 20940 bp, 26 predicted proteins | sample CZOMad2_1_08_16f_FD_182891 | JGI IMG/M metagenome (GOLD analysis project Ga0179591, IMG submission 182891) | Vadose zone soil fungal communities from Angelo Coast Range Reserve, California, USA - CZOMad2_1_08_16fungal (PacBio error correction) | ecosystem: Environmental > Terrestrial > Soil >... | reverse complement strand
CTGGACCATATGGTTTTTTATCACCAAGTTTCTTTCCCCCTGAGTTTGTTCTTTATACCCCTGCGCCTATCTTGGTGATTCTACTTTTGCTAACTTTTTTTTTTGCCCTTTTTCTTCCCTTCCGTAGTTTCCTTCTTTTTTTTTCGTTCCTCATTGTTCCTCCCTGCTTTAGGGTTATTTAGCTTTCCTTTTTTCTAGACCCTTGCTTGAGTTACCTGATCCAGCTCAGGTTTTCCGGTTCGGTTTATTTGTCTTTCGTAGCCGTTTAGCGGATGAATCCCCTTTCAGGCATCAGGTAACTTTGGCCTGCGTCCCGGATCTAGATTTTTTCCTCGTACCTCCTGTTTGTCTTACGGCCTAAACGTTATGTTCCATTTAGCAACCTCCCCCTTACTGCGTCCCTTTCTTGAAAAGTCTTCTCCGTTCCTATATTTTTTTCCCTCGTTTTTGCCACTTGACTCATTGTCTGTTCGGTTTCTTATTTCACACGCTTCAACCCCCTTTCTCCCTTTCTGCCAATTTACGACCCCCTTCTTCACCATCACTTTTTCGGACCCCCCTCCCAGTTGCCTTTTTTCAGTCAATCGTCTCCGTTTGTCCATTTCGCTTTTTTCCCAGCCCCGGTCGTTTCTTTCAATTGCGGCATTTTTCCGGCTTGGGGTCCGTAAAGGGTGCCCTTATCACGGTTTTCCATGCCACGTGCAAATTGAAACGTCAAGGTTCCCGCACTCCCCAAGGGACACTCCACGAATTAACTACCTTCCTGTGCGTGTTCTCTTTTGACTTCAACCCGAGAATCAAATCCACCACCTTCCCCCCCTCTTCTTGATTGCCTTTTCCTCAAGGAAGCGTTTTGCGTTTCTTTGTTCTGATTTGTTTTTTTTTCCGTTCTCTTGCCCTCTTTGCGTATCTATCTCTCTTCCTCCTCCGTGGTTGTTTTTCTATCGATTCCCTCATTGAGGGTTTAATACCTTTTTTTCCATCGCTTAACGGGCCGCCTTTCCTTTCAAGAGGCAATGATTCCTACCCGCACAAGGAACGTATGTGGTGGGTTGCTGTCGTTTTCTCTGTTCCAAAACCTCAGTTTTACAGCGTATCTTTTTTTTTTTTTTGGGATATACCTTTATATAACTGTTCCCTTTTCGTTTTGGATTTCTTTCCCTATGTCGTGAATTGTCCCCCCTGTGCCTCCCGTAAGTACAGCCCGTGGGCCTTTTTCTGGCTTACTCCCCTTTTACCTTCCCTCCACCTTTTATGGTTGATTTTCTTTCCGAGGGTTTGACCCGCTTCAGGACTTTGGCCTGTTTCTCGCGGGTATTTGCGTTATGGTTTTTTCGATTTTATTCGGGTAGGTTGTTCTGGTTGCTCACCTTCCTTTTCAAGTCTTGAAGGCCTATCGGCCCATCTTGATTCTTGCGAATTTGGGCACGTTTCATTCGGGTCTCAGTTCTTACCGCCTTCCTCTCTCTTCTTACTCTTTCGTCTTTCTTGATGCTTTTGATCTTTTTCGGTTCCGTAACGCCCAGGTCACTTCGAGGTCCAAACTCCGGCGGCGACGGGGCCCGTTCCTTGCCGGGTTTTTTGTCGTGCTTTTTCTCCGACTCATTGTTTCCCGATGCAACGAGGTAGTCTTTCTGACTTCATTTTCGGCTACGGCATCAAGTCGGGGTTACGATTTCTTATACCCCGCGTCCCTTTTCCTACGCCATCTCAGCCTTACTCCTTTCCACCCATCCGTCCTACCTGGATTTTTGCCGGGCAATGATCAAACCCCCCGTTTTTTTTCCCCAATCAAACCCTCTTTCATTTCTTTGAGAACTTTAGAATGTATCACAGATTTCTTTTCCACGCCACGTTAGCCCCCCCCGTTTGAACCCCAATTCCTCGGTCTTTCTAACCCCTGGTGTTTCTGCCCCCCCCCTCTGTGGCGGTTGCGTCTTTCCCTCCCTCTACGATATTTTCAGTTGTTCTTCATGGGGTTTCTTTTTCTTTAGCGGTTCTCTCCTTTCTGATCTTCAAAAATGCTGACGGACGCCGTTTTTAATGATCCTCGTTTTTTTGACGCAGGAATATCTGCTTTTTTTTCCCTGGGCTGTCCCCTCCCCGACATTCTTCCTTCCACGAACTGGCTTTCCTAGGTTTTTCCCTTTCTATTCTCGTTTCTCATCCTGTTTTCTTCAACGTTTTTCTTTTTAATTTTGTGTGATTTTTGTCCAATGAAGGGATGGATTTTTTTTTTCAGCTTTTTGGCCCAGACCTTATTGAGCCCTGGCTCCCCTCTGCGTGATTTGTCTCGTAAGATTTCTTATTTAGGTTTTTTTTTTTTTTTGTGTTGTTTTTTTTTTTTGTTTTTGTTTTGTTGTTTTTTTTTTTTTTTTTTTTTTTTTTTTTTGTATTGTTGGTTTTTTGTTTTTTTTTCTTTTTTTTTTTTTTTTTTTTTTTTTTGTTTTGTTTTTTTTTGTGTGGTGTGTTTTTTTTTTTTTGGGTTTTGTTGTGTTTTTTTTTTTTTTGAGTCACTTTTGTAGGGTTTTTTTACTTTCTTTTTTTGGGACCTTATATTTCCCTTTTTTTCCTTTCATCCACCCCCCCCCCTTTTGATTCACAATTGCGGGACGGCTTGTTCATCCGGACGGGCGTTACGATGTTCTTTCTTTTTATTTTTCCCCGCATTTTCTTTCTTCCCTACTCCCTCGACCGCCCCTGAACTCTTGTGATGTAGATATTTGTCCGTTGCTACCATGCCCCCTGGTTTGCGTTTTTTGCCCCGTGTTTTCCTTTTCGAGTGGGTCCCGCGCTTTGTCTGAAACTCCATTACATCGTGTCTTTGTATCCCTTAACGCAAAGCGCCGTCTTCTTCCCCCAAAAAGTGCGTGAAAGTTTGATCCGTCGCTCGGTTTCGTTTGCGCTTTCGATGCTAGTCCTCCTTGGTAGTTTTTTTTTCAAGATTTTTGGGAAAAAATCCCTCAAACAGTTGTTTCGCCCCTTCGCTCCTTCTCGGGTACTTTTTTATGTCCTTTTCCCCCACGGGCCCGGTTTTTCGAAGGGACTTACTGGTGTTTCTTGCTTCGAACTGTCATTCCAGTTTGAGGAAGGCTCCGTTCCTCTTACGTCCTTCCCCCGGGTCACTGATGATGACATCTTTTTATTTTGAAAGTTTTTGGAGGATCTCCTCTCTCCCCCCTCCCTCACGAACTTTCCGCCTTCGTTCAAAACAACGACTGGAGTTGTAATTCTCTCATCTCCTACGTTTTGTTGATCCAAGACTCCATTCTTATTCGTCCTTTTTGAACCGTCCCGGGGGGTATTTAAGTTTATATGATGAATTTATTAATAGACTTCTTTTTTCCCCGATACGGATTTTTCGTTGTACCCCACCGGACCCGGACCTTTTCCCCTTGGTATGGGAAACGGTCTTTTTCCGTTTCCTTTCCTATTTCTCTTTTTTTTAGATCCCCGAGCCCCCCATTCGACCTGCCGTTGAACTGTCGTACGGATATTCCACCGCTATACTCTTTCACCCTTAGGCCTTCCGTTTTTCCTTTTTCTGCTTCCTTCACTGAGGCAAGAAGCATCTTCGTCAGCGAACCTACCGATGAACCCCCCCATCACGGTCCTCCTTCCTTCACTGAATGCGTTTCGCCTTTTTTTTTTCGCCTTTCGGACTTCGCCCACCGTGAGTCTTCATTTTTTTTTCGGGAAGACGTTTTTGTGCTCGTTACGCTTTAGTTTCTCAAACCAGCGTCTTTTTTTTTTTCAGTTCCCCTTTATAATCTCCCGACGTGCATATCGAACAACCAGTCTTTTTTTAAGTCTTCTCGGTTTTCTCGCTATGTTGCCCCCAGACCTCAACCTTTTTTTCCTGGTTTTGGAACAACCAAACCCTTCCAACAAAAAATTGGCCCGTCCACAGGCATTCCGACTCTCACTCGTTCATTGATGTCTGGTTGCCAGGGTGTTGTGAACAAGTTTGTTTGAAGAATCCTCTTACGGCCTTTCTTTTCTCTGCGCCCGCGGCCCCCCGGTCCCATACTAATCTCGGCACCTTTTTCTGAGTCACACCCTTTTTTTTTCATTGAGTTTTTGACCCCCTTCCCAGTTTTTCTTTCCATCTTGTCAATCCCCCTTCTCTGACCCCCCCCTTTTTCCCCATCTGCTTTTTTCAAAACCACCCCTGGCCCTCTCGCCGGAAAGGAACGTTGAAAACTTTTTCCATTCTCCCACCGACGCTTTTTCTTTTTAAAATTCTTCTTGTCTTCCATTTTCCTCTTCGGAGATTCCTTCTTCTTTTTCGGTTGTGCCAATCAACCTCTTTACATGGGTTTTTTCCTTTTCTTCACCCCCCGGGAGGGGCCCCCCCTAATCCTCGGTATTCTTATTGGCTCGTTCTAAACCCCTCTTGAAAAAATCAACCCTTCATCTGAAAGCGCACCAACCCCCCTGCCTCTTTACTTCCCTTAGCGTCTGGGACTCCCCCCTTTTTTTACGTAACACCCCACCGAGTTTTTACCTCCACCACCAGGGGTTTTTTGCGACGACCACCCGCCCACCTAATTTGGGTCGGTTTCTTTCTCGTTTTTGTTGCTTTGGGTCATGGATGGTTTCTTTACCCACTTCCTTTCACGACTTCTTCTAACCCTGCGAACTATTATTGGTGATGTCCTTCTATCCTTTTTCCTTTTTTTTGTCTTTCATCTTATTCCCTCCTCTTTTTTGGTTCCACTTTTTAAGTGCCGGGCTGTTTTTTTCATTGGCGGCCTATAATTTTTCCGGCCGTGTCTCGACCTCGTTTTCTCCCTGTACCAGCGATCCCTTGCGCGCAGGCCTCGGCCCTTGTTGCCTGCACTTTTCGCGATGAGATTTCTTCTGAAGCACTTTTTGCCCATTTCCGGAACGTGTTTGGCCTCTTTATGCCGGGCTCCGATTTTTCTCGCCCTTTTTGTCTCCTCCCCGCCAAGTTACTGTCCCCCGTTCACATAATGGTTCGGAAATACCGCGCAGGGACATTCTTCATCAGAGGTATACGTACTCCTGATTTTTTGCTTTTTTTCGCCTCCCCTTTTCTTTCTGGAAGAGTGCCCAAGTTTTCAGGGCGCATCGCAAAGTCCACGGATCACAACTCCCACGCCGAACCCCCCCCGTAGCCGTTCCCCTTGACCAGTTATCGTTTCGGTCCTTCCCCCCTTTTGTTTAATCGACCCTCACCGGCACAGCGTGGGTCGTCGACGGCCCCGGCCCAACTATCTACAGTAGGTTCCGCGGGTTGGATGTTTTTTTTGTTTAGCTGTTGCCTTTACGTATTAAACGTGCCCCGTTGGCACGTCACCCGTAACCCGTTCCAGTTACACCGCACCCTGACGCCCCCCCCCAACGGACACAGAGGCTTCCGGACCCGGCACTAACCGGCTGCGTTGTTGGTAGCTTATCAAACGCTCTCTTTACACCCCCCCCCACTTACTTTCTATGCGAGGCGCACTTTCAGTCCTCTGAATTGAAGCGTTTTCCCTCTTCCCGGCTCCTTTCGCCAACGGTCTTTGATTCTTTTCTCCCTTCATCGTTGTGGTTTTTTTTTTTGTAGGCGATTTATTCCTTCCCCCCCATGTAGGTTTAATATCCGGAATTCCAGTCCAGTTCCACCGATTCTTCCAAGAGGACAATGATTCCTAGGTCAGCCTTAAGCTCAAGGCATTGGGTGTGTTTGATGTGGCTTTCCGAGTTTTTGAGAAGCAAAAGGCTAGGGTCTTGTTTTGCTTAGTTCGCGTACCCTACTTTTTATTGGTACTCGGGATTTCTTTGATTTCCCCTGGTTTCCCCCTGCCCTTTTCCGCGACGTTCCCTTAATTGTTTAGGACTCCGTGCGGCTTACCTTTTTTTTTTACCTTCCGAATTTCTGTCCTGAGGTCGCTGCCGCTCTCCTTTGAGGCTTGACTTGTCTCCGTTTTTTGGTTAGTTATTCTTTTTTTTCTTTTGAGCTTGAGAGGATCGGGTTCCCTTTCCCCTGCTTTAAATTCCTGTGACCGCTTTTGTTTCCTCGGCATTCTTTTTTTTCCCATTAGGAGCTTTGTAAACTTTTCACGGAACCCCCACGTTTCTTCTAGTTACCCCATTATACCTCTCCTTCATTCTGTCCCGCAAGGTCTTTCTTGATCTTTCTGGTTTTGTTTGTACCAGTACTCGTTACTCCTCCACCACTGCCATAAACACAACACATTAACGGAGGCATTTGCCTCCTTTGGCCGGCCTTGATTTCACTCGATATTCCCCTGCTGTTTGACGTTCCCCTCAATGCGCTTTTGAGTAGGAGCTGCTCTTTTGCTTCGCTGATCCGGCCCATCACTTGACGAGTTCTTCTTTAAGCCGCCTAATTGCGCACCTCCCCATTCCCCGGCCCCTTCCCTCCCAACCGCGTGATGTCTCTCCCCCCCACGGTTTGGGCAAACTTCTAAATTGACCTCAAACCATTCTCGTGTCTTGGAGAAATCGGTCCTTGTGACAGAAACTTTTTTTTTACTACCCCAGTATTCCTCCCCCCACCGGCGAAGGTTGGACCCCCCCCGTGACACACCTTCATGCATTATTTCTATTATTTTCATATGTCTGCTGTTCTGTTCGTTTATTTGACGCCGCCTTCCCCTTACTTCTTTACAGGAATGGGTTATTGTTGACCTTCATTAGTGACATTCTTTCTCCTTCTTTTGATCCCTTTGCGGTTTGGTGATCGTTTAATGAATTTGTCCTCGGTGTTTTTCCGGCCTGATCTGGTGGTGTCCTTCTTTTAGTCCGGAGATGCCTTGTCTTCTCCCCTCCCTTCTTTTTCGGTTTCCAAGTTTTTAATTGGCATTTCCGTCGTTGAGTATCATTTTTCCTTCAAAGCGCTTGGACTTTTTGATTGTTTTGTTGGAAGACAGTTGGTCCTCTTGTTTTTTTTCTCTGGGTTCCCCGTTTCCCTCTTTTTTTTTTCCATCAACTGACCCTCCACGTTTCCTTTGATTTTTTCAGTATTTGTGATATTCTTGTTTCGTCGCTTCGGCCCCGAGACTTTATCTTCCGTTATATTCTTCCCCGGATTATCATCCCCAATGTCCTTAAAAAGGGTACCCCTATTTTTGTCCGGGATTCTTATTACTGTTAGGGCCTTTCGTCCATTTCTGTTGCTGATTTCTACATCCCCGTTGAATCAATTTTTGCTCCTTTTCTTTCTTCCCCATACTAGAGCCAAGTGTCCCTAAAATGCACTGCTTTTTCTAGTCTTTCGGTTGTTTTACCCCTAAAACCGCCTGCCCAGGTTCCCTGGGCGCTTTTACTTTCTAGACGCCGTCCCCACGACGAGCCACTTCCCTCCCCCCTGGTTTGCAGTTCCAAAGTGGTTTTTCCCGTACGACCAAGCAGGCGGGCTCCTTTCCCCTTTTGAAAGCGGTCCTCTTTAGTCTTCGTCGTTTTCGCTTCTGGATGGCTGTGTTCTGCGGCTTTTTCCGGTGGTTTTTTTTTTTTCATTCCGTTTTTTCCGAAGCATTGCTTCGGTCACATACAACTTGGTGATCTTTGATTCATTATCTCGGCTTAATTCTTCACCGGGCGGTTTCTTTCTTTTCAAGTGATTAATTGGCTTTTTTCGTGTACCCGCGTGCTATTATTAAAGGGGTCCCCTCCCTTTCACTCATCCCCAAGGTATTCTTCTTTTCTTGGAAATGTACGATTTCCCCCCGTCACTCAATTTATGCCGTTGATCCTCTCCTCCCCGATACGATTACCAGTCCACCGGACCCCTTTTTTCGGTCTCCGTTTTTTTTTTTTGTTTGTTTTTTTTTTTTTTTTTTTTTTTGTTTTTTTGACCCACGACCGGAGGTACTCCTCATTCGTGTGTTTTGTGTGCGGTCTACTATGAGTTGTTTCTTTTTTTTTTTTTAGTCCTGTTCGGGAATTTTTTGTCTTCTTGAATTTTCCTATAGACCTCTTCTCCCCACTTTCGTCGATACGTCCTCTCCCCCCTTTGCAAATGACCCCCACGATACTTTTGCAGTTGCAACCTTTGAGGGAAGATATTTTTTACCCTCGCTACACACATATTACCTGAAGTTACCCAGGGAAGAGCTCATTATCTATGAGCTTTTTCGCTAACAATCCATTTTCGTCCTTTTGAACTCATGTTAGTCTGCATTGTACCCCCCATTTTATTCAGAACCCCCCTGGCACATTAGAGCACCTATCGAGCTGAAGAAACTCAAGGGGGAATTCGACACGGCTGTTAGGGCTGATAGGGAGGTGCCTTCGTCAACTAAGAAGTTTGAGACATTTTTTTTTACCCCTGGCGATGTTTTATGGTTAATGTCGTTCAGACACACGTTCTGGCATTGCAGTTTAAATCACTCTAGCAATCTTTTTTTTTGGACATCACTCAGTTCTGTTTTTTTTTTTTTCGGCGCTCCAGCGGAAATGAATTTTTTTTTTTTCTTTTAGATGTAAATCCCTTTCACGCCTCAATCTTTTTGGTGCCACGCCTTTTTTCAACTAAAGAAGCTTCTTTTTTCTTCACTTTTTCTGCTGGGGCTTTTTTCTCATGAAGTTTTTTTTTTTTTGGCATGACATGACGCATCTTCCTCTAAAAGTCGGTCCCCTTTTTCCTAATACTATTCTCCGCACCATTTCCCGCCCCCTTCCTCAAGTTCCCCCCTTACTGTCGCCCCATCCTCCTTAAATCCTCAACCCTCCTTCTCAACACATCCCGACCGTCATCGCGCATTTTCCATTGAAAACGTCTCTTTTTCCCCCTCCCGAATGTTTTGCCTCGATTTTTTTCGTGACTCTTTTCCCTTCTTCGGTCTTACAATGTCGAAACGATAGTCGCCTCCCACCAGGACCTTGATAATTCACCTCGGATCCTCCTCTTTGTTTCTTCTCATCACCCCAACCCCGACCTCACGATGCTACTGTGCACAATAAAACCCCATGCTTTCCTTTTTGTGCTCTGGGAATTCCAATCCACCCTTTCCCCCCCGGGCACCGAGCAATGACCCATGGTTTAGTCCGAAATGGGCATCCTTGTGTTTTTGGATTATCCCGTGCTGGCGTTTTTTGGGAATACTTTTTCCCACTCACCCTTCCGGATTTATCTTGCGTGACCCCCTCCTTTTGATTATTTTATATTATCCCCACTTGTGGATCTAAATTATCTTAACGATTTTTGGTTGAAAACTCAGTTTTAGATTGTGGCACGTTTGATCTCTGTTTGAACAGTCCCCGTGCTTTTTTGTACCAGCGAATCCCCCTTGCTACTCCGGGTCATTGTGCTTCGGCTGTCGAGACCAGGCCCTTTCGGCCCAGTACCGGTAACGGCCCGTCCTTTCTGTGTCTCCTCTTTTTTTCCGTCTTTTTCTTTCCTTACCCCCTATGTCCCTGGAACCTTCACCTCCTCACGTAAGGTTCAGCGGCCCCTAGGATGCGGTATAAGTTTCCCTTCTCTCTGAAGCTTTTTTCGTCCAAATCTCTTCTTATTTTTTTTTTTGGCCTCTTCCCCACTGTTCAGTGGCCGCAACATCTGCCACCGTCCCCTCAGCCTCGCCGATCCACCTTACAAGAAATCCTTCCCTTTTCCGTTCCCCCCCCCCTTGTAATCACGGTCCCGCACTGTCGTGTTTCCGGTACTCCAGTTGACTGTAATCCCACTCCTTGGACTGAGTAGTACGCCAACGGTTTGCCGGGAACTTCCCTGACCCGTACCATTGTTATTTTTTTTACCCGAAAATTGGACCCCCCTTTTTCGAAGTAGTCCGTCTTCCAATGCTTAGTTTTTTACCCTCTCCGCCCCCACCCCCCCCTTTCTATGTCTCGTCCCATGTGACCTGAATTAAGCGTTTGGAGGCCGACGTATTTTCCTCCCCCTCAGGCAGGTGCCTCTATACTCAATCCCCCCTTTTTTTTGTTTTTTTTTGTTCGAGGATCCTTCGATCTTCCTGATGTGCGAATATTTTTGAATTTTTCTTTTTTCCCCACGCTCTACTTTTCCAATGTCGCCCCTCTCCGGCAACGGATGTTTGGTGGTTGTTTTTTTTTTTTAACTTTTTAAGCGAACCTCCTTCCTCCGCGTTCCTCTATACTGTCCGTTCGTTCGTTTTGTTTTTTGCGTTGCACCTTGGTTCCCGACTTTTTCCTTTTACTCGCTTTCAGGGACCCCCGCTCTTCTCTTGGTGGTTTTTTAACTTTTTCTTCTTAACGATGTTGCTTTTCCAGTTGGATTTTCGTTTGCCCCGATATTTCCTGCACCGAAGTTTTTACCCATGGTACTCTTTCGGATTTATCCGTTCGATTTTCTGTCGGTGCTTATTGTCCTTTTTTGTAAGGACTGTGACCCCTCCGAATATTTTTTTTTTCACGACCTTTTTTTCGGGCAAGTGTGCCGCCAAAAGACGCAATCTCTAGGTTCCGTATCCCCCTATCCTATTACCTTAAGTACGCTTTCTTTGCTCTTTCCCACTCACTTCTGTTTGCCCGCCCCGAGTAATAGTACTTGATTGAAACCGACCCCCTCGACGACTGCTTGAAAAGGGAAGTTTAATTTCTGTTTTGTTTTGATTCCCACTTATTCTCATTTGTCGCGTTCACCTTTACTCCTCTGGGGCCTCTCCTGTTGATTCTTTTGATGGTACCGGCATCCTCCCCGGGACGGAGTCCCCCAACCTGCCCGCATGCCGAAGCCCTCTTTTTTTCCGGCAATATTCCCCCACCCAAAACGCGTGCACAAGGATTTTGTAGACCTTTTTTTTGGCCCCCCTGGTGTCAAATCACTCCCGTCCATTCCAACAAAAAATAGTTTCGCCGGTTTTGCCAATCCTCAGTTGACTCCCAACTTGTATACCCATCCCCTCTTCTCTACCGAGTTTTTTCATTTTTAGGGCAAACCCCTTGCCAAACAACTTTGTTTTCTGGGTATTTACCCTTATTGGTTTTCTCTCCTTGTTCCCTTTTGGTGATCTTTACGAAGCATATTTGCCATGAAGGAATTTTTTATTTTTTTCTTCATGTGCATTGGTTTGTTCTTTTCCTTCCCCTTTCTTGATCGCCGACATACTATTTTTTACGCTCGGTCCTCTTTTTTTATTTCTTTTTTTCTCCTTGATGGCGAATGGATCCAGTCCCCCCAGAGTTTGGTGTCCCCTTTCATAGTTATATCCGTTTATGCAGAAGGCCTCCTCGTCGCATTGAAAACGTTTCCCCCAACCCTTCTTCCGATCTGTTTTGCTTTTTTGAGGACTCTTTTTTTTGAGGATTTTAGGAGAGGATTTCCTTGGCCCTTATTTCGAACCTCTCAGTCAACTTACTTGCGTGATTTTCTTTCCCTGAGATTCTTGGTTTTCCCCCTTGCCGCCGCCGCTCTTGCTCCCGGGATGTATCTGTCAGATGCCGATTCTCCCTTGTTTAAAAACTCTTCCAAGGTTCACCGAAGCCTTCTTGGTTTTAGTTTGCGTTTTTACCTTTCCCCCTCGCATTTAGTGTTTGACTTGATATTTCACCCATTTTCCGTCCCCCTTGTTATTTTTCGCGCGAAATACATAGAGTCCGCCTTAAACTGCTTATTTATTTTCCTCTTCGTTGGTCTTTTTTCATTAAAGGCCTTTTTTGTGGGCGTATGTTTTTGACTGGGTGATGAGGTGACAGGTCGTCCTGTCAGATCAATAACTTCACTGTTTCCAGCCCTTTTGTAGCCCGTCCGTTAAAGACGAGCGTACCTACCGTAGGTCAGCTGCCAGACGCCACATTTTTAGGGACCCCCCTGCTTTGCCTGGTTCGCCGTTGGTTTACGGAGTGAGATTGGTCTTGACTTCTTTTGAGGACCAATCTGCCCTCAGGTGTGTCGAGCCTGAGGCTTTATGTTGAAATTCCCCCCTCCAAGTATTCTTCGATTTCGTGATATCGCCTGAGGGTTGATCTTTTTTTCTTTCATTGCGTTAGTTCGACGGGTATTAATGTTGTTCCCCCCTCGCGCAACCTAGACTTTTAACTGAGCGGCCTCCCTTTTTGTGTATTCGTTCTTTCAGGGTCTACGTTTTTTTCGTACGATCCTCGGCTTCTCTTTCGAGCACCGCTCTATTAATTTTTGACCCGGTACTTCGCGACACCCCCTTTCGTTAATTTATCTCTCCCCTTTTTTTTTTTCTTCGATATGAACCCAACTTTAGTTTCGCCTGTCCTTTTCGGGGTTACTGGCCTTTTTTTTGAAGCTTAGATCTCAGTTACCCGTTTTTTTTTACGTGGATTTCATCGTCATGGCAACGTGAAACGTTTCTTCTTTCAACGTCGTCCGCTCTTTTTCCCTCTGCGCAGCACAAATATCCCTCTTTCTTTTCGCCTTTCAGGCCTAAGCTTCCCTCAATCTATGAACATATCAAACATTGACTTCCGCATCTCTCCGGCCGTCCCGTGAACCCCCGAGCCCCCAAGTCCCATCTCCTCCCCCTAAGCGCCCACACCCCCTCGGTACCTTTCCTCCCCCTTGCCCACCCTTTGCGCTTCCACCGTTGGCCGGCCCTCTCCTTTTTTTTATCACCCGTTGATGTTCATGGTTTTTTTCTCGTTTTTCGTTACGTTTTTCTCTTTCCAAAGTCACCCGCGGTAACCTGGGCATTTTCATTTTTCGAATTATCGCATTTCACGCAGTTCTGCTCGGGTGTTTTCCGATTTATGGTTGGATCCACTTTTTCCCGTGGGATGTAATTTCCCGCACCCTTACTTTCTTTTCACCGCCTTTTTCCAAGGCCCTCGTGATGCTATTGTTGTCTTAGGATTTTGGATTAGGGATGGGGCAGAGAACTTGAAGCACCGAGTCCAGGAGTGGAAGTTCGGCGGAAAAATTCTCTCTTTTTTTTTTTTTCGTCACCCCCCCCACGGACGTGGTACTTTCTTCCTTTTCCCCTTGCGTGTCCAATCCCTCTCCCTAAATCCTTTGTCTTCCGACCCCCGCCGACCGGCGACGCGGGTGGTGTTCACAAGTCTTTCCTCTTCACCTTTATTTGTGATCCTCTTTTTCTAGTAGCATTGCTAGACACGTTTCTTCCGTTCTGTAGATTGACTTGGAGTGAAACGAAGATTCTCCTGGCGAGGGTAATTCCCCCCGTGAATTTTTTTATGCCATAATCGCATTTTTTCCCCCCCCTGTGGACATATTGAAGTTTCCCCTCTCCGTCACGGTTTTTCGAGCCCCCCAAGGTGACTTTTTCCTGAATTTGACCCCAACCAGACCCCTCAAGGGTTATTTGACACCCTCTTTCACCCCTCCACCTTTGTTACCGCCTATCTTTTCCTCCCTTTCGGGTCACCGAACGAAACTCACCAAGGCTCTCTGCACACCCACCTGTTTTGTGAGACTCCTTCCCGCCCCCTTTGGGTCACCGTTTTGCTTCACTCGGGTTTGTTGTTGTTTTTTTTGGGTCCAATGGATGTTACCCCCCCAGTTTCACATTCCACTCTTCTATTCTTTTCTATATGTTATTTCATTTTTTGCATCCCTTTGTGTTAACATCTGCCCTGGTACGACTTTTTTGAGTTTTTTAAGCGTGCTTTTTTTTGATTGTGTCGGATTTATGCGGTCGGCGGTTTTTGGTTCCGTACACCCTTCCCCCTCTGTCTTTCCCCTCCTAGGCCAGATTAACCGCTTTTCGTTTGTGTCGGCATTTCCTTCTCCCTTAAAATCTTTCCCGCCCTTTTTTTTTGAAAATCACTTCCTTACCGTCTCCCTCATATTTCCGTTTCCCAGTTCATTTTTCTCTTCACTTCCCCCGTCCCAAGGTCTTTTCCCCCCGAGCATCCCCCCCTTCCATCCTTTCGCTGTCCCGGAAAAGCGGGGATTTTTACTGTACCTTCTATATGTTTCTTTTTCCCCCGCCCTGTTTTCGTGTTTGTGGCTTTTGCTGGTTTCCTCTTCACAGTTTTTCCCCCAATCACCGCCCACGAACCCTTATCCCATACCCAGCCGACCCCCCTGCCTCCCCCCGTTCAAGTACCTTCTTCCTGAACGTGCTCTTTTTACTGACTAAAGTCCCCGGTCCGTGCTTTAGGTAAACGTCTGACGGTCTCCTGTGGCGGTTTATTGCTCCCTCCCTTAAACCCCGGCGGCGGCGGGTCCGGCAACGACCTTGACTTGTTTGAACTGGAAAAGGATATAAGAATCGTCATTATCCTGAGGTTTCCGGCTTATCCGTCGACCCCTCCCCCCCCCCAACCAAAAACTCCGTTTCCCCCCTTGGTGGTTATTATGAAGCTGACGTAAAGCGTGTCCGGCTTAGATCTTAGATTCCCCCAGGATTTTTTTTTTTTTATTCTCTCTCTTTACTTATCTGTTTTTTTTGCGTTTTTTCCTCGTCATCTCTTCCTCCTGCACCTTTGATCAGATAGGTACAATAGCGAGGTCCCCTCAAATCCTTCCCCCACTGTCCCAGTTTCTCCGCCTCATTTCCCTGGGGTGGTGTTTATGTTTTTTGATAGGTTCTTTCAGAGACAACCCCTTGCATTTGTATATTTTTTTTTTATATATTTGTGTCGTCTTGCTTTTTCTCGGTCTTTGTATTTCCAGTTTGGGGACCGACCCTTTTCCTTAAGACCCGACTCAGTCCCCCTTTCCCGGATTTAGCCCTTTCCCGTCATTAAACCCGTCCCCACCGTGATGTGCCTCGGTCGTATTATGGTTCCCGTTTACTTCTTTTTCCGGGTTGCGGGTTTTCTGGCTTTTGGTGCCCCCCCAGAGATCGTTTTTTTGTGCTTGTTATGCAACCCTTTTTTAACCTTTGTGTGAGAGGCCGATTCTTCAAATGACTTTTTTTCAAAGGTTTGATTCACTCCCTCCTGAATAGATCTGCCAGTCTCTTTTCCTATGCCGCTTTCACTTTATCCGTTTTTTAAGTATTTCTTTGTTTCCCAGTCCCCTTAGGACGTGGACCCCCTTCTTTTTGTACGAGTTTTTGGCTCCCTACTTTGAGAACTGTCTGCCTGACCCTTTTTTTTTCTGTGCAGAGTGTTTCCCATCTCATTCGCGATTCACCCCGGTCAGTGGCGCTCGCGTCTTCATTAGATGTAATTCCATCATTTACGATGTTATTTTGGTCTTTTATAACCCTGTGCCCGCTAAATGCGATTTTTCATGGCCGCACTCTTCCTTAGTCGGCCCTGGCTAAGGCTGTTAGCCACACCTTTGACAAATGATATAATCCCAGATAGTTGTTCCTTTTTATTGACCCGTATGGTTGAAGCTCCCCCCTGTTTTATACCACAAATTTCTCCCTAAATTCCTTCCCACAGTGAACCACTTTTTTCTTTTATTCCCCGGGGTTAGTCTCGTTTGGTGCCCCTATTGTTTGGAGTTTATTATTCCTCAATTTCATTGCTTCCCTCTTGTTGTTTGCTTTTCCCCGTTTTGACTTTCTTCTCCCTGCTCGCACCGTCCACGGTTCTGCCCCAGGCTCCTGTTTCCCTCGGTGTTTCGGAGGCGTTGTTTTTGCTTTGTTCTCCAATGTTGAGTCCTTTGACCCGGACCTTCTCCGAATCGGATTCGAAGGCCAGAATTTCCCATTTTTTAGATGAAACCTTTTTCCTCTTCTGTCTTAATTTGGTGTTTGATCCTCAAGCTGGGATGTGAGGATTTCGCAGAGGCTGGCCCGCCTTCCTGTTTGAAGTTCTCCTTATTTTCATGGTCCTTTCTGTCCAGAGATATTCCCGTCCTCTCCGTCGAGGCGCGTTTCAGTTACGACTTCACCACCCACCATGCATCCTTTTTTTTCCCCGAAGCGATTCATTGAGTTTCTTGAGTTCGATGTTATTTTTGTGCTGTCCCATCCGCCACCTTGCTTGAATTGCGTCCCCAATACCCCTTTTTGTTTTCACCGAGTACCAGCACCAATTTACCTTTGCTTTTTATGTATTTATTCGTATTTGGTCATTACATTGGACTTCCCCAGGCGCTCGTTGTCATCTTCCCCGAAAGACTCCCCCCTTCAAATGAATGGCAAGAAAGTTTTAACCTCGTACGCTGAGGATTTATCCCCACTTTTTTCACTCCCCCAGCGTTCGGCCCTTTTTTTCGTCTTTCCGCAGAGTTTCTGTGTTTTTTGCGTGTAGATTCCGTCTCCCCCCCTGTCTTTTAGTTCCATGCCGCCTGTTTTCGTCGATTGTTTTGAGCCCAACCAGTCAGACTTGTGTGGGATTATGTTTAGCGCCTCCCCCGGTAAGGGATTGAGATCATCATTTTATTTTGTTTCGTAAGGGTTACCTTTGGGCTCCTCTCGCTTGGATCTTCCCCTAGCTTGCCCCAGGTTGTCCCCCAATTCCCCGTTAGATTCACTTTCCGTGCCGATGCCTCCCCCTCCGTTACTCATATTTCTAGGAGTTCCCTCCCGCGGCCCCTTCAATACCTGCCCCCTTCACCCGAAAAAACTTTCTTCGAAAAAATCCGACGGGATTTTTTTGTTTCTATCCCCCCTATGTCTCCTTCCCCCCCCCTTTGTGTTTCTCGGAGACTGAGAATCCAACCCCCCTCGTTTCGCGTCACTTCTCGGTTTCAGTCGTTATTTGTCGGTTTCCAAAAGCTCCTTTTTCACCTTTTTTTTCCCGACCGTATTCTCGGCATTGTACCCGGCCACGGGTTCCCCAATACTTGGATGTCGGCACCCTGTCTTTTTTTTTTTGCAACTTGACCTTTTCGATGTTACCAGCCTTTCCAATCTCGCCCACCATTCATCCCTTTTCGCCCGTGAAAGCTTTCACTTCCCTCCGCTTATCTTTGTTTCGGAACCCCCAGAAGAGTCACCTCCGTTTTCGTCCTTTTCCCCCCTCATTTTCATGGGCGTTTTTTCTCCTCGGAATTTTCCCCACTCCCCCATCACAACTTGGACTCCCAGCACCTAGCCAGAAAATCCAGGAGAACCCCCTTCCCCCCTCCTCTTGTTCCCAAAGACCACTCCCCATCCCTGACTTGATGAATTAACTTGTTGATCTTTTTTTACGGGCCCATAAAACCCCCTTGCGGACCTTCCTGCATTTTTGCTTTTTTACAAATTTTTTTTTTTTTCGTTCCTTTTTTTCTCCTTTATCCAACCCCCGGGTGCGTGCCCACCTGGGGCCTTAGTATTCATACCCCCCGGACATCCATATTTTTTTTTCCTCATAAGCCTCTTTTTCCCGTTTCTTTTTTTCTTGGTCGATTGATGGAAGACGTCACTTTTTCCAGCCGGTTTTGTTTTTGGTACCTCATCATTACTCCTGGAAAAACCAGCCACTACAGGACAACCCTTACCCCCCCTTCCCCCGCCCCTCTCGCTCAGGACGGCTTGGTGGATTTTCATTTGACAGTCGTCCCGTTTCGGAATCCTTTCCCGCTTTTCTTTTCGAGAAGGTCGCCTTGCCGAAACTACTATTTTGTGCAATCGCGCATTCCCTTGCCTTAGGAACTTCAATCAGTTTTCCTTGTCCCCCCCATAATCCAACTCTCAAATTTTTAGGAGTTTCCCACCCCAAGTTCAATTGATCGACCCCTCTTTTCATTCCACCCGTTTCCCCTTATCCACCGAGTCAGAGTTCACTTCCTCCCCAGGCCGTGGAGAACTTCCTTTTCTTCTTTTGGACACTCCCAACCTTCTTTCTTCCATCCAATTGCTCGTCGCTTCCACGTCCTTCCTGGCATTCGCAGTTGTTTTTGTCTACTGAGTCCCAAAGAAACGGGCAATACTTGCTTCTCCAAAAAGCTTCAATCCCAACCCGCCAGCTGGTTTGCGCTCGGATTCGTTTGAACAACCCAACAAGGACACCTCCACTCCGGCGAACCCCGTCACCCTTTTTGATCCCGACCACCTAAGGGTGGTATCCGACTAAGTTTTTTTATTCTTAATTCTCTTCTTTGGTGATTGCCCTCCTTTTCTTTGTCTTTCCCTGTTCTCCTTAATTTTTTTTCCATACACCTTGCTTCCTTATTTGATGTCTTTTTTCTGTTTTTACCACTTTTGACTAGGCACGTTTTGGGGCACCTATTTCATTGAACGCGAGTCGGATTTTTCTCTTCTTTGTTATACTCCATAGTCCCACCCCGTTTTTTTCCGTCGAATCAAGTCGGTCTTGTCATTTCCTCCTCCCGCATTTGAACTCTTTCCCTGGAAGCCCCCCCACTTTTCCCAACTCCCCCGTTTGAAAGGTTTCGTCCCCTTTCCTTTAGAATTTAATTTTTTTTATCCCGAACTTTTCCTTTCCCTGACTGACCCTTTTCCACTCCTCATGACTTAGGAACCACTTCCTCTCAAGGTTTATACTGCCCCTATTTATTGCAAAGGAAATCCATTCTTTCCTTGGCCTCTCCCTTGCATCTCCCTTTTTTTGGCGCAATTCTCCCCCAAACCGACCCCGATAACTCTTTCCCACGACACCAACTCGTTCCCATCAATTATAGTCGTCTTTTTCCCTTCCTCGGTTTTATAGGATTCCCGGCCATGCCATTGCATGTCCCTCGTACCCGGAACCTAGGAAGGGGAGCGCTGTAAGTGCGTCCTGTGTGTTGTCTTTCTCCCTTAATTTCCTTTGTTCCCCCCGCTTTAAAGTGTAAAACTCCCAGTGCAGAACTTGACAGTACCAAGAAAGGTCTGCTTTGAGTCATTTGGGTCTGGTTTTTAGCCTTTCTCACCCTGATCCGAACCCCACCCCCCCTAAGTCTATGAAAAGGCCTGGCTATCTTTCCTGCCTGAGGAAGGGAGCGGCTTTGTTATCGATCCGTACCTTTTTCGCACCTCTGCCGAGATATCTCTATTTTCCATCTCCTTTTTTTTTTTTTGTGTTAGACTATAGTCCCTTCTTGTTTTCCTGAGAATCGCTAACGAACGCACGCTATTTTTGAAATGAGTTTTAGAATTATAGACCCCCCTTGCTGGTTGTTTGGTTAGTCGGGCCTTTATCCTGGAGAAAACCTCAAGCAGGTCCCCCCTATCCCCTCTTATATACGTTAGTTAGTTCTTTTTTACACGTTTCTGTTGAAGTTCCCCCCCGGGCCGGAAGTAACGAAGCCTTCCCCCCTGGTACAGCTCCCCTCTTTTTTTCCCCCTTACTTCCTTTTGCATTCCCCCCCTCGACGTGATGGCCCCGTTTTCGATTCCAGCTTTCCAGGGTTAACGTTTCCCTGCTGGCCCCCCAACGGCTTTGTCGTTAGGCTCTTTTTTCTGAGTGGTAGTCGTTTCTTTTTAATTGGCGGCCTTTTGACAGCTTTTTGGGGCCGTGCAATCGTCCATTAAAGAAGTGAGCCTTCCGCCCAGTCTTACAGTACCTCTCTATGAGATTGCCCTTTTCCTCCCCCGCAGTATTATTTCTTTTGAGACATTAACTTTCGGTCCCCCTTTGTTCCTCGCCCCTGTCTGTACTCGAAACACATTTTTGGAGGACTACGGGTCCCCCTTGTAATTATTTTGCCGTTTGTGTTTCCTCAGTCTTTTTTTTTCCCCCCATGCCTTTCATACCCCCGGCTCGAGGACGTCCCTATGATGACCGTGGGGTCACTCTCCACCCGGGGACCTCTGTCTATAACTCCAGAAACATTTTACGAACCCAAATCTTCAGCACGGCCCTCTTTCCCAACCCCACAGTCTTTGGACCTACAGGATGTAGAAGCCCACTTGCCCCTCCCTGGATAATATAAAGTCATTTTCCAATCCCCTCAGGTATTCTCCCCTTCCTTGGTGACGAAAACTTGTACTCATACACACCCAACTGGAACTGCCCTTCCGACCCACCTTTACCCCCCCCTTTATGTTGACCTTCTGTTTGTACTAGCTTTTCCGTTGTTTTCCGGCTCTACGACATGAGGTAACCCCCTGGGCTGTCCTGGTTTTTATTTTACTCTCATCCATTCGTTGACGGTCTTTCTCCTCAGGTGGCACTATTTTTTTCCCCCGTGGCGGTTCCGCTTTTTCCCCCTTCTTTTTTTGTCTTCGGTGGTTAGCGTTTTTTCTGATTGGCGACCCCGTTTGAGTCGCAGACTCTACTTTTTTCTCCCCCGGTCTTAATTTTTCTGTGTTCAGAAGGGACCTTCTCTTCCTTCTCTTTCCCCAAGTCCTTCCCAAGAGTGTTTTAGGGGACCTTTCTGTGTCCTGTTGAGAAGTTTCCTGCTTAGTGAGTTAGAGATTTTAGTTTCCCCTCCTGTGGTGTGGTGGGATCCTGAGGTAAGTCTCCATCCCCCTTTTTTTTTTCTTCGATTTCCCCCCTCTCCTCTTATTGCTTCGACTTTTTTTCTTCCCCCCAGACTGTAGAGGACCGGATGTTGTCCGTACTTTCCCGACCCCCCCCCCCCACCATCCCCCTATATGACTCTATTGACTGGCGCCTTTTCGGACACCTTCCCTTTTCCCGTTTTCTTTCCCTTTGATTCATCTTTTTTTTCCCCTTTTTCAGCCCCCATATCGCGTCCCGATCCTCACAATGCACCCTGCTTGATTTTTTCTCTTTGGCTATTTAATAAGGGAGCGCCGGTAGTTTATTTTTCTCTACGCGTTCTTCCCTTTTCTCTCCACTCCTTGCCATGCAGGGACCCCCCTTTTGTCTGACTGTCAGCAATTCTCCAGAAAGTGCATCAGTGACAGCAGCTCGAATTGTTTCTCTTGACTGTCGGCCCTCTTTTCATGGCGTCTCCTCTTTCCCTTCACGCTGGGCATGATGCTTGCCCACCAGGTTTTTGATTCTTTTCGCCTATGATTTCTGTTATTCTGTCCTCTCCGGCAGGTGTCGTCTTGCTTTTACTGTGGTCCGCTCGCCCCCATCTGACTTAATTAGGAGCGGCTCCCCCCTTTTGCAGCCAAAGTATTTTACTTTCGTTTCCTACTATGTCCTCAAGTATTTCTCCTAGTGTTTTAGCGGTCGTTTTTTAGAGTTACGCATACTGACCTACCCGAACCACCCCCGGAATTTTCCCCCCGTACGGAGTTTTGTCCCTCT
>Ga0179591_1284948_pt1 | contig 20941 bp, 34 predicted proteins | sample CZOMad2_1_08_16f_FD_182891 | JGI IMG/M metagenome (GOLD analysis project Ga0179591, IMG submission 182891) | Vadose zone soil fungal communities from Angelo Coast Range Reserve, California, USA - CZOMad2_1_08_16fungal (PacBio error correction) | ecosystem: Environmental > Terrestrial > Soil >... | reverse complement strand
TCTCTCCCGGAGCCCCCTTCACTATTTTTCTTTCAATGGACTTGTCTTTGTCCTTTTTTTCTTTAACCTTTCCGATCCCCCGGGGATTTTTTCCCTTTGTCCCTCCTAGTTGCCTTTTTCCACTACAAACCCCAATCTGGCCCCGACATGACACGACATATGTCCTTGTTCCTCCCCGAACTGTATCTCTATTTGGTTGGTGGCAGTAGGCCAGTTTCTTGAGTGCACCCCATTCGTCCGTTTCTTTCCTCGATCCTCGTGGACCGTCGGAGTTCTCAGCCACCTTCACCCTCAATTTTTCCCGGCCCCTGAAAATTCATAAGTTTTCGATTGCTTATTTGAACCTTAGATACTTTTTAAACGATCTTTCCCTTTCTCCACCGCTTTCTTTGATTCTTTCTCCGGGACCCCCTCTTTTTCCCAGTTGGATCCCTGACCCCCCTCGTTCCCTTTCTAGTTTTTGTGGCTGGTCTCAGCTTGTTTTTTTTCTTTGTTTTTCTCCTGTCTCGACAGACATTTCCCTCGATCTCCTAAAACCAAGATCCCATTCAAATTTTTTGAAATGCCTAAGGACTGTGCCCCTTCTACCTTCAGATCCTCCCCACCACAGAACCAGGGGCCTTCTTTCAGGCTTTCCCCTCTGAACCCAGGTATCTAGACGTTGCTCCTTCTTATCATTTCCATTTTTTTTTCCTAATCTCCTGCATATTGGTATTCACACTCTGACCAGGCTTTTTTTTTAATGATCCCGGACCTCTTTCCTTTCTCCTGGTAAAGGGGGGCTTCTTCTCCCAAAGTCCCTTCAGGGTTTTTGGCACAGACGCTGAATTAACCTGAAACCCGTTGGACCGTTTTGGGTGCCTCCGTGCCAAAAAAACTACCTTTCTCTAGTTCCGAAAGAGCTCCGCCTACCGGGCCGGGGTCTACGTTGATGATTCAACCTTCACAATTTTTTGGAGTGACCCCCCAAAGCAGGCGGAAGGCCCCAAGGGGTCAGGCCTTGTCCTTTTTTTCGTTTTCCAACGATTTTGTTGCGGTCCTAGCGTTTTTGGGAAACCCCCCCCCCCCCTGACCCCCTTTTTTCTTTTTTCGTTTCTTACCCCCCCCCCCATTGGTCCCTATTGGACTTTGAGGCAAACCCCTGGTTCCACAGTGTCCACCTTTCCTGGGACCCTTTCCTCCCTCGTCTCGTTGTGTGCAGATGATAACGTTTTTTCTCATTTTCGCCCTTTCTAACCCCCGGTTCTTTTTTTTCGAGGTTTTGGGCTTTGGTGTGTTCCCAAACGTTTTTTCAACCTGGACTTGGCGCTTCTTGATTCGTCTCCGTTTCCGTGGACTTGTTTTGAAACCCCGGGGAGGTTAGTCTTTTTCGAATTTCGCCTTATATGAGCCATTTTTCGTTCCTCTTTGTGCATTTACCTCTTCCATCCCTGGTTTCCGTCCCCCACCAGTAACCATTTGCCCAACCATTGTCCCTTTTCTTCAAACCTTTGTGGTCCTTTTTGCCTAGGACCAGTGAAGTTTCTTTTTTTTTCCCGGGGTGTGGATTTACGTATGACCCGTAGGCGCTAAATTTAGTTCTTCCCCCCTTTAGCACTGCTGTTTTCTTTTTCTCCGTCAATCTAGGTCCCTTCTCCTTTTCTGCGTTTTCTTTTCCCCCTATGTTCACTCCCCTTTGATGCCCCCTTTTTTTTTTCCAGGTCGTTGTCACCTTGTACCTCTTTTTATTGTGTTCACCAACCCCATTGTCGTCAAATTTTGATTCTTCCCCGTGTTTTCTTTCTTCTTCCCCCTCTCTTCCCATTCTTCACCCCTAGGAACTGCCAGTCCCGCATCATCATTTCTTCGGGTCCTTTTACCGACCCCCCATTGTTTCTCAAGGACCTTTTCCCCGAATGTGTAACACCCCGCATACACTGTTAAGAAGCCCCCCCTAATGGGGTTATGGTCAAGAGGTACGGCCTTGTTTTCTTTTTTCCCACTTTTTCACTCTCGTACCTCCTATTTAAACTCCCCCCCTCAGGGAGTAACTTTGCCGGATGTCTGGATCCCCGAGTAAGAAAAGAAAACCCCTCCACAACCCCTGTAAAGCTTTTATCCATCTAACAACCGCCTTTTAATGGGCTCTCGGGGGTACGTTGTTTTACACGATGCGTTTTCGTTCAACCTGTCGCCCCCCCAGGCCAGCCCATACGCTTGACTACATTAGTGGAACGTGAATAAGCTGAAATAAGAGAACATTCTTTTTCCGTGTGATGATTGTCCCGGATGGAACTTCTGGAAGTACAGCCCCCCCTCTTGTGAATCCCCTCCCTTCCCTTGACGCTCCTGCTTCTTGTTCCTTGATTGTGCACTCAGGGGCTTTTTACCCCCTAGCCGTTTTTTTGTCTGAGTCATGCCGAGTTTCTTTTTTTTGATGGCGATTCCCCTTTGCGGTTTTTTGGGTTTTTTTTTTTAGAATGTTCTCCCGGGGTTTTCCCAGACACCCCAGCACTGCAAAACCTCCTTCCAGGCTGTACAAACCCCCCTTCTTCTCGTTCTTGCTCCTGGTTTTGCAGTCTTCCACCTTCCGTAAATAATTGTTTTTTTTTTTTTTGTTGTCGGACCATCCCCACTTAGACTGGTTTTCTTTTTTTTTTCCCCGTTTCCCGTCGGGGTTCCCCTTCCTTCTTCTTTGGTTACGATTTAACTTCCGCAGATTTCAAACTGTTGGTGTTTTTCCCACGTCAGCCCCCTTTGATCACCCCCCCCCGAGCCCCTTTCCCTCAAAATTCCAAGACTCGCTGGCTCGCCCAAGGTCCCGGACGCTTTGTCGCAGATTCTGTTTGTCCGGTTCCCTTTTCCCTGCCAGTTGACGATCCCCTTCAGAGTGGTGACGCAAAGTTTCCTCCCCGAGTACGCACCTTTGGATCCTGATTACATTTTTCCTTGGCCCCCCCCACCCTCCCCCCATTTTTTTTTCCCTTTTTTTTTGGTTCTTTTTGATCACCCCTCGACACTATTTATTCCCACCTTTTTTTTTTTTTGTGGGTTTTTAACATAGCCGACCCACCTCTTTTTTTTTTTGCATACTCCCTCCCTTTTCCCATCATTCACCCCTGGCACCTTCCTTCCGCTTGAGAGGTCCTTTCTAGCGCCCACCGAAACTCGCCCCCAACTGATTGTACAAAGTGTCCTACTTCCTCTCTCTTAAATCTTTCTCCTAGTCCTTCGATTTTCTTCCCTGACCCCGCCTGTAACCCTTTTTGAGCGGTTGCCTTCCGGCTTTCCCTGGATAAATTTCCCAAGGTTTTTTCGCGTGCTCTAGTTCCGCGGATTTTTCCTTCCCTCCCCCCCTTCCTTTTTGCAAGTCGTTGAAACAGCACTTCTCCATTTTTTTCTGCTTTTTTTTGCCCCCCTTTTCCTTTTTGATGCTTTTCCTTTCTGAATTTTTTTCTGATTTTTGAGGTTTTTCCCCCCTTAGGGTCCTTTTCCCTGCCAGGGCGTTGTGGAACCTTTTGCCCAAGTTCCACCGGAATGGACGCGTTTTCCCTTGCCTTACAACCCCTTTTTTCCGATGAAGCCCCACCCACCTTACCTGAATTCACGACATCGACCTACAGTCATACCCCTTTCCCCATTTTTCTTAACCCCCCTTTTTCCCAGAGTTCGTCACGTTTTCTCACTGGGATCCCTATATCGATTCCCGGTAGCGTTCTCCACGCTCTTCAGATCTTTTTTACCGGACCCACGAAGTTTCCCAGTCCCGTTTGGTTTTTCTTTTATCTGATTTTTTTTTTTTGAAGTCTTTTTATGTTTCCCCCTTTTTTTTTGAATGTACTTTAACCACGATGGCTCTTTCCCGCTGAGGTGCTCGTCGTGACTTCCCAAACCCTGGCCTTTTTTTAGCCACCCTCTTCAAAAAGTTTTTTTGGGGGGGTTTTTTCGTCTTTTCTGACATCTTTTCCCTTTCAACCCGCGTCCCACGACGTTTCAATGTTTCTTTTTTTTTTTTCTCTTCGCTTTTTCCTTTTCTGGTACACTTTCACCCTCTCCCTCCCCCCCCCAACAAAGCGAAACCTAGTTTTGTAATGGCTAGGGGGGATTTTTTTTCGATGTTTTTTTCCAGGACCTCCACACCGCTTTTTTACGACTCGGTTCCCTTGTGCGCCTTCCTCCAAAGTTTAGTATTTTCTTCACCTTGCGCCTCTTTTTTAATTAATTTTTTTCCCTTTTTCTTTGGTGTAGCCCTTCGTTCCCGGCCAAGGCCCCAAATGAGTTCTTTTTGAATGTTGCGGGGTCCTTTTTCCATTCAAAAACCTCGGGGTTTTTGTTCCAATTCGGGTCCCCCGTGATCCTCTCCCGATCGCAAGGAGTGGACTGCCCTGCGATTCCTGTGCTGTATACCGTAGATTTCCCCTGACCCAGCGTGTTGTTTGAGGGCTCTTATCCTCTTCCACTTACCTGCTATTTTCGTGTTCTTTTCTTTTTTCTTTGTCAAATCAGTTTTCCCGTGAATGTTGGGCTTCGACCCCCGTTTACCTTTTTTTTAGGACCCCCCGATTTTCCCCCCCACCTCCCCGACCCGGATTTTATGTTTTTAATGTGGTTTCCTCCGTAAGGGAGGATTTCCGTTGTTCTTCGGTGCAGTCTAAACTTGAAGAACCTGTCCTGTTTTTTTTATAGGGCGCAAAGCGGAACCTCTCCCCCTTTTCATTCTTTTCGCTCCCCCCCTGCCGAGGTGCCCTCCTCTCCCCCCGGCACCGCACGGCACCGTTTCCGCCCCAGGAACACCTCTTTTTTTTTTCCTTTCGTTTTCTTCTTTTTCCCCTTAAGATCCCCCTCCTTACTTGACCTTGTTTACCCCCCCCCGCTCGCGGCATGGGAACTCCCTCTTTGTTTTTTCCAATTTTTGGTTGCCACTCCTTGTTTGAATGTCCCTTTTTTTGCCTTCCTTTCTGGTCGCCTCTTTTCATCTTTTACAGTACCCCCCCAACCTTCCCTTCTCTAATGACAACCCAATAATTCATACCAACGGGGTTTTCCATTGGAACTTTCTCCCATCGCTATGAATCAGGAACACCTCACCCCCTACTTCCCCCTTTAGTATTTCTCTGGACCAAAGAAGTTTCTATGTAACGCTTCTTATATATATTTCCTTAACTGTGGTCCCTTCCTTCCCTGCTGTTTTTTTTTGGATCTTTTTTGCGAGGTCCTTCCTTTTTTTTTCCTTGATGATTCTGGATCCCCTTTCATCCACAATTTTTTATGTGAGAATGTCTTTCCCCTCTTTTTTTCCCCAGGTTTTTTTCGATTTTTTTTTTTTTTTTCACTCTCGAATTTACATGGTTGCTTTGGGCGGCCCTCTTTCCCGTTACTCTTTTTCAACCTTCTTTTTCGCTCCTCTCCTGGGTTTCCTTGCGAATCCCCCATACCCATTCCTCTTTCTTTCCCTTTCCCAAATTTTTGGTTCAATTTGTTTTTTTTTGGTTGTTCTCTTTTTCACCTTCTTTTTCTCGTCGTTGTGGCGTTTCTGACTCCTTTGTTTTTTGCCCGTTAGACACGCCTTCCTCTCGCTGACAGTCCCCTTTTTTAGATGTTCACTCCTTGAGTTTCTGGTTTCCAGTTCCCTTTATGTCTTTATCTGTTCGGGGCAGTTGTCAGTTCGTCATTCACCAGCCTTTTATCTTTTTTGCTGAACCTTTGAGTTCGACCCCCATACACATCCCACACCCCCCCCCCCACCCCCACCACCCTGCCTTTTTTCCCATCACGCTTTTCAAGCCCCTTTTGCCAATTTCCCGGGGTAGGGTTTTGTCTTTTTCTGACTTGTTTCCGCTTCTCGGTTTCCTGGTGACCCCCCCTCCAATTTCTTTCTGATTGTGACCCCCTCGTCCCCATTTGCCCAAAAGCCTTTTCCAAGCCCAACTTTTTTCCTTGTTGCCCTCCTTTTCACAATCCTCCGGGTTCCCATTAACACCTTTTTGGTTCTTTGCATTCTTCATCCGGCAAATTGCGTTCAGGGCCAGTTTTTCCGAATCTCCCTGACGCCTTTTTTTTCTTTTGGATCCCTTTTTAATTGGGATGCCTTTTTCTTGCGATTGGACGTTCCAACTCCTTTTTCCCCCTCTTTTTCTGTCCTTTAACCAACATTTTTCCCCAATATGTCCCCCTTCTCGTAGATTGGTCAATTTTTCAGACATGAGTTTTCCCCCCGCACCCCTTTCCCCGTTTTTTCAGACTTCCCACTTTATTCTTTTTAACAAACATTTTTCATTATGCCCTTTTCCCCTTTCCCTAGTTGCGGCAGTCCTTCTGAATAATAATACGGTTAACCATTTCGCCCCGCTTTTTTTTGTATACTTTTTTTTTTGAAAACCGGGACTCAAGTGTTACCTTTTCCCCCTTTTTCCCACCTTTTTCTCTGGAATTCTTTTTTTCTTTCATCAAGGTACCGTTTCCCGTGAAGGGTTGTACCCCGGGCTAAGCACCCCCCCCCACTCAAAAAGTTGTTTTTCTTCCAACCCTCTATCCTCTCTTTTCCCCCGGCTCTTCTTTACATTTTGTGTACATCTGCCTTCAGGTTCCTTTCCCTGTTGCGCAAACTCCCTCTATTTTCTCCCTCCTCCGTTGAGTCTGCTCTTTCCTGAATTTTTGTAGTCTCCTGAAGCCCCGTTGAGATCACTCAGATTCTTTTTTTTTTTTATCGAGGATAGCGCGCTGGATGTGAAATTTTTTCCTTTCCTTTTCTTTTTAGGGGTGCTTTGGCCCTCTAGCCTTTCCCTGGGAAGGCCTTTTTCTTTGTAAATCGTAGCCGTCATCCGGGTGCCAGGGTTTTCTCCCCCCCTTGAGGGACACTTATTATTTCCCACATTTCCCTTTTTTTTAGACCCCTTTGACGGCTTCTGTTTTCTTTCGGATCTTTTTCTCTTTCAGCGCTGGGCACGGAAGTAGGCAGTTTTTTCCCTGTTTCCCGTTAATAATTCCCAGCTTTTGTTTTTTCAGACTCCCATTTCACGTTTGTCCCGGTCATGACGTTGGTCTCTACCAGCTTGTCCTTTTCAACGCTAAATCTTTTTTTTAAAGTTTTTTTTTCCAGTTTTTTTCCCCTTTTGTGGTCCGTTTCACAAAGGTCTTATTTGTATTTGCCGCCCAAGTCCCTGGACCTCCCCACGTCCCGGATCCCCTCAACCCTGACCCTCCCTTCTTTTTACAGGTCATGTCTTATGGTTGATTTTTCTTCGCCCTCCCTTCTATTCATTTTTCTACCTTTGATCTCTCTAGGTACCTTCCGTGCCTTCAGTTGTCCTCCTTTGTCTTTTCAGGGGCACAAAAGAACGTTCCACCTTTTTTTTCTTCCTTGGGCCACCCTTTTGGTGATAAACTTCCCCCTGAAACCTTTTTCATCTTTTTTCCCCCTTAGCGTGCTGGCCTTCGTTTTATGTGTTCGGCTCTTTCTTTCCTACAGACTTCCCTTCCCCTTTTGTGTGCTTTTTTTTTTTTTTCATCAAGTTTTTTTTTCCCTTTTCCCCTTTTGCCAAAACCCCGTGTGTGTTCGTCCTTCCTCAACTGATTTCAAATTGTTCCACTTTTTTTCCCCTTGATATCCCATTTTTATCTGTGGCCCTTCCCCTCCCCCGCTTAATTTTCATTGTCCCTCCCCCCTGCTGTTTTTTATTGGGCTTCTCTTCCCCTGCTATCCCTTTTCGGTCCTTTTCATTTTCCGTCGATTCTGGCAGCCCTGGTGTGTGCTCCCCCCCCCCCCTTTCGAAACAGCACTAGAAACCCCTCCCCTTTTTCGTCTTTTTCAGTCCCTTTTTTTTTTTTTGAGTTTTCCAGACTTTTTTCTTTTCGATAGCGCTCCCCTCCCTCCGAGCCCTTTTCCCTTTTGAAAGTAGCATGCTTTCTCTTTCTCCTTCCACCCTTTCCCTTTTTTTGCTTTTTAGAAACCCGGGTTTCCACGAATTTTCCCGATCCCCAATTCTCCGTTTTTCTTCTTCCCCCCCCTTTCCCTTCCCCCCCTTCTCCCCCAGTTTCTCTCCTGGTTTGATTAGGTTTCCCCGAGGTTTACAGGAAAGATTATGAGCATTCATAGCCCTAAACCTTTATTTGGTTAGTTTCCCTTCCTCGGGTCCTCTTTTTTTTGGGGTTTCTTTCCTAATAAGTTCTGTCGGTCTTCTTCCTTTTTCCCGTTGTTACCTTGTCCGTCATTGTATTCTATGAGCGACGGGTGGGCTTTCCCTTTTTTCTTTCCCTTTTGATGCTGCAGATTTCACTTCCCTCTGCTCCCTTTCTTCCGAGTGTTTTATGTCGGTTGAACCTTTCCATTCATGTCTTAAGGACGTCTTTCCTTTTTTTCACACCCCTCTTTTGCCGGTGGCGTAATCTGGCCCTTTGCTCGTACCCCCCGGTAAACTCCTCCTCCAACCTTTTTATGCCTTTCCCACTTTCCTGTTTCCCCCCGTGCTCCTTGTGATCTTGGGGTTTTTGCTTGCCGTTCAAAGAGTTCCAGCAAATTCTTTCTTTTTTTGAGGTTCCTGTTTTTACCCTTCCTGGCTGCAGTTTTTTTTGGCAGTGGGACCTGAAACTCCCATGATTTGTGGTGGTTGCTTTCAGGGATAATTCCATTCTTTCTTCCCGCAATTTTTCAGGAACGTTTTTTGCTAGGGTGGATTCCTTGTTCCCCCCCCCCCATCTATATTTTCTTGGCCTTTTTCCACTTTAAAGGGTTTTTTTTTTCTTTCCTTGAATTCTCCTCTCTTTTCCCCTCAGTGGGGTTTTTTCTCTCGTCATTTTCCTTTCAAATGTGGGAATTTGGGCTCTGCTTTTTCCCAATTTCGCACCTCGGCGCGACACGTCCCCTTTGGGTGAATTTGACAGTTTCCCCCCGTGGTCCCCGTTTGCCGTTTCCTTCATCCCCCCCTCCCTTTTCAATTGTTCCCCCTGGGAAAATTCCCGGAAAGAGAGGGGCCCCACATTTTTTTGAATTTCATTCCCTTCCCACGCTCTCCGCCCCTCACGAAGTTTTTCATTCGGCCCTCCTTTTTTCCCCCTGCGTCGTCGTCTTCGCGCTTCCTTGACCTTCAAACGCCACGCTTCTCTCCAGTGCCAACCCATGTTTCGATCCTATTGGGATTTGAATCTTCCCAGATTTCTTTTTTTCCCTTGTGTGCCCTCCTTTCTGGCTCCCCCTTTTCATCCCCTTTTTGGTTTTGTTGTGACGATTCGGCCTCGAGTTTTTTTTTTTTTGTTTTTTCTTTTTTTTTTCTTTTTTCCCTTTGGGCCCTTTTTTTAAGACTTCCCACCCTTTTTCCTTTCATTGCCCCAACCAGACTCCTTTCAAACGGGTGACTCAGCATGCAACTTACTCCCCTTCCCCTCCCCCCCCCCCCCCCCCGTCTTGGGGCATTTCCATCCTCTTCTTGAACCCGTATCATAGTACCTTTCCCCTTCTATTTTTTCCTTTTCCTTCGGGTCATCGTGCCCTCCCTTCTGGGTGTTCCTGAAACCCTTTTTCTTCTTTGGGGCCCCTCCCCCCGAAGCCATTTAACTTGAGGAATTTTATTCGATTTCGTGAACCCTTTTGATTTAAAAACCTCCCCTCCTTCTGCGCTGCTCTGGGTTTTCACGTCTGCGAGAGGGACATTTTTTACGTGGCAAAAGGTTTCCTCGTCTTCACGACTCTTCACCCCCCCCCGCTTTTACGTGCTAATCGCCAAAGCACATTAGTATTAGGGAAGGTTTTTTTTCCCCCAAGCAGCTAGCCCAAGGGTCCCTTCTACCAGTTTATGTGCCTTTTGGATGGGGGGATTTTTTTTGCGTGGTTTTTTGTTTTTCTTTTTCCCCATTTTTTTCTTTTATGTCCCCAATTGGATCTCTCCTGCCGGGACCTTTAAAAAACCGCCTCATGTTCCCCTCCACTGGAGTCAGCCCCTTCTCCTCTTGGATCCCCCCCTCCGCTTTTAGACCTCGCGGAAACGTTTGCCACAAACGGTTGAATCAAGGTTTGTCTTAGTTTGTTTTTTCTCCCTCACCCCTTTTCTGCTTCCCAACCAGGTTCAACCAATCGTGGCTTCGCTCCGGAACGCCCCCCTGAAATCCCTTGGTCCTTTTTCATGACTCTCCCCTCTCGATTTCTTCCCCCCCGCTTCGTAACACGCAAATAGTTAGTTTCTTTTTGTGTTTTTTACCCCCTTCCCAAACCCCTTTTTCCTCCTTTCAAAAACCCTTTTATTTTTTCCCGCATTCTCCCTGATGCCCCCTGGGAGGGGCATCCTTTCTCTTCTTGACAAAAACGTAAGCTTCTAGGTATTCTTCCTCACTTTTTCTTTTTAACCCCTCCCTGAAAGCCCTTTCCGGGAAGACGTGGTATACTTGTTTCCTTTACACCTATGTTATAATGGGAGGCCAGGTTCTTTTTTCTTGGTCTTAATAGAATTTGCGTGGACCCCAACCCCCTTCGTCATCTGCCACTCCTCTTAGCGTCCTTGCGAAGTTTGTCCAAAAACATTTTGCCAAGTGCCCGGCAGGACGCTTCAAAGCATTCCTTTGGTTCCTCCCTTTCTGTGTGCTTACCACCCCTCTTTTTTCAGATGCCTTTCTTCTTTCTCCCCTTCCCTCACCGTTTTCGCCTGATTTTTTTTTTGGTAATAATTTTGTTTTTTTTTTAGGGAAATTTTTTGATTGTGTTCCGGGTCCTTTCCTTTCCTGTCTTCCCGCTACGACTTAACAGTTATCAGTCCGCGCCTTTTTCCGAGCGTTTCCTCTTTTTTCCAACCCCACCAAAATTTCCCCTGTCAAAGGCCCTTGAGGATCCCCCTCTTCCTTCCTAGGATTGAGGGATCTTATGTGGCATCCTGGCCCACGGTCTTGGTAGGTGCACCTTTTCACAGGCCCCCTTTAATTGTTTTGTTTCGAGTTGGAGCAACCCGTTTGCCCTTCCTGGAAGTAATTCCACCGTGTTCCCGAATGACACAAGGTGAAGCCGTTACTTTTCCCTTGGGCGGCTTGTTTTGATCGATTTTCTTTTTTTTTTTTTTCTTGTTGTTTTTTTTTCTGTTTCCATTGTTTCTTCTTTACGTTCCAGTTCTCGAGGCCGGGGGCGTTGACTGATGCGTGGTGAAATCCCGGTGAGTTTTTTTTCCCGGGTGTTTTCCCCTTGAACATTCCCCCCCCCGTTCCCTCCCAAACCCATTTTCGTTCTGTGAGGTGTTCTAATGTAAGCAGTTTTTTTCCCTAAGAGTCCTCCTTTTGTGCCTTCATCACAACCCCGCACCTCCCCCTCGTGATGGCAAGGTTTTGTCGGCTCAATTCTTGAATTCCTAACCCCTTCCTTTTCAGAGTCTGGACGCACCCTGCTTCCATCCTTTTTTCCAATTCCCCCTACCAATCGTCTTTTTTTTATATTGGTCCAAGTCCCCTACCACCTGGCATCCTTTGTGAAAATGTTCCCCCTCCTCGTTCCTTTAACGTTTCCTTGCCTTTCTGTGCTGGCCGCCCCTCAGTGTTGACTATAACCTGTTAGACTTTTTTCCGTGTCGTTCTCCCTGCAATAGAGTTTTCCCCTTTCCTTTTTCTCTTCCCGCGGACCCTTTCAAAAATTGAAATTACTTCCTTTGGCCAAAATGGTACGAGTTGGTTTCTCCCACGGCACATCTCCCTTTTGGTATAACCTTTTGGTTCGACTTTTTTCTTCCGCCCCTTTCTTTCTTCAACAGTGCGTCCCCCGTTGAGCGAAAATCCTCTTGCTTTTTCTCAGCTTTTTTGGGGATGGACTGTTTTTCTTTTCCCGTTCTTTCGCCCCTTCCTAGCTTAATTTTTCATAACCCGTTTCCGCGAGGGATGATCAAAGTGCGTTTATTCTGTCTACGGAAAGACTCCCCTTTTTCACTTATTCCCACATTTCTCACCGGCTTCTCTTTTTTCCCTCTGGCTATACCTCTTTCAGAGGAACTGAGAGTCTAGACCTTTTTTCCCTCACTCCGCCCCCTCGCCTACGTCCGTGACCCAATTTCCCCCTCAGGCCCTTTTGCCTTACGGGCTTTTTTTCGTCCCCCCCGCGAATTTTTTTTTTCCCGTTTTTGCTTGAGTTTATTTTTTTTTACAGCGTCCCGACTGTTTTGCGTGTTGACCTGTTCGTCGCCCCTTTTTCAGACGTTTCCCATGTTACCCCCAAGTGTTTCTCATCTTTTTGCTGTTTTTTGTCTCAACTCCCCTCCCTCAATTTTCTCTTGCTCATCCCTAAGATCTTTCCGCTCCCCCTGTCAGCCAAATCCTTTTGGGGATAAGGGGTCCCTTAGGGGTTTGACCCTTTCCCTCTTTTGGTTTGGCGTTTCCTTTTCCCTTCGTCTTAATATTTTCTTTAGGTTTTTTTGTTGGTCATGATTCAGAGCGGCCCTGCAGGGCTAGGTATTGGCTTTTAATGTCTTATTTCCTCTTCTCCCCTTTCCTTTTTTTTGTCGTGACCCTTTTTAGAGGAGCTTCCTTCCCCCCCCCACCCGAGTTGCAGGCCGAGGTTTTCGTCCACCCCCCGCGGAAACGAATGTCCATTTTGCAGCCCCCAAATTTTTTTCCATTTCCGTCATCAGAGATTCAAAATACATCCCCCCAAAAGGATGACGTATGTACTGTCCATTTGTGACTTTGAGTGTCCAGTTTGCTTTTTTCCTGACCAACCCAGGTTTTTCCGGAATTTTTTTAGTCTTTTGGTTGAACCTTTCTTTATGCTCTCTCGTGGTTGTCACTGCACTTCCCAGGATTTTGGGTTTCTCGTCTTTTTGTTGATTCCCCCCAATGCGTTCTTTTATTTTCAATGTTCCCCCCCACGGTTCAAAGAGGGTCCGCCGGATCGTTTTTTCCTCTTTTTCAAATGGCCTACTACAGACTCTCCCGATTTCAAGGATGGAAGGGTTTCAAGGGCCTTTTTTTCTCTCTCTTTTTTACTCTTTGTGAGCCTGATTGACCATTCATTCTCCCACTTCTTTCCGACGACTTCTTCTTATGGTCACCCCACATTCGTCCGTGTTTTTCTTCGGTCCCGTCCTTTTTTTGCCTGAACACAAAACAATTGAACCCACCCCTGGTCCCTTTGGCCTCCAACCATTTTTTGATGGACGATTAGTTTTCCTCCCCTTTGTCTTTTTTGTGCAGCTTTCTCAACTTTGAATGCAGTTTTCCCCTTTCGCACAAGTTATTTTTTTATGTGACACTCCGGTCTAGGTTCTAGCTCATGACCAACTTTTTGGCCCCTTAGCCTTGCCTCGTTTGGAGACTCGTTATTTTTTCGTGTTCCTTTTTTCTTCTGTGCCTTTCACTTTTTTCCCTTGAGGCTTGCGGCCACTGTCCCCTGAACTTTTTACAGGGTGTTTTTGGTCATTGACTTTGGTTCTTCGACCTGCTCCTCATTTGGGTTGACCTTGAACTCACACTTAATTTCGTTTGCTTCAAGGAAATCATTCCCCAAAGTTGCCATTTTCCCTTCCTCTTTTCCTATGGCATCCGCCAGCACTCTGATTTTTCTAGTTAACCTCTGAAAATAAAGCGTTAATATAGGCTCCTGTTTCGAATTCCCTTTCTTTTCCCCTTTTCCTTCCCCCCCCGAGATTTTTCAGCTCTCCTTGCGATTAGGATTTTTTGGGGTGACGGCCCCCCCTCTCATTGACTACCTGATTCCAACCCATTATTTTCGCCCAGCAGCCTTGAAAGCGATTTTGGAAGAAAACTTTTTGTACCCTTTCTTTGATGTGTTTCCGGTTTCCTTCCAAATTTTTTCCCAAAGCCTTTTCCAGTTCGAGTCGACCAGGCTCCTCCAGGCGGACGTTCAAACCCCAACCTTTTTGGTTTCTCACACATCCGGAGTTACGGGGTATTGTCGAAGTGCTGTGCATTCCCCCTATTTTTAAACCGATTTTTCCTTGGGTTTCAGTATTTGAAATCACCATTCTCTATCGATGTTCCCCCCCCACCCTTTTCCAGATTTCCTGATTCCCTTCCAACTTTTTCCAAGTGTTCGATGTCCTTTAAAATTTTGAAATGTCTTTTTTGTGGCTTTTTGGCCCCCCACGATTTCTACACTTTGCTGTTTTCCAAACGTTATTGAACCCAGGGTTACCAAATAAGTTTTTTCTAGTGTTCTCGACTGTGATTTCCTTTTCCTTTCAAACTGCGAACTGTCCCTGAAATCCATCGTTTTTTTTTCCGTTCCCGTCCCCTACTTCCTCTAAGTTTTTTTCTTATTACCGGTCTATTTTGCCTCTGGTACGAGTCGTACCAAACAAATAGTTAGAGATGGTGGGGGGACTTTTCCTTTTCCCCCATTTTCCCCAAATTTCTACCATACTTTTTTTTTTTCGTCCACTTTTCCAGGCCGGTGGGAGGTTGGGGTAACTTTATGAAAAGTAGAGTTGCCACCCCCCTTTCTTCATTTCTCTTAGTTCACTTTCGTTTTGCCCCTTTTGCCCGAAGGAACCTTCAAGTCCCTCCCCCTTTTTTTTAGGTTTCGTTTTCTTTTTTTTCCTCTGTCCAGGTTAAGTTTCCCGGCAATACATTTTCCCCTTTTCTTGTTGCCCACAAACATCCCTTGCTGAATTTTCAAAGTCGGCGATTCGCTTTGATTTTGGAATTTCCAGAGAATTCTCCCGTTTTCAAAACTGTTTCCCCTTGCAGTCCTTCCTCCCCTTTTTCTTTCCCCTCCACTTTTTTTGGAATCTCACCATTTCCGCAGCTATGTTCTTCTGCTGTCAACCCCACCCGACTTTTGGACTTCGGGGTAACTTTTTTTTTACTTCTTTTCCAGTGGGCACCTCAACACCGTTCCCGCGTCCTTTTGTTGTCCATTCTTTTCGCTCCCCCCCCCCCTGTACGTTTTGCCTTCGTTTGGTTTTTTTCTCTTTCACCCTTGAATACCCCTACCACCTCACCAAAACTTTTTGGCCATGTAATCCTCGGCCTTTCGGCCCCTCTTTTAATTTCATTCCCCCTGGGTCCCAGGTCTACCACTCGTGCAACCCCCCTGGTTTGCGCCACCCCCCCTTTCCCAATCCTCTTTTCTCTCTTTTTTTTTTTTTTTGAGATTAGGCACTTTTTTCCTTCCCACGTTTGTCCTCAGTGAGGGCCTCTTCATTGGCCTTCCTCTTTGTAGGATAAGCTTTTCATTTTGCAACCCCCCTTTTTTATCGTTTTTTTTTGCTTGGCATGGTGGGATTTCATTCTTTTTCTTCTGCCGTTCCGGTTGACCTCCGGTCAGAAGGGCGTGCTGTTGAACCGGGTGTTTTAGGGATAAACTTTCCCAGATTCACTTCCCCCCTTCTTCGTCCCCCTCTTCCCCATTTTTTCCTCTTCTTTTTTCTGTTTTTCCGGCTGGGTGCGTGGTAACGAGGTTTTTTTTTTTTCATAATTCCAGCGTTTGGTGTTCCCTCCCCTCTTGCAAACTTGTTCTTCTCCCTTGCTCCCCTTTTTCTGGCTCTTTAAAAGTGTTTTCCCCCGGCCGAGGATTCCTTCTTGGACCCTGTTACGCGCCTTTTCCTCGGGTCCAAAACTCACTTAGGCTTTTTTTCCACCCTGAAAATGCATCCCCAGTTAAGGGAACTCGTTTTAGTTTCACGGATGTGCGTCCTCGTTTTTCGTTTCTTTCTGTATTTATGTTTTTGAGGGCGTTATTGCGACAGTTGGACGGATTTAAGGTGAGATGTCTCTTTTGTTCCCCCCTCCCCTTAAATCTTTTCTTTTTTTTTTCTCGTCATCCCCTCCTTACCCCCCCCTTTCTGAATTTTTTTGGGCCCACATTGTTACGAGGTGACTTTTTTCCCAATCCATGAACTCCTTCCTTTTTTTCCTCTCGTTTCTTTCTAGCTCTTTTTTGGCCTTTTCCTCCCTCACTGGGTCCGGCTTTTTAACGGTCTTTCTCTCCTGGAGGGTTTAAGAGGTTTAGTCTATTTTCCCACCTTTTTTGTCGCTTTCTCCATCCCCTCTCAACCCCTTTTGTGACTCTTATTAGTCACTCTTGCACAACATGCTTTGGTGGGACACTTAAAGGGTTGTGACTTTCTCCTGTATGTTTAATTGGTTTTTTTTCGATCCCCCCTCTTCTATCATTGGTGTGTTCCTGCGACCCTTGAGCTTTTGTTATTTTTCCCCCCCTTCCTGATTTCGTTCCCAGGCTTTCAACGACTACCAAAATGTTCCCAGCATTTCGGCCCCTTCTTTTCCTTCGTTTCCAGTTTTTTTTTGGAGATCCCCTTTCCTGGCCTTCTTTTTGAAGCTCTTTTCGCCTCTTTTTCTTTTTGCCATTCAGGGACAGGGCCTGTCCCCTTTCCCCCCCTCCTGTTCCTTTTTCTTCTTTTTATGTTCAATCGCCCGCACTTTCTCCCATCCTTTTCCAAGTGCTCTTCAATTTTCCTTTCTAGTCTTCCCCCCGGTTTTTTTTCTTTGAAGCTTTTTTCCTTCCCGTGTTTTTCCTTCCCCGAGATCTCCTCTTTGAGAATACCCTGCTTTCTTTCCGTCTAGTTTGATGGCTTTAAATACGCCTTTTTCCCCCCCCCGCGGGTGTGTTTTGAGTTTTTTTCCCTAGAGGTTTTCGGGCACCTTTGTTGAATTGTCTTCTAGACACCCCGTACTTCATTGGAAATGAGGAGGGGTTGCTTTTTTTTTTTCCCAAGTGGAGATTTTCTTTGACCTTTTTTTTTCCTCCCCAAAAACTTCCCGAGGTCCCGAGGGTTCCGTTCAAAGCTTCCGCCGCGGTGAACCCCCCTGTGCTCGCCTCCCCCTTTTTCCCGGTCCCCCAATTTTTTTGGGACGCTTCCCTGTAACCCCAGGTCTTCAGTCTCCCCACCCCACGGGATTTTGCTTTCGGAAAAATTTGGTCTCGTCGACTTTTTTCGGTTTCTAGGTCCTTCTTTCTCCCCAAGCGTCATGTTATTACTCTGCGGTCGTTGTGCTACTCTTCCAACTTGCGGCCCTTCCTTTGTGTTCCCTTCTATCCTTTTTTATTCAATGGCATTTCCCTGACCAATGAGTTCGGACTATTGTCCCCTGCCCGGCAAAGTTTGCCCAAGTGGGTTTTCGGCTTTTTTCAATCGTTGTTGTCCATCTCAAAGGATATTCCTTCCCCCCCGTTTCGCAATTCTTTGTTTTACTTTTCTGGTGGCCCTCCGTTCTCCTTTTTTCTGACTTTGTGGGTGTTCAGCGCCGTTCAATTTCCTTCCCATCCAAACTGTTTTCTTTCCCCCTTGGCCACGGGCGATTTAAGTTTTTTTTTCTTTATATCTTACCGATTCCTTTTCTTCCCGATTGGCGTCCCCCCCTTCCTGCGCCAGTGCCCCACCAATTTTTATCCCAAGAAACATGAACCTTTTCGTTTGGGTCATCTTTTTCCCCTCCCCACGTCTCTGCCTTTCAACAAATCCTATGATTTTTTTTCCTTTTTTAGCCACTGACGCCCGAACTTCTTGAGCCACATAAGGACTTTTATTTGTCCTTTTTCTTTCTTCTTTCCTTCCCCCTTCCCCAGTTCCCCCCCTATCTTTTTCCGAGGTTACCTTTTGGCAGGGTCTTATGACCCTTTCCCCCTTTTGTGGCTCTGTCCCTTCGCTTTGCTTCATGGGACTTTTTTTTTTTTACTGTTTCCCTCCTTTCTTTCCGCTGTGACGAATCCCCCGCCATTTTCTCCATTGTGATTCTCTTTTTTGACTTCCTTTTTTCAGTTTCCCCCCAGCAACTTGACCATCCCCCTTTCTAACCCGACTACCTTTTCAAAGTTCCCCCCATCACCCCTCCCTTTGAAACTTCTCTCCTTTCTTTCCGAATCACCCACCTTTGTCAAACTCTTTCTTTCTTGTTTGGCCCCCGGCAACTACAGAACTTTCCCTCTCGGACCGCTAATCTCATTCTCTTTCTTTCCCCCTTTTTCCTTAATCCAGCTTTCTGTCTGCTCCGGCTTTCTTTTTGCCCACTTTGGGGGAGAAAGAATGACCTGCCAAAAACTTTTTTTTCTTCTCGGCTTTTCGATTCCCGAGGTTCCCGTTTCATTTCCCCCGACTCCTCAAACCCAAACCGCCGCCCACTTGGGTTTCTTGCAATTCCGTCCGCGAATTGTCAGTGCTATTCCCCCAAACTTTCACGCGGGACCCGTCCCTGCAGGTCTTCCTACTCCCTTGCGGACTTCCACTTTTTCCCCATTTCTCCCTTCTCCTGGAGCCCAATTCCGTTTCCCCCAGGTGGTTTCTTTTTTGCGCTGCTTTTTTTTTCAACCCTCTTCTGTGTTGTTTCCGTTTTTCTCTCGGTTTTTTTTTCACTAGCTTTTTCGTACTCTTTTCCAGTTCCCTGACGGACACCCCCCCTGAATATCGTTACAGGTCATTCCTTCCGTTCCCCTTTACCCCCGGTTTTCTTTTTGTAAGAATGGACTATTTTTTTTTAGAGTTTTTCGCTCTTCAACTCCAACGTTTCCCTCAGTTTGTTTCTGAGATCCGTCAAACCACGGGTTTGTCTTTTCCCCCTTTCCCCGCCCAAGTTTCTTCTTCCCCCCTTTGATTTCGTGCACTGTTTTCTTCTGTTTTTTTTGAAGCTCCCCCCCGTAATGTTTTCCTTCGATTGGGGGTGGCCCTGTGTCCGAAGCTTTTTCCCATTTCCCCCTCTTTTTGGTGGGTATTTATCACGCCATTTGGGACAACCTTCAGCACTTTTGTGGACCTTCTTTTTGAGGTCCCGCCGCAGACCTTCCATCTCCTTCCCTTTTATTACTTTCTTTATTTCCCCCCAAGTTTTTCAACCTTTCCTTTGATCTTTTGTCACGTCTGGCGTTTACCTTTTCCCAGTCCCCGCAGCCCATCCTCCTCTTTTTTTCCTCGTCCCCTTCCTTCCTTTTTTGGATTTTTGTTACTCTTCCTTAATGGGCTCTTTTCCTTTCTTATGGTGTTTGGTTTCCATTAATGCCCTCAGGACTTTACAATTTTCCTTCACCCCCTTTTGTCGTCAATTGTTGCCCTTCACGTTTCACTTCTTTCCGCTTTTTTTTCACTTGACCCTTTAAATAACGTGCCGGACGAGCTCAAAGAAGTGTATTCGGTTCCCACGGTGACACACCCTTTTGGTGTTCCTTCCGGCACCCTCTCCCGGACTGCCTGTTTCACTCTCCTACGCTGTTTTTTGGTACTTTCCTAGGTACACGTTTGTTTGTGCCCCCCTTCCTTTTTTTAGGCCTTCCTTTTACCTTCAAGCTTTCCCCCCCCCTGCTCCCTAATACTTCCGTCCGATCGAACTCGCTTTCCCACCCGTCACTAAACCCCCTTCCCCCCCACGCTCATTTTTTTTTCAACAATTTTTATCTACCCAGGTTTTTTTCTCTGCGAGACCTTCTGGTTTTGATTCGGCCTTTTTCAGACTTCCCTTTCGGACTCTGCCCCCTTTTCTCTCTATATTTGTTGTTTTTTTTCTTCTTCGTTTTGTCCTTCGGTGCGTCCCTGACTCTTTTTCGAATGCACCCAAGGTGAAGACGCAGAACTTCGCGGGCCGAGGATTGATTCCTGCGCTTGGCTTTTTCAACTGGCTGGATCTTTTTATTTTGGTTGCGTTCTTCCTTTCGGTTTTTGAATTGGTTTTTTGACCTTTCGTAGACTTGTAAAAGGACGGGCTTTTTTTGGTTTCTTTTCCTTGACCCTTCTCCCCCTCACCCCCCCCGATCTCCCCCCTTATTTCCTGCAGGATTTTCAGTGGTCCGGCATATTTTTTGGTAACAGGTTGTGTTTTATATTTCCCAGCGTGGTTTTCGCTGACCCGAAGGAATTTTGGACTCGGGTTCCACGTTCCCCACCTTTTTTTTTCGGGTTCCTTCTATGGAAATTCGTTTCAAAAGCGAATTTCGAGCCTTCCCCCCCCCCTCCAGTCAGCAGATTCCACCCGTTTAATCCTTTTTTTTCCCCCGCAACCTGCAGTCAAACGATGACCTGAAAACTTTGTTCCCCGGAGTTGAACCCTCGGTTTTAGGAACTACCCCCCTGCCCTTTCATTGCGATCTTTTAGATTCTGGGCCGATTGTGGAAAAGCCCATTTTGCATTTTTTTCTGACGATCAGGGACTTGGACGAAAAGTTTCTGTCCCCTCCCCTCTTTATCCCCTTCGGTTTTATTTGTCCCAAACCGAAGGGCCACAGGTTTTGCGGACTTTGGGCCAAAGGTACGATTTTAAAACCCACCCCCATTTTCCTTCTGCTTTTTGGCATTTTTTCCCTTTTCTCCTGGGCAACCCCTGAGAAACTTCTGCTCGTCCTACTACTCCCCAGGTAAATTTGCCCAGTGGTCTTGAAATCACGATTGTTTTTTCTCGCCCTGCGTTCCCAGGGGGCCTTTCCCCTTGCTTCTGACCTTCCTGTTTTCCCTTGCATCACGTTTCCGTCGGTGTGATTCGAAAGGGCCTTCTGCACATTTCGCGTTGACGATTCCAGGTTTTTTTTTCCACATTCCTCCCCTTCTTCCTCACCCCTGCGGCGTCCTGGACTTCCTTTCTATCAATTCATCCCTGCGATAGCTGGGGGCATTTGTTTTAGTTTAACCCAGGGGCTGAACGCGCTCCCCCGAATCGGGTTTTTTCCCCCCTCCCTCCCTTCGGAATCCCCCCCCACATCTCTTTTCCCCTCTGCTTGTTGCCCTAAGTGTCCTGTGCCCTGGGAGATTTCCGTAGCCGCAGGCGGGATTGTTGAGAAGATGATCCTTGCCGCCGCGTTTTGGCCACGCAAGTCACTCTCTCACACATCGGTTTCCCTCACTCCCACCCGCACTTCCCCACTGCCCCCCTCATCACCACGCCCCCTCCCCCTTCCGCCCCCCCACTCGCTACATCTCTCCTCCCCCCACCAGTTCCTCTTTCACCCCAGCTTATCTCCCTCTTTCCACCTCCACCCCCCCCCCCCCCCTTCCCCCCTCTTTACCTCACCCCACCCCCCTCTCCCCACCCACACCCACCCCCTCAA
>Ga0179591_1348010_pt1 | contig 20943 bp, 20 predicted proteins | sample CZOMad2_1_08_16f_FD_182891 | JGI IMG/M metagenome (GOLD analysis project Ga0179591, IMG submission 182891) | Vadose zone soil fungal communities from Angelo Coast Range Reserve, California, USA - CZOMad2_1_08_16fungal (PacBio error correction) | ecosystem: Environmental > Terrestrial > Soil >... | reverse complement strand
GTTCCTTGAGAGTTCCCGTGGGAAGGATCGTTAAGTCAGCTTTTGTCATCCTTGGGAAGTTTTTGTGCCTTGGACTACCTGCTTCTTTTCCATCTTTTGACTGCGTTTTTCTACCTTCTTCCGACGGATTTATGCGTTCTCGAGATCCCTCAACTCCTTGAGCTTTCATTTTCGCAAATATAGTGAGTTTTTGCCCAGTTCAGAAGAGGTCTGCCTCGCACCCCTTGCCTTTCGAGTCTTTCCCCCAGGGTCCTTGCTTCTCTTCCTTCCCTTCCGAGTCCGCTTTAAAAAAAGGTCCCCCCAACCCCCGGGCGGGGAACGTTTTTCCGGCAATTCGACCTCCAAAGGGCGAACATAGATTTTGGAGGAACCCCTCGCGTTTTACCTTCGGTTCATTCTGCCTACAGTCGGCCCGCTACAAAATTGCACGCCTCTCCCAGACTTATGCGTTCATTAGGCTGCTATGACTTCTTTCCTGCAACCCCCTTTGGCCAGCTCCTTTACCGGCCTTCTCTTCTTCTTTTACTTTTTTTTTCCCTCTCCTTCGCCAAGCATCATTGATCCGAAGGCTATGGCGGAATTTTTCGACATTGGAGCAATAGCCCCCCCCCTTCTAATCCTTTTCCCTGGAACATGCTGCCTGGGATTGGGCGTTGCCTTCCCGCCCTTTTTTTTTTTTTTTCACACGTTGAAGATGTGGCAGAGATTCAATGGACCCCTCCGAGCGCACACCCCCGAGGGTTTTCGTACGAACACCCTGTCTGGATGGTTCTTTCCTTTTTTCTTTTGCTGGTTGGATTTCCTTCCCTTTCGTTTCACCGGACTCCCTCCACTTTTCGACTCATCTGGATGTTTGAAGAGCTACTCCTCTCCGCTGGTTGGTGTACTTCTACGCTACTGGAACCCGGAATCTTTCTCCCCACACGCCTGGTTTTCTTTGACAAGATAAGACTGTGATTGGCTGAAGACTCGGCTCCTCTACCGGGACCCCCGATTTTATAAAAGCTTCCCCTCCTCCTCCTGTTTCTTCTGAACGATGTAGCTTTGAGCGGTACCTATTTGTATCGGAACCGTTGAAGCCGTTTTCTCTCGTGGCCCCCCCCTTGGCGAACAGCCCTTCTTCTTTCCCACCCCCCTTTATTTCTTTGGAATGCGATTCACATTGATCAGAAGGTTGAGTACCTAATGCTTAATGTCGGAGCGCTTTTTGACTTACGTCTTTCGCCTGCTGAGGGAGGCGTCATTTAGCCAAGGTTCGATTAGCCTTAAACGAAGGTCACTCTTTTAGATCTCCCTGCGCTTCCCCTGTTTTTCCTTTCTTTTTTTCTCTTTTTCAAAGCCGACTTTTTATTCGCTGATGTATTTGCCAGTCCTTTCCCCTTTGCCTTCGGTTTTTTGGGGCCGTCTTGCCTCTTCCCCTCCGAAGACAGCCGCGGTGACTAGGTGTAGCCACATCAATGCGACTCTTCCCCGCGCCACAGGCCCTGGTCCGTCGCGGCGGACTTTCTTTTTTTTCTCTGGTAATGGTCTCTTGCATAGTCGCTCTTTCCTTTTCGCTGACGTTCCCCAGGCGAGTGGTTCGCACGCGTTGCCTAAAAGCTTTCGCGGGAGAGTACTTCTTCCTCCCTTCCTCTTTGAACTTTTGCGAATGACGGGTCTGTCTCCTTCCCCCTGCTCCTTTTTCCTTGGCCCCCCCTGTCCGTGTGGAAAAACCCTTGACCCAAGACCAGAAAACACGAATTAGTCCCTGGTGACAGCTTTAAGCTGTCACTCCGCCAAGCGGTCTTGCTCTTCGCCCCTCTATGCTTCTTTTTGTGGTGGCGGTGCCTTATTTCTTCCTTTCCTCTAGAGATGAGGCGGTGGTCTCCGGCTGAGTGCTCGGTGATTCAATTGAGTGAGCCCTTGAGTTCCGTTTCGCGTCCGACGCCTTCTGTATGCATGCGCGGCTTTCAGGAGATGAGATACCCTGAGTGTCTTTTTTTCGTTTCTTTGGTCCTTCGATTGTGCCCTTTTTGCCGCTTTCCGTGGCCGATTGTGCTCCTGAGAGGCAGTCCTTCTTTGAGGGCGGCCCTGCTTGTAGTACTACCTCATCCTTCTTATCAGCGCTTCACGTCAAGGCTTCCGGCTTCCCACTCCCGGAACCATCCGGCCCCACCACGAAGTCACCCTTGTTATTTTTCCCAGCTCCTTGACCGTCCGCGCCGCCTACTCCCCTTGTCTTCCCCCCTTTAAACTCCCTCTGGCAAAGACCCTCAACATGGCTGCGTCCAACCGTCCTCCCCCCCCGGACGGCGCCCCCAACCTCCCCCCCTACTAACCCTTTTTTTGACCTCTCTTTTCCTTCACGCCCTTTCACAGCCACACACAAGTCAAGCATAGAGTGCGAAACATTTCTCCACTCTGACTTCGTCTTTCTCAGCTCAAGGTAAAAAATAACTTACTTTCTTTCTTCTGTCTTGGTGTCCCCCCTGGGCTCCACTCCCCGGTGTGTGTCCCGATCCCAGCGAAATAATCTCTGGAATAGAATATGGTCATTCGCACCAATCCCAATCCGCCTTCGAAGAAGCTCCCCGCCTTTCCCTTCCATCTTCTTCCCATAGTCAACCATTCCTTCCCTCCTTTAAAAAACATGCTCGCCCTCGACTCGGCCACCTCGCACATTCCCCAGACCCCCCCAGAAATTCGCTGAGTCTTCAATGGGCCTGTGACCGTTATCGAGGTCGCCTTTCCCTTTTAAGCACCCTTTCTCGTTGCGCTTTCTTTGATCCCTGGAGCTGCCGGCCACACCCGAGTGTGAACTGCCTTACAATTACGTCCTCTTTAGGTCCCTCCCCGCTTGCGTGGAAGTTAGTTCTTTCTCATTGCATCTCTACTTGTTCTTCGTTTGTCTTCCCCTTATCTAAAACACCCCGTGTTCCCCCCGTGGCCGCTCCAGCTATGTACCTTCACCCGAACGCGGCTCCGGCACCTCACTTATCCCTTAACCTTCTGCCCCCATTTCCCAGCCCCCAACCCCTTCACCTCTCCCCTGTTCTTGATCAAAATAAACGCCCTGACAGCTTTCGCCCCCTTCCACGCGCGCCCGCCCCCCTTTTGTAAATCTTCTTCCGTTCCCCCTTTGTTCCCTTCCAGCCTCCCCGTTTAGTCATCACTGCCCAGTTCCTGTAGCTTTTCTCTTTCCGTGCAGCCAGGACCCCCATCTCCTGTCTTTTCTAGACAACCCTCCAGACGAATTTTACAATCCCTTCTTGATCCCATATTGCAAAATCCCCGAGGTTTGCTGTGCCTCTTTCCCCCTTCCGAGCAACGTCCCCTTGTATCTTTCTCTCACCGCGATCGCGAAGCGCCACCCACTCCATCCAGATACTCGACAAGTCTTCTCGTTTCTTTTCCCTTTGGAATGGAAACCCGCAACGATCCCAGTTTCCGCCGTCCAAACATCGCAAAGCGCGCACCCCTTTTCGTCCTCAACCCCCCGGATGGGGTTTCCCTCCGGATTTCTATTTTCCTCGCCCCCCCCTTTTTTTCCCAAATTTGTCCTTCCTCAAACGCGCCCCCTGGCAGCCTGTTCGCGAAATCGGATCTCCAAACTGCTAATTGATCTCCCCCTGAGAAAAAAATCCTTCCAATAAGTCTCTTTTTTTTCCCCTTATTTGTTTCTTTTAAGCATACCGCCCCAATCCGGATTAAACCATCCCGCGGTTCATAGTGAATCTGTTCCCCCCCCACCCTCTTTTTTTTTCCAATCAGACATAGCTAAGTTTTCCTATACCCCTCTAAATTCCTTTGTTAGCGTAACTTCCAGCAATTCATTGACTCTTATTTCTGCGGCTTACGTGCTCCAATTGTTCCTCCAAACCCCCCCCTATGCCGCACTCCTTCTTCGGAAAATTCCATAATTTTAAGCTTTCTTTTCCACATCAAGTCTCACCGAGTCCCACCCCACTTACCGCTTTTTGGGACACGTCGCTACTCTAATCAATCCGTCTTTCCTCCTTCAGCTTTTTCTGAAATTTCCCACCAAAACACCCCTACCCTTTTTTCCCCCTTCTCCTCCTCCAGGACATCTAGAGAACCATAAATTTCGAGAAGGCGCTTAAAAGACGTCAACTTCTTACTTCTAACCCCCTTTCCCCTCCCCGCTTTACACCCCTTTTCCCGCAACCCCCCCCTCCCCTTTGAAACACCCGCTTAATTACATCTCACCTTCCCACGGCACTTCTCCATGCCCCCATCTTTAATAATCCTCCGTTTTTCGATTTTTTATTAGAGTTCCCACTTCCTTGAGATGTAATGTAAGCGGGTGTTTCGGGAAAGTTTTTTGATCCCTCTTGGAGTTGCATTCCTTTTTCCTTTAGACTCCGTTTTTTGCCGCGTGTTCCTATCTCTTCGAAGTATTTATTGTCTTCTATTGAAAACTGTCCTTGTTCTTGTCGCACTTTCTATTTAGTTTGTGGTAAAAGTTCCCCGGCTGAAGGATGACCCTCCTTCTGAGTCTTACAAGTGATCGGGTCAGTGGGTGGGACGGGGTTTCTTCTTTAGACGATCGTTAAACGATTAGACCCTTTTTCTAGGGGCAAATCTTCCCTTTTAAACATTCTCATTTGGAGTCCTTTTGCCTCTGCGTAAGACGAAGAATAATTCGGATGAATTGCGTACCTGGACGCATACACATGCCCCTCGACAGCCTTCTGTTTTTTAGGCTTCTCTTGATGTCCCCGCAAAACTTGTTCCCCCGCTTTTTCGGGTTCCTTGATTGGGCGTGTTGCGTATCTGCGCCCAATGCCAGGGATTTCACGAATTACTTATTGGCTTCCTTTTCTCCCTATTTCCCTTCCAATAGCTCTCCGATTCCCCCCTCTTCCCCTCCTGGTGTGATTTGTGCGCGTTCTTCCTTCAACGAACACCCCTGGTTCACCGACGTCCAGCTGGGGCAGCCCTCTCGCTTCTTTTGCCCCCCCCCTTTTGAGCCTAAAAACTGGTGCGCTTTTGGATTCGATGTTTTGCATGCAGGAAACTTCGTGCTGTTGACATTTTCTCTTTTCCCCCCTTGATTAGAATTTTGCCCTTTTCTGTCTTTTCTTTAAGCCGATTCTGCGGCTCCGCTGGTGGTGGAATTGCGACCCGTACCTGGCATTTGAAGTTTTTGAACCTTTCGCAAATCTAGTTTTGGATCCAAATTGATCAGCCTTTCCTTGGAACTCATGGAGCCTGGTCTCTCCTCACCGTTCCGAGTTCCTTTACGCTGAAATTTACTCCGCTCCGAGACCCGTCCCAGTTCTCTCCTACCGATTGCGAGTCCCCCTATCGAGTACCCCCCATATTTTTTATCGAAGAAGAGTGCAGCCTTTGTCTAGCGAGTGCCAAAGTGTCCCCCCCCAAAGAGCTGGGCGTTTATGTGATCACTTTCCACTTTCCTTGTTTTCCGCTCTCAATGGATTCCCCTTTGCATGTTGAAGAATTCCCCCCAGGTGGACCTTCTTCCCGCTGAGGGTTTCCTTTCCAGAGCTTTCCCCCCCCTGCTTCTCCACTTTACACATTTGTTTCGTATTAGGCCCCCCCCGAAGTCCTGAAAGTAGAGATTTTTATCCCCTCACGGTCCCTTCGTGCGTGGTGAGCTGGGCCCGACGCATTCCTTTTTTATTCCTTGGTTTCCTTCTTTTTTCAATTTCGGTCTGGGGCCGTGATTGAAGATTCAAAATCCGCCGACCTCTCCCTGGCCCTGTGCTCATCGATTCCGGCCCTGAGATCGGTCAACGGACATGTCAGGAAGCCTCTTGACTTTCTGGTTTTTGTTTGGAATGTGTTCCTTCCCCGCATCGTGCTTTGCTTTTCTGATTCTCATTCTCAGCTGGTTTCGACTGTCCCCTACAAGGCTTTTCGACGTGGTTTCCTTTTTCATCCCTCCGATCTTTATTGGTCTACCCTTCTCGGATTACCATTCAGCTAATTCTCTTTCCTTCGGGGCGGGCCACAAAAACTTTTCTGCTTTTGGCACACCCCCCACTTTGTCCCCCCACCGATTCCCCCCCCTAGTGTGACCCATCTTTCGGGAAGACCAGCGCGGCAAGAGGTTTAAATGTTGCGCCTCCTCTTTCCTTGATGGTTGGTTTTTTTTCCGGAATTATTTTTCCCTTCTCCCTTGGGACGGCAGTCATCGAGTTGTGTCAGGTGAGGCCACGACCAATTGGGGATATCGGTAGGGCCATTTTGCTAAGACTTTTTGTCCTCCCCTGGGCTCGTCTTTCGCTGAGATAAAGCGGGATCTCGTTTTTTGGCGGCCTCATTTTCGGTCTTTCCTCGGACCACGTGCCGGAGGACGTGCTTTCAAGGTCTTGAGTCTTGCCTTCTGATTTGTCAGTTACGCCCATCCTTCTGCCTGTCTCCGCCAAAAGGCCAAAGTATCTATTTCGGCCAGTCGCACCTTTCTTAAAAATCCCCCTACCGCCCCTACCTGTTTATTCAGCTCCGACCGGCCCTCCTTTTCCACAGAATCAGCACCTTCGTCCAGCCCACTGGGACCTCCCGAAACTGGGCTTCCTCCTAACCTTCCGCAAACCCCCTCGGCGCCGCCTCATCTCCACACAAAGGGAAATTAATCCGTGCACCCCCCCACCCCCCCCCCCCTCCCAGCATACTTTCTCAAACCTTTCCGTCGGCTTTCCAGTCTCAAAGCGGGCCCCCTTCAGCGACATTTGTTATTATGTCTTGTTCCGTTGCCCACCCTCCTGTGCTTGTTTCTCCCTCCCCCCCCGATTCAGCGAATTAAGCAGGGTATGGAGACCCGACTTTTGGCCCGTCATTCCCCTCCAATTCCTCGCCTTATGCATCTCCCGTACGCGCCCTCTCTAATTTCTTCCCATTCGCAAACTGCTCGCAGTGCCAACTCCTGCTCGCACTAGACGATTCCCCTCGCCATTACCAAGAATTCAACCTAGTCCAGCCCGCCTTTTTTTTGGGACCGGTTCTACTGTTTCGTCTCTTGGATAGCCCACCTAGTCTAGTTGCGCTTTTTAGGATTTTACCTTCTTTTAATGCGGAACCCCAGCAAGCTTCCCTTCTGAACTTCTACCCAGAGAAATATCCACCGAGACTTTGGCACATTCTAAAAACTTCCTCCGTTCGTCCTTCATTCTCCCCTCTTTTCGTCTAATTACCCCCCCCCTTGTTCTCACGTTTTCCCTAACTCGCACCCTTTAAAGACTATGGTACTTCCCCCTCGCGGCTCCGTCCCCCACCTCTTTAAACCTTTTATCAATTGCCTTACCCTCACTTTCCTTATTTTTCGTGGATCAACCAAACGTCCAAGAGCAGCTCGCCACTTTGTCCCCGAGCACGCCCACTGGTGACGAGTCCCCTCTTTTTTTTGTGTACCCTCTCAAGGCTCGTCTAGTTTCAGTAATCACTTCCCCCCAGGTATCGTCTGCTTCCCGGTTGCCGCTTATCCTCTTCCTCGAGCGAAGCTCCAGAGCATTTCCCAGTCACCGTCTGCTTCCCTCATTGCAAAATCCCCCCTCCCCGCGAGTTCTCCGCAGTTCAACCTTCCGGCAAACCTCCTTTTTCACTTACACCACCCAGCTGTCTCCGCAATCTCTTCAACCCCCATTCAGATACGCTTTTAGTACGTCAGTTTGTCACTAAAGGGCCTTCCTCAAAACGCCTTTCCCGTTTTCCGGCATCGTCTTCCAGCGAGCACCATTTTTTCGGTCACTCCTCGGGTCTGGGTGTATCGGATTAGTGCATGGTCTGCATCGCTGTCCCCTTCTTTGAACACCCATTGTTCGCAAGCTTCCATCCACCGGCCGTGCGACGAGCTTCTTATAACCCCTTGATCTCCATCTCCTTCCCCCCTTCCTCCCCAAGTATCTTTTGAAAGCCCTTGGCTGGGGTTTGATACGCATATCCAATCAGGAATAAGTCCCCTCCCGCCGGTAACACTCGTATCTGTAAGTTTGCGCCACCCCTCAATCAGCCTCCTTCCCGTTTCATTCTTTTCACAGAGTGGAATTTGTAGCGGCCCGACCTTAAGGCAATTCATTTCCAGAATTATTTCCCCCCTGCTTCCCTTTTTCAATTGTTCCTCCCCCTTCTTGAGCATATTTTATTTCTTGCCCCCTCCCCCCCCTTGCTACGTTATCTGCGGCTCCCTCCCTCCAACCCCTTGTCCCACCCATTTCCCTAGAACGTCGACTGTTTTTCACTCTCAGCAATTCCGCGGGTCATCTTCCTCCTTTTCAATGTTACCACCCCTCTTTCTTTCACACTCCCCCCCTTTTCCAGGATGAGAAACCTAAACCCTTGAGAAGGAGAAGAAACCCCCCGTCACCCCACCCTTCCTTTTTCCTACCCCCGCCGATTCGTCCGCCGACTAAAAACCCCCCCGATGGAACACACGATTCCCTACTCTCCCCTTTCCCCCCCCTCTCCAGACACCATCCCCCTCTCCTCCATCCTCCGTTGTTGTGTTTCTCTGCTTTTTTTCCTGGTCTCTTTGAAGGGTTTTCCTTTTTTTTTTGTTCATCGTTTTGCGATCTGCGTGGGTGCACTTCATCGGCTGGTAGTTTTAGCCTTACTATTTTTTGACGGCGTTTTCTCTCATTATCGACGGATTCTCTCTGGTTCTCGCTCTCCCTTTAATGACTGATCTTTGCGCTTTTTGTTTTCTTCACAGTTTCTCCTCTTTTCCCCCCTCGAATTGGTTCTTGAACCCTTCGACGTGTCTCATTGTTTGGTGGACGAGGTTGATTTCTTGAGGCAGCAATCCTTTCTTATCCTCTTAGTTAGGGGCCATTTTTGATAAACCTTTCTCTCTTTTTTTTCTACCCAATGATTCGTATTGCGCAGAAATAATTCGTTTCCCTTAATTTGCCGTCCGTAGGCCCGTCCCACCCTTCCCCACGCTTTTCAAGATTTCCCTTTGCACTTAGTCTCTTTTTTTCTTTTTTTTTCAAAATTCACCTTGATCCTAGTGGGACTTTATGGTCTTATAAGGATCTTTCGGGATATGCGTCTTGCCCAATCCATACTTCTCACTCCTCACTCCCTTGAATTTTCGACACGTTTTTTTCCACTATCCTTTCTCGAGCGCGGAACCCCCTTTTTGTTGTGGATTGTTGCTGGGCGAAACGCAATTTTATTTTCTCCTCTTTTTTCCGATCCTTCCCCTGCCCCCCCGACTCTCTCTCCCCCAATCATTATTTTTGCGTACCCCCTCCCAACTGGTGTACGCTGGATTCGATGTTTTTGCGCGTCTTCCTAAACTGGGCTTCTTGCAATTCCTTCTTCTCGGCCCCCCCCCCTTTTGATCTTTTTTACGCTGATTCGCGGATCATCGCGTGGAAGTTCGACACGCCCCGGAAGGTGCCGGCCTTTTGAACTGCTGTCTCCCAAGCGTGCTTTGCGCAAGCCCTCCTTTTTGATTTTCCTTAGCCTTTTGAGCTCCCCGGAACCTGGATATTTACTCTCGCACGGACGCTCGTACGGTTCTGATGCCCCGTACTTGTCTTTTTTTCACGATTTCCTGGAATGAAGAGTTCCATCCGTTTGCTTCGCGGTGTACACCAAGTTCGACATCCGCTCTTTACTTTTTCTTTCACGAACAATTATCCCTTTTCCAGGGTGTGCTGTACCGCGCTGCAATTCTCTCGCATGTGAAGGAATCTGCCTCTTAGGTGTGCCCCCTCTTCTGTAAGTACAGATTTTCCCCCACAATTGATATTGACTGAAACGTTTTTGACCCCGGTTGCTTTCCCTACGGCCCCTGAAAACAAGGACCGCCTTATATCCTTCTCTGATACTTCCCTGCGCCAGTGCGTGGTGCTCCAGTGGGCCCTAAAGGGCCACGGTTTATTCTCTGGTTGCAGTTTTTTTTCAACCGGTCTTTTCCCCCTCCCTTGAAGAGTCCCCCCCACCGCAGTACGCGCAACGCTTTCCCTAGGTGCGAGCCACCGATTCCCTTCTGCGTATCGGTCCCGGCATGGAGCCTGCTCTTTTCCTTTTTTTTTTTAGTTTTGTGCGCGTGGTCTCTCCCTCGGTTTCTTTTTCCATTTTTTTAGCTGGTAGACTCTTGTAAGAATACTTCCGACTGAGGGCGCGTGATTCATCATCGGGTCCGTTGTGAATGGGTGCGTCCTCTGGGAAATAGTCTCGTCCCCATTCTTTTCCCCCTTGAATTCTTTCATTTTTCTGTTTGCAAAACACACTGCAACCAAGGACCGAATAACCCGATTATGGTGTGCCCCAGCTCTGAAGTCCCGGATTCCTAGTTTCTTCCTTTTCCACTCCTTGACTGCTGGTGGTGGCGGTTTTCTTTTTTACCCCCGGAATTATTTTATTCTCCTTCCCTTTTTAGTTTTCTAGATGAGTCTGGCCGGCTGAGTTTCCTCCGTTTGTCCCGACGCCCCATTTGTGAGAGTCGGTCGGGATTTTCAGTTTTGGCTCGACTTCCCCCCCAGGTTTTTCTTTCCGAGGGCCTTTTTTTTCTTCTTTCTATATTTTTGGCTTTGGACCGCTATTTCCGGTCTGGCCGCCTCATAGATGACGCCATTTTGGCGGCTCCTGAGAGCAGACGGTCTTCCGGCATGAGATTTGTCATTTACCTATCCTTCTGCCTCAGCGTCTCCGCCAAAAAGGGGCCACGTCATCTCTTCGCGGAAAGACCTTCCCAACATCGCCCGCCAAATCCACTCCTCCCCTCTGTTTCTCTCCCTTTTTTTCCCGGTCCCGCCTTGCATACCTCACCGTCGTTCCGCCCAAACTGAAAATTTCCCGGACCGACATAACCTGGGCTTTTTTCCTCCCCCCCCGCCCTCTTGCACGCCTTAATCTTTCACCTCCCCAAGGAACCGAAATAAGTCCGCGTTTAAACAGCCCCCCCCTTCCCCGTCAATCCACGTTTTTCCCATTTAGACCAATCCTTGGCTCTTTTTCCTAATTTCTCCTCATGGTTATTAGAGGGTCAAACTTTTTTCTGCCACCTCCCCACAGGTGTTGTGTCCGCCCGCTCTTTCGCGCCTTCCAAAGTCCAGGAATGGAGATTCCTCTGGCCCGTCCCTTCACAACGCTTTGCTGAGCAGGATGCGCACTTTTTTTTCCTGAGGCGGACAATGTCGAAACAGGATCGCCTTTGAAAAACTCTGAGAGCTCTTTCTATTGCCCGTCCACCAATACTCCCCAACAGTCCGTTTGCCTTACATGGCTTGACCGGCTTTAGCTTTCGCCTTGACGCTGGCTCTTCCTAGGCCAGCGTTTGGCTTTTCGGATTTGACTATTAAATGCAGCTTCGTTCCCGCTTGAAAGTGTTCCCCCTCTTCAACCCGCCAGCTCCTAACCGGAATGCTTTTGAAACTTCTCACCCCCGACTTGACGGACGTTCTTGAATTGATTCTCTCCCCTTAGTTTTCGCCTAACCACTTTTCCCGTGGCCACACTCCCCAATTTTTTCCAGCTCTGGATACTTCACCTTTTGTGAAAAGCGCTCCCGGACACCTTCCCCCCCTTCGATTCCATTCCACTGATAAATTCCGCTGCACACCATTGCCTTTACCGCTTTTTTTAATAAACGCTCGCGTTTTCCCCCCTTTTTTTTTTTCCACGCTTCCGCCCCACGAGACCTTCTTCCCGAATTACCCCTGGTTTACCGCTCCAGCTCGCAATCTTATCACTCCCCGTAGCGGCGCTTCCATCTCTTCTCTCGAGCGCGCGACTATCCAGCTCTTTCCCATCAAAAGGCTTCTCCCCTGCCCCCCCAATCCCGTCCTTTTTTTTCTCAGCAGCAAAAATTCCGGCCTCAACGGTATTTTTCCTCTCTTGATACTCCTCGTCGCTCAAAAAATCCATCCAGATCCCTAAAGTTCTTCCGTAAAAAAAGAGAAAGGGCCAACCTCCCCCCTCTTCAGTTTTAGGCCCCAAAAACACCCCCCTTTTTCACTCACTTCTGCCACCAGTTTTTGTCCTCCAATAGATTGGGTGCCCCGCTAGGATTGGGTCATCTTTAAGAGCTGGCCCCTTAGCGGTTCCCCTTTGAGTTCTTTCCCCTCCCCACCGAGCCACCCCCCCCGGAGCCTTTTTCCGCTCCTCGTATATACCTGCTATTTCTCCGCTCCCCCCTCAAACTCTTTTTTGCGGACCCCTTTGATTGGTTCGAAGGATACGCAGATTCCCAATACTTCTTAACCACCTCCCTTGTCCCGTATCTGCCAAGTTTTGCGACACTTCATCCATCAGCCTAAGTGGCCCCTCAATTCTGTCCCACTGGAATTGGTGCTTACTACCTTTCCCTCCCCCCCTTGCCCCCTGACTTATTGCTTCCTTATCCCCTTTCCTCCAAAAATCATTCAATATTTTATTTTCGTCCTGCAACTATATTTTGCTCCCCCTACTTTTCCCACGCGACCTTTCTCACGCCTCACCCGTTCCACCACTAAGACACGTCGAAGGGTCACCAGCAATCCCGCTTTTCATCCTTCAGCCTCTTCTCTTGTTACCCCACCCCCCCCTCAACTCTTGAACCCCCCCTCAGTTTCAAGGACGAGACCCCCCCATAAATCGTCGGAAGGACTCCAACGCCGTCCCCAAAAATTTAACCTCTTCTACACCCCCAGACAGCTTTTTTTTTTACTCCAACTCCCCTGTATTCTCCCCCGATGAAACACCTGACACTCTACCCTTCCCACGGGAACCCATGCCAACATCTCTATCTTTTGCATCGAGTTGTTGTGTTGCTCGAGATGGGTGCATGTCTCTTTCCCTGAAGGGTGATATTTCTTCCCGTATAGTGCGGGGCCTGAACCTTTTTTTCAACTTTTTGTTAGTCTTTATTTTTTGGACGGCGGTCTATCTCCCTTCTCGACTTATTTATGGTTCTCGAAATCCTAAACTGACTGAGCTTTTCGCACCTCTATTTTTGTTTGTTCTGTCCTCCCGAAGCCTCTCTGACAGAATTTCTTGAGAGTGAACCTTCGGAAGTTCAGGTAAGTGGGTGCTTGCGGGGTGATTAGTGATGCCATCCTTTCGTGCAGCTATCCCTCTGGAAGTTCTTTTTTGCCCATAAGAAGAAACCTTGCGCCCTCTTTTTTTATGAACCCTGGCTTGCGTAAGCCGCCTGGCCCAATAATTCGGTTCTGAATTGCAGGACCTTAGGCCGTCCCATTCCTTGACAGATTACTTTTTCTTAGGCTTGTCCTTTCTCCTGCTAAAACTTTTCACATGATACGTTGGACCGGCGGTCTCTTATCCGGATTGGGCTTTCTGCGTATACTCCCCTTTTCCATTTCCAATTTCCTTTTCCCTTTTTCCTTATCATGGACCTAGCAGTTTTTATATCGTTTCGCGCGGAACATGCTGTTGGATTGGGCGTTTGCCCTTCGACCCCGCAAATTTTCTGTTCCCCTCGAAGAGTTGCAGCTCTCCTGACCCGCCCTCCTCTTCATCTCCCCTCGGTTCTTTTTGAACCACACTGGTGCGCGCTGTCTCTTTTCTTGCGCGATTCCAGGAAAATGGAGCGGTTCTTTCAATTACCTTTTCTCTCCGGAGGCACCTCCCGGTCTTCCCTTTCTTCTTTCCAGCGATTGGATCATCCGCTGGGGTGGAAGTCACGCACCGGGAACTGTGCCGTCTTTTTTGCAACTTGCCTCACCGCCCCGGCGTTTTGATCTTGATCAGTTTTTGGGAAATCTCTGAGCCTTTCGCGCGCGAGGACGATTTAGGTACGGCTGACACGGACTCCCGGGTACGATACCTTTTTAAGTTTGGTCTCCACCGATTGCGAGCTTTCTTTCCAACCTTTATTTTTCAAGTCTTCCCCGGGCTGCGAGTGGACAAGTGGGCCCCGAAGCGGCGCGGGCTTTATGTGATCACGCAATCATATCAGGGCCATTTTGTGTGTCCTTCGCCTTCCTATCAGCTTTTCAGTCCCTTCCTGTTACTTTTTCGTCGGTTAACCTCCAGTCTGCGGAATCAATTGAGAGTTTCTTTGCCACGTCGCCAAGGTTGTTTTCAGTATTTCGAAACACTCCTACCCTCTTCTATCACACGGCAGGCATGCGTGGTGCTAAGATGGGTCAGAAAGCATGCGGTTTTTTTCTCGCGCTGGTTCTTCAGTCCTCTCCAGGTGAATTCGGTCTTCCTTTTTCGCCGGCCTCCTTGAGTTTCAAATCCTTCCTGTCTCTCCCCTTTCGGGACTAGTTTTCAAAGCTTCAAGTCCCGCGTATCGGTTCCCACCTTCCCATGGTACTTGAGGAGGACTTTCTTAGTTTTTCTTTGAATTTTTTCTTTTTTTGTCGAGGCCCCGCCATTCATTCTGCGTGGTTCGACGTGTCGCCTAAAGCTTCCTTCGGGCGCTGTCCTTTCCTCCTCGGCCGATTTTTCGTGGTTCTCCTTGCCTTTTTCGGATCCCCTCTTAACCTCCTTCCTTTTTGGGCCGTTGTTTTTTTTCCCACCCAGGCCCAAGACAGAAAACCCTCGTAGTTTGGTGATGCTTTAAGAAGCCGCGTCGAGGGCTAAATGTTTCGCCTAATTGCTTGAATTGATTTGTCGGTTGCCTTTTTCCCCCTGATCCTCTTTTTGAGTGCTCCTTTGAGTGCGTCCGTGAGGACGCCGCCCCCGTGGTGCTGTAGGTCCAGATTTCTTTTCCAGTTTTTTCTTCGACCGTCCTGTCGTTTCCGGAGCTTCTCCCACTTGGACGGGAATCTTAGTGTCTGACGGAATAGATGGTATGGCCGCCGTCTTCGAGACGTGTGCCTCTTTGAGAGACGACGTCTTCCAGAAGATTGTCGGGCTGTCATTTTTTTGACCTCCACCTTGCTCTAAGCGTCTCCTAAAAGGCGGCCATTCAATCTATTCCGGTGCCAGACCGGCAAATCCTTTTCCCAATCCCCCCCTCCTTCCATTCTCCGGCCCGCGAAGAACCCCCCCGTCGGTCCGACGCCAATGGAACAATCTTGCCCTGACTAGCCCCTGGAGCCCCGTTCCCCTCTCCCGGCTCTCAGCCGGCGCCGCCTATCTCTTCCAACTCCGGAAATGAAAAATCCTCCTGCGAAACGCCCCCACCATCAAGTCAAGCATGGGAGCAACATTTCTCCCCTTTTCCCGCGGCTTTTTTTCCTTTCTTCCATCTTTTTTTCTCCCATTCGGGTATATTGTTCATTGTGATTTTGCAAAGCCCCCCATGTGTCCCGCAACCGATTCAGCTCCATTCAGCAGGAATTTCTCTGACTATGGCCCGTATTCGCCACCCCCAATTAACAATCGCCCTTATGAACTGACGCGCTTAAGCTTTTTTTTTTGACATCGTCGAACAGGCTCTTCCCGTGAAAAACTCCTTCTCGCCCTCGACGTTCCGCGCCCGTACTCAGAAAACCGAAAGTTTCTCCTCTTCCCTGCTTTTTGGCTTCCCCCCCCTCCTTGAAGCTGTTTTTTAACCTTAGTCGCGTTGCGCGGTCTTTCGTTTTCCTTCAATGACGCTGGCCCAGACCGAATCCAGTTGCAATGATCCCCCCGAGAATTTCCCATCTCTTCTCCCAACACGCACTGCCGCCATCGTTATCTCATTGAATCTTTAGTTCCTTCGTTTTTTCGATACTAATCTCCCAACATTGCTCACCTTGCCCCTAGAAATTTTTTTTTCATTATACCCCGACCCCGGCACCCTTTCTCCCCCCCCCCAACCCTTCTTCCCATTTCGCGCATTCACCACACCATTGCCCCTTCTTGTTCGTGATCACCAAACCTTTTCCGCTTTTTCCTCCTTTCTCTCGCTACTCGCGCCAGCCCACGGTCTGCCACTCTTTTCCGAGCATTTCTTGTCCGCTCCCACTTCAATCGTTTCGTCAATCCTAAAAATCGTAGCCTTCGTCCCCTTTCCGTACATCCGGGTCGGCGACGAAGGTTCGAGATTTTCAAATCACTATCAAATATTGCCCCCATCAAACGCCGTTTGACGCCTCTCCACACTCCCCCCTTCACCGGTATCTTCCCCCAATTATAATCCTCTTTTAATAGCTTCAACCCCTCCAGATACGCGAAAAAGTCTTTCCCCGGTGAAACGAAAGGAATTCGAACATATTCCCCCCCTTCGGCCTGCCACTCCATCCATCGAGCCTTTTTTTTTCGTCCAACCTCGGATGTGCGCTCGGCTGTCATGCCGTTGACCCTTCTCGCGGTGAACTCCATTTTCTCCGCACCCCCGCGCCCAATCCCCCCCGGGTGTCAGCATTTCCTGCGACTCGGAATTATTCCACTGTCTTGATTCTTCACTTTGGAGAAAATGCCGCCTCCCCCCTAAGGAGATCTTTTCTCCCTCTGGGCTAGGATACCGCTCTCCTGCCCCCAATCCGGATACAAGACCATCCGGCTGTCACGCGTATCCCAAGTTTTGCGCCCTAAGCCATTGCTCCTTCCCCCCGCCTAATTCTGTCACCTTTTCATTTTTCTGCTCCAGTTACGGAAATTCTGAACCGAACGTTCTGCGGCTTACTCCTCAATTGTTCCTCCTCTCTATTTACTATTTTATCTTGATTTCCCTACCGTCTTTTCTAAGCTGCCCCTCCGATGCGGCATCTAATCAACCGAGTACCACCCCCCTTCTGAGACCACGTAGACTTTCTCTCAGCACTTCCTCTCCTTATCTTTGCCTTTCCCAACAATCAACTTCGTGGCGCCACCTGAAACTCTCAGTTTCAATGGATCTCGCTCTAAATCCGTCGGACGGATAGAAAACTCAAAAAATTAAACTTAAACTTCCCGCCCGATTTAGTGCCCCTCCACTTTTCTTTCCCAAAACTTCAACTATGAACACCCGCGACACTTTCTTCTCACCCTTCCCCCTGTTCCCATGAAAAATCTCTCTCCCTTTTCCTCCTCCGTTGTTTGTTTTCCGCTCTTTTTCCTTTGATCCTCCGAAGTTTTCCGTCAGCTTGTTAATCTTCGGGAGTTTTGCGCATACCCCCTTTATGGAGTTGACTCCATCGGGTGGTACCGTTCCGTACGTTTTAACTTTTGACGCGTTTTCTATTCCTCCCCCCCGACGGTCTTTATTTTTTTGAGACGTCCCTTTTGAGAGTTCATTCACCCCTATGGTCGTTTGTGTAAACCAGTTCAGAAGACTGAAGGATGAACCCCTTTGAAGTGCTGAGATAACCCCCTTTCTCCTTTTCCGGGTAAGTTGTTTTTGGTTCTTCGTGCCCCGATTTGCCGTTAGCAAGCGGGTCTTCTTTCTGCAATTCCGTAACCTTTTTAAAATAGTGTGCGCCTCTCTTTTTGGAGGAACAATTGCGCGTAAGCGCCTTTCATTCGGTTCAATTCCTCCGCCTTATTTCCACAAAATTTTTCCACTCGTTGACAGAATTACGTGGCACTTAGGTCTTCGATGGATTTGGCGCAAAAACTTCAGATCCGATTGAAGAGGGATGCGTTTTATCTTCTTTCTTCTCTCTCCTTACCCTCCAGGGATTTCAAGTCCTTCTTACTTTGGCGATTTTTACGCTTGAGATCAATACAGTTTTTCCCATCAGATTCGCTCGAAAATTGCTGAATTGGTTCTCTGCGTTGCGGCGAACTTTCCCCATTTTTTCCCCTTCGAAAGAGTTCAGCTTAACGTCTTCCCCCCCCGACCGAGCGCACCCCCCAATCGAGGGTTGAGTTTGAAAAATTTTTGCGCGCTTTCTCCTTTTTCGCTTCCTGCCGGCGCATCCCTTCTCTTTTTTCCTTACGGACGCCACTTTCGAGTATCTGGTTTCGTGTTGAAGCGATTGATGAGGAGGATTGCTGGTTTCCCTTCCTCCACTCTCCCTTTCTGCCGGAATTTTTATGCTCTCCAGTCGGCGTTTAATTGCAAATATTGACCCTCGGTGATTGGAACATCCTGGAGCTTTCTTTTCCGAGCGGTGACCTCTGGATAGGTACGGCGCCTACTGACTACTACTATTCATTTTCAGTTTTCCGAAACCTTGCGAGCTTTGAGCTTACAAATATTTTTCTCGGAAGAATTTTGCAGCCGTGTGCCCCTTCGCTCTTCACAACTCACCTCAGCGGCTGACCTATGTGATCCGATAAATCTTATCAGGGCCAGGGTGTTATGTCCGCTGCCCCTTGTCTCCTTTGGGCCACCTGCCTTTTACGTACGGCTCCGTTCGGGGGTCAGTCCAGAGATGTTTCACCCCACCAATTTCCCAGTGAGGGTCCTTGAGCCAAGGTTTTTTCGCTTCAGAGTACCTTCAAACCTCCTTCCCCTGAAGTAGATCTTATGAGATAACGCACCCTCGGAAAGTTGCGTGTGACTCCCTTTTGGCCCGAACAGCTCATTTAGATGATTGTTTCTTCAAATGGTTCATCTTTTTCTCTTTTTTTCTTCTCCCCTTGAATTCTGTCCCCCTCCGTACCAATACTACGCCACCGGGATAGGTGCAGTTCTTCCAAGGCGACGCGTAAGGGAAACATGTGGAATACTTCTGCGGAATTTCGGTTTTCTCTTTGATTTTTTTCCCTTTCTTTTCGCGAAGGATTTTTCAGGCGAGCCTGTTCGACGCTTGTCCGCCGACGATTTCGACTGGGCGTACTGCTTCCTAGGCGATGTGTGAATTTTTTTTTTCTGACTTTCCCCCCGTAGGATCCATTTTTCCTTCGTAATTTCTCAATCTTGCGTGCCAACACCTTTGGGCTGTGGCAAAACACTTCCAAGACAGAATAACCCGAAGGTAGATGATGGTGACCCTAGATGAATAAAGCGCTAGGTCCCCCTGTTTCTCCCTGCGATTTTGGTGCTCCCCCCTTAATTCTTTTTTCTTTCTTTCCCTTTTCTTTTGGAGAGATGAGGGTTGCCGGCTGAGGTTGCGTTTTGAGGACGCCGCCCCCCTTGGTTGAGCGTCTTACAGAGGATTCCATTGCACTCCCCTTTTTTAGGTATGAGTCCTGGGCCGGTCCGGAGAGAGATTTCCAGGCGGGATCTTGCGTTTCTTTCCGGAATCGATGGTGCCGTGGCCGCCGGGAAGTGGGCCGCTTGCCCTGGAGAAGCTTGCTCTTAAGTTTTTCTTTTTCGATCTTGTCAGTGTCCCGAAATAATCTCTTCAGCGTTTACGCCCCCAGGGCGGGTATCTATTACGCGTCCGACCGGCACCCGATGCCGGCCAAATCCACTTTCCCTTCCCCTGTTTGATTCCTCGAACTGTCCCCCCCAGCCCCTCCCTTTCGTCTCCGCCCAAACTGGTAAATCCTCTGGGACCGACTTCCCAATGGGGGCGGCCTCAACGGACGCCACTTTTTCAGCCTGTCCCTAACTTTCAAACCTCTGAAGAAATTTTCCTTTCTTTTTTCCCCCGTCACCCCCATTCGTCAAAGCATTAGAGGGCGCAAACGCACTAGTGCCGCGGCTTTCTTCAGGCTCTGCTCCCCCTCCTTCCCCCATTAGGGTTATTCTTTTTTTCCACTTGTGTTGCCACAGCCCAGGTTTGTGTGTCCCCGATTCAGCGAAATTACGGAATGGAGATCCTCTCTTTCGACCCCCCTCACACTTCGCCATGATGTAACCTCCTTTACTCTCCCTCTTCGTCCAGATTGTCGTCTTACAAGCGTCGAAACAAGGCCCCGTTGAAACCAAACCTTACTGCTCTCCCCCCCCTCGATTTCCAACGCCGCCCTTCCCACTGACTCCCCCCCCTCCAGAACAGTCCGCCGCGCCTTCCCCCTGCCTGTTGACCGGATCGGTCGCCTTTGATGCTAGCACCTAGTTAGCTTGCCTGTTTTTTCTTGACGCTCCCTTCCTTTCCCTCCCTGCCCCCCCCTCCTCCAAGTCTTGCCTGACTTCAACCCAGCGAATAATTATGCTTTCGGGCCCCCTCAAAACTGCTACTGTTTTTATTCTCCTTTTTTTCCATTTCCTTATACTTATTTTTTTTTTTCCTACCTCCCCCCAAACTTTGCTCACGCCCTTCACTCGAAATTAGCTCTGGATACTTACCGAAGAGGCTACTGCCCCCCACACCCGCTGATTCTTGCTCGAACCCCCCACGCCTGATCCTGTTAGTGATCCAAAAGTCCAGAGCCTCCGACCAATTTGTCCTCCTTCCCCCCCTTTTTTCCGAGTCCCCCCCAGTTGTTACGTTCCCCCCCCCCCCCAAAGATCTAAAGAGTTTGTCTTCAACTTGAAACCAGTATTTTAGCGGAGTCCGCCCTTTCCTCCCCCTGGTCTCGCGCGCGTCAGGTCAGACTTTCCACTAACAGTCTGCCTTATGCAAAATAAACGCGTTCTTTTTTCATTTAGTCCCCCAAACTTTTCCACATTCCATCGCGTGTTCCTTCCCCCCCCCAACAGAGTACCCTCTACTCGCCTTCCCCTACATCAGGAACGAAAAGTGTTCTCCCCTTTTGAAAAGAGAAAAGTTCCCAGCCCCGCTTTTTCCGTTTCTCAACCCCCCCCCATCGCCTCCCTAACCAGTTTCAACTTCGGGTGCGTCCGGATCGGGTCATCTTGGAATCTGGGCCAAATCGGTGAAAAATAACCCCTTCCCCTTCTCAACCCTCCCCCTGCCATGCATTTTATCTTATTCTCCCCTATTTGATCTCCCTCTTTATCACTTACCGCCCCCTAAGTAGATTGTTAATCCCTTAGGATTTTTTTTCTTTAAGGATAAGACCCGCAAACCTTCTAAGACCTGCTTGCTTTCAAATTCTCCCTCTTTTTTTCTCTAACCACTGCTCAGTGACCCTTATAATTATGTCCCCTCTGTGGAATTTGCTCTTCTTACCTTTACGGAAATTAATTGAATCATGCCTTTCTTTTTTCAATTCAAATCTATTCCTTTTATCTTCGGTGTCCACTAACGTCCCTCTTTTCAAGAGGCATCGATAGGTCATAAACGACTTCAAAAAGGAGTCCCCTGTATCCCTACTTAGCAATTCCTGCTCTTCGGAATTACCCCCCCCAACCCCCCCCCCCCACTCAAAAAGTGC
>Ga0179591_1200604_pt1 | contig 20943 bp, 19 predicted proteins | sample CZOMad2_1_08_16f_FD_182891 | JGI IMG/M metagenome (GOLD analysis project Ga0179591, IMG submission 182891) | Vadose zone soil fungal communities from Angelo Coast Range Reserve, California, USA - CZOMad2_1_08_16fungal (PacBio error correction) | ecosystem: Environmental > Terrestrial > Soil >... | reverse complement strand
CGGTTTGCCTTTCCCCCTGATTGATTTTACTCTGGATGGGAAGATTCCCCTCCTGGTTTTTACCCTCCCGCGCAATGGTTCCGCACCGAGACACCAAGTCACGGCTCGTGTCCACGCGTTGTTTGGAGGGAGGTTGACAGCCATTTCCGCTCCGTGACGCGGTCGTCAGTCGCTTAGAATTGCCGTCCTAGAAACGAATATGATTTTGTAACAGCCCCCTGGCACCCCGCGGTGCGGTGTTTTCGTTTTTTTCGGTTCGGAGGGGTGTGCGACGGTTTTTTCCGCCTGCTCTTTTTGTAAATATACCCTTTTCCCCTGTCTGACGTCCTCTCCTATGCCGGCTATTTTTTTTTTTTGCTTTGCCGTTAGCACTTCGATTTGTTTCTGGCCATTTACTCCAGATACGAAACAAATCGCTTTCTTTCGAGTATTCCCTGCGAACATCGCGTCGACTACTTTTTTTCATACAGCTCTTTGACGGGTGTGAATCTATCTCATCTGTGTTGAGGAGCGATATCCAAAAAGTAGATTTTTATTTCAAGAGTTCGTTCGCCCTCCCTGTAGCATCAGAGTGCCCCTTAATACCCTTCTGTTTGTACGGTTTGTGACATGAATCATAGCGTTCTAGTACGTCGATAGTTGATTTATTCTTACGTCGCTTAGGGGAAACATCGTGTAAAACGGAGTTTTAGGGTTCCTCCTTTACCTGCTCCCCGTCTAAGAACCCCTCGGGCACGAGGCCCACTTGATCTGCCCCCCCACCCAGAGCATTGGATGTGAATTCTTTAAGCCTTTTCTTTTGGGGGCGTTTCGCGGCGTCAGTTTTCATGCGAAAGACGTTTTAAGTGGCGGTAGGTCGACCCCCTTAATCCTCAGATCACTTTTCTGTGTGTCTTACCTCGATGAACCTCCAACTTTTGAGTTGACTTCCCTGGCCATTAAACGGTCTGGTTTTACCCCCCCCCTTCCTTGAGAGGACCCTCACTCGTCGCTTCCAATCGAACCTTTTTTTTCTCGCAGTTCCGGCGCATTGCCAGGAGCTTTCACCTGAGTTTCCCAATCCCTACCTGTTTTTCTGGGCGGCCACAGTCCGAGGGGCTTCCCTTTCCCCCTCAATCCCTTTCGCAATTGTTCGCGTGACTCCCCAGTCAGAATCCGTAAGCCTTCCATCGATCTATCGGGAACTTCCCCCAACCCGGTACAATGCTCTCCTGTCTGAGATTGTATAAGTACCTACTGCTTTGGCCAACTACTGATCGCAGTTTTGAAATTGGGTTCTTTGAAGGCCTCCCTTTCCCGTCCCCCACTTTCCCCAATGCTGCTGGCGCTGCTTTTGCCTACGTTTCATGCCCATTTTAAACTTCAATGAACCACCGCAAGACACTTCTTTCGCATCCCCCGTCGGCGCCCGCGAAACGCGCCACTTTCCTCCACTAAACACTGCATTTATAAACTATTTTGAGTTGACGCGGAACTGCCGTCCCCTCTGAGCGGGCCCTAAGTTCGAACTCAAAACAAACCCATTCCCCTTTTTGGGGTCTTGCTCTGTTGCTTACCACCCTCTCACGTGGGCACTAATGCTACTTGAAGGGCTGTCCTGGAGATCCTGAGCCCTCTTTTGTGAATCTCCATTGCCCCACCTTTAAATGCGGTATGTCTATGTTTGCATTCATGGTTTGTTGAAGATTCAACTGCGCCTGTCAACAAACCAGTTGGTTTCCATTGCTCCCTCTAGTTACCGGCGTGTGAAACACCTGCCGAAGGTCCGTCTGCCCCTTTTCCGCGCACACCCGTGTAATTTTACACTGGTTTCCGTTATTGCAAGGTCTTACTTTTCTTTTAAACACCATAACTTTGTCTTTTCGCTCCCGGCCTGGAGAAATTACAAACCGGAGGGGGTGAATTCCAGCAGGGCGTTTTACCACGCAGTTCCCCAGTTCCCCAGCCGGAGTCTTTCCCCTATGACCAATGTGTCTTCCAGCAGGGTCTCAGACTGTTTTACCGCCCGTTTTAGCGTTTTATGTAGACGTGTGGGTTTTTGATTATTGAGTCCCGGGTCTTGTTTCCGGGTTGGTCTCTGTGCACATTCACTCTAGAACCCGTTTAGTTGTGTTGTTAGCCCGCAACGAGTTTCGGTGCAGGTTGAGGTATTAATATTGCCCGTAAATCCCCTTTAACATTCTCCTGATTTTAGGTTACTTTCTTTCTTTTTCGTTTAATTGTACGTTCTCGCAGTACGATTCCCGTCCCGCAGAATTTTAGGATTTCAGTCTGAGGACGGTTTTTCCTCGGGATTTTTTTGGTCTTTTTGGTCTGACGCCGTGCCTGCTTTGTTTAGTATTGGTTTTTAGCGTCTCGCCATCAAGAAGGCTGTTGTGATAACCGATTCCCCTTTTTTTCGTTCATTGTGTCCTTCACGTCGTCCCCGACTCTCCCGGCCCAGTTTACTACTCAAATGCAAAACTTTTAAGATTTCTTTTATACCTGAGTGAATTGCTCCTCCGCCCTTCCTCCTCACCCTCTACTTCGTTTTCGTTATTTCGAAAATGCGGGAAATATTTGTGTTAGATAAGCTTTCCAATTTCCTTACTGGTCCCTTGACAGTCCCTGGTCCTCTCTTTCCATTTCGTTTTGTATTTTCATCTGAGGTGACTCGTTCCTTTGGGTGCAAGGTCCTGGACGGGACAAGAGGGGGTTTCCTGTCAATCGGTTTTTGGGATCTCTTTCTTTTACTGACAGGTTATCTGACCTTTTGTAGACATTTTTCTGGGCAGCTTGGACGTTTCTCTGGGGAAAGGGGAGACTATTGGGATGTTTGTAGATCTATTGCCTTTCATTGTGGCCGGCTGGTAGGCATGTACACCTCCGGGTTTTAGGGCAGCTTTTGCTGCTTCGTAACCTTTCTTTCTCACTACACGAGGCTTATGGGCGAATTAAACCGGGCTCGAGCTCCTTTGATGGATCCTCTCTTCTCGGTGTGCGGCGTCCTGCTTTGGTGCCCGGGGCTTGCCCAGTTCCCCTTGGTTGTTTTCCCTCTTCCTTTTCCATCACCCTTTAACCCAGGTGAGAACGCGCCAGCGACCTTTTGACTCCGGGCCCCCCCCCACTCGCTGCTGTGTGTTCTTGAGCCCTTTTTTTATCCTCCTTTTGGTTGATTGTTTTTTTCTTAGAACAGCCCCTTTAAGTTCCTCCCCCCTCCTTCGTCCCGTGCTGTGAGCAGGTCTGGTTTTTCGTTGGTCCTTCTTGCCACATTTTCGAAGCCGGCAACAGATATTGGTCCGTTTGCTCCTCCTTTCCCAACCCTTTTTTTCGCCACCGCCCTTCGTGACGACATTGTGATCTCCTGTCGTCGGCGTGCCTCGTCATCTCTCTCTTCCTTCCCCTTCCCTTTTTTTGTTGCTTGATCGTTGCCTGCGGGTTCGCTTTTGGTAGCTCGGCGCACCATCGTACGGCATTTTTGGCGACGCCCTGGGGTGTTAATTCTGGAATCCAGACCCGCAAACTGACTGTGTGCCCGGTTTTTGCATCTTGGGTTCGTTTTTAGGTCGGCATCTGATTAAAGACCCGACGGACGTGGACGTGCTGCGGTATTATGACTTTTTTGTTTGTCTCCTGCACTACCGTCCCCCCTTTTCCCCCCCCCGTTTTTTCTTTTCTTGGCGGCGTCCAGGAACACAGCTATCTGCCCCCCGGTTTTTATTCTCCAGGCCGAGGATCTTGTTGTACTGTCAAGGCGTCCCTCTGATTCTGGTGGGAACTACTTCGTAGTGTGTCACACTCGGCTGGGGGCAGAAACAGTGCCGCCCAAAGTTCCCGCCTTTTCATTCTTCCTTGGCGACGGCAAGGGAACTAGTTTTAGGAGAGGTTTGATCACAAGAACCCCCCATCTGGTGGGTCTTTTCAGTACTTCCTGCCGACTTCCATGTCGCGCCCCGCTGAACGAACCGTACGATGCTTCCTCCACGCTTCCACCGCGGCCCGCCATTCGGAACGCCCCACGTGGATCTTTATCCACGTTTCCCCCCCGGATAGGTTACCAGCGCTAGCCCTTAAATGATTTCCCCCGACCAGCCCGTTTGACTCCTCTTTTAACCACCCTGCTGTTTGCGACTCTCCGTGTTTTTTGGACCCCTTTCCCCCGAGGAGGAGCTGAGATCTTTCCTTAGTTCCCAGTGATTCTCAGTTCCAAGGTCAACCCGTTGGCTTTCCCATTCTTGCGGAAGTTTGCATTTGTTCCCACGGTTTTCGTTTCCAGCGCATCGGCCTGAAATTGAGCGTGCTCTCTCTTGATTTCTGGCTTTCAGGTAATTTTCTTGCGATTGCGTCGTCAGCCGCCTTGAGTTTTTTTTTCGTTAGAATCAATGCGACATTTGTTTCCAGTTGATTCCCTTTAAGAACTGTCGTGGCGCTCTTTCTGGCTACGGTTTTTTTTTTCAATGTTTGCCTCAAGTCGAGAGGCTACCGTTCCTTTTTCCCCCTTTTTTTTTTCCTGGGCGCGACCACCTCCCGCAGGTGCGGTTGAACTTTTTGTTCGTCCCACAGTCATGCCCGCACTCTTACCTTTTTCTGAAAATAATGCGCGAGGTGGCCGTGGCTGTTTCAGGCTTTTTCTCTGCGTTGCTTTTGAGTCGGGCAAAGCTCAGCTTGTTTTGAAGGTTTTTCAATAAGTCCTTTCGGTTGTTTTTTTTAATCGTCATCCACCTTACCCAGTCCTTTCCTTTTCTGTTACCCACCCCTCTGGGTTTTCGTGTATGTTTTCCTACGACAAACCCGCTCAACTAGTGACGTTCCTTTCAGACCTACCCACCACATCTCCGCCGTGGCATGTCTTTGTCCGGGCGTTTCTGTTCCATCTTGGTGAGATGACCCTTGTTCTTGGACTGTAAGTGTTGGGACCTCCCCTTCGTTTGGTACGGCTTTTTTTCTCTTGACCGCGACCTTTTTTTTCCACTTGGCCCTACCTGTGGGTTCTCAAGCCATCTCGGATTTGGGTTCTACCCCGATTCTCTCTTTATTTTCAGACAGCTCCCACCGGCTCTTTTTTTCGGAAGCGTTTTTCTTTTACAAGGGTCAAATATGTATCCTTCTGCCCGTTTGCCCAGACCTGGCGCCATTGCGCACTTTACACGCTTTTTGGGGTTATTCTTTTTTGTGCCAACGGTTTTGCCATATTTAAAAATACGTACTCCAAGTTTTTGTCAGCACTCGTAGGTTTTTACTTAGTTCAAGCCTTTTTTTCCGTTCACCTGCCACCTTCTTTTCCCCATCCTTCCTTTTATTGTTTTTTGCACCGTGCCGCCCAACCTGTTGCCTGGGGTATGGTGAGTCTTTCCCCCCCGTGCTTACCGCGGTCTTTCATAGTGATCCTTCAGTTCGCGTCTTTTATTATCGTTTGATGGGAGTGGAGAGCCTCATCGGAGCTCTTGTTTTCCTTTCTTTTTCTTCGCGGGTTTCGACGTTGCTTAGTCTTTTGGTTTCATTTGTCTTAAGTTTACCGTCTGTTCCGTCAGCGCTGATCCCATTCCCACGGTTTCAAGTTCTTAAGCTGGATGTTACCATTTAGCTCATGCCGTGCTGTTTGTCCACAAGGCGTGTTTGTTGGCCTTTTTTTTTGTTTCTCGACTCCAGTTTGTGGGGACGTTGCTTTGCCCTGGTCGGTCGCTTGCCTTAACCTCTAGGTTGCCATTCGTCTGTTTTTAGCGCTTAACCCCCCGGCGCGGCGCGTATTTTTTGAGGACTTTTCCCTTCCCTGAACTTTCTTTTTCCCTGATCAGGGCCTCCTGGATTTCTGATTTTTCTCGGTGCCCCTGCTACGGAGGGCTTTTCCTTTATGTCCAGTGTCGAGTTTCGAGATGCCGTTTTTGGATGGGTTTTTCTCCGTGTTTGGAACGACGTTCGTATGCCCCCGCAACGCAACATTTCCCAAGGGTATCCTTCTTTTTTCCCCCCCCTTACATTGTGAGGTTGAGGTGCGTTCGTCCCCCATGAGACCTTACTGCGTTCCATGAACAAGTGTCCTTAGCATCAGAGGACACCCTCATCCCTCTTTTACCACCCCTCAAACTTGCCACGAGCCTGGTTGGCATCGGTTCCGTTGAGGATTGTTGCTCCTGTTCACTGCCTCTTTTTAGTCTCCCCTTGCCGTTTTTTCCCTTGAGGTGCCCGGCGACGTCGCGATCGGTCCGCGTCTAGCATCGCTAGCCTGTGATCCCTTATCTTTTCTTCCACACTCGTTCTTCCCCAGCCAATCCAATCCACCTTTTCTAGGGTATGCCTTTCACCACCAATAACTCGTCCCAGCGATTGCGCTAATTTGTAGACGGTCTTTAGGGTTATATGAGGAGATTTTTTTTTTACTATAGTTGTTGTGATGGGGATGTTGACGTGTGCTGTTTGGGGTTCATTTTGTCCTTCAGGACTTTTCTTGCCTTGAGCTATCTTTGATGAATTCCAGTATGTCTTAATTTTCCCATTGCTGAGTTTATCCTATCGCGAGTCTTCTGTATATGTATTTTACTCTCCTAACCCCTTTCCTTCCCATGCTTTACACCGGGTCCTCACTAACTTTTTTTGGTTTTCACCTGTGCCTCGAGTCGATTCTTTGAGCGTATATTCGTCTCCTCTATAACCTCGTCCCTCCGCTCCGTTTCTTCTCTTCCACTCTAATGCCAGCACCACCTTTTCACCACTTAAACTACAACAAACCTTTCTTCCACCTCCCCCCACTCTTACTTTCCCTCCCGTCTTTATATCCCCCTATTCTCCTTTCCCTTCAATTACCCCTTCTACCCCCCTTGTCCCATACCTTCTCCTCATTCCCTCACGTCCCAAATTCCACTCTTCTCGTCTCCCACTTCCTCTCCCCATTCGTTTTCTCACTCCCCCTGCCATTCCCCCCCCTCCATCCGTTCCTTCCACTTGCCAATCCAGCTTCCCCCACCCCGCTCCACTCTTCCCCTTCAGTCGACCCCCCTCCTCCACTCATTTTCCTTTTCCTTCGGCCTTCCCCCCACCCCCCTCCCACTATATCACTGATTACCCCCCCCTCCCCCCTCTTCCCTACAATCCTCCTTCCCATTCACTCTCCAATTCCCCCCGCGCTGTCCCACCCCTCAACTCCCTTTCCCCCCCGCCCCTCCTCTAATGCCTTCGCATTCCCCTCTCCCCCTCTTCGTTCCTCCCCCTACCTTCACTCCCATTTTCGCCTTCCCATACCCGATCCAATCTTTCACCCCACACCTCACACCTGCTGGTCTTTTTTTAACTATCTCTTTCCTCCCCCTCCCCCTCCCCTTCTCTCCCCCCTCCCACAATAGCACTCCTCACCTCCTCCCTCTCACATTTATTCTTCCACCATCAAGATTCTTCCACCCACCTTTATTTCCTGCTTCATCTTACACGCTTCATCACTCCACTCGTGGCGTGTCCCTTACACCTCCCCAGCCTTCCTTTAATGCTCGTTCTACCCTTTCCTAATAGCTTCCCCCTCGTTAGTCCTCCCTTCCTTCCCCGCTGCCTCCATTTCTTATCTATTCCCCCCCTCCCTTACCTTCTTCCTCCGATTCCCGACACACCCCCCGACATCCTTTTACCCCCTTTCCGTCCTGCTATCCCCCATTTTCTTCCCCTTTTCCCAGTTCTCTCCGCCTCTTTCTCCTCTTCCATCCCTCCTCCCGACCCCCGCCCACTCCTTTCCTCCCCTACCCCTACTCTTGTCCACTCCTCATTCTTATCCACTCCCCACCTTCCCGTTCCACCTCTCTCCCCCCCTCTCCCATTGTTTATCCCCCCCACCTAACTCCATCACCCCCCCTCTCCTCCTACTCCTATCCCACTCCTCTGTTTACTCTCCGGCCTCATCCCACCCCTTTCGCTATCACTCCACCCCTTCCCCCACCAGTTACTTCACTCCCCCCGCCTCCCCTTCTCATCCTTTCCCCTCACCCTCCCCCTCTAAACCTCTCACTCCCTCCTTCCGCACTGCACCTTTTACCCCCAACCCCACCCACCCCCCTCTTTTTTGTCGCCCCGTTCCCCACCCCCCTCCCAAAACGAATTTCCCCACGCCCTTTCCTTTATCCACACTTTCTCCTCCCCCTCTAATTCTTTCGCCTCTTCTCCTACATCCGTCAATACGCCACTCACCTACATCCGACTCTCTATAGGATGCTGGCTTCGTTTACCCTCCCCTTATTCCGGTACGTCGGAGCGACATATTTCCCTGACTAGATCTCTGTCCCGCTCCCCTTTTGTGTCGGGCTTGTGCTCAAGGAAATTCCTCATTCAAGCATCGCTCCCTGAGTGGTATGACATTTCCGAGACACTTCCCCCTCTCCCGGCGATTTTTAGGACCCTCCCCTTCAGACGGGGTTATTTTCTCTCCTTTTCCTCCCCGTGTGTTGATGCGATGCCACCCCGTCGTCGCTGTTTCTTTGGATTAGTCCGAGAGTTTTCTCCCGGTTCGCCGGCTATCTTCTCGTGCGTATGGTTGGTACCATGCCGTTCCAGCATTTGATCAGTACGGTCCGATTTTATCTTCTCCCCTCCCGACTTACATTTTTTCCGTCTCGCTTGGGCCCAAGAGGTACATTGAGATCGTTGTTTGTTCCTCGCAAGTAGACGTGCTCCCCACTCCCCCTAAGGGAACCGAGGTTCAACGGCTCTGTGTGGCCGTTCCTTGACCGAGTTTTCCTTTTTTCGAGGTTCTGCGGGGCTTGATGTATATGTTCTGCTTTTTCAAATTTCCGTCCAATAGTCCTTAAGTGGATTTTTCCAATCCCTCACGCCAGCGACGTTGTTTACCATCGATTGACACATTTTGATGGCCCTGTTTCTGTGCGGCCATACAGAGGCTCGTACGTCCATCCCCCCCAGTTGAGAGTACTCCCTCCCTATATTGCAACCTCGACCGTTTAAGTTTTCCGTTTACCGACTTTCTCATTAGTTCGGACCGCGTGCCTTCATGACTCAAGGTAATGGGGCACCCCCCTGCCACAGCGCTTTTAGTTTTAACTCCTCAATACTTCCCGCGCTTTTGTCGTCTGATCCCAGCTATCGCCGATCGATGACTTCTTTACCTCCCTTTTCCCCCTTTCCACACGTTCCCCCCCTCGCATCTTTCTTGGGTCGACTACCCCCCGCCAGCCACCATCCTTGGGTGCGACAACATCACTGTCCCTTGCCGCCGAGACCTTTTTTGTCTGTCCTCATTCACGGCGTTTCTCTTTGCTTATCTTTTCCGGGCGCGTGATCCATTGAGGACATGTTTTGGACAAGACACCATAAAACCCCTGGGCAGACAAATGAACCCCCCCGCAAATGACTAAGTTAAAGAATGTTTCCCTCACCAGGGAGCGAAAGAAAGAGCTAAACTAGAATAAACGATGTTTTCTCCAACCAGTAAACCAAAACGAAGAATATAAATCGGTTTTATGACCGACTAGTGATGAGTTAATTAAACTGAGACCACCATCAATGTAATGCCCAGACCAAGCTTCCCCAACCCCCCTTGTGTGGGCATGCCTCTTGTGACCTCCGATCACTTGACTATTGCAATAAGGGCATTTTTCCTGGTCGCTCCCGGGCTGCCCCCTCTTTTTTCTACTGACTAGTTGATACTGCCAATGCGGCCCACTTTTCCTTTTCGTTTTAATGCTGTGTTGCGCCGATTGCAAAGCCAGTTCCTGTAAACACCCCGAGTGGTCCCCATTTTCCTCTTACGCGGGTGTTTTCCCACATTCCTTTACTTATGACCTGTCCGTTCTTTCACCCACGTGTGGCCTTAACACCTGGCGCCGATGGACGGGACTTTTCCCCCAATTAGATTCGTTTTGTCGAGACGCCCGAGCTCGCGGAGCCACGAAAATCGTTTTGACTTTTCCTTTTAAGCGGCGCGAGCCCCGCAGGCCAATGCCTTCCGATCCCTTATTGCTAGTAGCCATGTCTCGTTGCAGTGTCCCAGGTTCTCCCACTTTGATGGAGAATTCAACTGTCCTTCCTCACTCTTTCTTTACCCCGGAGCTCGTTTTGTGGTTCTCCGTCTGTGATCGGAAATGTATGTTAGCTACTGGGGGTCTTTTTTCCCACCCTCCCTTTGCATCTCCCGGAACCCGGTTTTGTGTTTCTAGACCATCATTTGTTATGTTTTTGAAGGTTTAGGATTTTTGCCCGAATTTTCCCCCTTCCTTCCCCCCTGTTGTCCTTAGCTTTCTCTTAGCTCTTTCTCGTTCTCGTAGCCCAGCGCCAGGCAGACCTGCCTGCGGATGTTCAGTCGGCCCGGGGGTCATCGGCGGGTATTTCAGTTGATTTACTTCCCCGCTGGTTTTGTTCCCCCGTCGTAGGGAGTTAATTGTTTTCCTTGCGCGTTTCCTCCACAGAGGTCGCGGATACCAGCATACAGAATTTGGCCCCTTCTCTTTTTAATGGTTTCGCCTGAGTCTTTGATTTCACCCCTTTTTACCCTTTCTTCCCGCCACTGCCATCTCGATGTGATCTCCCTCACTTCTCCTTCTTAGTCCGCCTTTTTTGCCTCTCCTATCCCTCTTATAGTTTTTTCCCCAGTTTTTGCGAATTGCGGGCGATTTGCCCGGTTTGTCTCTATTCATTGCCTGTCTGTAAAGATACCCATGAGAACTTTCACCGTGCTGTCCCCCTCGCTGGTTTTTTCATTTCTCAGCTTGTGAACCCCTGCTTCCTCCCTCAGTTTTCCCCTAGTAGTTTCAACGTCCGCGTTACGGGACCCGCGCTAGTTTCGCACGCCTTTTTGTTGTGGGGCTGCGGGAAGTAGCTACTTCCTTCACATTGATTTTTGACATGATGTCCTTGGCCGCTTGCTTGGGCGTTATACATATTGGTTTTTGTGTCCCGTTGTATAAATCGGGTTCGTGTCGCGATACCGGCGGCAGCCTTTGGAAGTCCCGTTTTCCTGTTACATGTTTGCGGTCAGTTGGCTGTGATGTCGAATGATTACGTTTCCGGGAAACCAGCCCCCCTCACCAGCTGGGTTTTGTCTTACCAAGTTCCTTTTTTTCGTTCCCATCTGCCCGAGCGACGCGCGGGCCGTCTGCCGTTTTGCGGCTGTTGAGTCTTTTTTCCCCGGCGCCCGGCGGGTTTTCACATAGACGCCGTCCCTGCCCCCCAATCCCTTCGACAACAGGTTTTTCCGCTTGCCGCGCCTGGTAAAGAATCCTGTGACACCCTCCCCTTTTGTGGTTGACCAGCCCTCTTCCCGTTTTTAAGAATGTTTTCATGCTGAGTTCGGCAACTTTCCGTTCAGTAATTTCCTTCCTACCCCAACAAAAAAAAAAAACGTTTTTACCGGTGTGGCTAATGATTGGTACTTTCGATTACCCTGCCCTCTCCCCTGTGCCGCCCCGGATTTCCTGTTGCAAACCCTATTTTGGCGGTCTTGTATTCCGGCGCACAACCACGTGTTTTCTTCCCCCGCCTTCCTTGAACGCCTGGGTTTTATTCTCCTTCTTGTACCCTTTACTCCGCTGGCCGTCTATAAGTTCCCCTCATCCGTTGTTGAGAGAGAGTCGAGTTCGGGTTCGGTTACGACGTGTTTGCAGTTTTTAATCCACAAGGCGTACGGCCGTGTTTTCCCCGAACGCGTGGGGCGCAGGAGGAAAGCCCCGCCCTCCCATAAGAGTTTCCCCGACTTCTTCTAGTTTGACCGCCCTTTTTATTCAAGCTCTTAAAGTTTTGTGCCTTAGCCGTTGCATGGTCGGACTGGGATTACAGCTTTACGTTTATCTACTCCTCCCTGTGTCCCCCCCTTCCCCTCCTAGGGTCGGAGGACCCATTTTTTTAGATTTTAGGCTGGCCCCAGGTCTCTTTCAAGGTCGGGACGATTCTCATGTTGTATGACATTTTCATCTTTTTGTGATTTTGTTTAATTTCGCGGGTGAACCACCCATAAGTCTTTTGGGAAGACCGTCAGTACGACCCTCTATGTTGCAGTACGAAAGCCCCCCACAACCCCCCCCCCCACAACACCCTCTTTTGTCTTCCGCGTCCCTTGATTAGTCAGTCTTTTCTCTTTTTTTTTACCGCGCACACATGTAGTTTGAGTCCGGGCCGGCAGCGTCCTTTTTTCGAGTTCCACCCTACACCTATTCCACGCCTTCTTGAAGTCGCCAAGCAGGTCATCCTTTCTCTTTGAACATTTAACCAGGATCGTGGATCCGCGTCCCGATAGGTCTAGGCCCCTCTCGGACCGGTCCTTGTTGACTACCCGCTTTTCATTCAGGCGACTCCCGTCCTCACCCACGTTTGTTTTCGACTTCCTGTCCGTCGCGGACCTTTTCCCGAGTTCCAAGCTTATACTTCCCTGTGACTGTTGCAATCCTCCTTGCTGTTTTTTTAAACCGTTTCTCTTTTCCCCCCATTTTTTTGGCCCTTCCTTGCTCCCTTACAACCTTTTTTTTTTCCTTCATCCTGCTAACTTGCGTGGCTCCGTCCCGAGGGTTTAGGATCGTGTTTTTTTTTTGTTTCCCTTAGGTTTTTTTTTTTCATCGCCGAAGTATTGAGGGTAGCATCCCAGCTTCCCCTTGTTTTGCGTTGCTCTGTGAAGAAAAGTCGAAACTGCGTGTTTGCAGTCTCGGGACTAGTTTCGAAAGGCGGCAACCCCTTTTGAGTTCCCCCCTTTTCTTCTTTTGCCTCCTAGACTTGTTGTTTTTTGCTGCGTGACTCCCACAACCCTGACAGTGCTGACCGGTTGTTTGGCGTGTAGGTAACACCTGATCCCGCCCCGCTGCCCCCCCTTTCCCCCCTGTGGAACATTAATGGCGTCGAGTTTTTCTTTGGGCATCCGGTGATGACGCTTTTTCTCTGGGACCTAGACCTTTGTGTCCTGAGAGATCGTCTGACGACCCGTTCTTGAAGGCAAGAAGTATTTCGGTTCGTATCCCTAAAATGCCCCCCCCAAAGGACCAATTCTTTTTTTCTGCCCCCAACACTCGGGTTTCGTTGAGTGTACAGTGGGCACATATTCCCCCCAGCTTTTTTTCCGTTGATTTTCCGATCGACCCCCCCAAACGCTACCGTGCTCCCGATCGTACTGGTTTCATTCGCCCATCCGTTGTTTTAGCGTCCTTTTGAATGACCAAGTGAGTTTTCTTTTTCCTCGTTGTTTTAGGTGGCGCGTGGCAGATTCCTTAGTTATTCTTCCCCGGGTCTCCATGTGTTTTGTGGTTGCTCCCTAAACAGTCGTGGGTCAGAACAAGCATCAGATTACTGTGTTCGCCCGTCCCTCTAGTCTCCCCCGCTCACCAGCGTTTCCGGTCTTTTGGTTTTTCGTTAAGGTGACAATCGGAGCTCGCATTTGTCTACCCGTCCCTTGCGAAGTCCTTTCCCCCCCCTTCACAATCGTATTGTGGTTCCACAGTTCTTGCAGTTTGCATTTTTCACCAACGTTGCCCCCGGCGTAACCAGTAACCGTTGCCGCTTTTTTCTGTTTAGTTCCTCCTTTTTGCACTTTTGCTCCCGTTTGTCCATTGGTTCCCCTTGACCTTTTGATTCTCATTTCAAGTTCCGTTTTTTTACCTGACCTGCACTGCCCCAACCGGGACGTGTTGATTTTTTTTCCCGCGGCCGATTTTCCTGGTTTCTTGCTCCTTAAGCGTCCTTTCCTCACATTGGATATTGTCTCGGTTAGGTGAGAGCCGTACGAGTGGCGCTGGTTTGCGGTCGCGTGGCGACGAGTGGCTTCGAATCTGGCGTCCCTTTTTTTTTTGTTGTTTTTCATTTCATCGAGTTTGTTTTCTTGCATTGGCTTCCTGCTCTTTTTCCCGGACAGAGCGTTTTTTTTTGTTTTTCCCTGCAGTTTCTTCATGGCATCCCCCCCCTTTGATCTCATCCGGGTAGTTAGTTTTGTTCACTGAGGGGTTGATTGCGGTGGGTAGTCGATCTACGCCCGCTGCCTCGTTTTGGGTAATTTTCCTTTTTCATCGATGTACTTTTCGTGTCCGTTTTAGGCTGTTGGTTTATCAGGCGCGCAACAAGGCGCGAGTTCGTGAGGACTTTCCTTCCCCCTCCGTGTTTTTTCTTTCCATTATTTTCTTCGTTCGTGAGACTGTTTGACCTTACGTTTGGGTTGTTCTTTGACACCTGAGTCGGCGATTATAGTATGATTGTCGTCTTTCCCAGTCTTTTTTTTTCCCCACCGCTTACCTATGTTAGTCCGACCCCTCTGACCACAAGTTAAATGTGTATTCATCGCTGAGTACAGGTTTTCGGGTATGGATGTTCTTTTCCCTCCCCTGAAGAAGTACTGAGTCTTTTTAGAATTGACACTTCTTTTTCTTCAGCAGCAAATAGACCCGCCGCGATTCAATCCTTCCCCCTCCACGGCCATCCGCAGGGTGGGTTTTTGCCTGCGTCTGGGGCTGCGACGGAACTGGAGCGTCGTTTGATTCCGCCTGATTTTCAGTTTCCCTCCTCTGTGACCCACTGTTCGCACTGTTTTCCTCTCGTTTCCGTTATCGCTCCGTACGATCCTGCGAGGTTTGCCGCCCTTATTTCACCCCCCGCCTAAACAGATTGATGCATCTCCGCTGAATCTCGTGCTTTCTATTTGGCACTAAGCGACGCGGGGGTAGATCTCTTATTTTTATTTCCTCCTTGGTGTTTTGCTCTCTAAGACCCCCAGTCTCGTAGATGTTTTTTTTTTCCGTTCAGTAGTCGCATTCCGAAGATTAGCCCGGCGTTTCCTTCCTAATTTTTGCTTTGCTATTGACGTCCTCCAATCCTTCATCGTATGCTAGCTTGCGTTATCCTTGCCCATTTCTAATTTCAGCTGGATGTTTCCCTGCTGTTACCCTTCAGTTCTTTATTGACTGTGTAGCCCGCATCCCCCCCTCCTAGGGCAACCCTCTTCCAACGTTCTTTGAAGTCGTTGTCCCATGCGGATCTTTTTCCTGTTCTGGGGATGTTTGTTAAGTTCCTTTTTTTTTAAGGAGTTCTTTATGTCCTTTACGTCCATGGCTTTTTTTTCGCAATACCTTCTTCCGTTGGACATTAGGATCCCACTTGTGCAATTGGGTCGGTCGGCCTTAGACGTGCTCGTAGGCCACCAGTCGGAGCCTTCCCCTGACCCTGCTCTCGCACATAGACAAAGTCCCAAGCCACAATTCCTCCCCCCCCGGGTCCTCTTAGTTTGATTTACCTGTCACCGCCGATTGTGATCCTTTGGACCGGGCCCCATCGGCCGGTCGGTGCATTTCTTTCTCGTTTTTTTCATATGATTCTGTTCGTTTAGCCACTGGTTTTCTGTAAGAGTATTTCCCATCTATAGCCTCTACCCCACCCCATGACGCCCTAGATGTAATGACTACTTCCACTTTTCCCCCGTGTTATTCCTGTTGTCCTACTATTCCCTTCCCTCCCCTTTGGTTCTTTTTTACCATTTTGAGTCCGCGGCTTTTTGTAGAATATCTGACAGTTTTAGACCACCCCTCCCCTAACCACCTAGAGGTTGTGCTCCCCCACCCTCCGTCCAACTGACGCGTGAAAATGTGTATGCCAGTAATCTTCTTTCCCCCTTTCCCTGGCTTAACTTTTTCTTGTCTCGGACCCTCATTATCATTTCCCAGTACAAGGAACGATCAACACCGCCAGACAATTGCAACCACTCTCGCCGTCCCCTCCCCGTGCCGTCCCCTCCCTCGCACCTACCTACCATCGATGAGGTATAACCCCTCCCATAACCCCTCTTCCCTCATAAACTCTGTTAGGATGACGCGCGGATTTCCTTCCTCACTTATTTCCCTCCTAGAAGAACCCCTGGCTTCACCTGCCACTCACCCACGGCCCGGGTTGGGGAATCTGTTTCTACACTGACTCCCCCTTTGCTTTCTGATTGCAACGTCCGTTGTGCCTTGTCCCAATGGATCATAGGGCGCCGGACGGTGTGCACGCTCCTCGTTCATCCTTTTCCCCTTCCCTTGACCCCAGTGTTCTGACTCGTGTTTGCATCTGTGTTGGCTTTTTACGATGGCGCCCCTTCCAGAACTTACAAAATCAACATAGTGTCCCGTGCCCTCCTAAGCGCCTGCATGAGTTTGGTTTTTTTTCCCCCCCCCTTTTGGTTGTCCCCCCTTCATCAGGTCCGCTTTGAACCTTTTTTTTACTACCTGAACACAAGATGCACGTCCCCTCTTTCTCCCGATTTTCACCCGTTCCTGTATTCCCCCCCCCCTTCTCTTTGATCTTGGTCTTCTCCACGCCGAGATTTCTTATCCCAACCGCCCCCCCCCGGTAGTTCTTTGACAGATACGCATTTGGTCTTTCCATGCAGGCAGCATTCCCCGGATTCTGACTCTTTCCCAAAGATTGTTACAGGTCGTGGAATGCAAGGTTTCTACCACCCCCCCTATTCCTCATGGCCCCCCTCTGGTTACTCTATCGTTTCTGCACGTTGGAGGTGGTTTGTCGTCTCTGATGCCTCTCGTCCGTTGCACGAGGGTGACGGGGGTTGCGTTCTGTTCCCAGTTCCACTCTACTCCCCCGAGAGGTTTTTCTTTTGCATTTCAATCTCTGTTTGCATGTGGTGTTTTTCTGTGATTCTGATTCTTTCACCCCTCCATTTTTCCTTCTTTCCACTTACAATTAAAATCTTTTTTCTTCCCTGAAGGCTCTCTTCGCAAGGATGCCTAGATAGCGTGCTAATCCCCTCCAGATAGAGCCGTATTTTTCTCCTAGGAACTTTTTATCGTGCGGGCTTTAAGTGTTACTGACCTTCCCCCCCAGTTAAAGTAATCTTTGGTTGAGGCCCTTTTTCAGGTCGCGCCTCCATGAAGGATCATTTGCTCAATTCCCCCCAGAGGGTCGTCACTATTTTTCCTTAGTTTTCCCCTGAGCCGAGACTGACCGGGAGCCTTTTCTTTCCTCCTATCATGACACACCTTTCTCCTAGGTCTCTCCCTCAAGACTTCTGTCGCGAAGCTCTCTTTTAGTCCCCCTCTTTTCTTCTTAGCAAGCGCCAGTAGCTGGGGATCCGTGACATGCTTTTTTTCTAAAGACCTTTTTTAGATAGCTCCTTCCCGTGCCGGTCCTTCCTACATGGAAAACTCACGGTTCCCTTCGTGTTTTTTTTTAAGGAACTTCGCCCCTTGGTCCACCCTTTCTCCCGTTTTTCTTTTTGTTTCCAGGTTCCGATTCCCCTTTCCGTCTGTTGCACGCCGGTTTTTTTTTTCAGGCTCTCGGGCTTCTCGTGACTTAGGTCTGTTCGATCAGGTCCTTTCGAGGAGGGCGGATACTCTCTTGTTGTACAGTGGATACACGCCCTTTTGTTCGGTTTTCGGGGCCGCATCGTGCCAGTCTTTTGTCGGCGGGTTTCCTTACTGACTTGTCTGGAGATTTCCATTTTTATGACTTAAACTTTCTGAGGTCCTGCTACTCAATAACCCCTCGTTTGTAGGCGTGTATGATTCAAAGTCCATTTCACTCCTCACTCCCCCTGACGGGATCGCGACGGAGGGCGTCTGCACTGGGCGGAGGTCCTTGTGGACGGAAGGGTGTTCCCAGGCGCACGGCTTGGTTTTGCTCATAACCTTCGAATTGCATAACCATCTCAATTAACGACACTAAGGAGAACGCGTCCTCTCCCTGGACAGACTACCTGGGGATTCATCCCCCCCTCTGCTTTTTGTTCTTTTTTACACCGAACATTTTTCGGTTTTGTTTCGCCCTGGTCGGTTTTGCTTCTGCTCCCCTGCCCCTTTTCCCCTTCTAAAGAAGAAAGCATCCCAGTAACGTGCTGGGCAGTCTTTTCTGCCTTTCCTCTCCGGGGCAGAACCTTCCATATGTTTTTCTGGCACCAGATCTGTTTTTCGTGATCTCCCCCCCCTTCTCCCCCCCCCCGATCGCACGCCTGCTTGAGCCGGTGCGGGGGATTTTTTGATACCCCTTGACGCCGCGTGCGCGAATCTTCCTCCTACGCTTTCCTTTTTTTGTCAGAGAGATCGTCGCTCCTCTGTCTTGACGGGGTAGCGCTGCGAATCCCACTTTTCGGCGGTGGCGTACGCGTTGGTCTTTCCTTAGGGAATAAGACCTTTGACCTCATCTGTGCCCGGCTTATCGTCCTTTGTCCGGTGGTTTCCGTCTTATTTCCCCTGCCTGCCCCCCGGGGACGTGGTCGGCGGCGTATGCCCGCTTTGCCGGGTCTCGCGGCCCAGACCATGTTTCTTCAACCGGCGATTCGGGTTTTTTGAACGTCCATGAGATTCTTTCTTTTTTTCCTTACAGGTTGCCGGCCGCGTTCTCCTGTTGGCGGTTTCGATTGTGATGGTGGCCCCGTCGCAGGTGCCCCCCACTCCGGGCGCGTTCTCCGGCTCCTCCGTCCTCCCCTGTGGCCAAAGACCGCCATTTTTTATGTCTTGATCTTGCGGGCCAGAGGTTGGCATGGCGTTGACTCCTGTGATCGACGCTCCCCATTGTTTTCGGGGCTGACGGCCTTGATCCGAGCTCTGTGTGACGTTATTCTCCTTTTCGACAAAGTCTGCTTCCTTCCGCCCTGCGTCGTGCCCCACCTTGGTTTATCTAGGTATACGAGTCTCGTGTTCCTTCCGATAGTATCGCCTGCTTGCATGACCTTTTCCTCCTCCGCCGTGTCGTCACCTCCCGCAGCATCCCTCCGCTTTCCCCCTCCTCGTGACGTTTCGGACACTCCGGGAACTTTTTTATGTTCAACCTGCGCCCTTTTCCTCCCTTAATGGAAACCTGCTCCGTTCCCCATTATGTATTTTCTTTGCAGTCACTTTGCTTATCCCCACAAGCGTTCGCATCATTCACGAATAATCCATTTAACGCGTCCGAAGCCCCTTTTTTTTTCTTCGAGCAAGAGTGTCTCGTGCATCCCCGAGCTTATTGTGAGCATCTTCCTTTTTTAGTGAGTAGGAATTGCACTGTTCGGGGAGCAGTCTTCGGGGACTCAGGCAACGGCTTCACACATTTTTTTTTTCTACCCATTTTTGATCATGTTTCTCCCCTAGCAGCCCGGTGGCTTTGCCCCTGACTACATTACTCCGTTCAGTCTGACCGGTTGTTAACACGGTCGTGTCCTACGTACTTCTTTTTTTCTTGCGAGTATGCACATTCCTTTGCCCTCTCTGGCTGGAATGTTTTTTTGTAGGCCGCTGGTGCGAGTCCGCTTTCGTGGTTAGATCCATTTTCTTTTTTTTTTTTGCAGGTGGTGAATGGCCTCTCTTTCTTCCCCCCTAGTTCCCCTTTATGCACACATGCCCTTCGTTGCGTTTTTATCTCACCACCCTCGGTTTCTGCTTGTTGCGGCAATTAACCACCTTACATCGTTGCCTTTGACTCCGCCGCGAATCCCCCCGATCCGCGTTGCGCTCGCTATGTGGTCGGTGCAGGTTCGCCATTTTTTGTCGTCCCATTGTTGCCCTACGTTATTTCCTTTCTGCCTCCGCGGTTTTTGGATTGCTTGTGTTACTCCTTTATGGATTTCCACGGGCTCCTTTTTAGGGTCTCAAGCCCCGATTCGGCTTTCAATAACTACTTGTTCAGATTGCCCCCCCCCCGATCCCTACCTTAGCCATAGTGTTAGATATGTGGGTTCAGTTAGGACGGTTCCATCTTATTTTTTCGTTTACGGGCAGCGGCTTTTCACCCTTGTTTTGGTTACAGGCGGGCGGTTCCCCTTGGATTCAAACACATTTCCCCACATCGTCCGACCCCTTTGCTATTTGGCCAGTTGCACTGTGTCCACCTCTTTTGTCTCCCCGATTACTTTCCCATTTTAGTGTCCAGATAGTACCCGTGATCCGGTGTGTAGTCCCAAGATTCATTCAAAACAGGGGCCTTGGGTTTTTGGTGTGGGCGGTGCTCAGGGTTCCCTAGTGGATTAATTTCGCGTGTCTACCCTCGTTCTCTTCGATGATGTTATTGAGACTTCGAGTGTGGACTTGTTTCTTTTTGGATTTCTACGGGGTATTTTCTTGGGCAGTGTGTCGGTTTTAATTTGATCTTTTTGTAGTGGTACGTCCAGTTTTACGTTGCTTCCCAGAGCGGTTTCCAGTGAGTGACGTCTGACTGGTAACAACATCTTCTTTCCTTTGCCGTGCTTGTCGCACCTGCTGGGGTGGATTGTGTGGTAGTCTCTCTCCTTCCCCTCTTTAGGTTCTTGTGTTGGGCAGGGCACTATGTTCCAACATAATTTCTTCATAGGCTTTTTGATCCTAGAGTCCCCTCAACCCCTTCTTGTATTGAGACCCTTCCACGGAACGACGTGAGCTGTGTCCCTTGTCCGGCGGTTTTTCAGTGCTTTGTCCAGACGTTCCCTCAATGCTTCGGTGGTTCCTGGTTTGTTCCCACTTTGTTCGAGGCCTATGATGATGTCTGGTCCTCTCGATTTTTGTCCCTACGCAGCCCTGTTATGGAGAACGACAAAACTTCTCAACTGGTGTCTTTATCTCTGTCCCGTAGCGGAGTGCGTGTCTGTTATCCCCCCCTCCCCATGACTTTCCTTCCTTTGGGAGAAATAGTCCGCGTCTCGCCGACCCCCACTCGCGCCTTTGCTTCCTGTCCCCCAGTCCCTTGAAACAGAGCCGGTTGCCTCGTGCCCGGAGGAGGGGTTTTTGCTTCCGGCTACTGAAGTATCGCTCTTGTGCGTTTACCTCGATGTGCCCTCTTCCCTTCGTGAGCTCTGTATCTTTCGATCTTGTTTTCCGTTACGCTCACTGCTTCTGGGATTACGGCCGGTCCACTCACCGATACTCCCCTGCCTCGTACTTAATAGATCCGCGCAGGCTCAGTCGCGTGCACTTCGGGACACTCCAGCTTTCGGCACGTGGTGGTTTTTTTGATCGCTCTTTTCCTCCGATCCGGTTGTTTTGTGTTATGCTTGACTCCGCAAACCACGTCGTTCGTGTAGTGTCCTTTAGTAGTCTCCGCGATGAGCTTTGGGTTTTTTTTATATACTGA
>Ga0179591_1338094_pt1 | contig 20950 bp, 22 predicted proteins | sample CZOMad2_1_08_16f_FD_182891 | JGI IMG/M metagenome (GOLD analysis project Ga0179591, IMG submission 182891) | Vadose zone soil fungal communities from Angelo Coast Range Reserve, California, USA - CZOMad2_1_08_16fungal (PacBio error correction) | ecosystem: Environmental > Terrestrial > Soil >... | reverse complement strand
AATTTCACTATCCCGTTCCCTTTTTCAATTGTCCACCTTGAGCCCCATGCGGCCCTATCGAATTCTGTTCATCACTATACCACCCCTGGTACGGTCTAACATGCCTTTCATGGCCCCCTGCTCTAAATTACGGGGCGTTAGCCTGCTGCCGGTTCTGCGTGAGGGGTGGAGTACCTTCACCCCCCTGCTGGTTAGCCTCCTTCGGTGTATTGGCGCGACCCTGGGGAAAATCGGCCAGGTTCCTGATCGAAACGTGGCAAGACTTCGCAGCGGCCTGGTCAGCCCGGTAATTTTATGTAGTCACGGGCGGTGGACTTTCAGGTGTTTGACATAGCTAGGTAGCCGCAACCACCCCAAGGCGGTGTGGTGTAGGAACTTGGCCGCACCGAACGTTCGTTCTCTCCACGTCCCCCCCAACGGCCATAGAACAGTGCGAAAAAGGTAGAGCTGGTCCCGGCGTGTTCTGTTTCCGGATACAGATTCTTCCATGCTCTTTCGGAAGTTTTTAGGGCACCGTTCGGCCGGAGGCCTGCGATTTCTGTTTCTTCGTTTTCCAGTTATTGGTTGAATGGTATTCCCTGCTTATTCCCAATCCCCGCCTCAAACGAGCGACACACCTTTCTTCGTTGTTACGGTACATTGAACCAGTCTGCACCCTTTTGTGACGGTTCCCTGTCGTGTCATCCCTACGCTTTGGCTCACTACCCGCTTGTAAAACTGAACGCGACTTCCTTCGTGGAAGACGTAAGCAACACAGTCTTGTGCCCGCTTGAGCTGCCCAACCCAGGCCATTACGTCCCCCGCGGTGGGGCGTCATCGTTGCGAGAAGTTCGGGTTCTTGAAAATCCGTTTGCAATGTGACATGTTTGCCCCGTAACATGGCGAGTCCCTTCTAGTAAAGGCAATCCGTGTTGTTCTTTTGCGTTCGTTTTTGAACGCGCGTCACACCCATGGTTGGTCGGAAATGACTTCGTACCCATATAATTGTCCAGGAGTGTCCCCACTCGTGAGCAGTGGTCTGCTTTTCTGTCGACGGCCACTAATCACAGGACGTGGAGTTTTGTCAGACCGTTCTCCAATTCTGTTGCCAAAAGACTTTCGGGGGGACATAATCACGGGTATCTTGACTGTCTCTTTCGGATTTTTTTTTCCAGAGTCTGCGGCACCGAGTGGACTTCGATTAAGAAACGCCCTTCCCGTCCCCTTGTGCGAAAACCGTTATCTGGCTGACTATCCCCAAATATCTTCCCAGTCAGGGCCGATTCAGCGTCTAATAAAGGGGATCTAGAGCCTGTCCAGGTGGCTTTTAAGTTGATAGCAGGTCTTTTCTGTCCGGGAGAGTTGACGGATTTCCCGGCGAGGCTTTAACTTGACATCCCTCCTGCCTCTGGCGGGAATTCTGGCTAACCTCTGCAGGTGGATTGGCTGTCGACGTCGGCTAGAGAGGTGTTTTTGCCATGGAATAATCCCTTTTGTGCGTTGCGGGGATTGATTCGCGTTGCATGATCAAGTCTGTACCCCTCTTTAAGGAAACGGTCGATTCCCTATTACTCCGGCTTCGACTTACTTGAAGGCGCTTACTCTCCCTCTTCGGCACCGGTAACATTTCTTTTCTACACCAGATGGCCCGACTTCCGCTCAGTACGTTGCCCTCCACCGTCTACCGCGTGTTCAATTGCTGAACCCTATTGTCTCGGCGGGCCTCCTTGTCCCCCCCACCCTCCTTAGACGGTTCAGTGGTTTTGTCTCGAAACGTTTTGTCCCACGTGTTTTGTTTGTTTATGGAATGCCCGTCCCGCCTCGACCAGCCCTTGGCACGCATTCCAGTTGGGGCGGTGACCTGAAGGATTCCCCCGTTTGTTCTTATCGGCTCTTCGAAAAGTTCGGCTGGACCTTTTTATCAGGTTTTCTCCCATGGCGTTACTGGATTTGGAGTTATGAATGGTGGCTTTTTCAAAATTTTGAGCGCTTGCAGTGATGGGAAACTTGTTCCAGTGCATTCGGTTTTCGGCGGACTGTCTGCTTGCTGGGGCAGGTTTTACCTGAACGGGCCGGTGCCGCTTGCAGTTCTGGTTCCCCAGGGAAGCCTTGCCCCGTAAGGCAACACAGTCGTTGACTGTCACCCCCAGGCGTTTTTTGAACGGGTCCGTACTCGGCGCCGGATGAAGTTGGTTAAGCGTGTTACCCGTGGAGTGGGTTTCGTGTTATCACCCGACGTGACCACGTGGATCTCTGTGGGTGGGGTGAAATGAGTGTGCACTTGCCGATCCTCATGATCGCCCTCTATTATCCTGAAATAGCAAAAAAGAGGCTGTGTTCTTTTTCTGCGTTCTCTTCCTTTTGAAATCTTGGTGATAAACCACTCTTGCTCTTCTTCCAGATAACCCCCACCCTCCGCTAAGCGGAAGAGCCGTGCACCCGCGTTGGCCAAAGAATGTGGGTCCTGGCAGTCTGGGACGCTTGGTTATTTGGCATTTTTGACAAAAATAGACCTTTCTTTTGCACAGTAACGCATTGTCTTTCGGTGGCGGCTGCCGCATTGCAATGTGGCAGTTTTAGCAGAAAGGGCGGTCCCCCGAGAAAGCCTCTGCGGCTACGTTTTATCGCGAAGTGAAACTTCCCGCAAAGCCCGCGTTGTGGCGGTGATATGCTTTTTCATCTGGCCCGTAGCTGCATCAGGAGTTGCAACCCTCGAGGTGGTCTGTTATATTTCTTTTTGATGGACCACCGTGCCCTTCTTCAGTGCAGGCTTTCACATCCTTGATCCTTGTCCGAAACGAATAGGAACACTGTTACGCGCTTCTCCGGGTGCATGTCCCGCAACCACCCCCCTTCCAACCGCTAGCTTCGCCGGCCCTCATCCCAGTCTTCCTCCGTTAGATTGCATCTCATTGTTTCTTTGAAGGGACAACCATGTTTCCCCGGATCTGGCTGCGGTGTCTGATTAGTTAGGTCTTCTTTTTACGGTCGGCTTCTCAAACGAATGCCTCGCGGCGGCTGGGAGAAAAACTGGATGTTTTTTTTCGCTGTCCCGGGCCGTGCCCTCGTTTCCCTGGGTTTTATTAGTTGACGTTTTCCAACACTTTTAAAGCGTCTTGGGCCGAAGGCTCCGATAAGGCAGGAGTCCACGAAGTTCACCTTGCGCTCCAGGGCGTTGGGTACGTTTCACAGTACATGTATTATAATGCTCGTCCTTGATTTTTGGTTGGCCGACGTCTGCCCCGGTTTGCCAATGCGGAGGCGCCAGACACTGAAAGTTTCATCCACTCCCACTTGTGGATACGCAGACCGGATCTTTGACATTTTTGGCCGTGCGCCGCTGACAGCCAGCCTCTCTCTTCGTGTCCTGGGCTGTGCCTCGGACGTTCGATGCAGTGCCAAGGCGGGTGTTGCTTACGAGCACCTGCTGCAACACGGGACCCACTCCGCACCCCGATTTAAAACCGTTTGGCACTCTCCACGAGAGTTTCTGTTTCGTCTGTTTCTCTCTCTTTTCTCCCTTGGTGAGAGCTTGGATGAATGGAAACACGTCTCAGTGAAGCCCCCGTTGGAAACGTGGAAATCGGCGACTTTTGGTTTCAGACCTGAGGTGTAAAGCCCTCCTGCCCCTGGCTGAATGATTCCCGGTCGTCTTTGACTCCCCCCCTGCCCCATCCACCAATGGGGCCAATTCCTTTCGAAAGCATTTTGTGCTGTTCTTTCAGGCTTGCCCCGGAACGCTTCCATTAAAAGAACCCTTTTGTCGGTCACACAATTCTGGATGCATCGACGGCCGTTCCCCTCCCGCCCCACTGGGAAAGCCTAGGCTCCGCGGTAATCTAGAGAATCCCTTTTGGATGCGTGGGCTGCACGTCGGCCTGCGTTCGGTGGTGTATTGTTCTCTTTTCGGGCTGACTTCGTCACCCCGGTTTTTCCCCTGTTTTCTGGACCACCGTTCCCAGTTTCCATAACCCCCACAACAGGGGTGGGCCCCGGCCCGGTTCCCCCGAAAAAAAACGATGTCTTTGCCCAGCCGGCTTTATAGGGCTTGTTTGAGAAACCCGCCGTTGGGGCCTCCAAAAAACCCATTTTCAAGCCTCAACACAAATTCGGCCCCAGGCAAACAGCCCTTTTTTTTGCCTCCAGGTGAGCAGCATCGTACACTTTCTGATGACTCCTGGGATGAAGGTTCTCGATTTGTTGTCTGCCCAGACATTTTTTCGTGGCGTGGGTTTGTGAGGCATGTTCCCGGTGGCGCGCACTTGTCTGCGTTCGAGTTTTTTCAAGATCGTTCCCGATCACATTTTTTTTGCCCTGATATCCCGGGTGCGAGGTTCCTCAAAACGCATCTTTTTCAATACGTTGGGGGGCGTTGTGAAAGTTCTCGCCCATGTAGTTGCTCGGGTCCCTTATTCTTTTATCCCGGCTCTCTGATTGATTCCGCTTTTCGGAGTTATAGAGAAAGTCCTACGTTAGCTCTCCCGTCTGGCCGCCTTTCTCCTGGCCTTTTTAAACGTGACACTTTGCAGCATTTAACGCCCTGTTTTTCTCTTCCAACGGGGGAAAAGAATTGGATGTTTGGTACGATTTCATTTTGCACCCCATGCCCCCTTGACAACCCGCCAATAAACAAGGCAGTGTACCCTTCACACTTAATTAGAGTTTGGGATTGCGGGCTTATACTCTGTTCGTTTCGTTTATTTTGGTCTTCCAGTTGTGCATCCTGGCCATCCCTTTTACACGCGTTCCTGACCCCCGCTACCCTCCCCGCGGTCGCGAGCGGTTCGGCGGCGATTTTAGGGACTTCGGGATGTTCAAGGCTGCGCTTCACACGCAGTGGTTCAACGTTTTTTCTTCCTTTCGTCATCCAATGTAGAGTCCCAACCCGCTTGCAGGGAACGTTCTCCGACCCATTTCCCTTCCCGGTTTCAGTGCCCCCCAACGTTGTACGGATGGCTCGGGTCCTACGGGATTTCGGAAAGGGCGGTTGTCTCCCCCCGGCAGTTCTTCAGGACAAGCTGACCCGTTGCTCTACTTTCCACAAACTCCACGAAAGAAGGCACTTACATTTGCTCCAATTTTTTCCCGACGGGACGTACAAGCTCTCTCCTTACGGCTCCATTTCCACTGAGGTATAAAAACACATGAGCGGAAGCCTGGTTCACGACGCAGCCGCTGATGGGCCTCTTTCAAGGGGATCAAGTCTTTGGCCTGAATTGCAATCTACGATTCTGAGCGGCGGCTTGGCTTTGATCTGCCAGTGGGCGAATTCCATGACCTAAAGCCATCGTTCGGTGCAAAAATCCTTTGAAAACCCCGCCGACGGCCACGTTCTCCTGCCATTTTGACGCCGTTTCTTCTACCTGCGGATTTTGGTCGGGCCCGTGAGGGAACAATTTTCAACGGCTTCGTCTGTCTTTTTTTTTTTTTTTCTACCTTTGTGAGGGCGAACTGGTGTCTTAATATTTCCTGTCGTGGGCGACGACAGTTTTGTGGTTTCCGACAGAGTTCTAGAGTTCAGCGGTTAGCGCATTCGCGCCGGGGATTCCGTTCGTATCGTCGGTTTTTCGTGTACAGTTGCATTTCTTCTTTCATAGAATCCAAGCGGCCAATCTAGGAGTACATTAACATGTTCCCAACCACCCGCGTTCGCCTTTCTTCCTCCCAATAAACTCACGATCCCGCTGTGAGGTCCACGGTTGGGGTTCATTAGCGTTTTTCCCTGCCCTTGCAATCCCCCCCGGTAATGGACCATTTTTTCCCAAACGGGGTCCGGAACCCCTCCATTAATATAAATTAATGCCCCTCATGTCTTACCACCCCACGGTCAATTCGTCTTTTATTTTGAGCTGGATGAAGGACCCCCAGACTATTTTTCGTTACGGGCTTCCAGCGGCGCACCATCGTTTCTCGTTCTGCAGTGAAATGCGGGGCAGACGTCCACATCGCGTTTTCGGTGGCCCACGCTCCCTTCTATATGTAGCTTCCCTAAAGGTTCTTTGCCCACTTGTATGGGTTTTTTTGGCCAAACCCTTTTTCGGACTTCGATTTGGTACCCGGAATAGCCTGCCTAAGTGTGGGCCACACCCCCGGTGTTTGCGGATACGCTCGCCCCGACCCTTGGTGGTTGTGTGACGGGCGTCACCCCCCCGCGATTTAAGGAACCCCCTGGACGCATTCTTTTTTAAGCGCAGTGTCACTCCAGCTTGTTTTGATTGAAGGGGACGTCAATCAAAATGGCTTCCCGCCCCGCTGCGTTTTTTACCGCCGCGGTCGTGTCGGCCCGAACGTCGGGACCGCTTTGCTGGGACGGTTCGTTTTTCGGGCAGGCCGCGCGGAGCCGGGGGACCACGTCTTGACGATTTTGTTACGTGACCTTGCAAGCAGACACAACGGTTACTGACTCCTTCGTCGTTTCAAGCGTTGTTTGATGCCGCACCGTTTATCACTCCGTGGTTATCGGACAAGACTTTTTTCTTGTTCGGAAACTGTAACTGAGGTGTGCGAACTTTCTCGAGTTCTTTTTTTGATGAAGGCAGGGCCCTTCGCTTTTCACCAACTTTTCCAAAAACCCCCCGGAGGCCTGTGCAAATCCAGTGAGTCACACTTCTTCCCCCGGATGGCTTCCGTCCCCCTTAGAAACGCTGGCCGCCCATTGGGGACTTACGTGTTTTACCGTGGAGGAACTCCCCCTTTCCGTGCTGACACGTTCCTGCGGCGACGCCTCTGCACTGCTCGGATTCCTTTTGCCTGTCAGGGTGGTCCTGAAACCACGTTTTAAAGCCATCCTTTGGTTAACATGTTTTTCTCCCCTTTCTCTGTTGGTTGGTTAACCTCTTGCTGGGAACATAACCCGAACTCTGATGGGCTCCTTGCAATCAAACGGGGTCCGTTCTACACCGTACATACTTTACCACGACGATTTTGCCTCCCTGAAACGAAGTTTCTACACAGTTCGGATTCCGTTTGCCCGGGCCCGATAGACGCACTTTCCCCCGCAACACCCCTAAAAATGGTTCAGCTTCGTTGTTTTTTTAAATCCGCCTCCGTCTAGGAGACCGTTTCCGGCAGTGGCGTAATTCACTCCCCTGGACCGAGGCAATAAGCTGCAGGTAAATTTTTTCGCCGTTGCTGCCAGTGTTTTTTATTCGCTTGCTTGCACCCCCCCCGATTTCCACTGGTTAGCCTGGTTTTGCTCAGCGATGGGTGTGAACCGTTTCGCACCCCGGTGGCACACGGTATTACGAATTGGTTCACCACGTATATATCTATCCAACGTTTTGTAGAGCGTCTCCCTGTTCCATCCGGCTCGCTGTGGCCTTCCCGTTTGGGCGGCCCCCAATTTTTTTTTCAGTTGCTGCCCTTTTCGGAAATTTCCCTTTTGCGCACGGACCATTTTTGCGCCATCCCCTTTTGCTCACCTGCATTTGGGTTTTGGGCCCCCTGCTCTTCCAGGTTTCCGTGCGGCGACCAGCCACCCGGTCCAGTTCGCTTCGGGGTCTTTCCCTTCAAATGGGCGATTTGGGTGGACCATTTTTTTTAGGGGCGTTGATGTGCGCGACACCTTCGGCGTGTCTTGGCCCTTCGCAAGGGCCCGGATCGTTGGCGTGAAGGGACTTTCTTTCATGGAGGCAGCAGCCCTGGTACTTTATTCTTGTATAAAGGCCTTTGCAGTATTGCTGATGGATTATTTCCGGGGCGGATGTAGGAACTAAGGCAAAAGATCGTAAGCCTTTCAGTTCAGAGTTCACCTTCATGACCCTTTTTCGCAAAACGGACTCGTTTTATCTTGACCACAGGCCCGTTGGCGACAGATTGGTTTTTTTCCCGGTTGGAAGTTCCCTTTTCCGTTGTGGAAGCTTTTTCTCAGGTTTAAGGCAACCGGCGATGGACCGTATTTCCTGGGCTTTATTTTCCATTTTCTTTGGTTTTTACTTGTAGACGAATTCAATTTTTTTCCTTGCTCTATCCCATCGGGACCGAGTCGCGACCACAAACAACGGCTTCGTTGGACTTCACATGAAAAAGTCCTAGTAATGGCCCGGACGGTTTGTCCCTCCCGGTTTATAGGGCTTTTGCGCCCTATCGTGCCCGTGCTTGAACGACGCTTTCTTCAATTCTGTTTTTTGCGTCAGTACAACAAACTTTCAGGCATTCCGTCGCCAAAACACCTGCCTTCAAGGCTTAATGGCGTTCCATTCCACGCGTCGGAGTTTCACTGGCACCCATTCCTCGAAAGGTTTCGGGTCGCCTTGCATTCCGTTGTTTTAATGCCTTCGTTTTCCCCCCTGTCAATCCAAACGGTCTGCTATGTCCTAGCCCGACCCGCCTCTGTTGTGCATTTTCTCCTTGCACGGGCGCGCTTTTCACACAACCTGTGTTTGTGGAGGTCGCATTTCACATATCAATTCGTTCCCGGAAATTTTGTCCCCATTCTATGCAGTGCCTGCCTCACCTTTACAGCCTCTACGTCGCATCGATGGAGCTTTGAAGAAACCTTTTTCTCTTGGCCCCAAGTCCCCCCTTCGGGAGCGCCATGATGAAGCCTTTTGCCGAGATGAGTCGGCATCGTCTTTTTCCGTTCATTCTTAGAAGAAGAGGTCTTATTCTCCGGGGCCGTTTTGAACGCCGTTGGCTGATGAAGCCCAAAATCGATATGTTTTTTTCTCCAGCTCATTCATTTGCGTACAATCACCTGGGATGGCGAGATGAGTTGCTCTTTATAAGCTTTCCGGTACCTGTGGGGGCAGTGTCCCTTTGAAGTCTTTCCCCGTGGGCTACAGATCTATGACGCCTCCTTTTTCACTTACGGGAAGGCCGTTTTTTAAGGTGATTGTGTTGTCCTTCGAGAGCGGGACGCGGTGTTTTGGCCTTTCCTTCACTCCTCTCGGGGATTTCGATTGACACCCATGATCAGTTATCCGCAAAAATACCCTTTCCCCGGAAGGTCCCTGGCTGGAATACCCTGCGCCTATGGTCGGCCCAGAACCGTCGTTGCAAGACGAATTGAATTTTCCTGGTTGGCCCCCGCATGTCCCCCCCTTTTTTTTTCGCCTCCCCCCCTTAGCGTAGTGCTGAACCACTTTATGCGGAAATGTCACAAATAAGCAGTTCCTTTCACGGTGTCTGCCCGCTACTTTTCCGTTCGTTGAGCGTACCTTTTTTTTCCTCACGTGATTGTAGCTGTTGATCGAACTGCAGCCGTACATCCGCTTTTGGAGGGTGGCTTTGTGTCCTTTTTGATCTCCCCCTTGGCCGCTTTTTCTCCCCCCCTTCTACGGCATCGGCAAGTTTGTTGACTGTCTTCGGTCTCCTTTGTATCAATATTAATGACCATGGAGCTTTCCCCCTAGTAGGGTCCCAATAGCGACCCTTTGTTCCCCTTCCGTATGTGACAATTGTGCGGCCGGCGTCGAGGAAATTTGCCCTCAGCTGTTTTTTTTCGCGATGTGTTGTTGGCTGGGGGCTTTTTTGCACTTTCCGTAGCGGACAAAGCATAGCTTTCACGTCCACGTTGTTTGGCTGCCATTTTTTTCTTTCTTTTTGGCAGGGTTTTTTTTTCTTTTTACCTCTTCGCCTGAGTTCCCTGGGTAGGTGCGGGGATGGCCCGTTGGATGTTGCCCCCTGACTACAGAAACACGTGGGTTCTCTTTCTTGGGATCCTTTCCGGAATTCCGAGGCCCTCAGGATCGGCCGCTATTATCCTTCTCCCCTTTCCCGTGATCATCCCGGAAAATATTGGCCCCGGTTTCATGGCTTCCAAGTCAATGGCCAGGATTCACGATACCCAACTTTTCCCCCCTCCAGCAACACCCACAGGGACGCGTAGTTTCCACAAACGACGGGTTTCATGTTGATGCGGCGTGGGCCCTTAAGTTTCCATTTTTTTTGACATTCAACATCCCCTTGTCTTTTTTCCCCCTACAGCTGCCGTTATTTGCCGGGCTTGGCCTGTGGGATCAACGTTTGAAGGGAACGACCCGTCCCTTTTGCGCTTTCTCCCTGTGGGTCTCTTGACTGCTTTAGTCCGCGAAGGTTGCGGCACTTCCCACTGCCCTGTTTCTTATGCTCTGTTTCGAGCTCCCACACCTGTCTGGTGCACCTCGATTGTTTTTCCCACCCTTTTAGTTTTTGGACATCTTTGGCCCCGATATTCAGTGCCCTTTCCACTTGGTATTCACATAGCTCCCCTTGAACGACCTCGGACAAGTGTGCGCGCCCTGTGCATGCCACCAAAACCCCACACCCCTCCCCCTCCATCGCGTTCAATATGAGCGACGGGCTTCTCCCAGCGACCCGACCGCCCCCCTTTATGAAGTTAGATGACACCCCTCAGATACCGCCCTGAAAGCTTGCCCACCCCGGGCTTCCCGCCGCTCTTTCTTTTTTCGTTCCTGGTGATGTGATTATTTTGCTTTCGACTTTAGGAATTTTCTAAACCCCGATGACTCGACTCGTGTCATGACCAAATCGGCTTTTTTTTCGCTTGAAGCCCACCTTCCCCCCCTTTGCGGTGTTTTATTTTATCTTCCCCAGAAAAAGCCCAATGCGGGGATTTTCCTACCGGGGTTCCTTCGACCCGACCAGCGGTCCCCCCTCCTTTCCCTGGGGCCCACCCCCCCACTGGTGGGCTTTTCTCTTCAAATGTACTTTTTCTTTGAGAACCTTCCGCTTGGAGCCAGCATCACTCTTCCCGGCCCCTGTGATGTGGGAGTCTTTTTTACCCTCTCACCAGCCTCCCTTCCTTTCATCCCCAAATTTTTTCTACCGGAAGACGATATTTCTGACCTTTGGGAAGCTCTCCCCCCTCTGACAATCGTCCCATCTTCGCTTCAGTTTGGACCCATTCTTTCTTATTCCCCACCTCAAGGGCCAACAGGCGGCCGCCACCTTCGTTTGGTGCTCCGTCGCACTCCCTACCCCAATTCCTACAATTTCAATCCTAAACCAAGCTTTCATGGTTTTCGGGAACGAGCCTCCTTTTTTCTCTTTCTTTTTTTCCTCCGCCCTTTTCACCTCCTCCGGTTTTGTTGTTGCTATTCTCCCTCGTCCACACCCGCACTAGGCGTTTCTTGTTTTTTTTGTTGATTTGAATCCCCCTGATGTCAATCGGTTGCGTTTGCTGTTCTTTGCCCACCATATTAAAAAATCTTTGGGTTTCTGCAGTTTGTGTACGGTAAATCCGCTCTTTCGTTTGGCTGCGCCCCCATTGGACACACCAATACCCCTCAGGACCGTTCATGCTGGCTGTAAGTTCTTCGTCCAGGCCTGCTTGTCCCCTTTTTTTTCAAAATTCTCTACTTGCTTTTTTCCCCCCCATTGGTTTCTGGATTACCCCTTCTTCCTTCTCTGCCCGGCGACCTGTTTCCCAGGGGGATTATGAGGAGGGACGGCTTTGGGCTCATATTAAGGAGCATGTTTTTTTTTACATTTCTGTTCTGGGGGGTGCCGGCCGGACCTTTGCAGGGGGTCAGATTGTTTTTCCTTTTTTTAGCTTCCTCTGGCTTAACAATTCTGGCCCCCACGGTCCCCGATAATACAACCCGGCACGGCATCGGCACTGTCTTCTCGACCAATCCAGTTTTTTCCCACGCGCTTTCCCCTTGTATTCATTAGTTCTCCAAACCCCTTGATTGACCCATCCCAAAAGCCTTTTTTCCCCCCCCCCCCATCCTCGTGTGAAGAACCTTTTTTCCTTCCAGTTGTTTTCTTTGGTAGACAATGATGAGCTGTGTCTCATGAAGGCCCCGTCGCCTTTTTGTTTTGCCCTCTATGATTTTTTCCTTTTTTGGTTTTTGTTGGCATTGGACCTTTTTTTTGTTAAGATTTTGGAGAGCCACCTGCTCCTTTACTGTTTGCAAGATCTTTTTCTTGTCCCCCCCTGAACTACCCCATTTGCCTCCCCTTTCTCATCCTGTTTAAGAGCCCTCCCCATTTACATACCCATGGGTTTTTTTTTTTCCTTTTTTTTTTTTTCATTTGCCATGGTTTTGTTCTAGGACCCGCTTAAGGATCCTCCTTCTGTCTCCTTTCTTGTTGATCGATTCGCTGTCTTTCCGTGCTTTTCAGTCGCGCATGGATTTTGTGCTGCCCTTTTCTTCTTTTTGGCCGGGGACACTTTTGACTCCACCCCTGCATGTTACAGAAATTGCAGGAATATGTTCTTTTCCCCCCTGGGACCCCCCCTCCTTTTTGACTTTCATGAAAGACCCCCCCACCCCCCGCTACTCCAATCCCTCGTGCACCCTCCTTCCGTTTCCTCGCTTTTTCTGCCTGCCGTCTTCTTCTCTTTTCTCGTACTTTTTTGTCTGGTTTTGATTGTGATCATGGCCACGGCCCGCAAATTGCTTTACCCTCCCCCCCCCTTTCCCCCGTTCGCCAAAGATCCTTATTACCGTTGTGAAGATCTTTTTCGTTCCTTGGGTCCCTTTTTTGTCCGCAATATGCACTTTGACTTTATTCCCACGGCCCCCGATTCCCCACCCGTTTCCGTTCCCTTCTCCACAAGCTCTTTCCCCCATTCTTACTCCGATTAGAGTTCCCGACACCCTTTTCCAAAACTGACACGTCCGTCAGGCCCATACCCTACGTTAATTGGCTGCTTTTTTTACGTCTTGTCGGCCAACCGGATCTTCTGGCCCCTTCTCGACCTTCGTTGGCCCCCCTTACCCAATGGCCCCCCCCCCTTTCCCGAACGCCCGGCAGTACCCCACTGTCTTCCCCCACTTTCACCCCCGCCTTTTCGACCTTGTTTGATATCCCCCCCGGTCTACATTTTTACCATGATACCCCCCCCACTGCGAGTAAGACATTACTCCCCCTTCCCCCCGTGAGCTGACTTTCTGCGATTAAGAACCGGGGGTTTTTTATTTCATCGGCCTTGGAGCTGCACCTTCAACCCCTGTCCCTTATGCCCGGCTTCCTCATTTATGTTTAGGGGGACTTCCAGAAACCCCCCTTGCCCCTCACGTTTTTCCGGGCCCCCCCGTCTCTCCCTTCCCCCTTCCATGGCAGGAGCCTTTCCCCTTGCGGACTGTTGCCCTGGGGCTCCCGACCCCCAAATATTTTTCACTTCCATTGTGAACGGTTTTTTCTTTTTTTCCCCTTCTGAAAACGTTATGAGCGTTTTTTTTCTTTTTGGGCAGTAGTTTTTTTTGCGAACGAAAAGTTTTTGCCTATTCCGAGGGCCGTTTCTCGCTTTCGCGTATCTTGCTCCCTTTCTCCGTTTTTTTTTTTTCCTTTTTTTTTCGGTTTGTCCTCTCCTTTTGGTTACAGGGTTTTTTAAGTGGTAAATAGATAATACCTCCCCCCCTCCATCAATCTGGATCCTTACCATGTCCACCCCCCGTGTCCGTTTTCTCCCCTTCCACTTTCCAATCAATCTCGAAATTGGGAGTTTCCTTTTTTTGGATGATTTTTCCTTGGTATAGGACCAAATCGTTTCATCTTCCCCCCTTGGTCCCCCTGGTACCCCTCCTCTGCCTCCCTTTACAGCGCTCAGCCCCCCCCCCCTTTTTTTTTTTTCCTTCAGGTTCCTTTCCCAGCCGATGATGGCTTGATTTGAAGTTTTTTTTTCCCCCCCCTTCCTAGTCTTTTCTTCCTCCCCAGGCTTTTTCTTCTTGCGTTCTCGGTTTCCTTCTGACGTTAGTGTTTCCGAATCAGCGGGGACGTTCTTTTGACCTGCTTTTCCTTCTTTGCCCCCCCTTGCTCAAATCTCCTCTCTTCGCTTCCCCCCCCTCCCTTGCGTGCTGTAGATTTCTCAACTGCCGTTGCGCCATGTCGCTTTGGCCGGCCTCACCACCAACAGTCGACAGTGGGTCAACCCCCATTTTTCGTGCCATTTCTTTTTCTTACTCTGAACCTTCTGACTCTCGTTCCCCTTTTTCCCCCCTGACTTTAGATCGCGTTCGCCCCCCCCCCTCTTACGTTCTTTCTGGTTTCCATTTCCGCTCAGGCTGGTACAGTGACCTTTTCGCCGCCTTTTTTTTCATTGCGGGGGGGCTCCGCATTTTTCAACCTTTCTTTCCTACACAGTGACGCCTTTTCCACCTCTTTGAGGCGGCCCCGCAATGACGGGATGATTTAACGGTTTGTCCCGTTTGCCTCCTTCCCGCGAGTTCCCTCCTATTTTATTTCCCCTTCGCCGGGGGGGTGTTGGATGAAAAGAAAGTTTCTGACTTTTTCTCCCTCTGAGGTGGTCTGAAAGCACGGATCCCCCCGTTGGCTGTGAAAGGATGTCCTTTTCCTCATGGACTTTTTTCCCAGGACTTTGTTGTCAACGAACCCTTCCGTTTTTGTCCCCCCGATTTTTTTCCTCGTTCGGCTTGTGGGATGCTCAAGGTCTGGCCATCGTCTTTTCCCCCTTTTTTTCCTTCCCCCTTCAACCACCCTGCCCAGTCCTCCCTGGACCAACCCCACCCAGGGATCTGTCGCGACCCGGCCCCGATTTTCGTCAAGAGAAAACGTTGGTGTTTGGCTCCCCCCCCTGTTTTTAAGGGGGGATTAACCGGTTTGAGAACCTTCCCCCACGTTCCTCCCCGCCGGTAGCCTTTGGCCGTGGTGAACCCCTTTGCTTCGATTTCGTGTGGGTTTCTATTTTGTCTTATCGTTTCCTGACCCACTGTCCCCTTGTCTTTTCTTTTTTCTTGCCCTCCGCCCTCCCCCTTTTTTTTTTTTTTTTTTCCAACCACGTTGCTCTACTCGAAACTCGTTTGCACCTTCAATCCACCGGTTGTTTCCCCGTTTTTTGACAAGACCCCCCGTACATTTGTTTTTTTTTCCACCCTGAACTTAGAAGTGTGATAAGGTGGTTTTCCTTTTTGCCTCGTTCCTGCGCCCGAATTTGCGACATACCCATCCCCCCACCTCCCCACAACTTTTCCTCTTCCTACAATCCTTATACATGCCTTCTTCTGCGAGCCCTGCATTTTTTTGCGGTGTTCGCCCGCCCTAAAACCTTTTTTTCCCCTTTCCCAAGGCTCCTTTTCCCTTCCATGCTTTGCGGAGTGTCCCAGGGTTCTTTTTTATAGCGTGCTGCACCGGATTTCTTTTGTGTGCCTCCCACTGGCTCAAGTTTGAACGTTTTTTGACCGTTCCCTCGGTTACTGGTGGATTATTTTCCTCGCTGGATGGGAACATTCTATATCTTTCCCTCCTATTTTTTTTTGTTGAGCTGTCCTTTTCCTCCTGTTCTTTCAGGTGATCTTTTTCCTCCTTTTTTCCTTTTTTTCAAAGTTTATTTTTTTAACTTTTCCTCTCCAATCTGAGGTGACTTCCTATTAAAAAATGAGAGTTTCACCTGCAGCTTCTTGTTCCCCCACCTGATCCAGGCCACTTTACTTTTTAATTTAGCCAATACGATGCGGTCGCTCCCTAGAGAGCTTCGGTTGATTTCATCCAGGATTTGATCGATCCAATGTTTCTTTTTGGTTTCCCCCCTTCTGTTGAGGCCCTCAGCACGGGGTTTTCTCTTTGATTGAACTGGGCTGGCCCGACACTTTTTAGTTTCACTCAGTTCCGAGTCTTTTTTTCCTTCTCTTTTTTGGATTGATGTTTTTTCTGTCCCCACGCTAGAGGTAGTCTCAACCGTTTCACCCCCCGATTGGCGTGATGTTCCTCCCCCTTCCGCCCAGGCCGTTCTCTTTTTTCGTCCCCCTTTGCGCTTACCCCAACACTTCCCTCTCTGCCTTGCGAAATTGCGAATGGGCCCTTCGTTTTCTTCTCTAGGTTGACGTCATCCCCTTAACCCTCCCTCTCCCCTGTTTTACATGAGTTCTGTTTTTATTTTTTCACCTCCTTCTGACCGGAGAGTTTTGTCTTCCCCTTTGCTGTCACTTTTCTCTGTGGTATTTTTTTTCAGTTTTAGACTCGGCATCAACCGATTATCCCCTCCCCCTTCCTGAAGCTTCGTACGAGGAACCCCCACGGGCTTAGTGGGCCCCCCGAAATGCCCCCCCCAGTAACCTTCCTTGATTTTTTTTTTTCCCTTTCTGTCCCCCTTTTTGCGTTATTGCTTTTCTTTCTCCTCCCCCCGGATTCTAAAAACTTGCCCCCCTTATTCAACTCTTGCGCTTCCCTCTTTTTTCACAGTCTCCCCCCCCGTACTGTGTTTCCATGTCTGCCACTTGTTTTAAACCGTTTTAACCTTCCAGCATTCAGTAAGGAGTTCGGACAGGCCCCCTGTCCCATTCCCTCCCCCAGCATTTCCCCCGCGGTAAATTTGTCCCCCATTCTGTAACCCTTCCCCCCCCCCCCTTTGCCCCCCCAAAAGATTTTTCCGGGATGTTATTCTTTTATAAAGGCGTCCTTTTTCATTTCCTCGATTTATTCCTTCTCCTGAAAATCTTTTTTGCGTGAGTGTAATTTTTCACCTTTTCTCTTTCCCTTTTGACATTTTTGGACCCCCACCCTCTGCTTGTGCTTACTTCCCCTAGTAGACGGACCTTCTTTTGCCCCTCTCCGCTTGGAGTTTTTTTCCGACCCCGCTTTCCCCAGCCGTTTTCCTTTTAGCTTGGTCAACCCTCCTGTCCTCTTTTCTGGGTCGGCCCCTTTTCTTTCCTTAAGTTCTTGAGATATAGTTCCCCCCCCTTAGCCTTCTGTCAAGCCTCCTGATCGGGGCCCACGTGGGGCGTGGTTTTTCGTATCCCCTTCTTAATATGTTACAAGAGTTTCTCCCCTCCTTTCATGGGCAAGGGTGATGCCGTCGAATTCTGGGGCTGGAATTTGATTGTTCTCGGCTTTTTCCTGGCGTTTTTTTTGAGATTTTTTTGGATTCCGCGATCCTTTTCGCAATGACACTCCCCCCCCCCCGTCCCCCCTTTTTGAATTCTTTGACTAATTTTGCACTTTTTCTTTTTTGCTTGATCCCTTCGTTTTTCCCGGTTTTTTCCTTTTTTTTAACTATTAATACGGTGGAGGCGGCTTCGCGATTCCCCTTGCTTCCTGTGCCCCCCGTCTTCAAGTTTTTTCCAACCCACCCCTCCCTCCCCCCTCCCTGGTTTCCTATTCTAAATTGAAGAGTGATAATCCCCTATTGTTTCGTCCCCCCCCCCCATCTCCTTTTTCGCCCAGAGGAGGGGCATTTACGCTCCTCCCCCCTTTAGCCTCCACTTTAGAAATTTTTTAACATTTGCGTGAAACATCTTCTCTTTTCCTTCCCTCCTTGTCCAAACATTTTTCCCTCCCCTTAGCCTGTTCTTCTTTTTTTTCCCAGTGGTTTTTCGTGCTCCAGTCGAGAAATTTTTGCGGACGTTTTGGAACCTGGTTTTTCTGTCCCTTGCCCATGCCCCCCTCTTTAGTTTTCACCTATCCCGCTTTGCTGGTTCCTCCTTTTGCGTTGCTCCTGGTCCGCTGATCCCCCCCCCCTCTTTTCTTATTTTTCGTCACCGCTTTTCCCGTTGTACCTTCTTGGTTTTTTTACACTTTTTCCCCTTCCCTTCAACCCTTGGCGGATTTTTAATGTTAGGGGGGACCGCGTCTTAATATTTCAGTTTGCTCCCCCCGTAGGTTCATTTGCTCTTCCTTTTTTGTTCTTCCCCCGTACTTTTTCAGAACTTTTCCTGCGACTCTTCTTTGGTGGTTGCAGGTCAAACCTTCCGGTTGCCTCTTTTCTCCCTTCAGATTTTTCGGACCCCCTCCTCCCCTCTTTGAAGACCTCTTTCACACTTCCCTTTTTTTTTTGTCCCCTTTTTTTGTATTTTTTTCACACCACGGGCTGTGAGCTCGGACTCCCGGCCCTTAATCTTTTTGTCCTTTTCCGATCCGTTAGGGACACCTTCCCCCCTGTTTCCAAAATATCCCTTGTCCTTGGTGAACCCCTCCCCCTTTCGATTTGTCCCCTCTTTTTGCCCTTTTTTCATTTTTTTTTCCATCCTTTGATCTTTTGTCAGTTCGTTTTTCTCTTTCTCCCTTCGTCAAAAACCTTCGGTTTTCGAGTCTCTTCCGCCACCATGGTCTTTTTTCACCTCATTTTTTTTCTTTCCATATTGTTTTTTTTTTTCTACTCGTCCCCCCCCCCCCCCAGAAACTCAAGTTTTCCCTAACTCCCCTCTGCCCTTCCGTTGTGTTTCCCCCCCCGTTTCTTTTTTCAGCCCTTCTGGTCCCCTTTCAGATGCTTGTAGATGTGGTTCCATTTTGGATTTTACCCATTTCCCCCCCCTCACCCCAAATTCCCTTATTTCCCTTTTTCAAAAGACCCATTCCTTTATTCTTTTTTCTTTTTTTCTTTTGTTTTGCCCCCCTTTCCTTTTTCATTTCCAGGTGCACGCCAGAAGATTTTTCGATCTGACCCCTCGTCCTAGGATTCCCCCCCCTAGAAGGGTACTTACTTCCCCCCCCCCTGACCAGCGTTCCCCTCCTGATGTGATCTCCTCTTTTGTCTATTGTTCATTTTTTCCGTTCGAGGACCTGATTTTTTTATTAAATATCCGTTTGAGGCCCTCACTTCCAAATGTCCCACCCTTGACGGACATGGTTATTTGGAAACCCTTATTTTTTTTATTGTTGCCCAATAACTCACCCTACATGGTGAGACGTTTCAGATAACATTTCCCGGTTCGCCCCCCAACCCCACCCCCATTCCCCTTCCATTCTCCTTGTCCTCCAGAGTCTCAGGTCATTTCTCCCTAGTTCATATTTTTTTTTTTTCTGATTTCATTCCTTTCCAAGCCGACCTCCAGGGTCCCCACCAAGGGCTTCCCGTCCGTCCTTTTTGTTTTTTGTCCCTTTTTGTCCCCCTACTCTTTGAGGTCCCCCTTGATGCGGTGGATTATCCCCCCCGTTAACTTTCTTTCCCAGAGCCGGTCCGGACAAATTGCTTGGTCCCTCCCTCCCGTCCAAAGGTATTGCGCCCCTTTTCGGGCCTTTTGGGATTTCCTTTTGCTTTTCCCTATACACTGTGGGTTGTCAACTGGTAATGTGTACGTTCAAAGTAGTCCTCTTATCTCCCCCCCTCTTCCCACTCCTCTGGGTGGTTAGAATCATCTTCCCCTCCCTAGGCTTAAAAGTACCTGCCTTTCCTCCCTTCGTTACCTTTACCCCTTCTCATTAGGAAGTGCCGTCTCCTTGGGAAATTTCCCCCCCCTCGTAAGCTTCTTCTTTCCCCCTCCTGCCCCAAATCTCCAATTAGAAGTTTCTCCCGGACCCCCCCTTTTTTTTCCGTTTTCCCTTCCAGTTTTTAATTTTCTTTACCTTCTTTTTTTTTTTTCAGGTTTTTCAGCCCAGTGCATCTTATGCTTTCTGCTGAATGTGTCCCACGTGGATTTTTGGCCCTCGACACGACAGAGTCCTTGGCCCCCCCCTTTTTTCTGCTGGTTTTCTTACCCCTTTGAAAAACACAAGGAATTTTTTTTCACTCAGTAACCCCTTTACAACCGTGGTCCCCGTACGTTAATCTTGTCTGTTTTTCGTGATTGGATATTCTCTCTTTTTTTTCCCCCCACCCTCTTTGTTTTTTGTTAGTATTGCTCCTCCTCTGGATGTTTCCCCACTTTTGAGTTCTGCGGGGAATTTTGTGCACAGGGTGACCTCTCCGGTGTGAGGATTTTTTCCCAACCTCCGAAGGGGTTTGTTCGGGCCCGGTTTTTCTCGTCATCCCCCCCCCAATTTGACCGCTCTGGGAGGTTCTCGTTTTTTAAAAAATATCTCCCCTTTTTTTACCCTACCTTTTCTCCCGCCCCGAGATGATTGTTTTGCCCCCTTTCTGGATCCCCAAGTTTTCCCCCCCTATATAAAATGTTCTTTCTTTTTTCCTTAATTTTTTACTAAACCCATTGGTTCTATGCCTTTCTTACATGGCTTTACCCCTAATTACTTTTTAGCCCCCCATGCCTAGGGTCCTCGAACCCGTGATTCCCTTGACGTCTTTCATTCACCTTCTCCCTTTTTCTTCCAGCGCTGTCAGTTCCCCCACGCTGGGACCGCCGGGACGGATGGGACTCTTTTTAGGTACCCGCCTTTTACTTAGGCCCTTTCCGCTTCCCAATGTTTCTGCCAACACTCCCCCCTTGATCCCCCACACCCTTTTTATTATACCCCCCAACCCCCGACGCCGTTGTTTGCAGTGGCACGGTTCCTTTCTCGAAACTGCCGCTTTTTGTCTGCACCTCGCGGCATTTAGTTTTCCCCGGAAACACCAAGGACGTGGACCCTTTCTCTAACCGCCGGCCCGTGGACCAGAAGTCCCAAATCCTCAAACCCATCCCACCCACACTCCGCACCCCAGAGCGGAGGGCACTGTTTTTACTTTCACAAGGCGGGATTTACCCACGATGCCGACAGATTATTCCCCCTGTGGATTGATTCCAATACTCGGATAGGCTTAACGATTTTCGTGGTTTCGGTTTTGAGTTCATGACCTGGCCAGTCGCTCAACTGGTTTTTCGATTCTTTTCCTTGTTGCAGCTCTGATCTAATAATACCATGCCCCCTGCTATCCGGGGCCCCTCTGTTTTTCAACAAGGATCTTCTTTTTGTTACCCCATCGCGGCGTGAAAGATTTTCCATGGCATCTCGGCCATCATCTCAACCCACGCGGGTTTGCGGGGATGCCTTTCGGCTGATTTTTGCGTTTTTTAGCGCCCCAGAGGTTTTCTTCTTAGTCCCTTCTGGGCCTTGGAACACGTTGATCACATGAATGAGTGGCTCGCCACCTTTAATTTTCCATTCCCCTCCTGTATGGCCAAGGGCCAACTCTATTTTTCCTTTTCAAAATTCTCCTCAATCTGAACACCACCACCCTTACCTCCCCGACTGCATCTTCTACCCTCCCATTTTCATCGAGTTGTAGACTAGAGTTACTATTTATGGCCTTGTCTTTGCTTGTTTTTTTGGATATTCTACAGGACCCTTTGCCAGCTTTCTCTCCTTTCCCCCCCCTATTCCGTTGTACCGACTCTCTTTTTGACGAAGCCACTTTTGAAGGGTTGCGATGCGGTCCCCCCAATTCTTGGGATACCCCTTTTCCTGCGGAAAA
>Ga0179591_1374978_pt1 | contig 20954 bp, 31 predicted proteins | sample CZOMad2_1_08_16f_FD_182891 | JGI IMG/M metagenome (GOLD analysis project Ga0179591, IMG submission 182891) | Vadose zone soil fungal communities from Angelo Coast Range Reserve, California, USA - CZOMad2_1_08_16fungal (PacBio error correction) | ecosystem: Environmental > Terrestrial > Soil >... | reverse complement strand
TGGGACCTTTTCCCTCCTGCTAGGAATGCCTGTAAACGATTTTGGTCCCTCCAAAGTTCCTTCCGGAACCTGGACCTTCTCCTTGACCCTTTTCCCTGCCATTCTCTGACCGAATCACGCACGGGGGTTACGTGTTCACCTTTTGTCTTTTTCTTCTGAAGCTTTGCAGCTCTGTTCTAGAGTTTTCTTCTCCCGTCCTCCTTTTCGACCCCTTTCGGTTTTCGTCCCGGTTTTTTTTTTTTCTCAACACTTGTTTAAGCCCCCCGGTGCTCAGTTTCTTCCCAACGCGCGGAGCATTCCCCATGTTTTCGGTAAGGCTTTTTTTTTTGTCATCTCCCCTCCCCTATCCATGTGTTTTTTTGACGCTTCCACCTTTCCCTCGGAAGTCTTCTTTCTGGCTTTTTTTTTGATTGAAAGTTAGCGTCCCCAGCAGCTCTGCTAAATTTTTAAAAGTCTTTTCCGCGAGCCCCCCCCTGATCTCCTCTGGTCCTGATCCCCTTTGTGATTTTCCTTACGAACCCCCCTCTCCTAAAGAAGAGTTTATTACCCCTTAGCTGACTCAGAGGCTTAAGAACTTTTTTTTGCGTCCGGATTTCCCCTCCCCCCCCCCCTCCCTCATCCTTGCTTTTGTTCTCTCGGTGTTCCCCTCCTCGCAGTCCCTCTGCTTCCTTGGATCGCAGGTTCCCCTACTTAACACCCTTTTCATAGTTGATCATCCCATATTTTCATGCGGAGGTCTTCGGTCGGTAGGCCGAGGGAGTTGAATTCATGATGCTCCCCTGGGGCGTTCCCTTCAAGTATTTTTTTTCTTCTGTCATTGCTTTTTTAGTCTTTCCGGTCGGCACTTTTTTCCCCCCACATGGCTTATACAAGTTCCTTCTATAGTTTTCTTAAGGTTTTTCTTCTTCTCCCTCTCGTCACTCAACGACCACCCCCGAGTGTCAGAGTTTTTCTCTAAAAGAACTTCCCCAAAGAGCGCCTTTCCCTCAAGTCCCCACGCCCCTGATCCTTTTCCGACCTTTTCTCCGTTCCCATGTATCATACCCCTCCCTCCGGTTTCTTTGGCTTCCCTTTTCTTCCGCTCCTCCACCCCTTTATCCTGTCCGCCAACCGTCTCCCTTGCCGTTTTCCGATCCCCCCGATGTAGTCCTTCCTTGAAAATCCCTTCCTTTCGCATTACCGCTGGCAACCAAGTCCTGCTTTTTTGACGAGAAAATTCCTCTTGATCGATTTTTTCTCCTCGAAGCCCCCTTCCCTCCCTCTTAACTTTCCTTTTCGCTGGTTTTTCTTTTTATCCCCCGTGCACGTCCTCTTCCCCGAGCTCGCTTCGCAGTCCTTGCAACCTCCTCAACCTTTTTCAAGGCCCCCCCCCTCTCCCGATTCTCCCAATATCTATATTGGAATGTCCGTTTTAGCCCTCTGTAGCCTTTCCCCCTTTTCTCTTCGATGCTTTCCTTACTTTCTCCCCTTAAATTTGAGCGCCGGTCAATTCTGCCGCCTGAAGGCTCGCTGTTTTTCTCGCCTTTTTTTTCCCCCTCTCTGCAAGAAAATACCCGGCGAATGGCTTAGAAGCTTTATTGATAGTTCCCCCAGGCACGTGCCCTTTTTTGTACGGCTCTCTTCCAACCAGATTCCTATTTCCTACCTGAGATGATTTTTTCTTTTTTCCAAGAAGCCCTTGATGGTTTCCGTCATTGCGTTCTTCTAGACATTTTCTCTATACGCGAGCTCCTCCTTTAGGATTTCCCTCTTTGAGACGCATTTTTTCAACCCGTGTAGCCTCCTGCGCCCGCCGAAGAGTTTCTTGTCCGCCGTTTTTTTCAGCTCAAGATTTTACGACCTCCGAGAGTCTTCCTTTTTTCAGCGACCATTTTCTCCGGACTCTCCCCTGGTCGAGCCAGAACCCCTTTTTTTTTCAAAAAAGTTCTGGAAACTCCCCTCTGGTTTTCTGAAGCTATGAGAATCCCCTTTCCTCGCGAGCATCCTTTCCTCCTCACGGCCCTTTTTAGGCTGTATCCTATCCGGTGGGCTTTTCACTTTCGTTGTATTTTGATTCCCCTCCTCCTGCACGTCAGCCTTCCCCCTTTCGAGAGCATTCTTTTCGTAGCCCAGAGATGCTCCAGAGCGAAAGCCCTTTCCCGAGCGTTTTCTTCAACCTTACACCCTTGAATTTTCCTTTGGAGATTGATTTTCCTCCGTTCTTTTTTGTTTAGGGGAACCCCATGAGGGTCTCCCTTTCGAAGTCTTTCTTTCCCCGACTTTCCCTTTTTTTTCCCCGAGGGGATAGTCTCTTGAAGTCTTGCGCAAGCTGAGGCTGAGCGATTTTTTTCAAAAAGGCAGGAGCCTTTCCTTTTCCCCCTTTTTTCGAATTTGTTTTCCATATCGGAGTTGCCCTGTAGGCGCGTGGGAGACTTGCACTTTTAAAGAATTCTCCATCACCTTCCGGTTGGGTCATGTGCCCTGAAGGAGCCGTTTCGTTTCAAGTTTCCCCTTCTTGTTTCCTCTCTGCAGTTTTTTCCTTTCTCATATAATCCTTAGGTTTGAGCTCCCCTTCAGTTGGAGATTTCCGTCCTTTCTTTTCCTCGATTTTTTTCCTTTAGGCTTTTTTGGACCCCCCCCCCCGATGAGGATCCCCGGACAGGAGCCTGGTCGGCGTGACAAAGAGTATTTTGTGTTTTCCTAGAGTTCCCTCTCTGTTCTTTCTCCCTTGATGAGCCCCGCGATCTTTTGGTCAGGGACCTTAGCTCTTTTTTTCCCCATCGATACCCCTGGCCTGGAGCCCCTTTTGACGGCTTCTCTTTTGTGAGGTTCAGTGTCCCCCCTTCGAATTTTCCTCCATCTCATGGTCTTGACCGAACTTTTTTTCTTTTTTTTTCGCCCCCCGAAGGATTACGTTTTTTCAAGCGACACCCTCCTTTTGCCGTCCCCCTCTTCGTCCCTTCTGGCATGCTCCTCTGTTCACTCTTTTGCGATTCTTCGGCCAAGCCTTCCTACGTCCTTTTTTTTTTCAGAGGACCACCCCCGGAGACTTTTTTACGGGCTCAGTTCTCGGACCTCCGTTCTGGCGAATCCTTTCCTTTGCTAGCTCCTATGTTTCCCTATACGTCGTTAACGCTTTGTGGACTGGGGTATCCCTAGCCACGATCCCTTTTGGGCTTCCTTTCACTGTGTTTGAATTCTTTTTGGTTAGGTTCCCCTGTTTCCAACTCCATTCAGTCCGCCGTTTTCTCACCCTCTACCTCCCCCTTTTCATCGCTACCTCGCGCTCATTATATCTTTCTGAACGCTTTTTTTTGATCTTTCAGCGCCCCGAATGCCTCATTTCCCCTTTTTCTGAAGGAACCTTTCGGTTAGTCGGGTATTTTCTCGTTGGTCCCTTACCCCCTTCAGTCACTCCCCTTTTTTGGGTGGTTTTCCCCTAAAAGAGCCCGAGGACTTAGATCCCCTTACTCTCTGACATCCCCGAGGACTTTGCAATCTTCCTTCTTAGACACTCTTTGTCTGACGCCGTCCGAAACTACCTTTTTTAGAGCATTTTTTCGATCTCCCCCCTAATCTCCTCCCCCTCCCCCTCTGGTCAGGGTAGAACCGTGGTACCCCCAGTCGGTCCGGTACCTAATCGGTGTTCACACCCTCGAAATTTCCCAGATCATCGTCGACGCCCCTTTTTTCGCACGCAGCCTGAGTCTTATGTTAACCCCTTTTTCAAGTTCCCTGAAGCCTCCCCCCTCTCTTTCCGTAAGCCTTTTTTTCCTTCATGAAATAGCTTTGATTTGGGTACTTTTAAGACCTCTTCAGTTTCGCTTGTACCCCGTCCCATAGACGGACCCTCTTTTTTATGAGACCGTTGAGGCCCTGTTTCTTTTTTGAAGTTTTTGAAATACTTCTTCCCGTCGCTCCCTCAGTGTGTACCCCCCCCCAAAGGCATGTTCCCAATTTCCCCTCTTCTCTTCTGAGTCCCTTTTCTACACCTTGAATTCGCTTTTAATTAAGGACTTCGTCGTAACTTTTTTTTGTTTTTTCGGATTTTTCGGAGCCTTCTGACATCTGTTGGTTTTGTTCTCAGGGTGAGACCATCTCGTAGGTCCCCAACAAGATGTTTCCCCTTCTCTGCTGGCTTTTAACCAAGAATTTTCATGATTCTTCGGTACCTTTCCGGATGTATTGAGCCTCTTTGACCTATCCTTCCCTTGGGGTATCGTTAGAGGTTTTTGTTCAATTCCTAGATTTTTCTGGGGGTTTTTGGTTTTGTGGGGTGCCACAACAAAAAGGGGATTTTTCCATACACAACTTTTTCGTCCGACGATCTTTCCTCTAACCCCTCCATCGTGCTCCCAGTTTTTGCCCAGTTTTTCGCGCACGAGCGGTTTTATGCTTCTCTTTTTCTTTTGACAATTTGTATCACACACTTTTTTTTCCCCGCCAGTTTTGCTTTTTATTTGAGCTGATCTCTTTCGTGTGCTAACCCCCCCTTCTTTGCAGACCCCTGCCTGTCTCCCATCTTCCTTTTTAGGTCCCCTCAAGATGATCCCCCCTTTTCTTCCCTTTTTTGAAATTCCTTTTTTTCCCCTTCTCCTTTTAGGGTATCGGTTCATTCTCTGGTGCGGCTCTCCTCCATTTTTCCCTAAGGCCCCTCTCCCCTTTTCGTTTGGCCCCCCCCAAAAACCTTGTCCCCCCTAACTCTTTTTCTGCCCCAGAACAGTCCCTATTGCGAACCCTTCCCTGAGTTTTTCTCTCTATTTTTCTATCGATTTTTCCCCCTCCCCACTCTTTCCGTAGACCATTCTTTTTCTCCGGGGAGTCGGTGTCTTGGAAAATTTCCCTCCTCTTAGAAGTGCTCCTTTTTTGAGCGTCCTTGCCTTCCCCAACCTTCGATTCTCCACCTTTCTTTGGTTCTACCTGAAGGTTCTTTTTCCATCCCTGTGTCCCTGCGTTGAGCGTTGTCTGTTTTTTCCCCCCTCTCGGCCCTCCCCCACACTGGAAGAACTCTTTTCCTTTTCCGTAGGCCTTTGTATCCTTCTTTTTATTGAGATTTTTTTTATTCCCTTTTTGGACACTCCTCAACGTTACCCTACCGCTTGAACCCCCCTTTTTCTCCCTATTTTTCCCGATACCGCCGCCCCCAGCTGTCCGTTGCAGAGTAGCTTTTTAGCCAGTCTCAGAGAGTTCTCTTTCTCTCCTTCCAGCATGCCCAACAGAGATATGAGTTGTCCACCTTCCGGTTTTCCCTTTTACAGGTCCGCTCTAAACTATTGTGTATTTCTTGTAAGCTGATCCCCAAGTCTTTGTCTTAACCCCCCTTTTCAAACCCCCTTTTTTAGGAGGGAGATCTCTTTTGGGCGCTCTGCTGCCAATTTTTTCCCTGTAGGTTTCAATGTTTACATTTTTTGGACCTTCGAAAACGCTTTCGGAATGTCACGGCCAATTTCGAAAGCTTCTTACCCTTCCGGTCCCCTTTTTTAAAATTCTTTCTGATTTTTTTCAGTTTGTGATTCAAGCTTTTTAACAAGTGGTTGATACTTTCGATTATAACGGAATCTCAAGTCCCAGCTTATCCCACACCTTGAGACCGGACTCCTCTTACTTGTAACCCCCTCCTCGTTTTCCCCAGGCCTCTCTTTGCTGCTTCTGAAGTTTCGCATAGTTTTTCTGTTAATTTATTTTGATTCTCGCCCTCTTTCCGTCCCCCTCTTTCCTCCCCCCCCCCATAGTGGGGCCGTACGGATTTTTTTTATTCCAAGTTGGCTCCCTTTGGCCCCCCCCCCCCCGATTGCCGCGAGTTCCTATTTCCTAACGACCCCTCCTTGTATGTCTGAATATTGACCACCCTCGTTTTTTTGCAAATCTCGATTCGGAAGCCCGGCGTTATCACGAGTTTTTTGACCTCACTCCCCCTGTCGTCGATCTTTCCTCAGACCCTGTGGTCCTTTTGCACTTTTTCGTGGACCCTTTTTTTTTTTTTATCTTCTTGATCCAGCCACCTGAGGGCTATTTCTTTCCCAAACCCCCTGGTTTTCTTCTTTGTCAACAAGGATCTTCCCGAGGGACAGTGCTCAGAGGAAGCCTGATGCTTTCCTCAGGCTCTGACACCTTAATCACCTATCAAGTTTTTCTCCTTAGGTGGATCACCACCTGTTTAGGAGTTTCACCCTGTGGTCCTTTGCCCCGCTCTCCCCTATACCCAACTTTGGAGGGAAGTTCTAGTGTAGGGAAATTATGACACTATCTTGCTCATCTGAGATGAACCCTCTATCAAAAAATTTTGCCGGTTCTCAGTATTTTTTCTTTATGGCCCGCCCTAGCGCCTTTGCATGATCCCCTTAGGTACGTTGGCCTTCCTTCACCAGATTTGCCCATCACTGAGTTCTTCCCCGCTCCCTCTAGTATGAACTCCTTTCAGTTTTCCCTTAGCGTTCTGTCTATGAGAAGTCGCGAGTCCTGAGATTTTTCCCCTTCCGTCAGCCCCCCCCGTAACTTTTTTTTTTCTCTAACTTTTTTTTTTGTGAGGTATGGTTCCAAGAGTTCCTATGACCTTTTCTTTAACTATTTGGGCTTCTCTCCTCCCCCTGCGAAGGCTTTTTCTCCTTTTCTTCTGAATAAGGCTGGAAGTTTTTCTTGAACGGTCGGTAGTTCTCAGTTTTTCTCCCTTTCCCACACGGTTTCCTCTTCTTGAGGTTTCTTTTTTTGAAAGGCTTGGAATCACACCATTTCTCTTTTTTTTTCCTTTGCCGCTTAGCCACCGCTGCCTTGTACCCCCTTCTTCATCAATTGGATACATTGCTCTGCGAACCAGTAGGGTTTTTTTATTTAGGCTCTTCTTTCCCTCGAGTCCAGAGACCCCCCCCCTTCGTATCGGGGATCCTCCCCTGGCTCCCGAATCTCCCCTAATCGTGATCCCCCCCCTGGATAAGCCTTTTTACGAGAAGCCCCTCTTGGAACCACAAAGGATCCCCTTCCCCTCCCCCCCCCCCAGATTTCAAGCTCGTCACCCTTCCTCGCGGTTCCTCCATACCCCCCCCGAAAGAATTGTGATCCTTTTTAAGGTTTTCCCCTTTCCAGTTTCCCCCCCGTCTCTCCCTTCCAAAAAAATTTAGTGTTCCCCAAGAAAGTTAGAGCCCCAATTCCCTCATCAATCCCCCTGATAGGGATTCCCCATTAGAAACTTTTTCTCTCCCGATCCAGATTTCGCACGTTTTGAACACGTTGGCAGAAATTTTTTCTGTCCATTTCCCCGGGAACTCCCTTCTAAGAGTCCCCTCTGTTTTGCGAAGGCCTCCCTTTTCTCAGTGTACCCTTTTTATGCACCTCTTTCCTCTTCATTATCTAATCCCTCTTTTTTTGACCAGAGCCTTTTTTCCCCTGAAGGATGGCCTGCGAGTTTTCACCAGTTTTTCTGATCTTTTTCCCTGGAAAAGAAACGAGTTCCCCTTTTTTACAGGCCGCAGTCCTCCGGATTATTTTCTCCCCCTTTTTCTTCGGCATCTCCCGCTGTTATTTGCACTTTGCGCCCTTGTACTCAGCCTCCCTTTTCCTGCGGACTTTTCATCCTCTGGAGGCTATCACACTCCTGTACATTAAGGAAATCCGCTGGTCCCAATCTTCAGCGTTAGTGTCTTCTGCGCAGACCTCGCCTGTTTTCCTTCTGAGTTTGCGTTTTCTTGGAGATTCAGACCCGGAGAAGAGGTTTTCTTCAGTTTCCTTCCCCCCTCTTTTGAATGGATCAGAAGCGGTTTGGGAGATCCGCTTCTTCCCCTTTTTTCCTCCTCCGTTGGTCCTTTGAGCTCCCTCTCATCTAGCAAGCCCCTTTTATCCCTCCCTTCGCGCGCAGACCTAAAAAAGGTCTTTTTCCTCTAAGTTTCTTTTTTCTTCCTAGCCCCTTTTTCGATAACTCTCTTCCGGGAGAGCTTCTCCTTTGCCAAAAGAACTTATACCCCAGTCTTGCATCAGCTTGAATCGTTGTACCTCTTCTCCAGACCCTTTTCTCCCCCCCCTTTTTTTTTCCCCCTTCTTTTTTCATTAGAGCGAGAATCGTTCGCTTAGATTTCTGTAGAGAATGTAGGCGTCCTTGAGACCTTCCCCAAGCTGTTTTTTCTGAGTCCTTCCGTCAAGATCTTCCCTTCTGGCCTCTTTAGGATTCATTTTTACAACAATACACCTTTCCTTTCGGGCTGCGCAGAGTCGTTTTCCCAGTATTTTTCCTCTTGCGACCCCTCTTTCTCCTCTCCCGGCAAAACCGGACTAGATCCCTTTATCTTTTGAAGATGATTTCCTTCCGAATGCTTTTTTTTTTGACCAGAACTTTGCGGTGGCTTTTTCCGGCTTCCCCTTTTTTCCTTTCTCAAGATTCCGGCGACCCCCCCTGGTTTTTGCCTTGTCCTGTTGGACCTTCCGGTGATGTCCTCAAGCTTCGTCTGACCCCTGGTCGAGCTCCCTTTTTCCCCCCCCTTAATTTACTCTTTATTTGTGATCTTTTTCCTTTTATCAAAGTTCACCGGCTTTTTATGCAGTGGTTTCCGGCAAGATTTCGAGCCTTTTTTGGGAGTCCTTTGCGTAGCGGTAGTTTTGTTTGCGTTCGCGGTTCACTTTTGTTCTTTACCTTCTTTGGGTCCTTTTTGGAGATCTCCTCATCCCCCTTAATTTAGCCCCTTTCTTGGACTGTTCCCCTTCAGAGGGCCTTTCTTTTTTTTTTTATGTTCGGGTACCTGGCTTCTTTAGCAGCCCCTTCGTCTCCAAAAAGGCCCCAACTTTTTGTTAGACTCCTCTGCTCAAGCCTTCTTTAAAGGACAGCTTCTGTTCGCGTTGTTCTCTTCAGATTTTCCCCAGACCTCCTATACCTTTTCCCTCCTTCTCCAGCTTCCCCTTCCTTTAGGGTGTGAGTTGGAGTTCGCACTTCGGTCCGTAATCCGCGTCCCGAGACCACAAAAACTCTCTCCGCGGCGGAGTCTTTCTTTGCCCCCATTTTTTCCTTCTAGAGTTATTCCAAGGTGCAGTTTCTTCACCGCAGACTTGTTCCCTCCGGCCTCTTTCCTCTCTTTCTGGAGAGAGCTTTTTCAGAGATGAGCCCTCTCTTCTGACGCCCTCTTTCCTACCTCTTTTTTTTTCTAGTAATCAAACCCCCTTCTCAAGTTTTTAAAAATAAATCAAGCTTTTAGGCTTCCTTTCCCCGACTTCTTCTGCGCAGAGTTTTCCCTTTCGAAGTCTTCGTCTCCGTACTTCCTCCCCTGTGGTTAGTCGTTTTCAGTCAAAATGAAACCTTTTTCAAAAGTCTAAACGACCCCCTCGACGACTTCTTTTCTTTCTCCGAGACCCTTTTTTTTTTCCCGATCTATCGACCTTTTGCTTTTCGGAATAGCAGTCAGAGCCCCCCCTTTCAAAGCTCCTGGTGAGCTTTCAGTTTCAATGAGCCTTCTCCCCCTCTTTCCTTCCTTTCTTCTCCTTGACTTCCTTTTTTGCACCTTGGGCCCCCACTTTCCAGGAGTTACTCTACCTTTTCTTGGTGCGTCGACTTCCCCTTTTCCCCGATCTCCCCCCCTGAATCGATTCTCTGAATGACCCGTTTTTTTTTGGACTTGCAACGTTCCCGAACTATGTTTTTCCTTTCTCCCGATGTTCTTGCAACTTTTCCTATTTCCTCCCATCCGCGAAGTCCTTTTTTCCCCTACTCCCTCACGGTTTTTATGTTCTTTCAAAGCTGATCATCAACGGACCTTCCTAGTGGGGAAGTTCTCAGAATTTTCTGAATGTCCCCATACCCTCGTTCCTTTCCACCCCCTGCCCTCCCTTTTCTTTTCCCGGCGGCGGATTACCTTCTTGAATATAAAAGCTCCACTCGGGTTTTTTTTTCGGGTACCCAGGAGGCTATCAGGGAGACCTTCTGCGAGTTTATTCCTTCTGATACCCTATTGTGCTTCAGAAATGCTGCTCTGGCGAACCGGGCCTTTCGGCCTATGAACCCCCCCCCCCCCCCCCCCCCCCCCCCCCCCCCCCCCCCCCCCCCCCCCCCAACCCCCCCCCCCCCCCACCCCCCCCCCCCCCCCCCCACCCCTTCAGCCACCGACTTCCTTTTGAATTTTTTTCTTTTTCACCCCCTTTACGTTGATTTCCCGAGGTTGTTATTCCGTGGTCTTTTCTCTTTGAACTTACCCCTCTTTTCTAGATTTCTTACCTCAGATAGAAACCCCCGGACCGTATCAACTCGAAACTAGATCTTTCACTTGAAAGGTTTTTTTCTAGATGCCTGATGGATCTGATCAGGTATCCTGTCAGGATCTGGTGAAGCTTTTGGCCCAGAGATTTGAGGTCCCTTTCCTCTCGTTCCTGTTGATCCTCCTCGACGCTTTTAAATTTTTTGCCCCCGTCCCTGGTTCTCTTTTTTTATCCGCTTTTCGACGATCCGATGTCTCTCACGCCCGTGATCCCCGCTTCCTTAAGTTTTTGCCCTCCCCTCCCTTTCTACCTGTCCGAACGATCTTCTGGATTATTTTTGGCGCGCCCTTTCCATTTTTTTCCAGGATTTCTCTTTTACAGACCCTCTCGATCCCATGGTCTCCTCAATTAGTTCCCCTTTCAACCGGGTTGCCTTGCTACAGCCTCGCGATCTGATTAGATATATTTTTTTTTTTTCTCTCTTCCCGACTCGTCTATCCTTGACCTTCCTCCCCCCGAGTTTGTTCCTGCACCCTTTCCTCAGAAATTTTCCCCGTTCGATCTTTTTTTTCGCCACTCCCTTCCTTCTCTGAGTGTCACTGAGCCTTTAAGAGACCCCGAGCCCCCATAAACCCTTTCTTTGACCTGTCGACCTTTTTCAAGACTCTTCTTTTTTTTCCCCCCCCCAAACCTAGGCTTCACTTTCCTCACCCTTGATTGAGAGTTTGGGAAATTTAAGGCCCCATCCCCCCGGAAGTTTTTCTTTTTCGCCAAACTAGCGGTTCTCGTACTTTCAATAAGAGTTCAAATTTTTTTCCTAAGTTGAGCGTTAGCCCGCTTGCTTGTGACCTTGTTCTATCCCCTTAGTTTCTCAGTTTCCTTGCGCTCCCTGAGGAACTTTTTTGATAATCCCTGAGATTATTGGTCGCGGTTTTTCCCTAAATGGTTCCTCTTTCTCCCCCCAACCATCCAGTTTGTGAGCTCTCACCCCAAAGTTTACTGGCTCGGACCTTTTTTTTTTGCAAGATTTTTCTACCCCTTTGAAGTGTCTTTTCCTCAGGTTTCCCCAATCTGTGGTTGTGTCTGAGCCAAGAGTTTAGTCTTTTACAATTTCCAATTCCTCGCAACCCTTCCCGCAGAAATGCCTCCGTCTGTCTCCGGAACTGCCCCTTGCGTGTGAAGTTTTTCTTCCCTTTTGATAAATTTTCCCCCTGCACGTTATTCCCTCCTTTGATACTTTTCCCCCCTGATGCTACGTCTGTACCGTCTTTGGGGTATCCCCTTTTAGAATTTTCCGCTTCACCCAATTCCCCTCCTTTTTTCTTTTCGTCCAGTCGGATTGAGCTGATGAGTTCGGTTTCCCCACTTTTTTTCGTCTTTCTTGAACTTCTTCAAGTTGGCTCAAGCTTTGACCCGATTTGTTTTTTCCACCCTGATCTCAGACTCTCCGGTCCCTTGTCCTCCCATAACACTCTCGTTGAAGCCAAATATATGCAGGATTTTAATCTGGATTTCAGAGTTTTGCCAACCCCAATTTCCTTCCTTCCTACAGCCCTCTGTTTTTTGGCCCCCACCCACCTAGTTGTGGTCAAGGATTTTTCGGATGTTGCAGTTTCCCTCATTAAGCCCTGTTTCTTTTGACTAAAACATTTGGAGTTTATCGCGGTTTCCTCCAGAGACCTCGATCTCTTTCTATTCCCCTGCAGGACTTTCCTAGGCACGATATCGCCTGGAGACCTCGTTGGATACCCCAAATAGTCTTTGAAGTTCTTCCTTCGGTTTCTTTCTCCCCTCTTTCCATCCATCCCCCCCCCCGGTTAGTACCTCAGGTATTTTTCTTCTTCATATAACTTCGATTTCCCACCGTTTTCTGAAGTCAGCTGACTGTTAGGATTTTCTGTTTTAGCGTCCCCTGGAGTCCAGACTCGGACCCACTCGGTAATTATTTTGGAGAAGGAGCCTCCTTATTTCCTAAGACCCAGCCCCTTTTTATAATATAGAGCTGACCAAACCAGCAGAAGCCTTCAATGCACTTATAGGAATCCTCCCGAGGTTACTCAGAAAGAATAAAGATTTCTCCAGCAAAGCATAGACCTGTTTAAAGCCCGCGGCTGCCTCTTCGATACGTTTGTTTCCGCCCCCTCCTTTTTCCCCCGACGATGGGTCACCCTCCCGGACTTTGGCCCTTCCCTGCTTACGCCCACCTCCACTGCACCGGCACCCGGTGCCCTCGTTCTTTCCCTTCCCTCAGGCACCCCGCGTCCGACCTGTGGTTTCACTCTGTGGCCCACTTGACCTACTACTAACCACCCTTCGGAAGGTCTTCACCCTACCCACGGCCAGCTCGGCACTCCCCCTCATCCCATGCAGAGATCCCCCCCCCACCCCCTCGCCCTCGTTACAGGCCTGCACTCAGTGTTTTTTGTTTAACCAGTGCAGCACCCGCTCGTCTCCGTCCCCCCAAGTCACGCTCTTCACAGATGTTCTCGGGTCACCCTCTAACCCCCCCCCACTTCCTCTTTATCTACGGTCCCTCCCAACCATTCCACTCCTCCCTCAACTCTTTCTTGTCGGGCACACCTCCCCGGGAGGCTTCCCCTTCCAGATCGCCCCCTGGCCACCCGCTCTGTGCCACCGTTTTCACTAAACAACTCCCTTCCTATCGCGCGATACGCTGTTATGCCTCTGCCGGCAGCCACCCCGCACCCCCCGACACGTGCTCTTGCGCCGATATTGCAAGGCTTCCCGACCCTCTCCAGTTCCTTCCTCCCCCCCCTAGGATTTCCTCACATTTCACCCGGATTCTATATACGGCCCCCCCCCCGCGCCTTCTGACTATCCACACCCCCGACCTACCGGGTACTTCTCTCTCCCCCTTTCTCCGTAGGCCGTCCTCTACTCCCCCTGCGATCCTGTCCTCGCCTCTCCGATCCCCTTCCCACGAGCTCAGAAATTTGCTATCGTATATATCCGGTCTGAAGCCCCAAGGATCCCTTCTCCCCTAATTTTCTACCCCTTGTCTCCCTTCCGCGTTACGACGCTTCCCCAGCCATTAGGGATATTTTCCTACCAATTACCAGACACCCCTCACCCCCGACACCCCCCCCCTACACCTCTGCGTTTCATTCCGGACCCCTCACCTCGTCCTGGCACAGTCCCTTCTCCCTCCTTCCGTACTCCATGCCTTCTCCCCCTTTCTATCTCCAAGCATTCTTTCTTCCGCTTTCCTACATTGACCCATCCTCCAACCCCGGACAGTCGGGAAGCAAAGGATCTCACGTGTCCCGGACCACCCCCCCCCGACACGCTCGGAAAGCGTTTCCCGGTCCCTCGAAAGACCTCACACTTCCTTCTTCCCCTGACTTTCATACATCCCCCTCTGGTATTCGCGGCGCCTCACGGCTTGCTCCTAGAAACTACTGCGCACGGCCGGCCGAAGCTCCCTACCGCCTTTACACCGCCCATCCCCTATTATCCGCTGGTTCCCACTGATACCCACTCTCGCCCCCCCCGCCCACCCCCCCTTCTGTTCCCCAAACTCCCTTGGTTTCACGACACACCCCCCAATTAGGGATCTATCGTGTCGTTATCTCCACTTGAAAGACTGCCGAGGTCCCTCGGAAGGTCTTTGCCAACACCAGTCCACCCCTTATGAGCTAATTCCCGGCCAAAACCCCCGAACAGCTCCAAATTATGGGGCCTATCTCCAAGCTATCCCTTCTCCTCCGAGCGTAGCCGCAGCACGATGCACGAAATCTCACCTGACCTTGCACGGCCCTTGGAGTATTTCTTCCATAGTCCTTTCCACCGGCGAAGAAAACGGAGTCACCCAAAAAAGGCGGGTTAACGCCTTTAATTTGACCCCTTCACACGGAATTCCCCTTTCTGGTTTAAGAGCCTTTTCTATAGCCTTTTCTCCGTTCTTCTTCCTCTCCCCCTTGATGTCGTCCCCCCCCCGTTCACCTACAGGTACCACCTCCCGGGACCCTTCCTTACCCGATCCCCTGGTTTCCGCCCGACTGAGCCTCTCATAATTTTTTCCCCCTCTGACCCAGTTATGCCTCTCCTCACCTTTTACCTCGCAGGTTCGGAAGTTTTGCCGCGGCGGATGAATTCCCTGGGTCGCGCTGGAACTGTGCACCCCGGTTCTGACAGTTATGGAGGCGACTTTGCTAACTTTCCTGCCAAGTACTTTTGAAACCAAGTTCAAAGAGGGCTTACGGTTACCCCCCCCCTACCCCCTTTGGGTTTCAGGCTTGATTTGAACGTCGGGCCCCCCACACCCCCTCACGCGTTTCGATAGAGTTTTCACCCCAGGGCTCGAAGTGTCTTAGGTCCAAGAGAGCAGCTTTGGACGACCTCCTACGACTAACCGTCTTCTCGGTGATTTCCCCCCAGGTGTGGATGCGTGGAGTGTAAGATCGGTAAAATTCTTGTCCTATGGCTACACAGCCTGCAGGAGGCGGGCGAGAAAACAAGTAATGGAGTCCGAGCTGGAGTCGGGCGCCTCTCGGCGCCCAAGCAAAAACCCCAACAAGCCAGCGCCGAGAATCTACCTTTTTCTTATTCCCCTTTGCCGTGAACACTGTCCTGAAGTCTCCAACCTCTTTTCAACTTGTTATTTGGATCAGAAGTGTTTTCCAATCCGTGTTTTTGTGATCACATCTATCCGATCATGTTCTCACCATAAAGGTTGCTCCTTAGTCTGGAAGAGTACCAACTTAGGGGCAGAGGTGGTGTGCATCGAGTCCCCTGGCACTTCATCTCTCACTCCCCACCAACCATTCCGCACTCCTCCCACCAAGCTCGGGCCCACTCCTTGCACTCCCTCTTCTCGCATACCCCGCCTGAGGTCTCCCACACAAACTTTCGCTCCACCGCCCCCCACTGAGTCCCTAAACTTGTCCCCCCCAAATTCCCCGCATACCAAGGAATCACAGATTACGCTTTGATTCCAGTCCAGGCGCCCCCGTGATGATATGCCTTAGAAGAGGTCTGCCCTCCCCCCCCCCTGTCCTCGCTCTTCAGAGTTCCAGAGACTCCAGGCGGTTTGGTGCCAAGAAAGGACAGATTTTCGAGAGAGGCGCCTGATGACACCCAGCTTTCCATGAACACCGCCAAGAGCCTTTGGAAGGATTGCGCTCAGCTTTAATCCATTTCAGGCCCCTATCACTTGAAGGATGTTCCATTTGCCGATCCAGAGTCCTGCTGCAGTGGTTTAGTCTCTGAAGTTTCAATGCCTCTACAGCAAGACAAGCGTTCCCCCCTAGCTTACAGTCCATCATAGAGGACCCTCAAGTGCACAATACACCCACCGCCCTATCTCCCTCTCCAACACCCAATGTTACTGAGTATCTACCACCCTTTATTGATCCATGGGACATCTTCTGCCTGAGACCTAGACCGGCGGCCCATCTGGCATTCATCCCAACTGAACCCCACCACTCATGACTCGTTGGAATCAGAACCCAAACTGCCGCGATCTTTCCCCATCTTCAGGCCAGGTTCATGAGCATTGCAAAGTTTCTTGAGACGGGAGTCTTCACCTTTTCTCTGGGAATAGTTTAATGGCTCTCCAGACTGTCAGGAGATCGACAAAAGCTCTTTTCAGTCCTTGTCAACGCATCCTCAGGAGCCGATACACTCACCTCGGCAACGACGTTTCTTCCGGCCTAGACCCCCCCTCATATCCCCCCTCCCTTTCAGAAGTTGAGAGGACAACCCTACTGTTGGAGTGTCTTCCCCACTTTTGTAAGTGTCTGAATCTCTTCCCCTTTGCATTCAGGCCGCCCGTTTTCTCTTCCACTTTTGGTATCGTAAGGTCTAATCTTTTTCTATTTTGATCCTGAACCGCTTTCTTCCTGGACTTTTACACTATCTCTGCTTCCGGATTGGAGAGTTTCCCCCGATGGGCTTTGTTTTCGTCGATACTCCAGGTACCTCGATCTTCTCTTCCCCGCTGTTTTCTCTGGGGGGGTCTTTTACTGACGGCCGGGCTCTACCCATCCTTTTTCCCACTCTTAGTAGCTACCCATATAACCCCTTTCCCCTTATATTCCTGTTGTGTCCCTTCGTTTGAGTTCATACGGTGGACCAACCTTCCCCTTTTATTCTTGAGATTTCCGGTCCTCAATTATGCGTCCGCTGTTCCCTCACCCTTTTCCAAAGCGTAAGATCCCTGCGCTCAAACTTATTCAGAATTTTTGTTTTTATAGACACCCATCAAGGCTTCCCCCATCCCCGTCTAGGACATACCCTTCTTCGAGAATCCCCTGTGAGGAGATTTTTTTCGTGATTTTTTCCCCCCTGTGGCGGATCTTTACACGCATGGTCTTTTCCTTTCCTTGATTTCCAGCCCTCGCCTCTTCTTTTTGTAGCTACAGTTTTGGCCCCTCTCGGTCCCCCCCTTCGGAACTTTTTTTTTCGATGATCTAAAGCATTCCATAGCGGTTCCTCTTTTCTTTTTTTTTCGTCCTCTTTGCACTAATCCTGACTGACGTTTTAGCTTTTTGCAATCCTTCTATTTCTCCCTGCTTTCTGGGTTTTTGTCGTTTGTTTTTTCTTTGGGGTTTCATAGCGCTCTCTTCATATCACACACCCCCCCCCCCCACAACTTTTTCTGACCCAGATCCTGAAGCTTATGCTACCAGCCGTTCCCTCCCTTAGGACTTCCTTTCCACAACCTTCACGCTTCCCCCTAACGTCCCACTTCTGCCAGATAGAAACTCCCCTCCTTCTCATCCTTCCCGTCTGTTCATGCAGGAAGTCCTCCCCCCAATTCCTTGAGTCTCTTTCTTTTCCCCGAGGAAGCGTGAACAATCTTTTTCTCACATCCCCCTTCACAATTTCCCCTGAGGGTTCCCCTCTCCCCTTTCGCAAAAGCTTCCTTGAAACCCCCCTTTTAGGGTCTCGCACCCTCATACACCACCTTTCAAGCTTCAGATCCGCTCCGCCTGTTGCGACTTTTTTCTTTTCCCCACGCCCCCTCGTTCCTGATCGGATTTTTGAAGCCCGAGGATGTTATCCCAAAATTTCCCGTTTTTTCTTCTGTTCTTTACGGCGATCCTTCCCTCTTGACAAACCTTTTTTACTATTTTTCCTTCTTGGTCGCTTTCCAAGCCGTTTTATGATGAAGGGTCACACCAATTCGCCCTTCCAGGGCCGTCCCTCCTTTTATTAGAATTCCCCTTCCGTTTCTTTTTTCTTGCCACTTTTCAAAGTAAACAGTTTTCGTGTTTTTTTTCCCCCCCCCCTCCCCCATTGCTTCCCTTTTGAGCTCGGATTAGCATCTTTCTTTGATTACTCCCCTTCCTTTCCCCAGGTTGCTTTCCAGAATTGTCCTTGCTCTACCCTATGTTCGAGTTTTGGATTTCTTCTCCCCTTTAAGCTTCAGGCTTTCCCTTATGTGGTCCGAGATAAATTAAAAAGTTTCTAAGACCTTGCCTGTATTCATTTCTTTTTTACTCACCCTCCCTCTTAAGACGCTTGCTTTCCGACCCTCCCTACTCACGTTCTGGTGTTGTTCTCCTCGGGTTGGTGATTCCCCCAATACCCTCTCGTTTTTTTTCCTCTCCGAACTCTTGCGGACCTCTCAACTCGATCCCCCTAGTTGGACCCTGCGAGGCTTTCCGGTGAATCGTTAGAGGTTTCTCTGCCTCCTGCGCGGGTTCCTTGAAGCTATCTTGTACCCCCCTTGTCGACGTCGAATTCGCTTCAATTTTTCGTTTTTTTCTTTTTTCCCCGATCTTCACTCCCCGCCCGTGAACCTTTTGTTTCAACCTTTCTCCTTCTTCCCCCAGACGCTTCCTTTTTCCCTAGCACGGTGCTTTTCCCCCATACATATCCCGACTGCTTTCCCGAATCGTTCCCTAGATTCAGATCCCCTCCCTCCCAGGGACTTAGGCCTCCCTCAGAGGATGGTTTGAGGACGACTTCTTACAGTCGTCCCTTTCCATTGAGTCACTGAGTGTGTAGTGGTCCCAACAGACCTCTTTCGAAGCCCTGTCTCCTATCCTGTTTTCCAGCCTCAAAAGCTTGTTTTCATGGGCGACTCCCTTACGCGAAGTATATATTCCCTTATACGTTTGATCTCTCTGGCCTCAGATTTACCGCCTCTTTCACACATTATGCAACCGTTCCCTTTTATTTTTTTACTCTCGTACGCCGTGGTCCTTGATGTGCTGTTTATCGACACCCTCCCTTGTCCTTTGTAGAATGCTTTTTTCCTTGCGCTCGGCCCTCTCTTTTACAACCTCCCTAGAGATGCCCTGACAGATACCCCCTTTTTTTAGAAGGGGCCCGCCCACTTCTTCCCTTCCCTGGGATAAATCTTTTTTCCGTTGGGGCTTCCCTCTAGGGCTCCTGGGGAAAGCGTTTTTTCCCTCCCTTTATGTTGTTCCTTTTGACCCCCCAAGTAGAGGTTCCCCTTGATTCCTCTGTGACATCACGCCTCCGGAAAGGGCCTAACTCGTGATTTCTTTTTAGATTTATCCAGTTCTCCTTCACCGCGATTCCCTTTCTCACGTTCGGGCCCCCCAGATAGAAATGAATCGTTCCTTACTTTAACCCCCACTTTCTTTAATGTATCCTCTCGGTCCTCACCTTCTTTCCAGGTTTCAGATAGCCCGGAAAGCGCACCTCCAGAGTGGGTATTGCGATGGCTAATTTTTTTAATTGCGCTGAGTGAAGCCTCGTTTTCCCCTTGGGGGTATCCTTTCTTCAATATTAGGTTCTAACCCTTGAATCCTTTTTGGCGACCTCTTCTTATGAATATTGTCTGATCTGATCCCCGCAGTCCTCTCTTCTCTGTTCTCCTTCGGAGGAATCCAGAACAGTCGCACAATCGTCCTTGTCGCATTTCGGTTGCCCCCCTTTTCCCGTGCTAGTCTCTCTTTTCGCGATAAATCCCTCCCCTTGCCCGTTCTCCCTGTTGTCAGATCGTTTTGGATCCTCCCTTGATTTACCCTTTTCCCCAGGTTTCCTTTTTTCAGGTCCTCCTTCCCTCCGTCGTGCAGGAATAGTCTTGCTTTCTCCCTCTTCATATTGACAATTCTTTTTTTCTTCGATCGACCCCAGACCCCCGCAGAGGGGAAGGGTCTCCCAGACCCCTAGGGTTTCCCCTTCTCCATAACCGGATTCGACGCTGCAAGCGATTTCGAAGAAACAAGGTTGGAGTCACATTTCACCAAATCTTAGCTCTTTTGACAACTCGGATCGAACCCCCACCTCCCAAGAAGCGGGGAGGATGCCCCACGTTTCCCTTTTGAGGTCAAATTCTCCTCCCTTCCCTTCCCCACCGGTTTTTGACAAATCTCGAAAAGAGTAAGGATCTCACGAAGATTGACCGGCTTTTCGTGCGGCCCCTTTTTTTTTTAACCGCACCCCTTTTCCTCGCGGATCGGTACTCTATTTTCCTTTCTCCCCCCCCAAAGTTGTCGAAAGCCCCTGGCCCTATGTTGAGTGGCACTTGCTCAGAGCATCGGTGGTCTTCCCCCTTCGAAGGCGAGTCCTCCCCAAAACGCACCGAGGTGGTCCCCCGTGTGGTATTGAACTCCAACCCCCTCTTTTAGAGTAGCGGCCTGATTGCAGATAATAAAGCCCCCTCTGTCCCTGAGATCTTCCTTTTCTGACCTCCGGGGTAGCGGCCATTAGACGAACTCCCCCCTCGGACGCTCGTATTGTAGGGATAGAAGTGGTGCCCCCCCCAACACCCCTAGAACCCCCTTTTTTATCTTCGCCGTAAACCTTTTTTCCCTCTTTGCCTTTTCAACGCCCCCGCGACATCCACCAACGAGGTGTCGTCGGTTACAGGAGGTCACTGAGTCCATCTCATAAAATTGGAGATGCTTGATTCCGGATCATCCCCCCCTCTTGATATCCCTCTTTTTTGGTCAGCTGGATTCTTCCTTTTCGTCATAAAAGTTGTGCCAGCGCTTTACACCATCCTTGGACTTCACCTTTGTCGATTTACCTTTCAGACAAAAAATTTACGTTCGCGAGGTGGTAAATGCCAGCATGAGTCTGCACTTCCTTTACGATCGTTGCTCATCTTCTGCAGCCACACAATTTTCCTTTCCTCCCCTGCTGTCTTCTCCCTCCTCGGAGTACTGCTCTGCGAAGCAGTTCTTCGGAGCGATTTCCTTAAGCACGAGCTTGCGCCCTTTTGGAGTGAAAGTGGAGTCAGCCAAATTACCTTATACTAATAGCCTCCTGTGTGTTCCCCGGTGTTGTTGGAGGATTCGAGCGTCCTTACTCTGAGATTATTTCGCGATGACTGAGAAGGTGACGGCTCCCTTTCTCTCCGCCGGCCCTCCATCGCCGGCCTCTCCTCTGGCTCCTGCCCTATGAGTCTTACGGTCGCAGGTGCGCGGGCCGATGTGAGTTGTGGCGCCCGGTCGGACCCTTCCTCTCCTTGAGGCCCCTTCGGCCTCTCCGCCTTCCTTCTCTTCTCCTCAAAAATGGAGATGGTTTTTTTTTGCGAGTTAGACCACTGGCGCAATGTTCTGGGTAAAAACCAGGCCCTCTCATAAGGAAACATGACATATTCTTCCAATGTTTTGATTTCGCGAACGGGACAAGGTCTGGTCGGACAGGCTTTTTGCTCTGCGAGCTCCGGCGATTTCACCCCTGACACCCTCTCTCCGCGGGGACAGCTTCTAAATGGCGCCCTCCCCCCAGCGACGAATGAACCGCTCGTTGACGCAAGAAGCCTCTAAGACCTATTGTTTGTCACGTTTTTCCCCAAATGTCAAGGCTCGCTGTCCCTGGACGATACCCTAGTGGGTACACCACTGCCCCGAAAAATCGCA
>Ga0179591_1335814_pt1 | contig 20954 bp, 21 predicted proteins | sample CZOMad2_1_08_16f_FD_182891 | JGI IMG/M metagenome (GOLD analysis project Ga0179591, IMG submission 182891) | Vadose zone soil fungal communities from Angelo Coast Range Reserve, California, USA - CZOMad2_1_08_16fungal (PacBio error correction) | ecosystem: Environmental > Terrestrial > Soil >... | reverse complement strand
CTTTTTGCAGGAGGTGAACGCTTAACCGTCCTTCGTGGCTTTTTAGGGGTTAGTTTTTTTTTCCGGGAAGGGGCGCGCCTTTTCCCTCCTCCTTTGGCCCCTGCCTCCTTGTCTTTCATTTCGAAAGTTCCTGCCGGCGAATAGGGCTTTTTCCCTTTTCCCGTCGTATGAAGGCCTTTTTCCCGAACGGACCCGTGACCTGGTGTTTTTTTTTGTGAACGCGGGACGTCTCGGGAAGGGTCGAGGAAGACTTCCCCCCCCCCCCCCTCTCCTGTTCTTCCGTTTCACCGGATTAGTCTTGGTCTTTCTGGGTTGAAAAGGACTTTTCAGACCCTCATGGCTTTCCGGGTCGAGGCGGTGGGGGATAAAGTATCCCTTCCTGGTAGCTCCCTCTTGCATGGTTTTTCCGTAGAGCACAAGACGACTGGCAACGTGGTAGGTCGTTAAGGAGCCCCTTTAGCCCCCCTCCTGCTGGGCCCTTTTCTCTTTTTGAGAGTTGCGACCTGCGGCCCCCCCCCCCCTGATCCAGTTCACTTTTCTCCCTGCGCCAGATGCCCCTCGGTTCCTCAGTTTTTTGCAAACTAGGGGGCGTTGATAGACTTTCTTGGCTCTGAGCAATTTCATGGTTTTCCGCGTCGCTCATTTCCTTTAAGGGGGACCAAGTAGGCCTCGGTCCCTTTTTGCGTCGTTTCTGTTGCACCTGGGAAAGGTGCTTCGGTGCGGATTTTTTCCGACTTTTTTTCTGCACGGAACTGGCCCCGTTTTTTTTTTCCCTTTTTTCTCTCCCCATTCCCCCACGGTTAGGCCTGGTCGTGCTACGAATCTTTGAGCATCGGATAAATCCATCCTTTTGATGTTTCCCCCCTTCTTTCAAACCAGCTGACTTTTTTCTTCTCCCCCCCGGCCCCTGACCATGGCCGTCATATTTTTTTTTTTCGGAAAGGGACCAGGGGCCCCATGGACCGTGCGCCCTTTCCCCCTGACGCGATTTCTTCTTTTTGGGTTCGGGGCACTTAGTGCTTGAGATGCGCCGCGAGGGGTCTGGGAGGTTCCCCTATGATATTCCTTTTTCTTCTCCTACCTTTCCTGGCCGGACCCCCATCGGGTCTGGACGGGTAGAGCATTTGACCAGGTGGAAGTCAAAGTTTTTCACGTGCATTTGTAGCCTTTTCCCATCAAGTTTTTTTCTCGTCCTCCCCGCCCTCCTTAATTTCTTTTTGGCTAGGTTTACTGGAACGTGCGGCTTCTTCGAGCCGGGGGCGGACCCTTTTGTGGACCACGGACCTTGGGGTTTTTTTTAGTCGGATTCCCTCCCTCCTTACTAGGGTCCCCTTGTAGCTCGCCCCTTTCTTTCCATGGATAGACCTTTCACTTTTCTTTACCCCCTATCCTCCCGCGGAGCTTCTTTTTTTAGGGGATCGTGACCCGGATGACGTCAATATTTCCCCTCCCCTTTTCAGGCATTTCCCCCCTTCGGCTGCCCTATGCGCATGGGCTTTTTGATAGAGAATAGTATTTTTTTTTTTTGGACCAGCCTTTTTTTCCCTGTCCTTTTTTTGTGGACCTTTCTCTCCCCTGGACGTTTTTTGACCCCCTCTAGGGCGCCGAGGTTTTAGACTAATCTTCGAAGTAGTTTTTTCTTCTTTCGGGTCTCCCCCCCTCCCCGCTCTGCAGCTTTCTCTTTCTGGGCAAGTTTACTACGAGGAAGTTTTTTGATGGGACGGCGACGGGGGCGTGCTGATCCCTTCTTCCTGGGCCGTGGCCCTCTCTCGCCGTCGCCCCTTTTCGCCCCCCTTCCCGATTTGATGTCTTTCTCGGGGAGATGACCCCTCGCGATCCCTGATGGTCTTCTCGCCCGTTTCAGTAGGTTTTCCCCATCTTTTGACGGGTACCTGACTCCTTCTCCCCCAAATGATTCCCCCTTCCCCCGGCCTGGCTGTGCCCCCTCCTGCTTCCCTCCTGGCGGAGTTTTGAAGAGTGTTACTTTCGGAATCTCAGCGACTCGTCCTGTTTTCAGCCGAGCGTTTTGCGCCGACCGCGAAGGTTCTCCCCTGGTTCCCGCATTTTTCTGCCAATCTTTCACTTTTTCCCTGCCCGTGTGCCCCCCTTTTTTTTTTTTTCGTTTTGCGCCTCTTCAGGCTGGACGCCTTCTAGGCGGATCCCTTCGTCGTATTGAATTCCTGCTATTTTCCCCTATCCCCCCCCCCGAGATCGTGCCCCCGTCTTTCGTTTCGTCCGTCTTTTCGTTTTTTTTTATGCGCCCACGCAGCCGTTCTTGACCGCCGAAGGAGACGCCCCGCTCAGGGAGTGAGCTCTCCTTCTTTAGACGACCCTTTTCTTGTTTTTTTTCCTTTTGAACCGAAGGAGGCTTTTCTCTCGTTCGCGGGCGCCTTTCAGGGGCGTGGTCCTTTTTTCCTTCCGCATTTTTTGTTACGCCACCTTGACGACCTTTTTTCTTTTCTCCCGCGCACGGATCCCGGCTTCCGTCGGTTGGACAACCCATTAACTTTTGGCAGGCGAAGGTGAACTCTCAAAGAAATGTTCTGTCATTCTCTTTTTTCCTTTTTTCCCCCCTTTTTTTTTTGCTCTATGCGGGACCCAGGCTTCTTCATCTCGTTTTCCTCGTTTCTGTGCTTTCGTGTATTGTTTTTCTGCCCCCCCTTGACTGGCCGGGCGTTTTTTTTGGTGTCCCCCCCCATCAAAGACCCCCCTTCGTCTTTGACCCCCTCAACACCCCATTAGCCCGAGAACTTGTTTTTTTCCTTTCCACTGGAGGCGTTGACCCTTCTCCCCTCAGTCGTCTTCTCGCCGTCGGACACTTTTTTTTTTTTTCTCTTTTTGCTCGGCCCCTGCGCTGTCGCCCCTTTCCACCTGAGGGTGGCGCCCTCGGCCCGAACGGGTCTGGCACTTACGACGTGTATCTTTTGTCGATGTCTTTTTTTTGGGGTTTTCCCCCGTCTTTCCTTCCTTTTTTTGTGCCCCGTCAGGCGTCAAGCCTGACCTCTGCGCACGGCACCCTGATCGTGGCTTTCTCCCAGTGCACACTTCCCTGATTCCCTTTTTTAACTTACGGAGGAGTCCAACCTCTTTTCGATCCCGGAGGCGGCGGGTCCCCCTGGCAAGGACGAGGTTTCGCGAAGATCTTTCGTTTCCCCCCTTCCGAGACTTTCCCCTTTTTACAAAGTCTTTTGATTCTTTAGGGTGTTTTACTCTCGTTCGCCTCCTTTTAGAAACGAGCGTGATTGTTTCCCACAGCGACCCCCCCACCACCCCCCCCCCTACCACCCAACCAACCCCAACAACACCCAGGGGAGTTTTCCTTTCCCTTGATTGTTTCCCTTTTATTGGCCTCGCCCCTTTATTAGGAGGACATATTCGTTGGCTCACACGAGGTGCTGGACCTCTATCGAGGCCACTCTTTCTCGTGTTCTTCTCCAGCGTTCGCTTGCCCACCTTTTTCGCTTGGTCCCGGCTTACATCATAGAGAGGCGGTTTGGGATTACGCGATCGTTTGAGGGAGATCCGAATAGGTCCCTTTCCCCCTTCCAATCCCCTTTTCCGGCTCTTGAACCCCTGGTTTGGAACGCGTTTTCTCCCCAATACAGCCGGGAAGATCCGATGGCTTTTACTAGGACATCCCTCTTTTTCTCTGCGATCATCCCCTTTGCTACTTCTTCTTTTTGACGCTGGCAGTTCCTCTTCCACTTTCCCTTCGTCAGACGTCAATTTCTCCCTTTCTGAAAGTCGCCGTTTTTTGGCTGATCAGGAGAACTTTGTGGCCGGCCACTCGCGTCCCCCTTTGGGCCATCTACCTCCTCCCCAGTTTTGGTTGCACGTCGCGATTTTTTGTTAGGCAGCAGACGTCAATTTCTCCCATTTCCCACCAACCTTTTTTCGGCTCGGCGTCCCTCCCCTCGTTCAGACCTCGCCTCTTTTGGGGGAATGACGGTGCTCCTCACCTGATGGGTCATCCTCTAACCTTTTGGAATCCTTGATCTTTCCCCGCCCTGGCTACCGATTGCTTCGGGTCCTCCTGAGAAGGTGCAGGCGAGCTGGTCTCGTGAGTTCCGGAATCCCTCCCCTCTGACCCCCTTTTTCTCCCCCACCCTCGTTTCCCCCTGCCCTTCCCGGATCATTTTGCCGCAGTAGGGAGCTGGTTTAGGGGAGATCGTTCCCCCCCTTCACCATTGGTATTCCTCTCCCTTTTTCTGACCGGCATTGGTTTCGGTTCTTGAAAGCCCCGGGTTTGAACTGTTTTCCCTGCGTGTAATTCTTTTCCCCCAGAGACGTTCCCCGTCATTCTTTTCCCCCCCGGTTCCCCTCACACCATGGCTTTTTCTTGAGCATGCGCGGAGCAGGTTCGTGCTAGGACTTCGGTCCTCCCCTCCCTGCCACGACTCGCATTTTTCCAATTCCACAGACTAGCTCGATTGGTCAGGAAGCGGATTTTCAGAGGCATGGATCCTCCCCCTTGACCCCCCTACAACCGTTTTTTCGTCCTTCTGCCCGACTCCCCCCGATTTTTTTTTTTCCCTGCCCCCTTGGAAAGGCTTTTTCTAGGCATGCTGGCGCTGCGGTACCTGTCTCGTACAACCTTTTGCGCATTCCCTTCTCCAGCACTCGACGGTCATTAGGGGGCGGCAGTTGTTTTCTCCCCCCCTGGGTAGCCTTCGCCGACAATTCCCCTCTTTCTACAATCCCCCCCCTTCTTTCCCTAGGCCTCGTTCCCCTTTTCAGCGTCCGGACCGTTTTTCGGCAGCCGAGGCTATTTTTCGAGCTTCCCTTCTTCGTCTCTGAACCCCCCCCCCCCTAAGCAGTTTCAATGATATTTTTTCGAGTTTTCGCGAAGGTGCCCGAGGTCTTTTCCTCGGTAGTTTCCCCTTTTTTTCCCCCCCACCCCCCCTTTTTTATCTGCTCGAGGACTTTTTTTCAAATGCCAGCGTTCGGCACGCTGGCAGTCTGCCCCGGACATTTCAAAATCCCCCCCTTTTCCCCCCCCCTTACGGCCTCACGACTCTTTTGAGAATGTTTTTCCCCTCCACTGCCACCGGGAATTTCTCTTCATAATTAAGTTGTTGTGTTGTTCCGAAGGTTCCTTGCAGGAGTTTTCCCTTTTCAACGTTCTCAATGCTAGGCCGTCCTGGGAGTTTCTTCTTCGACCTTGGCCGGGGTATCCTTTTTTCCTTCCATTGGCGTGCGCCGCGTTTTTACCAGTCATGTCGCTTTTACCTCCTTCAAGCATATGCTCATTCGTCGGGCCGTTTGCAGTCTTCCACTTCCTCCTGAGTTTTTTTCAGTGTAACAGTTGGCAACCCCCTCCTTCGGTCCTTACGCCTTATTTTGACTTGTCCCACGCACTGCGGTCGACGCAGCCCGATCGGGTTTGACAAAGATTCCCTGATTGCTGCTGCCCTTTGGGTTCTTAGGAGCTCTCACTACGGTGGAAGAGCCCCCCCTGCGCTCTTGCACTTTGAGTTAGGCCATTGCTTGAGGGGCCCGTTTTTTTTTTTGTCCGGCTTCTCAGGCTCCCCCAGGGTCTCCGGGCGCCGATGCCATTCCTTCCGTCGGCTTTTCTTACACGTTCTTCGTGTAGGGCGCTACCGCGAACAAGCTCCCGGTCCCGGATCCTGTGAACCTTTTTTTTTCTTTCCCATCTCTCGAGGGAATTTAGTACCCCCCGTCGGGGGCTCGGCTTAGATGCGCGAATAGGGTCCCTTCCGTGGAGGTCTCTGTAGCTTCCCCCCCCCTCCTCCCCTCCTCTACCAGTTCCAGTCCCCCCGGCCTCGCTCACGAGGGGCCGTCGTATTTTTTTCCCTCTTGCGCCGTTTCTGTATGCTGGGGGGGGGCTGTTTTCCCCTAGTATTTCGAAGCACTGTTTTCTTTCCCCCCCGCGTGTTTCTTTTCCGGACGGCCATTTTGGACAGTATTCAGGAGCATTGGATCCCGCACGTTCTTTTGTGTCCAGGATTCCCACCTGTCTTTTTTCCCCCTTTCTTCCTTCCGGACCAACTTCCTTTTCTTCTTCGAGCAGAACCTTCTTTTTCGGGTCCTGGCACAGGTGTTCTCCCCTCCGAGGCTTTTTTCTTTTTTCCTTTCTTGCCGGCTTTTTTTCTTTTTCCATTAGTTTGGCGATTCTTTTTCGTTTTCAGTTTAGAGGAGGTTGATTTTCTTTCCGAACCCGCCCCCCCCCTGTTGCAACTCCATCCTCGGTTTTGTCAGAGGCTCCGGTTGAATAGGCACTCCCCCCGTCTGGTAAACTCTTCCTTTTCCACGAAATGTTCAGGTTTCTGATTCCAGTTTTAATCTTGAATCGGGGAGAGGTTTTGCGGATTACTCCCTTCCCGGGCGGAAACCTTTTTTTTGACCCACGCATCTTGGTGAGTCGCGGACTTACGTTCGTAACAGGGTCCCCTTTTTTCTTCCTGTTTCTCTCTCCCTTGTTCCCCCGTGCGGCCGTTGGACAATGCTCTCCCTTTGAGGGACCTTTGCAGTCGCTGCCCTTGTCCCGTTGATTGTTTTTTTGATCGTTGACCTTTGGAAGTTTTCGCGTTGCCATTTCTTCTTCAGCTTCCCTTCTTTTGCGCGATACCGGTCGTAGCGGGCTACGAGCGCTTCCCCCAGCCATTCGGGCTTTTCTCTTTTTGATGCGCGTTCTTTTTGCCCCCTTTCCCTTCCCTCGGGCGGGACCGGAGATTACCCCTGAACTTTCGCCCTTCACTTCGCTTCTTGTTGCCCTTCCGAGTTTCATCCGCTTCTCTTTTTTTTTTCGTGGATTTTTTTTTCCGTACGCCTTTTTTTGCTTTGTTTTTTTTTCCCCCCCTCCCCCTCGTCTTGCTTTGGCCGTCCGATAGAGTAGGCAACCCGGTGAGCCGATTAAGAGTTTTTCCCCTAGAATACCTCTTCCTCTCCTTCTTTTCCTTTTCGAGGGGTAGTGCCTTTGTTTGGCCATTTTTCCAGGGCTTTTTCTTTTTTCAGGTCGAGAAACCATTTTTGTGCCTTTGCGGTACGTTTCCCCTGCGCTTTTTTCTTGCCTGAAGAGGTCGAAAAGGATTGGCTCGAGCGCTAGTGTTCCTGTCCCTGGGCTTGATTTTTTTCGCGGTGATTCCCAAGGCGGCCGTCTGCCCCTTTCCCTCTGGGTCATTGTTTGAATTACGTGGCGACACTTTTTGCCCTGGGTAGACTTCCCGGCAGACTTTTTTCGTGCGCTTTTTCATTGGCCGTCGAGGGCGATTCCTCGGCGGGATGTCCCCCGCCGTGGTGGGATATCGAAGCACCCGCTATAGGGCTCCCCCGTCGGTTTTTTCCCCTCTTGGGGACGGATGTTTTTCATGCCCCCCCTTCAGAAGAAGGGGGAGACGCCCGGGGTTGCTGATGCGATGTTTTTCTTTCCCTCGGGATTTTTTCCTTTAGTTGATTTCCTTTTCGTTCTCGGGCGCCCCCTGCGTAGTTGTCCCGTCTCGGTGGCTCCCTGTTTCCTCCACGGAGACCTTTCCCCTCTTTCCCCCGACCCGATCCGGCAGGCAGGTTTCCTTACAGACCATCACGCAGCCTGACGTAGGAAAGCAGTGTCTTCTTCGAGCGGTCAAGCTGTTCCTCTCCCTCCCTTTTAGAGGAGATGCAGGGTTTCCCCCTTTTGACCCTTCTCTCCCGCTACACTGCTGATTTTTCTATCCCGGCCTGGCCCGGGATCTGGGGTCTTGCCTCCGACCCGCCTTCGGACTTCTTCCACCGACATGGAGCAAACCTCCCCCCCCCTCCCCTTCCTCAAACCGTCTGCCTACTAAGACAGTAGACACCGTCGAGGTCGTATAAGTTTCGTCTCGCTAGGGGGACCTTTTTTCCCTCTTCGTCTTTCCGCGTTTGTTCTCTTCCCTTTCCCCTTTTCCCCTGGTCTCCCCCGACCTGGCCCCCTTTCATTTTTTTTATTCGTTTCCGACTCGGGGTTTCTTCCCACCACGGCTTCATTTTTTTCCCGGTGGAGATACGAATCTTTTTCCAGCATGAAGGGGGTTCCCCCAGTATCCTGGCGCCGGTCTTGCCCGTGGCCAGAGGGTTTTTTTTGCTTACGTATTTCAAGGGAGTTGACCGTAGAGTGAGAACCTGTCCCTCCTACCCCCTCGAGAGTCAAGTTCCTTCCTGCCCCAAGTCGCTCGGCCTTTCATCTTAGGGACATCTTTCCCCCGCGCCTACAACTTTCCAAGCAGCATTTTTTTCCCCTATAGTGCTTTGGAATTGCCCCCTTGTTTTTCGGATTGTCTCTCGCTGCCACGTCTTCTGGACGAGGTTCTCTTTTTTTTTTTCCCGCGGTTGCTCGAGGGTTTACAACTCTTTGCGGCTCACACGAGGTTACGCGATCTTCGTTCCCCCTGTCCATGTGGATTTGCCGGCGTTTCACTTCAACTTTCCCTTGATTCCTCACCCGACTGGATTTTTCTTTTTCTCGCGATTCTCCCGGGCCCCGAGAGCTTCCCCCCCCTCCGCCCTCCTTTCCCGTGCCTTTTACCTTCGTCTGCCTCATCCTAGTTTCACGACGTTTGTCTTTGTACGCTCTCCACAATTTTCCCTAACCCCTTTTTCTCCGCGGTATGTTCCTGGCCCCCCTGGGCCGATCTTGGATTGAAATCCCTTTTCCCCACAATTTTTCTTGCTATCTTTTCTCACAGTGACGCTGCCCCCTTTTCCCCCCCGTACATGGCACTAGCCCGTAAGCTTAAGTCCCTCGGGACAAGTTCGAGTTTTTCCCCGTCGGTTTTCCCCCTTCACTCTGAAATGGTCAACTGCTGTCACGGGCTTTCTTTTTTTTTTCAGTGCCCCCAAGGTCCCCTTTCCCTCTTTTTCGGACAGGCATCTTTTTTCCTTTCCCCGGGCGGTCCCCCAAAAGGGTCGGCCCTCCCTGTTCAGTCCCTCCACGTGTCCCTTCCTCCCTTTTCTTCCCCCCCCTTTCATGAAGGTGCTTCCCTTCTACAACAAACATGATGTTTCTTTTTTACCACTGGTCCCTCCGGCCCGGAATTCCTTCTTCCTGAGCCTTCATATTGAGTGGTGTGTGCATTTCCTGAGAGCTTTTGGTTTTGGAGGAACCCTACCACCCTTCTTTTCCTTTCGCAACCGCTTTCTTGCCCTCCCCTTTGACTCACGGTGATACCAAGAAAAATGCTCGGGAGCTCGGGAAGGGCTTTTCCCCCCGTTGAACGCTGGTCTTAGAGCGTTGGGCAATGTGGCGTCTTCTTTCCGGGACATGTCGGCAGGTCCTTGGGACCTCAACGATTTTTCGGGCTTTTTCTTCTCTCCCCCGAACATTTGTGCAATTCTTTGAATCGCGTCCTGTTCGTCGTTTTACTTCGGGAAACTTTTCATCCCGACTCCGGGACGCCTTTCAAACCCTTCAAAACTTTTAATTTTTCGTAGGCCTAACCCTCCGGCGGGTGCGTCAGTTGGGATTTTTTTGAGCGAACCGGGACTACCCTCTTCGTTCAGTCGAGCCTTTTCCAGAAGGGGTTGTCCGCTGGACTTTGCCTTCGAATTTCCCGTTTCCCTCCCGTTGAGCCTGCCGTGCGCCTTTTTAGCTGCTCGTTCTCGAAGAGATTTTTCCCCCGGGCGCATTTTTGGGGTTCTTCCTAACAACCCATTTCCTTTTTCGTCTGGTGGATCTACGCCGGAACATCCAAACGGGCTTTTGCTCGGCCGCGGGCCTCCCCCTGGTCCATCCCTCTTTTCAAAGGACTATCTTGCAGCCTCGATAGCTTTCTTTTTCCGGAGCAACTTCGTTTCTGCGGCGTTCTTCAGGTTTTTTGCCCTTCTACATCGTCTCGTTCATCTACAGGCCGCTGTTTTCCCCATCGGTCGGTATTCGATTCCACCGGCCTGAATAAGCTTCTCTCCCGTTCTGGACCGCCCTTACTTCTCTTCAATGCAAGCTTTCCCTGGCTTTGAGCCGCTGTTTTCGTCACTACCTCGCGGCCCCCACAAGACGGCCCGATTTTTTTAATTCTCTTTCAACTACGGGCCCTGGGGGACATATATCTTTTCCTACTCCCTTTGTTTGTAGAATTCTTTTTCCGTTGCCGTGCGGTCCACCGCTAACTTCAACCTATTGTTTCCCGGGGCGGAGAGTTTTCCCCACGTCCACCCGGGCCGGTTCTCGAAGAAAGCTCCGGCCGCCGGGACAGGTCGTCGACTGGCGGTCCCATCCTCGTCAGTAATCCCCCCTTTCTGCCTTTCCCCGGGTTGGGACGTTTGCTATTTTCCCGGGCCTGTTTTGACTTTCTTCGACTTTTCAGCTTCCCACCTGCTCCTTTCCCGCAGACGACGATCGTTGGGTCCGGTTAACCCCCCCAAAGCGGCTTTCTGTCGGTTTCTCGTCGGCCGGCGGTTCGATTTTTTTCGCGGTCTCCAGACGCCGACTTTTTATATGCCCCCCCTCCCCTTTTGGCTTTCATGGATTGTGCTGTGGTCGGCCGTAGAGCAGCGAGGTCGAACTCTGCGACCCGGTTCTCTCTACTCTTCTGCCATTCTCCTGAGGACTGCGCCCTGGAAACCTGCTCTTAGAAGCCTCTCTCAGCTTTCGGTTGCGCTTCTCCCTTTTTCCTTCCCTTGATTCCCCGGCGGTACATTTGTGGACCGACAGTTCTTCCTCTAAGGGCGCTCCATTTACTTTCCCCGTGGTGCCGGTTCTCCGGAGAGGCCTCGAGCATTCTGGGTTTTTGTTCCCCCTTTTTTTTACCTACTCTGCCGCCCCTTTGCCAAAGTTTTCTTCCCCTAGATCACACCGCTTTGTTTCTGTTGCACTTTCCTGGCTTTTTGCTGACTTGCTGGCCGACAACTTTGTCTTTTGCGCATTTTTTTCCAGAGATTTCTTCTTCCCGGCCATGTCTGTCCTTCCTTGAGGGCTTTTTCACGAAACGGTTCCCTTGATGTCAGGCTTCCCCTTACATGGTATTTTTCCGGGGCCTCCCCTTTTCATCCTCTTTTTCCTGAAGTTTCCAAGGTCCTGTGTTTCCGCGCCCTTCCCGATAGGACTTCCTTTTTTTGGGTCTTTTTAGGTCCTGTTTTTCACGTAAGGCGTTGTCCCCCCCTGATGGGCGGCGCAGATTTTGGAGGCGGACTGATTTCTTCCCCCCTCCCTTTCTCTGCAACTCCTTAACCCACTCGGTTCTTAGGTAGCATTGCCGGCGGAATCCCCCCGGTATTTTTTTAGGGTCTTCCTCCTTTTCTCGAGTGCCGCCTTTTCCCTCCGGATGGATTCCCGGGAAAGTGGCGCCGGTGCCTAGGAATCCCCTTTTGGGACTCCTCCTTGTTTTCTCCTCCTTATTCTTTCACATTTTTGTAGGGTCGATATGGCCCCTCCCTTGTCCTTGACCATGATTCGTCCTTCTTTCACGTTATTGGGCCGATCCCCTTTGCGAGCTTTTTTTCCCCGGAGGGGATACGTTCTTTTTTGCACCTCCTTTTTCGAGTGTCTCCTCGAACTTTTTGTCCTTCCGTTATCGACGGTTTTGCTACGGATTGGTTTTCGCAGCCTGAGCGGCTGGTCCTTTCTGCCCTCCGTAGTCTCCTGCTTAAGTGCTTGTGATGGTCGGTTGGATTTCGTTGACTGGATTTTCCAGATTACTCCCTTCCTTGTCCGGGTTTTTGAGTAGGTTTTCTCTTTCCTTGGGATTAACATGTTTCTTTTTAGCCGTAACCCGTCCTCAACGTTTTTCCCTTTTTGCCTGACTTCGGTTCCCTCTCAAGGCACCCCTCCCGATTTTTTTTGCTCTCCTGTACCTCAGGTGAGCCTTTGTCAGCGATTTTTCCCCCCCTTGGGCGAGGGTTTGCACCGAGAGTCTGCTTGATGGAAGCAACTTCGTCCCCCTTCAATTTTCCGCCCCGGATTAAAAATCTCCCCCATAGGATTTTTTGCGATGTAGATGCCCCCCCTCCCCTGGCTGCTGTTTTTTTCATTGAGTTTGAGGGAACCCCTAGGTTTTTCCTTTCCTTCTCTTTGCCGTAAGACATCGTCCCCTTTCAGGGTGTACTGCTGCGGTTCGTTCCCTGAATTTCTCTTTCTCTTTCCCTGGTGGATCTTGATAACTTTTTCTCCTGGCACCTGGTGTGTCGACCCTGCAGACGGGTGCGCCCTTGATGTAACATCGGCGGGATCTTCTCCCCAGTCGAGGGTTTCCCCCCCAAAAAATTTTTTATATTACTCCCCGAGGATCGCCCGTCCGTTCTTTCCCGTTTTCGCCGTTTTCCGATTTTTTTTGCGCCACCGCCCCCCTCCGTTTCTCGGGGGGTCCCCTCCTTCGCACAGGGCCCCTTTTCGAGAGTTCCTCTTCTTTTTTTTAGACAACGGGTACCCCCCCTGAGTTTGTCGAATGCGTTTTTTTTCTCTCCGTGGTGGTAGGATCGTTTTTTAGTGTTGCGCCGGCAGTTGGCTTTTTTCTCGGTGTGCTATTTTACTTTTTTCCCCCACTTGGAACGAAGGCTTTTGCGCGGCCAAGACCCCGTCCGGTCTGTTCTGTCTGGAGGACCCTTTGCGGACGAGGTTTGAAGAGGTTTCTTCCCTTTTTTCCATTCTCTATCTTTACTCCCCCCCCCTTCCCCCCTTGTTTTTTGAGCTTTCGTTGTGGCAGAACTTCTTTTGACGATCTTCTCTTTCGGGCTTCCTTCCTGCTCCGTGGATTGTCCTTCCCTTTTTTTTTTTTCTTTTTTTCCCCTTTCCGGGATTTCTTCCAAAGACCCCTTTCCACACGACATTGAGTCCCCCCCCCCTCACGTCACGGGCGCCCCCCCCCAACGGATCCTTTTTTGTCCTAGAAAAGTTTTTCCCCCTTTTCGAGGTCTCTCTCCCATTGACGCCTTCGGGTCGTCCCCCCTGTCTCTTCCTCTTGTTCGGCTCCCCTCGGCCCCGGCGGTGCAAGACTCGCTTCCGTGCCCGATTTTTTGCTCGAGATCCCCCCCCTCCGATCCTGACCGGCGTCACATCCCTTTGGCTTTTTTCACGTTTGCCAGGATCGTCGGTTTGTTTTTCCCACAGGTGACAAGAGGTTTGTCTACGTACTGAAGGAGCTTTCCCCTCTGAGAATTTGTCTGGACCCCTGCGCGCGTTTTCCCCTCCCTTCCACTTTTTTCCCCCCCCAGCTTCGGAGCCGCTTGACATATTACAGCGCATCACGGTGCGCTACACCAAAGCATTTTCCTTCCGTTGTTTGGACTATCGGTTCCGCAGCCTTTTGGCTCCCTTGATTTTTGTGTTGCCGGCGTGCCCTTGATAATTCCATCGACGTGGGTCTCATTTAGGCCCCTTTTTGTGATCGATATGCCATTTTTCGGGGATCACAGACCTAAGCGATCGTCAAAGGCCTTTTCTTCGTTGGTTCGACCTCCTTTTCTTCTTTCAACTTTCCGCGTCTTTTTTTGTCCTTTTATTAAGTGCCAGGTCCCCTGGAATTTCGGCGATTTTTTTTTCCGGTCAAGCCTCTAGGTGCCCCCCTCCCCCGAACACGTCCACGTGTAACTTCTTAACCGTTCCGTTTCCCTCTCCTTAGACGTTTTTTACGCTCCCTCACCCCAGCCCCCGCCTTCCTCAGATGGCTGTCCTGGTCCCCTCCCCCGCATAGCCCCTTTTTTTTCGCGCCCCCGGGCTCCTTCCGCGTCGAGAAACCGTTTCCCTCCTTCCTTTTGTTGTGAATCAATCCCCCTACGTCAAGCCCGCTCAATCCGGGACTTTTTCCGTCTGCTCGGCTAAGGGGTCCGGTCCCTGTTCTAGCATGGGTCAAATGCTGCACTGTGTCCCAGCTATTTTTTCGGGGCTTTCCTTCTCGATCGTCAGTCGTATGTCACCCCCGGTTATCGGTTCCCCAGTGGTCGCTTTTGGTCTTTTTTCACCCTCCATCCCTTTCCAGAACCTCCCCCCAGGCCATTTGGACTTTGCGAAAACGTATTTTCCGGTGTTTTTTTTTTCGTTCTAACCCCATTTCCCAGACGGGGATTCCTTTTTTGCCCTGTCTCTTCCTCCCCTTCCTTAGGTCTTCTCCTTGGTGAGGTTTTTTTCTGGGGTCTTTTTACTCTCATCCCTTCCTTTAGTGAGCACGCAACCTTCCGTGCACGAACCTGCCCTTCCTCCCCCGGCTTTTTCATTTTTTTCGGAAAGGTTTTTTTTTTCTGAACCCGCAGTTCGCCCGAGACGATGTCCCCTCTTTCCGAGAACGGGGAAGACATTGTTGTCTCGTTCTATTTTCCCCAACTCTTATCACCTCTCCCTATCAGAGGTAACTACCGTTGTCCGTATGGAAATCGGATCCTTTCTTTTAGTGCTCAGACTTCCTTTTTTTCATCTTTTTTTTCCCGGCCCTCTTTTTGCTGCCAACATACCCTCTTTCCGTTGTCGTAGGCCTACCCTCAGAGGAGCGGAAATTGAATTTGCGACCGTCCGACCACACCCTTACCGGGCCTTCTTTTGCTCGGCTGGCTGCCCTCTTTTTGTGGTACGTGTGCATGCCCCTGTTTTCACTTCGGCACTGGCCGTCGGTCCACCTGGTTTTTTGGTCCCTGGAGTTTTTTCGCAAAGGTTCTGCGCCCCCCATAGTACGTAGTCCTTGGTCCTTTGTGCGCCGGTGACCGTGTCTGCTTTTTCGCCGAAAAAAGGCCCTCCTTTTTATATAAGACTCCTTTTCCTTCACCTTTTTTCTTTTGATGCCTCTTGAAGTACATCACAAGCCTCCTTCGGCTTTAGTCCTTTTCCCTTTTTTTTTTTTTTGAGACGCTGGACTGCGGCGGGACTTCTCCAGGTGGGGCATTTGCTCTACTACGGTCGTCCTTTTTTTTGTGCCAGATGTTTTGAGTACCCCCGTGTGAAGGATTTACCTTGCTTTTTCAGGCCTTCGACGGATTTCCCCCCACAGGAGGCGGCAACGCTTTCCTTATGATCGGCCTTCTTTTTTTTTCGTTCGAACTTTTTCCTGACTCCCCCGGATTTTTACGTTTAGTTAAAATAACACACCTTTCATTCTCTGCTGGTACTACATCTTTTTTTTTTTTGGAGATTTCGATGTTTCTTCCGGAGTTTGCACCTCCCGCAAAATTCCTGGCGGAAGTCGGTCTCTCTTCTTTTTCCTTAGAACCCTTTTTTTTGGAATTTTTTCGCTCGCATTCCGCCGGATTTAAGGACAGTCGTCGATGTCTGGCAGGCGGACGCATTCTTTCTCCCTTGTACTTCAGGCATTGTTTTTTTTTCCCTGTGACCTTCGATGTTTTCCCCGCTCCCACGTTTTCGTCAAGGCTCGCCACCTGCTCCTTGTTTTGACCATTCCAGGACCTTTGGCTCCGGGGAACCCTTCGCTTTCTGCTTCTTTTTTTTCGGGTACGATTGATAAGACCGGCCGATTCTCTCGGAGCGCATTTTATGCCCTCGGTCGTGCGGCTCACGTTTTCTCCTTTTCCTTTCCTTCCCTCGGAAAGCCTCGCCCGGCCGATTGCCCCGTCGGAGGGCTGGGTATCCTAGGGTTTTTTTTTTTTCGTTTTGAATCGAAACCCTCCCATTTTTCCAGGTTTCCCCAGCTCACAATAGCTTCGCTTTTTTTTTTTAAGGACAAACCGTTTTTGGCGTCGGGCTTCTTTTTGATTTTTTCTCGAGACCGTCCCCTGTGAGGGTTTTTTTAGCGTTCCGCCTTGCCTACTCCGTTTGCGGTAGGCGCTCACCCCGAAGTCTTTTCTGTTCCACCTCGGCGGCGTGTTTTTTGTGCATCGTGGCCGAACAAAAGTCTGAGGGTTTTTCCCTCTCCGGGCTTATGATACCTAACTCCCTTGGTTCGTTTTCCTGACAGGCTTTTTTATTCACCGGTCCTTTCTTTTTATGTCCCGTTTAACCCGCTCATTCCTTCTCGGCCGACATGCCGGTCATTCTCGTCGAGTCCCAGACCCCCCCCCGATTTCGTTGTTTTCTTCTTTTTTTTTTTGAGCCCCGAGCTCGACCGGTCTTTTGGGCCATTAGGGCCAGGTCGTTTAGGGGCGTTGGCCTCTTTTTTGGGCTTTTTCGTTGGAGGGTTCCTATTATACCTTTCGATTTAGCGCTGCACCTTCCCCCAGAGGGAGGAATGCTGCATCTGCGGGCTGTCCCCCCCCAAGTGTGAAGTTCTTTTTTTTTCCCTCATTAGCACCTTTCCCTTTTTGCTGAGGGCCTAGGTCTGGAAACCGTTTTCTGACAGCAGATTTTCTTGACCCTTGTTTTACCGCTCTTTTGGAGGTACCCGTCGCTGCACATAGATTTTCTCAGGTGTCCTGTTTCGCTAGAGGCCCGTGTGCCCAGCGTTGACCATCTTAGGACTTTGCCCCAAGTTCCAGATTTTTTTCTGTCTCCCGGGGAGGTTTCTCGTGAATCTTTGAATTTCTTTTTGTGGCCAACTCAGACAACTGTGGCTTCACGTTCTCCCCTCACTCCTGAGCTCGAGCCAGTCCTTTTTTTTTTTTGGGGGGGGGGGGGTTTTCTCTTCTTTTGCTTTGGAATAGGCTCGGCTCGTAACCTGAGTTATGTTTGCTTTTTTTGCTGAGCTCCTACTTTTTTGTCCCCCGGCTCTTTGCGGCAGATCCTGTGCGGTTTTTAGTTCCGTTGCGGGTTTCCCTTTTCTCTTGAGCTGATCCCGAGATCTTTTTTTGAGTTGTAGCCGTACTCGACTGACCGAGGCAGAGTTTACGCGGTTTTTCCCTTTAGCCAGTGCTCCACTTCAGCACATTTTTTTGGAAGAGTATACTACCTTCCTCCTGTGCGGGGCGCTCAGAAGTATGTATTGGTGTGTTTCCGACTTTCCCGACCTCGTCGAGGGAGGAGTCCTTCCCCTTTTTTGGAATTTTTGCGGCGTGCCTTCTTAACATTCTGTGACTACGTCCCCAACGGGCTTTCTTCCCTTTTTGTTAGCGCTGAAGTTCCCCCTCGGGGGGACTGGTCGTTTTTTCGCGAGCACCCTTGCCGGTGCCCCTTCGCGACCCCGCGAAACGACGCAGGTTTTTTTTTCCTATCTAAAGGTTCTCCCTTGACACTCCACGTGGCGCCCCCGGCAAACCTGGGCACGCCGGCGGTCCTCCGATCTTGTTCTTTTTTTTCCTTCAAGTCAGTTTCCTTTCACGCTCGCGGATTAATCAGGGCTGTTGGATCGGCGAGGATCTTTTTCCCTCTTCGTTCCCGTCGTTTTTTTTTTTTCCCTTTTTGGTGGTGCAGTTCTTTCCAGAGTTTCCCCCCGGCGCCGTTCCTTGGGTGCCTGCCGTTTGCGCTGGCCAAGGTCGGAGCGATTGTCCCTTTTCTACGACCCTTTTTTGTTTTTTTTTTTTTTTGTCCGACCTTCGCGGAGCGTTTTCTTCTTTCGCTTCACAGGTTTCTAGTGGTTTCGCGTGCTATTTTTCTTGTACGCGCCCTGAACGACGGCCTGGTTTGATGTCCCCTCCGGCTTTTTTTCCTACAATCACTTTTGAGTTTTACGAGGAAAAAGCCGCACTCCATCCGCTGGGTATGTCAATCTCTTTCTTCCCCCCTTTCCTCTCCGTGTTGTTTTTTCTCTCTCTTCCCGAACCCAGTTTTCCCCTCCTTTCCCTTTGGCTTCCTAGTTTCTTTTTTTTTCCCCAGCAAGACCGGCCCTTTTTTTTTTTTGCTCTGTGGGCTGCGCATCAAGTATCGTCCGGTTGTAACACGACATTTTGTTTTTTTCACCGAGGCAGGCCCCCCTCCCTTTTGGCGGGCGTTTCCCTTCATCACGCTTTTCGTCGATTTCGGTCGTCTAAACGCGTCTTTCCCCGGCTTTTGCGCTGTCTTCTTCGTTTCGCCCCTCTACCCCGTGAGCGGTGGGTTTTCCCCTCGTGGTACGACTCCTCCGACCTTTCCCCCTTTGGGATTTTTTTTTGATAGGATATACCCTCCCTTCCCGGGGACTGTGAGTTTTTCGACGCGTTTCCAGCATGCCCTTTTTTTGCTTTCACGCCCCCCCCTTTTCAGTTTTTTTGCCCCCAGTGCCCCTCTGAGTCATTCCATTCAAGGGTTTCCCGGCTGACGCCTCCTTCCTGAACCTGGTTCTTCCTAATTTCTCGGTCAGATTCCTCCACGGACTGTCTTTTGCGTGCAGAATTCCCCTTTTTTACCTCTTCAACGCGCTTTCCCTGTTGAGATACTTTTGTGGCCCTTTCGCAGCCCTTTCAGGATGTCCCCTTTAAGTCATTGATGCGCCCTGCCCTTCGCCCTCCCCTACGCTTTTCTCTTTCTCTGCCTCTCCCCCCCTCTTTTTTTCTCGGACATCCTTTTTGAGTGTTTTTTTTTTCCGTGCGATTTCTCGGTCACGGCAATGACGTTTTTTGGTACCCCCCCTTCCCCTCACTTTTCGCTCATTCGTACGGCTACCTTTAGATGGTAGGATTCCTCCCCCTAAAGGGGCCCTCCCCCGTAGCCTTTTCCTCCAAAGTTTCCCCTCTTACCTCTTCTTTTCGGGAGCCGCGGGTGCCCCCCCCGGGTCGGGGTACCCTGTCCCCTGCCCACCACTCCCTTCCTTGGGTCTTTTTTCCTAGGTCCCTTGAGCGCCTCCCTACCTTCGGCTACGCTCTTTTTCCCGTGACGCTGCAGTTCCTCTTTGTCAATCGTACGACCCCTTTTTTATCCCTCCGTCTTCTGCGCAGCTCTTGGTTTTCCCCGACCCTTTTGGCCGCCAAGTTTTCCTCTTTTTTTTAAAATTTTCAAGTTTCCTCTCAGGGGCGGCGACCCTTTTTTTGAACCGTTGCGATCGGACGTGGCGATATTTTTTCTTGTTTCGGTCCCCCAAGGTTCTTCCCTTATTTCAGCCGCCCCCTTTAAACCTTCGCCTCTTCTTTTTTTTTTTTCCTGTGGCTTCTTTTTTTTTTGTCTCGTCTCTCCTTGCACGGGTAAGGACGGGTTTTTTTTTGGTGGCATGCTCTTCTTCGATCGGTCCTTCTTTCATTTTCAGGTTTTTTTTATTTTTGGTCTTTTCCCCCCCCTCCACTCCCCCATCTAACCCACGGCCTACCGTGCCCCCCCTGACTTCACTCCTTCCATCCATTTTTTTTTTTTCCCCCCCTGAGTTCGAGCTTTTTTTCCAGGTCCCCCCCCTTGATGGCTTTGGCGATGGACCTTTTTCAGGTCCTAGGGAGTTCCCTTTTCAGACATGTCGTCCGGGTTCATCTTCCCACGACTCCACTCTTTTTTTTTTTTTAGCACGACATTTTTTGATGAGCATCGCTTTGGTTTTTCCTTTTCTGGCTCTACTTTTCTCCGCTCATCGGCCCCCTGTTCATGGCCGTTGAACCCCTCCCACTACCCTTCTCAGAGGGCCTACCTGGTTTTGCCAGTGCGGCCATGAGCGACCTCCCACCCCCTAAAGTTGAGGCTTTTCCGTCCCCCCCCCTCTCCGGGTTTTTCCGCTGAAAAGCGTTTTCTATTGGTCCGTCGCGTCACTTTTTTTGCCGGTACCTGTAGTCTTTTTTTTTTTTGCCCCTGGACCCCCCTACCTTTTTCCTGACCCTGCCCTTTCCTGCGGAGGCGTTTTTTTCTTTGGTCGTCTTTTTATTCTCCCCGGTCGGCCCTCCGCTGGTCCCGAATTCTTCCTCCCCTCTGCTCGGCCCCTTTGGGCCTCCGTCTTTGTCCGCTTGTCCAGGCCGAGTTTTTTTCGTGCATCCCTTTTCCGGCTTTTTCGAGCCACGTCTCTTCTTGAGGAGTGGGAGTCTTTGGTCCATCCTAGTCCTTTTTTAAGTGCCCCCTTTAGTGAAAATCTTCCGAGTCACGGCCTGCCTCCCGGAAAGTCTTTTTATGGCTTGCATCCCTTTTTGTGAACCCGAGTGAGGTCACTTGGCAGGACTGGGCCGGGCCAGGTCGGGCGCCCTCTTTTCCCGAACTTTTAAGACTGGTTGGTCTTACTTCACCTCCGGCCACTTTCCTCTTTTCCTCACCTCTTTTTTTTTTTTTTTGTTTTGAGAGTAGTCTTTTTCGTGACAGGAATTCCTCTCAACGCGCCACCTCGTTCGGTCCGTATCCCTTTTCCGTACAAGGTTCCGGGACCTTCGACGGCCCCTGAGGTCTTATTGAATCCCTGTATTTCGTACGTATTTCGAGTATTCTTTTCCAAGGTTTCCGTCCGTGGTGCCCGTCCGAAGTGTTTTACGACGCTTTTTTTGACCCAGCGGGTTTGGTCAGGGAGCTACGATTTCCTGAGTTGTCCACCCTGCTGACCGCCTTGGGACGTCAACCCGGCAGCCGCCTAATCTTGTGATCATCAGCTTTCGTGGACCTCCCCCTCCACTACACAAAGATACATAGGCAGATTTGCTACACATCCCCCCCCCCCATTTGGACGCTTGGAAGAATGGGGATAGAGCAAGGATGCTGGCACGTCGCTGACGAGATGGAACCGCTTTCGGTAGACGAGTCCCGATTAGTTGTATTCCGGAACCGAATCCGGACTCGGAGAATTTTTGGGTCTTTTTTTGACTTGGAAGATGTATGCTCGTGAGTCCGCGGAGTCTGCCCTTTTCAACCCAGGTTGATTCTCCTTGGTGTACCGCTCCTCCGTGACCACTCTTCCTTTTTTTTGAGGACCGGAAAACCGTGAGGGGACTCGCTATTCCCTTCTCTCATTCCTTGGAGTTTGGTGTTTTTTCTCTTCAGCTCAATGCCTTCCCGTACCCTTTTCGGACCTTCCCTTCTCCTAGGTAGTTCTTTTAACTGGCGGAGTGCCGTTTTTCAATTCTTTGGGGCCTTCTCTCCCCCCGGGACCCTGTCTTCCGCGGATTTTGGGCCTTCATCACGACCCCGGCCATTGGTTCTCGATTTCCTTTGTTCCTTTAGTTTTTGTCCAGGATGTTCCTCGCGTCCATGTCTTTCCCTTTCCTCCTCGGCACTTTTTCCCACTTCTGGGTTTTTTCGGGTCTTTGACGAGCGCCCTTTTCCGATCTGTTTATGCCCGTTCCTTGCCGGTTCGGTTCGTAGG
>Ga0179591_1327607_pt1 | contig 20954 bp, 21 predicted proteins | sample CZOMad2_1_08_16f_FD_182891 | JGI IMG/M metagenome (GOLD analysis project Ga0179591, IMG submission 182891) | Vadose zone soil fungal communities from Angelo Coast Range Reserve, California, USA - CZOMad2_1_08_16fungal (PacBio error correction) | ecosystem: Environmental > Terrestrial > Soil >... | reverse complement strand
CCACGTAGAACAATTGGTGCTACATTTACGACCCGATCCTGCGACGCCCAAACAAATCTGCCCTGGAGTTATACTCAGCCCCATTTTGCTTCTCTGACTCCATGGAGAGAACAGGCATTTTCCAGCAGCACGATGAAATGCCGCGGTTTTAATCCTCCGTTTCTGGAGGTATCTTTGGCGGTTCGGATGTACATCCCCCAAGCGCACCCCTAACCCTTGCTTTTTTCCTTTCCTTTTCACACCCCCCATCTGGCCGTTCCTCCTAGATTTTTGGTTGACACCGACCTCCTCCCTTCTCTGTCCAGAAGGACCCTCACTGATGCAGAATTGCAATACCGGCATATTCTCCCTTTGACCCTATCAGAACGCGGTCGGCCCCAACTTTGATACGGCTATTCCACAATAAAGATCCCTGTTTCCCAGTCCTGTTTTCCGACTGGTGTTTTCGGTCTTTGCTCCTCTCCCCCCCCGTGCCCCCCTCCTCCCCCCGACGATGAATCCGTTCCCGACTCCCCTGGCGGCCCACCAAAAGCCAAGCGACCCTAGTAGGTTCGGGGTCGTTCCCCCCCCCCCCGAAGCCTTCCCCACCGTCCCACGGTGCCCTGACCCTGCCTGCTGCGGAGTGCAACCCCTTTCCTTTTCCCTTTCAGGGGAGTGAGGGACTGCGGGTTTCCTCGACGCGGCTATGTTTTTACCCTCCTGAGAGTTTTTTCCTCCAATATTCCCCCCCTCTTTCTGACAAGCACCAGGCTTTGCAGAGAAAACGGGCCCACTTAGCTGGAACGCGACGACAATCGTGCCGCAACTGGTAATCGGTCCCCTTTTCCTTTATTACGTCTTCGCCACGGGACCCTCGAGTACACAGATGGCGTTTTTTCCTTACTAATGATCTTCCTTTGCGGAGTCGTCCTTTCCGAACAAGATCGCCCGCCGGTTAGGCTCCCCAAACCCTCGATAGAAAAGCCCCTTCTATCAGTATCCCACTATTCATGCCCCCCAGTGAGAAAGTGGTTCTGAAGCGAGGGCGAGCGTCACTCCCCACGAGCCCTTCGTCATAAATCCCCCCCCCCCAGTGCGGTCGTGGGGGAGGTGTGCAAACCTCACCGGCGAAGCTTATAGAATCGACAGCGCGGTGGTCAAAACTCCCCCCCTTCATGTTTAGCTTGGAGAACGAGCGACTGGGGACCCCTGCGGACTCCGCATGCGGCCCGGGGATAAACTGGTGTAGAAAGACTTGACGTAGTGAGTTCTCCCCTTCCCCCTTCCCAACCCATAAAGGTTGTCGTAGAAATCCCGTGGTTGAACACTGCTGCTCTCTCCCTAGTAGCCCCGTCCCAGAATTCGAATAAATACGAGGTCCTAATACGTTTAGTCATCTGTCCTCGACGAGGCACTTCCCTGCAGGGACCTATCAATGATGCCTCCTCCCCCCACCAACGAGTCTTTACGTTTGATTGGAGGTGAATGGGACGTCCTCTTCGGTTTGAACCTTTTCTGTACGGTTCAAGATTCTTTCTTTTGCCCCCCCCCTTTTTTTTCAGGAAAATCCCTCAGCTGAACGTGGCTTCGCGATGCATCGGCCCTCAGGTTTTTACATTCGAGTAGTATTTTCACACCTCGGTATGTGTCCCGCTATTACATGTACCCCACCCCCGGATTCGCTCCTACGCGGGCAGGACGATTTTCCTTTCGTTAATTCGATCCACAAAACCTTGCCAAGTGGCTCTCCCCCTGTCTTTCTCCCGTCTTTAGAAGCGTGGTGGAAATCTTTTTTTTTTTTTCTTTCTACGCCGGGCCGTGGGTGTCCGCCGAATTTGAAGACCCACGACTTTGAATCCCTCCCCGACTTTCTTGACCTTTTTTTCTAACCGCGAATGTTCCGTAAACCCGGTCCGATTGGTCTACCCGACTGACCAAGTTCCCACAATACGCCTAGCTCTTCTTCTCCCCTCCCTTAGTCCCTGATGAGTTTCCAAAGTACCCCGTTGTCGGTCACAAAACCGCTGATTTTCTTTTTTAATTTTTCTAAGACCCAACAGTTAGCCCCCTTGACAAACTCCCGACCCTTCGATGATGGAAGCCGATGGCATCATAGCACGGGCTCGAGTCTTTAACGCAGCGGTGAGGACACCCATTCACTCTCATGCGGGGCGCCTGCGAACTTTTTGGCGGCAAAGACGGAGCTGTGGCCTTCTTCCTTAAGGGGGGTTATCCAAATCCATATAGTTACCTCTTTTCCGTTTACGTCCCAACCGTGGAGAGCTATACCGTGACCTTCTCTATTCGACCGTCTTTTACGGCAGCCCCTCTGAGGGCCTTTACCCAACCCCTTGAAGCCTTTCCAGTTCTTTCTTCAGTCATCCACTCGTAGGGGTCATCGGTGTTTTGCCATGCCCCTGCTTAGGCACGGTCACTCTTGACCCTTTCTTCACACTCTCCTTTGTCTTCCTTACGATGAACGAAATGACTGTTTTTCTTTTCGGACTCTTCCGAAAGGAAACAGAAAGTCCCCTCCTTTACCTTGAAGTTTATGTTCTTTTGTCTGGAACCAGCTATATTGATGACCCAATGCCCATGCTTCCCTCCCTCCCGTTTCCCCTTCTAGTGCAAGATTAATTGTGATTGCCGTCCGAGCCTTGCACAAGAACGGCGCTTTTTTTTCCTCCCTCCGGTTGATCTCTTTTCCCCATGCCCTTGCTTCCCCCCCTTTACGGAACCGGTCGAGTCAGTTAACGTAATTGGTCTCTTGTATCATACGAGCACCCACGGGTCCCTCCCAGTCCTCGTCCACCCGAGCTTTTCCCCCCCGATTTCCCCTCTTGGGGAATCCAAGCCCGAGGTTCCATCAGATTGAGGAAGGCCCCCCCTCTTCAACTTTCCACTGGGCCGCTGGGTTTTTCCCTCCCTTCCACCCCTTCTAGTTTCTGGTTTTGAATGGATAAAAGACTCTCATCCACATTTTTGTCGCCTCTCCGATTTCCCCGTCAGATGTTATGCCGGCTTTCCTTTTTGTCTTTTTGACCTTTTTCTTTTCCAAAGTAGATTTGGCTTCGTCTCCTGCCTGATTCCCAGCGCCAGCACTACCTTCCTCCGATGAATATCTCCCGCAAACCCTGCCGTTTCCTCTTCCACCCTTCCTTCCCCCCCCCCTTCCCCACGGTGTTTGAGGTCCTGTGCACTCATGCCGCCAGGATGTCCGCTGTGATCTTGTCTTTTTTAGACGACAGAGCATCCTTCGAATCTCTTTCGCTGTTCAGGTATCCCCTTTTCCCCACTTTTTTTTCCCTAATACGGAGTTTTGGTCATTGAACTCCCCCCACACCTCCCCCAGCTTCCGACGTTTTGTTTGTATCGTTTTTGAGGGCTTCTCTCACCTGATCCCTCCCCCCTCTCCCGATCCCCACCCTTTTCTTAAGTGTAGGGTAGAGTGATCGAAGGTTGGTTTCGTTCTTCCCTCTGGTTAGTCGCGCACTAGTCCTCGGATGAGTTTCTTAGATATCGGACATCCCCCCCTTTTTCTCTTCCGCCCCCTTTCAACGGATCTAAAAACAGCCTTGGAAAGCTTTCTTCTCGTTTGGTAGAACACCATTCGGGCTCTTTGAGACCCAAGAATTCCCTTCCCACTAGTCCCCCTCTAGTATAGTAGGTTGATTTATCCTCACTGTTCACACGACTTTTCGCTTTTCGTCCGGCGTAGTATGTTTAGAGTTGGCTTTGTTTTTTTTCTTGCGACCAGTCCTCCAGTTTGCATCTCCCTCTTCCGAACTGTGAGACTTTCCTTGAAAGGTTATCGGTGACGTCGGAAATGACCCCCGCCAGTTTTTTTGGATTCTGGACGGGTCGGCAGACAGTTCCCCTTTGGCGCGCCCCATAATTTTTCTGGTTTCGAAGGGGTCCTTGTCCCCTTTTTTCAACTCTTCCCTCATGAGTAGTCCTCATCCTTCCTTCCGTCGTTCATCTAATTTTTGCTGATCTTTTCCTCCTCCGTTGTGTGTGTCATTTCCTTTTTATGAGTGGTTTCCTCCCTTTCTTAGTCCTGGGTAACCCGCCCTCTTTTCGCAGGGGCAAACTCTGGTTCCTTCGATTCCACTCCATGACCTCGGTCGTTGATATCGTGGACGCGCTTGTGCGGGGTCCTCCCAAAAGACCCCCCCCCCTGCTTCTGGCTTTCCACCACGTCCTTCCTTTTTCCCACCCTAAATCACGAGAGTCCCTGTATAACGTGGTTCGTATCCTAGGACTTTCAATGGGGCAGGGTTGGGCTGTTTCCTCCAGGACACAGCCCGAAATCCTAAACCTATCTCCTGAGAGCCGACCCCTTACTGTGCCAGGTGCCCGTCCCCCACCTCCACCTTTTCAATTCCTCTTTTTGAGAGCAGATTGATTCCGCTTGGGGAACCGGATGGCGAATTCCAAAGATTCCCTCTTCGGGGGTTCGGCTAGGTTTGCTTTTCCCCTTAGCATTTCCACCCTTCCCTTCTAAGGTTGGGTCACGCTCTTTCGAGTTCGGCCTCGTTCTCGAGACCTCTGAAAACCCCCCTACCAATCTAGACCACATTCATTCCAGCGTTAATAGGCCGTTTGATCTCTGAGGCCGGGCCCCGATAAGCTCCCCCGACTACTATGCCGTATTTTTGGGTACGTTTCCCCCCGTTTTCCCCAGACTCGACCAAGTACCTGGAGATGGGAACTAGCAACTCCGAACCCGTGTCAGCAAGCTGTGGGGCTGACTGCCCTCGAAGTCTTCTTAATGGTACTCTGCTTTCTTCCGATCTGTTCCTCCTCCCTCCTCCGACATCCGGCCATGGCTACGCCCTTGCGAAACAATTTCGTCCCTGCGTAGCTTTTCTCTCCGGGTCCTTTTCCCCTTCCCAAGGCATAATCGACGGCCCTCTTTCGGCGCTGGCTCATGAAGATAGATTCAGGCCCGAGATCCCCCTTCCGGAGACCCTTACCGGGTTCGGCAAATAAGCTCAGCCGCTGGGTTCATTTTCGAGCGTCGGGTCTGCCTTGCTCCTACAAATCTGTTTTCGCACCCACGCCCCATACGCTATGCGGGCCCCTGACCCAAGGAGGCGTATGGGGCTTTTAGTTCTGAGGTTCTCTTCCCCTGGGCCTTTTTCGTCGATGCCTCATGACTTAAAATACGATCTTGGCGGCCGGATCGTCGACTCGTGTTATGGATAGCCTTGTCTGCGGAGGAGTCCTCTACGTCCAACTTCCTGGACTAGACCCGACTTTCCCCTAGTTTACCGCCGTTCCTTCCTTGTCCCGATTTCCCCGTCCGCGAATCTCGACATTTTCCCCCTGTAGTCTTTTTCCTCGGGAAGCAACTACCCTTTCTTTCTTGGCATCGTTCCTCCCTCCTTTTAATGGAAGGCCTGGCGCGCTACTCTTAGCTTATTTTGATCTAAAGCCCCCCCCACGCCGAAAGGGACCGGCAGGTTTCTTTTTTCCTCATTTCTTTTGTTCTGAGTATAGCAAACGACGCCCTGTTTTCCGGCACTTACTACAGGAACCGGGTTTCTTTTCCTTCAACGTATTCCAACCCCCCCCCCCCAGATCCTTTCGAAGAATTGCAAATACACACCCGAGGTCCTTTGCTTCTCCCTTAGGAGTGAGCCCTTCTCTCCCCCACCCCCATTGACCGTAACCATCCCGGCCCGTCTCCGGCGTGAAGTCAAGAGGCCCTGTCTTCTAGCTCACGAACCCTTTTATCTTTCGGTCAGGCTATGATTTTTTTCCGCACCCCAAAATAAATAGGGCGTTTCCCCCCCCGCTGCTTGGACCCTTCTCACGCCAAGCACAGGTCAATCGTATGCCCCAAGGCCTCCGTTTTTCCCGTACCCGTGTCGCTGTAGGGATCAGAGCGATCCAGCACCTTCTAACTTTTCCGCCTTCCCTTTTGATGTCTATTGACGGTCTCCCCCTCTCACACCGGCGCCTTTGAACCCGTGGTTTTGTGAAACCCCCCTGTTTTTGGAGGAACCGACGTCGGATCTCTTTTACTAAATTTCCCCCCCCTTCCTCCTATCTGCTGCGTTGTTCTGTCCAAGTTGATCTGTCACGCGACGTTTCCCCCAAGGACAGTTTTTTGTAGCGGGAGTTTCCCAATCCATCATGGCGTTTAGGCCCTTCGGGGGTGTTAGCGCGCCCTTCCTTTTTTTTCGGCTTCTCCAGTCTTTTTTTACTGGACCCAAGGAGTACCTGTCCTGGTGCCCACGGGTCGTTTCGCCTATGCGGCGTCGATCATCAAAGGGACAGTTCAAATAACCTGCAGTAGTTGGGGCCCCAGGTTTCTTTCTCATTCCGCCTCCCATCCCTCTTTTTTTTACGTAGGTGCTCTCCCGGTCGGGTGTCCCTGAGACCTCTCAGCGGCAATGAAGCGTGACGGTGCCCCCGCTCCCGCGCAGGAGTTCCAAGGTCCCTTTCCCGATTCCTTCCCCCTTTCCAGCCTTGTGCATGATGTTCCCTTGTCCCAGTCAACGACCTTATCCCGCTTTGGACCTCTCAAAAGAATCTTCGATACGCGGTCCACCGTCACCGGCTTCCCCCCCTGACGCCGTTCTCTTGAGTGTGAGCGCAGGTTATAGCGTAGGCCTGGCCTCGTCGAGGCCTTGCGCTATTCAGGTAGGGCCTCAAGACACTTTGGCGGGTGAGAGCCTCTCCCCCTTAGGTATTTCCTTTTTTTTTTTTTTTTTTCTCTTCTTTTTGCTCCAAGTTTGTTACACAAGTGCCCACCTTTTTCTCTTCTTGCGATCGCAGACGCCCTAATCCCTTTTTCTCTGACATCACCTTTCTGCCCCAATTTTTGCCTTCCCTCTCTGGAGTCTTGGCATTTTTTCAACCGGGGGCTACTCAGGTGGTCTACCATTGCCTGTGTTTCCTGAGAAACGAGTCTTCCTTATCCGCCACCCCTTGTGTAACACCGCTGTAATTGGGGGTCCGTGTTTTTTTTTGCGTATTCAGACGTCCCTTCGTTTTTTCCCGGAACGTCTTTACGGACAATCCATGATCTCCCCCCATCCGGGGAGGTCACTTTTAATTCCCTTTCAAGGCTCGTTCTTAATTTCCCGTCCCCTTTCTGGGCATCTTAAAACCCTCGGCGTCGACCTTGAAGTGCTCATGGTACTGCCCCCCCCGTCGACCAGGTCGTTTTCCTTTGTCGCTTCCCTACCGACCGACCTTGGTCAGTCGATGTCTACAGGGCTTCTTTACAGTTTTTTTATAGAAGTTGAGTTACCGCAGTCGTGGAAGACCGTCGAAGAGTCAAGAGTCTTTTCCTTTCGCCCGCCGAAAATCTCGAAACTCAAACTTTTTGGAATCCACCAGTCAACCTATTACTAGGCTTTCACGCCGCCGATTCAATTTTGCCTGTAAAGGCCCCCCCCTCTAGTATCTTTGTTCCGGGTCGGTATAAATTCGAAAAGCCTCGTTTCGCGCCTTGCGCCAGGGACCGCCAGGTGGAAGTCGTTCCGTTTCCTGGTCCCTCTCCCTTTTTTCTTACATGACACCTCACGAGGCGGGCGGCACCTTTTCAAGCTTTCTTGGGTTTTCGCCGTAGACAAGCACCCTCCTCCTGGTGTTTCCTTAATCTTCCCTTCTCTTTTTTGAGCGGATGAAGGTGCACCGACTTTTTTTTGCGGCCGCAGGTCGGTCTTATGCTACTTTTGTTGGTTTATCGTAGGCCTCTAGCCGCGTTCCTGACCTTCTCCCTCTCGTCTGCCCCCCTTTCCAGGCAACGGTAGATGTTGACGTGCCGGTGAGCCCCGGTGATGACTGGGGGTTTCTAAGGTTTTCGCCCTCCCTGCAGTATCCAGCATGCGAAACCCCCAAGCACCTCCCACCCTTCTTTTTTCTCCCTTTCCTGACGGCGCCGAATGTTCCCTCCCTACGTGAGGACCGGTGGCCTCTCCTCCAACAAACCCCGCTGGTTTTCGCTCAGACTTTCCCACGCCTCTTTTTCCCACCCCCGAAATGAGATAGCGCCCACAGGGCATATTCTTCCGGGGTTTCGTCGCCGATGTTCGCCGATTTTTATTCATTTTCAGCCCTCAACCCTAATAGGGAGGCAGTAACTAGTCCGGTCTCGGTGGTCACTTTCAGTCAAAGGCCAAGGGACGTTTATTCTCGACGCTTATTCCCCTTCCCAACGGAAGAGATTTCTCGAGTGCACGGCGTCCCCACGGTGCGATCGGGGTGTTTCCCACTGAACATCTGCATACCCCTCACTCAATAGTCTGGGCTTGTTCATCCTGGGAGGCTTTTGGGACCTGTCGGAAACCCGCTCTCCTTTCCGATGAGATTCGTAAGAGAGTAACAGTACGACTATTTCTCCGCTGCCACAGGAAGTCATACAGAACCTATTACCACCCTCTTGTTTTTAAGTTCTGTTGTTTATGAGATTCCCGAAGTCGCCGTGTTCTTCCGCGTTTAGGGCTTTTGAGCCCTCCTTGGTCGTAGTAGGGATCTCAAGCTGTGTCAATCTACAGGCCCCCCGGCCTCCGGGTGGGACTTACCAGAAAAATACCATGTCCACCCCACCTTAAGCCTCCCTCTTGGATTTCTTCCAATCTGACAATAGGGGGTGCTCGACTGTGCGGCCTTTGTATGAGCTGCCCCCGTCTCATCTTCCTCGGCCTTCACGTCCTAGATGGATTTCCCTCCCCCCGCAGGCCCCGCACAGGTTGAATAGACCCTCCGCTAGGCGACCGAGGCGGCCACGTGCGGAAGTGTTCTTGAATTCCCATACCGCTTCCCTTTCCTCGTCCTTTATTATCCTTCCCCAGGCGACCAACCGTGGTAGAACAATAGGGATGAAATCTGTAGCCAAACTCCCCCCGTGTCACAGCCCCCTCCTACTATAAATTCATGCTAGAGAGGTAGTTCTTGATGGCTGTCCCCACTTTGCTCGCCACACCGACTAGATTGGAAGCCCCTATCCGAGAGACCCCCTCCCTGAGTGTTGCCCCTGGCCTGTACGCTGCCAATGGACACCGACGACCGGTTCTGTCCCCCCTTGGATAACACACGGATACCTCCCCCCCGCTCCCCACCCTTTTGCGAAGCGGTCGCCTGGTCAGCAAAGCTAATATCAAACTACGCCTAGAAACAAAGGCCCCCCCCCTCGGACACCTCCATAGCCCCTCATGACACTGGTACAGACTCTTGCTGCTGGTGAAACTCAGAAGCAAGGGATCAACTGCTGTGAATTCGAATCCCCCTTCAAGCTTAACCTCGGACGACATCCGATTGATTTGTAGAGGCCTCAAGTCCCCCCCCCCCACTTATCCCCATCCTTTTTCCGAACACGACCCGGCCCACGCATGAAAGCCGGTCCCGCTTAGATGGTCCCTCCCCCCCCGACGTTCTTGCCTTTCCCCGGCCCGCATGAAATGCTCACGCATGCTTCTCCAAACACTAATTTGAGCCGATTCATCATCGGAGTGAAGTGATGGATTCTGGACCTCGGCTATTCGTTCTCTGTTTTTCTAACTCCCTTTCCTTCGCAGGATCGCGCATGTAGGGAAATCTAAGGCGGACTGACGCTTTAAACTTCTGACTTCCCCTCCTCTCGGTAGTGACTGGCCGGGCCGATGGCAGAAAAAAGAAGGTTTTCCCCCTCTTGAGCTTACTTGTCCCGGTTACCTCCTCGGTCCAATAGAAGCCCCAGCTAGTGTGTTTCCTGCACTCTGTGTGCGGAGCCGGTCTTGCCGGCTTTCCCCCCCGACCGGTCCCCGCCGCCGTTTAGAAATGAGATTCCCGGCTACCCCGCGACTTGGAACAACCTCTCCATAATACATTCTTCCTTACTGAATTTCGCCGAGGTAACCGAAGACAGCGGTCCTCCCCCCCCGCTAGTGAGCACTATGAGACCCCCCCCGGTGTCAGCATGTGCCAGACGACTCACCGGTGACGAGTTCTGATTCGAGTCTCGTGGATGTCAAACGCCCCCGAAAAGGTGTCGTCAACCTGATCATATCAAAACGCCATAATCTCAGATTGTACCAAGGGGCTTCAACTGGTGATATCGATTTTGTTTTTTCCTATTCCAACTCCCCTCCCCCCGCTCGCGGTTCTTTCTAGGCCCCGCTGATCGGTGACCGACGAGTAAGGCGAACCCCTTTCCCTGCGGGGCACCAGAACTTCGCCTCTCGAGGCCTACCGATCAGCCCGAAGCCCTGCGTTCGACGAATCACCTACTCGCCGTTTTTTTTCTGCCCCGGTTTCACTTTTTTGACCGCGGCCTCCTTTTCTATTGTTTTTGACGAGGGTTCTTCCTGAATGTCCGGAGTGAAGTGACCCTGGCACAGCGGCCGACGTGCCGCGCGCAAGACCGTCCTCTTATAGGAGACCGAGAGACCCTTTTTCTGTTTCCTTTTTTTTATCCAGGAGGCGCGTCTCGCACTGCGCTCCCCGTACCGACGCTTTAAGCTGGACTCACTCTTAGGCAACCTCCCCTTCCCACCGCTAGATCCCTGTTGATCTCGAACCGCCTTCAGTGTGCCCCCCGAGGGCTGCCATCTGGTTTTTCGCAGGTAGCTTTGTGTTTCTTGGCTCCCGACGAATTCAAGCTCCAGACCCACCCTTCCCCGGACTCGACCCCCTCTCCGCTTTTTTTGAATCATATGATCACTCTACCGCTACGGTCCGATTGGCGTCGCCTTATCAAGTGAATCCGGCCAAGACACCTTCCCCGGCTCCCCCCATTAGCATCATCTCAGCACGGGCGTCCGACACTTCCCGGTCGCTTTTGGTCACCACCAGTTTTCCTGTGTTTCTGCCCCCTTCCTATTCCAAAAGAGAAGGGCCAAGAGCTCCCTGGCGACTGCTGACCGCCCCGTCGCGATGCCCTACGGTCAATACGCCGTTTTAAGTTTCAAAGTAGAGGGCTCCTCCCTTTTGACATCGAAGGAGCCCCTGCTAGGTTGGCCGACAGGGACCCTCCTCCTGACCACTTCTTTACGGGTGTTGTTGAACCTTCCCCCAACATATGATACTTGGTACATCCTCGACCTCCGGTCACGATCCTGTCGAGGTATTTGATTGAGAGGTTTTGAGGCATGAGCCGACGGGTTTGCGCCTGTTTCACCATATTCTTTCTGTGTTCCACCCTGCACTTCCCTTGAAGTGCCCACATCTAAACCCCTTGCTCCCTATTCCTTTGATGGAGACCAGGACGTCCTCTTTACGGGTTTTCCCTCCCATCTTCAGACCTTTCCCTTTGACAGTAAGGACCCGATTCTTTTCTCGTTCATAAGCTGACTACCATGCTTTGCTGAAACTTCCCCCCCCTAATGTGCCGCGCCCCCTTTTGCACTTATCCTCTCGTAGTAGTACAATGCGAGTCAGTCCGAGCTCCCCAGCAGAAAAAGTACAGACCTTTCCCTTAAAGATGCGTTTTGCCTGCGGATTGCCCGGTACGTTGGACCTCAGATCCCTCCCTCAGGGTAGATCTCCTTCTCCTCCCCCAGAAACCCGATATGATCACCCTCAAGAATTCCGATCCGTGCGTTGCCACCGCCATTTCATTTAGTTCGTTATGGTAATGATCACGGCAATCAGATGTACCATAGGCTGTACACCGTTTTCCTCACCCTCCACCGCCGTGCTGGGCGTCCGCCTTTTGTTGAAGGATATGTAGGGTAAGAGGCAAGATCTTCCAGAACCCCTCCTTTTCCCATCCCCTCTGTTCCTACCTGAAGTGATTGAGCTTGCGTTGGCCTCCTATAAACACTCGTTAAGGATTTGGTGTCCGCCGGTGTATCTCTCCCCTTTTTTCCCTCCCTCGTTTTTATGAAACTTCCTTTAAAGTTATGATGCAAAATCCTGGTCGCCCCGGCGCCCCCCCCAGCCTTCGGTTGAGCCTACCCTTTGCCTTTCTTCTGTCTCCCGGTTTTTTGTTATGGACTGACTTTTCTCCGTACCCTCAGATTCCCTCCCTGAAACGCTTCGTTGAACGGTCTGCTCTCAACTTTAGGAGCCCCCCCCGTTACCACCCATTTTGTTTTGGTGTGTCCTCACTGGCCACCAACCCAAGCCCAGGCTCAGCGGGTGTATGTGGGAGTGAATGCTAGTAACCCCCCTAAGCGAGAATCCCCTTTGTTCAATTTCCTCCTAAATGTTGGGCGCATGCGTACTTTTCGATATTCAGGGGCGGGTAGAGCCGCGTATCCTGAAACTGGCTCTGAGGTTTCTCGGCTATTTCGTCCTTCCCCCTTAAAGCCACATTAAGACACGCCTCACCCCCCAGCTTTTGCTTTCCGTGCAATCGCCTTCGATAAACAAAAATCGAATGAGAGTTGAGTCTTCATTAGGGTTTCCTCCTCAGGTACCATCTCTCCTTCAGGGGTGAGGATGATCCTGACGGCCACCGACTTCGCGCGGTCACGCGTAGAGTTGTACTCTTTGGTAAGGTAGTGGGACTTCTGAGTTACCTGCCGCCCAAAACCCCCCTATTGCCTCGCCTTTCTTTCCAATAGACACAGTGATAGACGGGTCCTGGACTGAGGGTGGACCCGCGCAGGTGTGTCCAGGAAGACCCATTCCGGGCGTTTTGGTTCCCGTTCTGGCGACCCGCAGTTGTCTCCCCTTTTTCACACCTACGGAATTCCCTTTAGCGCAGGGACCCCTGACCAGAGGGGCTGTTTGCGGGACGCCCCCGTGGTCCCTTCCCTTCCTTTTTTTCCTTCACTAATGTCCCCCCCTCTGAAAGTTTTTTAATGAGATCGTTTTTATCTCTGGTTGGTTCCTGTGACTTTCGTGAAGCAGGAGTGCTTCCTCGGCTGGCCGACCACTTCAGCCGAAAGGTTGGGGAGCCAGTCCCCCAATCTTGGTCGACAATCCTCATTCATCCCCTGACGCTTTTTCTTTTTTCTTTGGTAGGAGCATTTCGTTGTTAACGCCCAGTTCTGCGGGGATTCCCATACTCGTGGAACCCTCCTTGACGACGGACCCCCGATCTTTATTGATATAGTCAAAAGTAGGAAAGGGTTTGGGTCTTCCTTTTACCCGCCCCCCATCTAACATCCTAACCGTGGTGGCCCCCCTCACCTGACGCTCGACGCGCGCCGGTGACTGAGGGATGTGTCTCTTCAACCCAGTACATCCTCAGGGGGTTCTCTTCTGTTGCATTGAACCTTCAGGGATTTGTGGGCTCAGTGGGGTCATTCATTCAATAGCGAATTCTTTCTAGCCAGAAGTTACGCCTCACTCTCTCCTTCCCGGCAATCTTCAGGTTATGCAGCGGAATATCACAGTCGACAAACTGGAAGCGGCTTCAGTGAAAACTGCTCTTCGGCACGTTTGTCTCCTCTGGGGGGGCAGTTTCCTCTCCTCTCACCCTCTTCCTCCCCCCCTTCGAATTTAGTACTACAGTTCAGCCCGACCCGCAGACGTGTTGAGTGACTATGAAAACCTCTCGAAAAGTTCCGAAGTCTCCCCCCTTTTTACACGTCCTCTTTGGCCCAGGACAGTCCTAACTATATTGCAAAGCCAGCCGCGACCGTAACACCAAACACCATAACAAAACTCAAACCTCATACACCAAAACCACACCCCCCCCACGCCCCATCCCAACACCACCCACCCAACCACCCCCCCACCAACCATCTAACAACCTCCTACCACACCACCAACGCTGCTACAACACCACACACAACAAACAATCCTCACGAACATCCATCCTCTAACACAAACAACCAATCCCCCAAAAAACACACCAATAACAACTTCCACCCCCAACACCCCACATCCCTCCACCAAACCCACAAAAACAACACCAAACACCGCCCACACTAAAACAAACCCTAAAAACACCACCACACCCCAAACAAACCCCACACAATCCCAACTAAAAAAAATTACCAAACCAACAACACACCCACAACCAAAACAAACCAACACAAACAAACTCCATGCCACACCAACCCTAAAAACAGACACTACAAAACATTACGAACAACCAACACAAAAACAAAACACCATAAACAAACAAACAACCAACCAACAACAAAACAAAAACAAAAAACACCACCCAAAAAAAAAAAAACCTTACCTATTTGTAAAAAAAAAAAAACCAAAACAAACCACAAAACAAAAACAAAAAACACCAACCAAAACCAACCAAACAAAAAACAAAAAAAAAAAAAAAAAATTTGATGGGGGGGGGAGAGGGGCAGGGGGGGGGGGGGAGGGTTTTTTGGTGTTCAGGGGGGGGGGGGCAGTAGGGGGGTGGGGCGCGGGGGCGGGGGTATTTGTCCTTCGCTCCCAGTTCGGGGCTGGGCTGGGGGGGTTGGCGGGTTGCGTGGAACCAACACACACACACAAATACAATCACAACAAAAAAAACCCACAAACTACTCTCACAAACAAAACACCCGGCGCCCGCAGTTGGTCGGCGCTCGGACCTCGTGTTTGTTGAGTGATGGGGGCAGGGTGAGGGAGCCTTTTGATGGGGATGGGGTTGGGCGGGGGCGGAACCCCCAAAAAACAACCAACCCCCACAACCTTCTCCCTTCCTCCCCCCCCCCACCCCAACACACCCCACACTCCCCAACCCAACTCACAAACACAACAACAAACACAACCCACACATCCCAAAAAAACCCCCCCTCTAAACGAACTCATCCCCCCTCCTCCCCCCAAACCCCCCCCCCCAAAAACCCCCCCTCAAACAAATTGGGGGGGGGGTGCTGGGGGTGTGGTGTGGGTTGGGGGGGGGTGCGGTGTAGTGGGGGTGGTTTTTGGGTTTTGTGGTTTGGGTGGGGGGGGTTTGGTTTGTGGTTTTCGTTGGGGGGGGGTTTGGGGGGGGGGGGTTTCCTATGCCAGTGCCTCATTCAAAAGAGCTTTCCGAGGGGTCAGGGGGCCTCTCCTTCATCGTCCCCTTCCCCCCGGTCTTTTGCGTCGCCCCTTTATCAGTTTCTTTTTTGGATGAAATGGGAGATCCGCAGGAGTCCAATAGATGGTTTATACCGGGCACCCTTCCCCCTTTCAGCACCAGGCCTCTCGTTCTTTCGGGATTGAACGAGCTCCTTCTGTGAGCTTCCTTTCAAGCGCCCTTCCCCCAATTTTCCTTGCTTGCGCAGGCCCCCCTATCCGGAGTTTTTTTTGAGTTCTGTTCCCTGGCGATGCTCCGCAGTGATTTTCCGGATCCCCACCGAAACTAATTTAACATCGGTGGTTCTTTTCGTCTCCCGGTTGTTCGCCCAATAAATGACTCGTTTAGACGACGACCCCGGGACGGAGAGACGCCCCTCTCGTGTCTAACGGCCGTTTGTATCCCCTTTTCCCGAAAGGCGTATAGAGCTTCTTTTCGTGCTGGGTTTAAGGCTTACAAAGCCCTTGTCATTTTCTTCTTATGATGTCTCTTTTCCTAACTCCCCGGGAAAGTGAACTCTTTATGGTTTTTTTCCTGCCCGAACTAATGGCCCTGATTTTCAACACTCGAGTGAACCCGGGCCTTCCTTTTAGTTTAGACTTTTGCTTTTTTTTATTTGAAAGGCCTTCCTGAACGGCCGTGCCTGGACATTTTATAGAAGTCACCCCCCTACGGTTGCCTTTTCTTCGAGCATTGCCCCTTATTTTTTTCCCTTAAGGTACCCCTCCCCCACAGAGCTTGTCAGATTCCGAAGCAGGCTCTTCCGCAACAAGTCTGCTTAGCTTTATCTTTTAAAGTACGGATAGCTCCTAATCACACCTCCGGTCAGTTATTTCACCTGAGCCCCTCGCTTGATATTCTACGCCGCCTTTCTAGATTTCTGATGTCATTTTTTGTACCCCCTTTTTGGGCGTCAGACGAGGTTCGGCCGCCACCCCATTAAATCCCCCTCCCTTGACCCCATTCCGAAATGCCCCTTTCCCCTGAGTTACCTTTCTCTTTCCCCGGCTTAGCCAGATCTTCAGTTGATCCGCGGCTTGAAGGGGAAGCAAGTGTTTCCATGAATTAAAACCCTTAGTTTCGACCCCCCATTTGATTTTTTTTTTCCCCAGAACAAGCGCTCGTGGTACGGCGAACGACGAGAGTTGCCCCTGTCATATGCTTCCCCCAAGTTCCCCCTTTTTTGGAAGAGATGTAGTCGGACAGGTCTTTGGTCAGAAAGTGCACATATGTTCCTCCCACCCCTATTTGAAGTAGCGTGGTGTCGCTTTTCTTCTTTTACTTTTGTCTTTTCTTTTTCGAAAAGTGAAGGCAACCCCTTGCTACAGTAGCTCCAGATGGCGCCCATCTGAAAGGTTAGCTGCCTTTGTGTCGCGGATCTACCCCGGGAACCTTTAGTTTGACCGAACTTTTTTAGTGGCATTTTTCCCCGGCCTCGCATCCCGACGGCCGGTGCGAAGAAGGGCGAGACTCCTTTGCAATCCCGCTTTTTCACCCCCTAAGGCGAACGTTCTTGGAGAGTGTCGGATGGGCGGCGATCGACCCTCCCTTGAATTACCGTTTGCTTCCTTTTTTACACCTTCCAACTCCCAGATCATAGGGAACCCCCGTCTCCGCTTCCGTCCGCCGTGGCCGTGTTTCTTAAGAAGTCGAAAAGCGTTTTTTTATCGTCTGCTTAGATACCCGCCCCTTCCCGTCAGAGGTGATAGTCGGTCTTTACCTCTAGGCCGCGGTAGTACCTTTTTCTTCGTTTCTTTTTTTTGGCTGGCCCCCGGGATGGAACAGCCTGCGGTCTCGTAGTTCTGACTTCTTACAATCTTCATTTACGAACACTGCACCCCGGCGTGATGCTTGCCCGGCGGTTATTCAAGTTTCATCCGTTTTTTCTTCCTCCCCCCTCCCTGTTCCAGGCTGAGAGTAATCTCTAAAGTCCGTGCGGGTGGCACCCCTTCAATGATGAACCTCCGGTTTTTAAGGAAGTGGGAGTTTTTCTCGAACGCTCAGGCAGTCTACAAGTAAGTCCCCTTCCCTTCATCCATTTTAGTTTCATGGGTCTCTCTTTCTCCGGCAGCCCGGTGATACCAGAATTGGATGGATTCACCTTCATCACAGGACTTTGGCTTGTCCAGTATGGGGAAACGAGCCCTCTGGCTTTACGCGTAAGGTGACAGGAACCCCCTATTTTTTTTTTTTGAGTCGCGCTTTTTGTTGCCGTCGGCGAAGGCCTACCAGTGAAAAAGCTTCTGCCTTTCCTCGATTCTTTTAATGGACGTTGGTTCTCGGCTCCCAGCCGTCCGGTTGCACTGCTCTGCTACCTCCTCCCCTGGATCTCCGCCAGCTGATTCTAGGAGGAGAAGTCCGCTACCAAGCGGACGCGCTAAGAGAATGTCATAAATAAACTTATCTCCTAGGATTCAACGTTCTTAGTTTAAGACTTTTGTTAGCGGGTAAAGGGTATATTTTTTTCAATTTCTTTTCTTGCACAAGTCAGAACCGTCTCCCTCTTTGACCTACTTTTTTCGTCCGGCGGGATGTCCTTTTTTTTTTCGTGGTCTAGAGTGTGTAGGCGCGAACAAATCGAACGGCCTGACAGCTTGCCCGGCCCCCTCCCCCCGATTCTGGATGTCGGTTTTGGGTTCCGGCCTGTCTCATGAGTTGCTAAGAACAAGATGCTGACTCCCTCTACGAAGTTCTGCTTTTCCGCTTGTGGAATGTCCTTTAGTTTTTGCCCCCGGGTGCCCCCCTTTTACTCGTTCGTGAGTTCCGGCCCCAGATGGGAGCTTGATCAGCCTTTGCAAGTTTCCCTCACCGCGTCTTTCTTTCTCGGCTGTAAAGCCCGAGAAGTTCACCAGCACGCACCGGCCGTCAGGGGCAAAGAGACGTCGATCCCCCGGAACCTTTTCCCTATCCGCCCCTCTTCTTGGAGATTTATGCTTACAGTTCCAGTCCCCGAACGGCCAGCAATCAGATCTAAATTTACATAGTTCAGCTTGTCTTACTTGTGTGTATGCCTTTTTCTTAACCGGGTGAAGGTGATTCCTGATCTCCTTTTCATTTTTCCCTTCCCGTCCCGATCCCCCCAAGGCGACGGATGGTAGCAGCTTGAGCATTGGCCAGCATTGTTGTTCGACTTTCTTTTCAAGGCGGCCAAGCTCGAAGTCCTCGACCACCTCTTCAACTGAAACTTTTTCTTTCAAAGGCCTGTCTTTAACATTTATCGTTCTGTTGTAAATCGGTGATTAACCCCGCATAAGTCGCTGAAACTGTGAAGGTGAAGATTCCGTCTAATAGCTATGCTCCCAACGGCCCCCTGTAGATCCAGAGTCATTAGTTCTATACTTTTTGTTGTGAGAGAGTCAACTCAGATCTGGGTTCCTTTGTGTTATTTTTTCCCCCCTCGGCTAAGTAAGATCGGACAGTAGACAGTGGTAATAGAGGCTTCCCGGTATTGCTTTTTTTCCCATTCAAACGATTTTTCACGGACAATTCTTCTCCATTCGGATGCTATACGTGTGAGGGGTGAATGTCCTTTTGCTATGAATTTTTGCCCCACGATTTTTTCACGTTTACGAAGTTCTTCTTCCCCTATGTCGATGAACTGTCTTTCTTTTGACCGATACCGGGTATAGAAATCTTTTCCTTAGTTAAGGCGAGGAGATTAACCACACAGTCTATATTTCTAGTCCCCTGCATGACCAGGTTAGTAACCTTTTGCCGTCAAAACTGTCTAGAAACCGATTCACCAACATGCATGATCCCCGATACTCGGTGCCGCAGAGCGGTTTTATGTGGCCCCCGCCGCGATCCTTGCCAGATAGAGACACTGCAATCGATTTTTTGGTGTCTTCCGGATGGATAAGCTTCTCATGCTCCCGAAACAGGCCAGAAATGTGAGGCGTCATTTCCCCTTCTCACCTGATGTAACCCAAAACCGCTCCATTGGAGCCTTGCCGAAATGGTAGTGAACATACTAACTACTTCCCCTCCGGCACTATCGAGGAAGAGGCCACCGCTGACACCTACGTTCGCGCCTTCTCCCTTACCGGAAAGATGATGAGAAATGTGAAGAGAATTCAACAAGTTCAGGCCGAATTTCCCCAACGACCTCTCTTCTTCTCTTTTTAAAGAGCCTACCATTCCTTCGAGTATTCATGTTTTGAGACGGAACTACTGGTTAACTCTCTCCCATCCCTTTGAAGCCTCCGGGAGAAAACTTCCGGTACGGAAGTAGAAAGCCTTACCATCGGCTTTTTCTCCTGACTGGCCGCCAGCAGTAAATGTCCCTACTCTCCTTATCGGTCATCGCGGCAATTATTCTCCTTTTCCTTTTATGGAAACGGCAGTACTCCGCGGTCGATTTTTCGACGCCAGAGCTCAACTATTTCCGTCTTCGCCCACCCGGTACAACGTTAATGATTTTTACTAGATTCCCCTTTCCAACCAATTAGCGAAAAGGAACGACAGGTTCTTGCCATTCCCATAGAGCTCCTTGGGACGCTTTTTTCCGGCGTCTTCCTCCCCTTCCGGCCCCCCCCGTCCAATCTCTTGACGGGTGTTCCTGTAATCAGCGTGGTATTTCTCCGGCATCTTCGTTGGTCAACTGACGTGGAGAGGGTTTTGAACGGGCCATGACGGATGTTTCACTCTCCCCCTCCCCTTCCTACTTTAGCACCAATGAACGAATCCAGATGTGCTTCTCGCCTTTCTGGACTTGTTCCAGCTTACACCCCCCCCCCTGACCTCTTACTAATGCAAAAACTTTGGGGTCAGCTTGCGTTCTTCGAACCCTCCCCGGCTCCCTCGTCGAGACCCTAAGCCGAGGGTCTCAAACCCACGGCAGCGTAGACAATTCTTGGATTCCCCCCTTATGAAAACAAGAGTTACACAAGGGTTTTTTGATCTGAAGGTTCCGCCCTTAGCTGCATTTCAAACCCAAAGATAAAGATACGCGGTTCTCCCACCCCGTGGGAGACCACCCCTCGCACGACCTACCAGTTTCATTCTTTTTCCCTGAGGTTCCCCCCCGCGCGTAAAGATCATAACCCGCATACACGCTAGCACTTTGCGCCACATTTTACGCGTTCGCAGCCGGGTCCCCTGTCCTATTCTCGTCCCCCAGTAGGAGAGTGATACGTTGACTTATGTGCCTCCGGCTGTTCTGTCTTTTTCCCCCGGCTTTCCTTTTCCCCCCCAAGTACCTACTAGCAAGGAATAGCGCGATCGCCCGGGCCCTTGCGCGGAATGAATCGATGGTACCCAGTTCTGTTTTCCTCTTTTTTTCTGTGAACCTTAAGATAGAAGGGCTCCCTGTCCGGACGGGATTATTGCCTGTCCCCCCCCCCCCCCTCCCCCCTTCCTATTTGTTTCAATTTGGTGATCGAGCCACGCCGATCCCGGGCGAACTTCTTCCTACTTACACGGTTTTTTTCCGAAGTTTGACCCCTTTCTTTTTCCCCCCGCTCTCATTTTTTTTCAGCCCTGAAACAACTGCTTTGCGGCAACAATCCAAACCCGACGTCCCCCCTCTCTGTTCTCCCCTCTGTCGGAGATGGTAAGGGCTGATGAAAAACGTCGTAGGTTCGCGCTATTAGTTCCCAAACTAAATCCTTTCCAAGTGTCAGTCGCCCTCATTTCCCCTGCCCCCCGTCCTTCCCCTCTGAGGAGAAGCAGAGGGACCGCGGTGGTCCACCCCAAACCTCCGGTTATGACGGTAGTTGACCTGCGCCCCCCCCATGCCAGACTCCCTTTAAACCCCCCTCCCCCTCTTTCTTCCAATTGGTCAGATGATTGAACGCAGTAGTAGAGATCCAATTCCCACGGCGGCCGTGAATTACCGAGTCTTTGCAGTTCCCTTCTTTTGGCCCCCCGGAAGGAACTCAATAGAGGACCGCACCGGAGTTGCCCCCCCATCACTCGCTAGTCATAATACCAGCGTTGTTGCTTCATCCCTACCTTTAACTGCGAAGTTGTCGATTTCATTTACTCCGTTATGATGCGTATCCCACTCCCCTCCTTCTTCCTTGATAGACAATTCGGAGTGTGGTACCAGCTTGTTCTGCCCTTCCTTTCCGAATCG